>Ga0307374_10009236_pt1 | contig 14568 bp, 19 predicted proteins | sample OX3MG_FD_202532 | JGI IMG/M metagenome (GOLD analysis project Ga0307374, IMG submission 202532) | Soil microbial communities from Risofladan, Vaasa, Finland - OX-3 | ecosystem: Environmental > Terrestrial > Soil > Coastal area > Acid sulfate soil | place: Finland: Risofladan, Vaasa | collected... | reverse complement strand
CGCCGAGTACCTCGCCGCGCATCCCGAGAGCCTGGATCACGTCGCCGCGGGATAAGAAGCAAAGCGCCGACCGCATAACATGTGGGGTTCGGCGACGTAGCCAAGTGGTAAGGCAGAGGTCTGCAAAGTCCGGTCTGCATCGTTCGCGGACGTTTGTTGGAGTGCGTTCCGAATACGAATCGGGTGTTTCGACGGCGCTTCTCGTCCACCATCGTCGCCTACCGTTCGCTGACGAAGGTGTCAGGGAAGGTGTCAGTTGAGCCTACCGCTCACCCTTCCGGCCCGGCGTGGTGGGAGCGAGGAATCCTCGACGCCGCGCGGCCTGCACTCGTCGCCAAGGGACGTCTGACCCGTCCGGGGCATTGAGATAGCGCGCGACCGCGCGGCCTGGAAACTTCCCCGGACCGCTGTTGGCGCGGTAGACCGCGGCGACTGCGAGCAGTTCGTCATCGGTGACAAAGCGGGGCTTCCTGTCGGTGGCAGTACCTATCGCCGCGCGAGCAGCGCGCGTATCGGCCGGCTCGAAGGTTGTCGTCCAGTCGGCAGCATTGAGCCGCATAGCGGCGACCTGCTCGCGGAGCGCCTCTCGAGCCCACCGCAGTAAGGGCAGACGGGCGACGAACGGCACCGTCCCCGACGGATCGCTGGGATCGACGGGCTCGACGCTGACGTGGTGGATCGTCGCCTTCCCGTTCTGCACCTGAATGGCCAGACCGACCCAGTACGGTAGCGACGGGTCGGCGTCATGGACGTCGAATGCGTGCGGCACGACCAGGTCGGTGCCGGCAAGCGATACCGGGACCACGTCGGCAGCATCGGCCGGCTTCATCACGTGGCGCTCTCGGTGTCGCCAGTCTCGACAACCTCCGCAGTTAAGGCGATCGAGGAAAACGCCATAGATCACTGCGGAAGTTTCGCATATGGTGGACGCTGGCGAACACCAATGGAGGTATGCGAACGATGACAACCACGGCCCCGAATGCCCCGGACCGGCTCCTCAGAGATGTCGAGGTCGCAGAGATGTTGGGCTGCGGCCGATCGTTCGTCTGGGGACTAATCATCAAGGGCGAGCTCCAGTCCGTTCACATCGGACGCCTTCGGCGCGTCCCGGCCAGCAGCGTCGCGGCCTACATCGGCGAGAAGCTCGCAGCCGGAAGCGGCCAGGGCTGAGCCCTTCACATGGCGAGGACCCAACTGATCGCGTCCTGCACCGTAGGGCTGACATGAGCGCCGATGTGCAGGAACCCGCACTCCTCTTAACCGTAGGCGAGGCAGGGCGTCGCCTCGCTGCGAGCGAACGCTATACGTGGGAACTGATCGCGCGCGGTGATCTTGAGGTAGTACGGCTCGGAACGAAGGCAACGCGTGTCGTCGCGTCATCGCTCACGAGGTACATCGACCGCCTGCGATCGGAGGCTGCAGTGCGAGGCGACGACACGACATGAATCGCGCCGCCGCCGGCACCGACCTGCAGCGCAAAGCCTACCCGAGTGACCCTGCTGCGCTCGACGACTTGTGGATTGATGATCCTGATGAGCGCGCTCGTCGGATACGCGCCATGGAGCATGAGAATGCCCGCCTATACGGACTCAATGTTGCGTTCCTGGCCATGTGGCGCGCGGAGGTCGAGGGCGACGAGCAGCCCGAGAGCGCGTCCGTCCTCGTCGAGCTGGCGCGCATCTGTCTGGCGCGCGGTCACCTGGACTCTCGGGTCGGGGACGCCTTCGTCACGATCGCCGGCGCCCTCGGTGTCAGTCGCGAGCGGTTGCGCGAGACGTATCGCGAAGCTCTCGCCGAAACGGCATGAGCGCCACACCCGAACGGCCGCCTCGCAACCCCTATCGAAGGGTGACGCAGAGGTCGCTCGACGACGACCTGATCCGCGGCGACGAGATCCTCGACATCCCACCCCGGCAGTCCCTCGTCGGCGACCTGCTCCACCAGGACAGTCTCGCGGCGATCTATGGAGCTCCGGGCGCCGGTAAGTCACTCCTGGCGCTGGACATCGGGCTGTCCGTGGCGACGCGACAACCCTGGCAAGGTCGCGAGGTCATCGACGGCCCGGTTCTCTACATCGCGGCCGAAGATCCGCCCGGAATCGCCCAACGCGCGAGAGCCTGGCGATCGCGGCACGGTGAGCTCGGCCGCAGCGCTTGGCTCAAGCGAGCAGTCCACCTTCTCGATCCGTACGCCGTGACCGAACTCTGCGACCTCGTCGCCCGAGTTGCGCCGGCGCTCGTCGTCGTCGACACTCTCGCGCGATGCATGTCGGGAGCGGATGAGAATTCCGTGAAGGACATGGGCGCCGTCGTGGAGGCATTGGATCGCATTCGGATGGTCCTCGGGTCCTGCGTCCTCGCCGTCCACCACAGCGGTAAGGACAGCGCCCGCGGGATGCGCGGCCACACGTCTCTGCTCGCCGGCCTGGATACGGTCATCGCGTGTACTCGCACCCACACCGGGATAACGGCAGTCGTCGACAAACAGAAGAACGCCGCGGACGGCCAACGGCTGCACTTCAGCCTCGAGCCCGAAGGCGACAGCGTCGTCATCGTCGAATCGGTCAAGGGCACAGACAGCGCGCCGGCGTGGCGTCCCACCTGGTACATGGAGCAAGTCTCGAAGTTCCTCGAAGGGGTAGACGAGGCGAATGTCAATACGATCCGAAAGGCGAAACTCGGGAAATCCGAGCGCGTCGACGAAGCGCTTACCTGCCTCATCGCGGAGGGATTCGTCTCAATCAGCAGAGTCGGCAACGCGAGTCAGCACCGGTCGCTCAAACCGTTCCGCCAGAGCGCCGAAGACGCATCGTGACCCATGCCCCAACCGTGCCCCATCGTGCCCCAGGGCACGTCAGCGTGACCGTGCCCCCGTGCCCCTCCCTCTATAGGGGACACGGTCCGGGGCACACCTGAAACCGGGGGTGCGAACGTTCAATCGCGGGGCACGATCAGAGCTAGGCGACCACAAGGGTGACCATCTCCCTTGCCAGACCGGAGCGCGTGAACCCATGACCCCGGAGTGACGTGGTCGGAATGGACGGGCAGAGGTCTAGAGAACCCATACGGCCCGATCTCGCGGAACGCCGGTTTCGGCGCCACGACACCCTCAGATGACACCTTCGCACGCGCCTGCGGAGCGCATTTGAGCCGATTCGAGTAACGCACACGACCGCGCCCCGCCTGACCGATCGCCCTCAGCCCCGATAAACTCGGAGCCTGTAGGGGACTGATATGACCACGCCGAAGAAATCCACGCCTCGCGTTCGGGTGACCGTCACCGAGCGCCGAAACCGCGGCTATATCAACTCCGTCCTTCGCCCGACCACCAAGACCAGGCGCTACCACTGGACCGACGGGCATGGCGTCCAGCACAACGAACTCACGCCTCCGCCGGCCACAGGTTCGCGGTTCCTCGACACCCTGCTCGGCGGAATTCTCCTGGCGGTCATCATCGGGGTCGTCGCCTTCTGGTACGTGGCCGTCCCGGTGCTGTTGGTCGGCGGCCTTGCGCTCGCAGTCATCGGCGTGGTCAGGGTCAGGACCCGCAGCGGTCATCGGCAGTCACTACCAGCATCACAACCCGATCCGCAATCGCCTCAGGTCATGAGGACGAAAGATGGCCGGTGGATCACCTACGACGGCGGCGAGCACTTCTACAGCGCAGCGAATGCACCGCCGCCGCAGAAGCCGCGCCTCGTCCCCGGCGAGTTGGCCAATGGACTGCTGCGTCTGAGCGAACTTCATCGCAGAGGCGAACTGACCGACGAGGAGTTCGTCGTCGCAAAAACCAAGCTGCTTTCGTGATCGTGTCGTGGCGCTACAGTGCGACGCTGCGGTGGCTCCAGAGACATCGCTGGCAGCTCCTCGCGGCGTTGCTAGCACTGACGGTTCTGTTGAGGGTCGGCCACGTGCATGGCGACGTGACGGTCTTGCTCTTCCTCCTCGTGGTCCTGGGGATCGCACTCTTCGCCCCGAGCCTGGATCCGCGGCTGCTGCCGTAACGAGTGAGACCCCCGACGCGCCGCCAGGGGTCTCTTCAGGAAGGGAATGAGTTGCAAGGACGCACGCCAGCCTAACCAACCGCACGACGCACTCGCTCTCACGAAGCGGATCATCCGTGCCTATCGACGACAAGGCAACGATCGAAGACATCCGGCTGGTCGGACTGCTTCTGGATGCGGTCAAGCAGCGCTGGGCGGGAGCCCTCGGTGGTCCACCCGCCGTGGGGTCACCTTTGGCGCGGGATCTCGCTGAGGCATCTAGGTTTGCGACGACGCGGTTGCCAGATCCAGTCTCCCAGGCGTGGGCGTTCGCTCAGACACTCGGCCTGGTCGCTACGAATCACGAAATGGTTCTCCGTGAATCACTTCTCAACTACGCTAATGGCCCCAAGATCGAGATCCTGCCGGTCACAGTCGTGACCACGATGGCGCGGGTTGTCCTCGAGGCCTTGTCGCTCCAGGCGTGGCTCATCGACCCGTCGATTGATGCCGACGCGAGGTTCGCTCGGTGGATGTGTCTTGAATTTCACTCTGAGCGCCAGGCGTGGACGTCACTGCGTCAGCCAACCGGGCACATGAACAACCCGATCGTCCAGCAGCTCATCGCCGATGCGAAGGCGCTAGGGATAGAGATTGACCGCCGTCATGAAGATTCGCCTGAGTGGATCGGCATGTCCCGCCCGAAATCCACGGACCTCGCGGGTGACCTGCTTAGGAAGTACCCCACATACGCCAGCGCTGGTGTTCGTGAGATGGGCTCGCTCGGCGAGCGTTTCTACCGCCTCTTCTCGAGCGAGATCCACGGAAGTGTTGGGAGCGTCCTGTTACTCCTGATCCCAAACAGCGAGACCGTAGACGACCGCCGAGTCCACACTTACAACCTCAGTCATGGCGCGTTGTGGCGAGGCGCGGCAATGGTCTTGATGTCAACGTTCGTCGCCCGGTGCATCTACGCCGAGTGGCTCGGACGCCCAGTCGACCCTGAGACACGCCGGCTTCACCAGCATCACATCGAACTTGCCAGCCGGAAGCTGCTTCGTTAGGAACGACCCGCGGGACTTCAGGAAGGTTCGCAACGTCGACCGGGCCCGATGATTGCCGTGGTCGGTGTCAAGAGAGCGCGTCCCGCGCTGAGTCAAGGCGGCGCGGGCGCGCTCATCCTCTCGAACCTCACGAACCCCTCTCGCGGCGGCGTCCCAGCGTCGGTGATTGCGTCTCACTGGCTGTTTCACACCTGGGGCGCCGTCACCCCCTCTCAGTCGATCGCAACATCGCCGCGGTGCGACAGTGCAGGTGAGGCGACGCCTTCGGAGTTTCTTAGCGGTTTCACCGTCGGCGCGCCTCACTCCACCGCCTCATCCGACCACCGGAGACCCTGACATGACCACACTGGCCGAGCTCCTGCACCAGACCGCCGGCATCGCTCCAGCGCTGTCCCGCGAGGACCGTATGGCGCAGCACCGCGCGCGCATCGCGCGGACACAGGCGCCGCACCCGATCGTGATGACACCCAGCGCCGCGGAGGTCGACACGAAGGCCAAGCGCATCGCTGAGGCGCTCCTTCAGAACCCCGCGGTCCGCAAGTCGCTGAAGGCGGCCGGGTTCAAACTTCCGCCGATCACAGCATCTGTCTCGACCGCACCGTTCACGCTTCCCAGCGCTCAGACGCGGGGCGTCGGACCGTCAGCGGTGGTCCGCAGTCCCTTCACCCAGAAGGAGGCCCGCGAGGCGCTCAACGCCATGATCGAGGACGTCCGCTCCGAGGGTGGCCGCCCAACGATCATGCAGGCGTTCGCGATCGCGTGTGAGCGACGTCCAGACCTGGCCGAGGCCGCAGGAATCGCCGGCGCAGGCCTCGGGACGCTGAACGCCTGGACGGCAGGCGAAGGCCGCTCGCATGCCGAGGGCTGCGAGTGTGCCGGCATGGGCACCTGTGCCGGATGGCAGGGAGCGTGAGCAACACACCGACGTCATCGCCCACCCGGACGGTCTTCCTGCGCCCGCTTGGCGGCGCTTGGCCGGACGGGACGCAGCAGTTTGCCGTCGTCGACCAGGACGTGCCTGTGTGGGTCTCGACCACGGTGTACTCGCTGGGGACGCAGGTCACGGGCTCCGACGGGCACGTCTACGTCTCGAAGGTCTCGGGCCTGAAAGGCGTGAATCCCGTCGGCGACAGCGCGGTCCATTGGCAAGGGCTCTGGTAGCGCCGAACTGGTGATCTGCGGTCGCTGTTACCGTCGCGATCGACGCGGGCGAGCCCTGCTGGTATTGCGAAGCGCCGCTCTGCGCCGAGTGCTGGGAGGACAGCGGTCAGTGCGGGCATTCGGAGGCCGGCGACGGCAATGAGCTGGGCGCTGATGAGCAGGTGATCCCGCTGCCATACTCGACCGCCTGACACCTACACTCGCCCGCCGGCTCCTGCTTGCGATCGTCGTCGCCTGCGTGGCGATAACGGCGAGCCTCGTGATGTTCAGCATCCGAGTCGAGGCCCCAGGGTTCGGCTCCTTCCCATCGAACTCGGTCGAGGTCCGACAAGGGAATGGTCTGCTCGTGTCGACCCCCGCACCTACGAGCCCATGAATCCATTCGTGGTCGGCGTGATCATCGCCATCGTGATCGCGGTTCTGGCGGCGTTGGGTAGTCGAAACAGACGGCGCACGGGCACGGGCATGTGGGTCAAGCGATATCCGAACCGCGGCAGCTTCGACCTCGACGTCAACCGGATGGCCCGGGACGGTTGGGTAATACGTGGCCAGTCAGGCGACGGCAAGCGCATCATCGTCACCTGGGAGCGCAATCAACTCCGGTGACACCCGCGCGGCGATGCTGGTTCATTAGCACCGCGGGGCTCGAAAGTTGTCCTCGAGCCCTCCCCATCGGGCGGTTCACGTCCGTGAGCGCAGGGGCGAGCATAACGCTCCATGGCTGCTCTCGTCAGCGTCCCTAGTCGCGTTGTCACGCGGCCGAAACACCCGGCCAGCCCTTTACCCGAAGGCGACGCGGATGGCCGCATACAGGCTGCGCAGGCCAGGGCCCATCCCCGCTTCCACATCCGTGCGTCCATCGTCGTCGATCGCCGCGCGGAGCAGCGCCGGCAGCGTCCCAGCCGGTAGCTCGAGCTCGTCCGCGAGGAAAGCAGCGAGCATCGCGAAGCATCGAACCAGCAACGTCCCCTCCTCCCCCGTCAGGTCGTCGCGGAGATACCACGGCAACTCGCCACTCGGACTGGTGTTCGGAGCCCACCATTCGGCCATCATCGCCACGCCTTCTCGGTACGGACCGAGACTCCGTTGAGGTAGGTCGCGAGCCGCTTGTAGGCGTCGCGCTTGCGTCGATCGGTGATCTCTGTGTAGATCCGGAGCGTCTCGAGCGATGCATGGCCGAGCACCTCCTGGACCAGGCGCACGTCGCCGTCGGTCGCCTCGAGCAGCGTCGTCGCTGCCGTGTGGCGCGCCACGTGCGGGCTTCTGAGCCGGCTGAACACCTCGACCAATTTCCGGTTGGCCATTCGCTCGCGCAGCATCGTGATCGCGCGCCGCGATCCGTCAGTGGTGAGCCGGTTATGAGGGAGCGGAACGCCGCCCGGCACGTCCTTGTAGGCCATGCTGATGAACAGCGCAGGCGACGGATCTGGGCCGCGGGCACGAAGGTAGTCCTGCACAGCGGCGTATGCCGCGTCGGTGAGATACACAGTGCGGTGTTTCCCGCCCTTGCCGAGGACGCGGAACCCCTCCTTGCGTATGTCGCTGCGGTCGAGCGCGAGCGCTTCGGCGATGCGGCAGCCGGTGCTGAACAGGAAGAACACCAGTGCGCGGTCACGGAGCTCAAGCAGGTTGCTTTTCGGCAGCGCCTTCAGCAGTCGATTGACGTCCTTCGTCGGGATCGGGTGCGGATCGCCCATAACGAACCGCGGGAGCGTCACCTGGCGCCCGAGTTCCCTGGCGGTCCAGCCCTCGTCGTATGCAAAGCCGAGGAAGGTCCGGAGCGTGCTCAGGACCCGCGCCCGCGTGCGCGGATTCGGCAGCACGCCGGCGAGTTCCATCTGGTAGCGGCGCAGCACCGCGCGGTCGAGGCCCTCGAGCAGGTCAGGGCTGCGCAGATCGACCTGCGTTGCCAGGAACGCCACGAACTTCGCCAGATCCTGCCGGTAGGCCCTGACGGTGGTGTCCGGACGGTTTCGCTGCACCCGGAGCCAGTCGAGAAACTGCTCGAACTCGGTCGGCAGTCTCTCGCTGGGTCCGGGGATGCTGTTCGCCCACGCGGGCTTGGTTCCGCCGCCTACTCCCGCCACGGATCGCGCCATGGCTGTGTAGCGCCGTCCGGAGAGAGTAGGAAGTCGATGACCTCGTCGAGGGTCGCGCTCGGCCACGGAAGGCCACCGCCATAGGCAATCATGCCCGCCTCCCAGTCGACGAGCCCGAAACCGCCGTCCTGGTAGGGATCGGCGAACTGATGCCGGGTCTCCACGAGCTGCAGCCCACGGCGCTTTGCGAGCCGCTCCAGGCGCTGTCGGGTGAAGTGATGTGAGCTAGTCACATCGGCCGCGCTCGCCGACGATTCGATCGGCGTGGCTGTATCACATACAGGTGATGTGAGGGATACACTGAGCACTGTCGGTCCTCCAATCCAGGGCTGGCCAATGGGGCCGGGTGTTCTAGCACCGCGGCCCTTTTCGGTTGCAGTATAACGCGTTTCGGCATCGGTCAACCCGTTCCCGTTGCAGGTTCGTGCAGTGGCAAGGGCTGCTCGGGGCCACCATCGATGGATGCGCTCCCTGCTGCCGCATGGATTGTCGGAGTCGCTCGCGCGTCTCGCCGTCGCTGCCGACGCTGCGAAGGGTCCGATCGTGCAACGCCTCGGAGCCGTTTGCGAGGTTGAGGCGAAGCGCCGCATCGGCTCCGGCGGCGCGCACAAGGCCGGCACGCCGACGACAGCGAGCAAAGGCGGAGGTCCAGCGGTGGTAACGGGCGCCCTGCGTCGCGCCGTCACATATGAGATGGTTGGCACCGCGACCGTGCGTATCGGTGCCGCTGACATCCCGCACCCACCCGAGAAGTCGCGGTGGAAGGCGCCCAAAGCGAGCAGCGGGCAGATCGGCGGCTTTGTGGAACGCAAAGGCTACCCCTGGCTGCAGCCGGCGCTTGACGCCACCATCGCGGCGGCCGAGCCCGAGATCAATGCGATCCTGCGGGAGCTTCCCTGGTAATGGCGATCGAAGAGTTCTACGCCTCAATCACTGGCAACGCCGACGGTCTCATTCGCGCTGCCGGTGAAGGTGAGGCTGCGGCCGGATCGCTCGAGTCGCGCATGGGCGCCGTCAACGGCGGGATGTCGTCGCTCGGCACCAAGGGCGCCGCCGCCGTGCGCGGATCGACGAAGGAAGTCTCCCTGCTGGACAAGGCCTTCGGGGGTGTCTTCGGCTCGATCAAGGGTGTGATCGGCGGCATGGTCGGCATGATCGGCCAGACCGCCGGCATCGGCGCACTGTTCGGCGGTGCGGTGGGCCTCGTCCAGGGCGTGAAGTATGCCCAGGACTACAACGAGCAGATGGCCCTCATCAATGCGGCCTACGCAACGATGGGGAAGACCGTACCCACGACGCAGATCAACTCGATGCTCGCGTCGATGCAGAAGCTCGGCTTCGCGGAGAGCGACTCACTCCCCGCCTTGGTGGGTCTGGCGCAGGCGCACATTCCCGTCTCCGAGCAGATGCAGGTCATGTCGACCGCCGCTGACCTGGCACGGGCGAAGAACATCAGCCTCGCCTCTGCGGAGGATCTGCTGCTCAAGGCCACGACCGGCACCGGACGCGGGTTGCAGGATCTCGGCATCATCCTGCCGGCGGTGATCCCGAAGTCGCTCGCCCTGCAGAGTGCGACGGCCGCGATGACCAAGGCGCAGGCGCTCTACAACCTCGACCTCGACAAGTACGGTGCGGCCAGCTCGAAGACGATCACCGCGCATACAGCCCTCGCCGCCGCGACGGTCAAGGTGTCGACCGACACCAAGGAGATGAAGAATCAGTTCGCGGCGCTGCCGCAGACCCTCGCGCAGGTGGAGAGCCGTGTGGCTGGGTCGGCGGCTTCGTACAAGAACGCCAACCCATTCGCGACCATGGGCGCGGACCTGCAGTCAATCGCGCGCGTGGGCGGGCAGGCGCTGCTGCCCTTCCTCGATCAGCTCGCCGGGACGGTGCAGAAGAACGAGCCCGCGATCGAGTCCTTCGTGAAGAATGGCGTGCAGTTCCTCGCCACCGCGGCCAAGGACGCGGGCAGCTTCATCGCCAACGACCTCTACCCGCCAGTCAAGGACGTCATCGGCTTCCTGGTACAGAACAAAGGTGTTGTCGAGGGCGTCGTCGCCTCGCTCACTGGCCTCTACGTGGTCAAGAAGGGTGTCTCCGCGGCCGGATCCGTCCTCGGTGATCTCAAGGAACTGTTCGGCGGGAAGGGCGTGGTCCTCAACGCCGTGCATGCGCTGACTGGATTGGGGAGCGGCGGCTCGTCGAGCAGTGGCCTGGTCGGCGGCCTCAAGCCGGTGAACGTCTACGTCACCAACTGGGAGCAGATGGGCGGCGGCGGCCCTGGTGGCATCAACCCCACAGATGTCGCGAAGAACGGCGGCCTCGTCGCTATAGCTGCGACGGCCGCGACGACTGCGCTGGCGGCGGCGGGAATGCTTGTCGTCATCGGCGATGTCGCCCTCGCCTTCAACAAGGGGAAGGGCACCGGAGCGCAGTCGAGCACCCGCGGCGAGTTGGATCCTGGGTATGCGAGGTTCGGCAACCTGCAGAGCCAGCAGAACGACGCGCTGCAGACGAACATCGGCGTCATCCAAAGCGCCGCGGCGCAGACCAAGGCCGACCAGGCCAATTTCGACAAGGCATTCGGACTGGCCACGACGAATGCCTATGGCCTCGCGGCCAACATCAAGGGCGCGGGCAATCAGGTGCTCGCGATGGTGTCGACGTTCGCCTCGACGGTGCTTGGTGATTCCAACGCGGTCGCGTCGAATCTCGGGCGCCAGGCTGCGCAGCTGAGCCGTTCCCTCGGCGGCGGATCGCCCGCGCCGATCACGATTCACATCCATGGCGTCACGGATCCGCAAGCCGCGGCGGTCGCGACACGTAATGAACTGCTGATGCTCCAGCGCCGGGGCGCATTGAACAGCGGCCTCCTGGTGCGCTAGCTGGTGACCAGCACGGCGCGACGGATGACAGTGCTCCCTGGCGCTCTGGACGGCGCCACGTCTACGGCGCTCGCAGCGAGTCCTGCAGCACCGCGCACAGCCGAGGAGATCATGGAGGCGTGGACGAATCCGGAGACCGGACTGCAGTTCACCCATCCTGCTGATATGGCGGCACTCCGGGCGACAGCTGTCCTGTTCGCGCAATACCTCGCGATGGGCGACTACCTCGAGGCCGTCGACCCTCGCAGTGGCCGCCCACGCGGGCCGCTCAACCACAACGGGCAGCCCCGGAACGTGATGCGGATATTCGCGAGCACGTACACCACCGTCATGAACGGACTCAAGGCGCTCGGCGCCACGCCGGCGGCGCGCGCGGAGATGATGTCGAACCTGGCGTCGGGCGCCGGCGCTGCGTCGCAGCTCGCCAAGGCCCGCAAGGCGCAGCAATGAATCTCAGCGCGGCGCAGCTCGAGCGCTACATCGCCGATCCCACCGAGTTGATCGCCGACCTCTTCATCCTGGTCGGCGGCGAGCCCTATGGCGCGGTCATGCAGCCGTTCCAGCGCGCGTTGTTCGATGCCATCTTCGCGACCAAGCCGGACGGCGTTCCTCTCTACCGTCTGCTGTATGACGAGCGCCGCCGCGGCGAGTCGAAGACCGAGGACATAGCGGCGGCCGCGCTCGCCGACCTGCTCACTGGCCCGGATCTCCACCGCTCGTTCGCGGTCGCCGGCGACGAGGACCAGGCGCGGCTCATCGTCGATTCGATCATCGGGTTCAAGGTTCGGTCGCCAGTGCTTGAGGGCATCGACGTCGACCGTCTGGTGGTGCGCAATCGGCACACCGGCAGCGAGCTCCGCGTCCTTTCGGGCGACGCACGCACCAACTACGGCATACGGCCGCGCCGGGTGTTCTTCGACGAGCTCTCGCTGCAACGTGACGAGCGGCAGTGGCTCGCCATGTGGTCCGCCATCGGCAAGCGCCGCGACGCGCAGCTGGTCGCGGTCAGCATGTCCGGGTGGGATTTCACAGGTCTCGCCTACCGGATCCGGGAGCAGGCGCATACGAATCCCGACTACTACTTCGCGAGCCGTGAAGGCTCCGAGCCGGCGCCGTGGCTGTCCCCGGCGCAGATGGAGGAGCAGCGTCTCACCCTCCACCCTGCTGACTTCGCACGCTTCTGGGAATGCCGCTGGACTGAGCCGCAAGGTTCGTGGATCACCCGTGAGATGTATGACTCAGCGGAGAGTGGCCAGGAGGCGTTCCGCGGCAACGTCGAGTGGGACTATGCCGGCTTCGTCGACATCGGCCTGGTACACGACGCCACCGCGATCGCCGTGTGCCATATGGAGGGCGACGTCGTCGTCGTGGACACGCTCCGCACGCTGCGTGGCACCAAGATCGAGCCCGTCGACCTCGAGCTCGTCGAGCAGATCGTTACCGAGCTGACCCGCTCATTCGGCGTGCGCGAGTGGATCTTCGAGGCTCCGCAGGCAGCCGCCTCGGTGCAGCGGCTCGAGAAGACGCTCCCCGTGCCGGTGACCATCCGCTATCCCACCGTGGACACCCAGGCCCGCCTCTTCGGCAACCTGTACCAACTGTTCAGCACGCGCCGGCTGCGGCTATTCCCGCACGAAGAGCTGCGTCGCGAAGCCTTGAATCTCGTCACCCGCGTGCAGAGCGGCCGGATCAAGGTCGTCGACTCCAGCCAGATCCACCAGGACCATGTGATCGCGCTCGGCGGCTGCGCGGACATGCTCATCAGCGAGGTCACGCCCGAGTTCTTCTTCCCTGCGATCACCGTGAACGACTCCGGCGAGGAAGGCGCTCCACTCAAGGAGTACGGGCTCTTCGCTGCCGATCCTGCTGTCCTCGGTATGCCGGTGAGTTCACCAGACTGGTGACGGCGCCCTACGAGGACAACGCACGGTCAATCGCATCGGCGGCCTGACGCTGCATTGTCGGAGTGATGTGCGAGTAGAGGTCGAGGGTGATCGCGATGGTGCTGTGTCCGAGCATCTCCGAGGCCATCTTCGGATGCACACCTTGACGGAGCATGAGCGTCGCCGCGGTATGTCGGAGGTCGTGAAAGCGGATCACCGGCAGCCCGGCGCGGGACAGCGCGCGACGGAGCGCCAGAACGATCGTGTTCGTCGGCAGGTACTCACCCCACTCATTGCAGAACACCAGTCCGAGGTCGCCGCGCAGCGGCACGACCTTGCGTTCCTCGAGCTGACGCGCTCGGTGCTCGCGAAGCGCCTGGACAGCGATCGACCCCAGCTCGACCGACCGGGCCTTGCCGTTCTTCGGTGTTCCGATGGTCATGGTCGCCCGCGCCGTACCCATGACGGAGCCGCGGACAGCGAGCACGCCTCGGTCGAGGTCGACGTCCTTCCAGCGCAACGCACGAAGCTCGCCCTGACGCAGCCCGGTGGTGAGCGCCAGGACAAACAGCGCCTCGAGGCGTTCGCCTTTCGCAGCGGCGAGGAAACGTCGCGCCTGGTCGCCTTCTGCGATCGTCACCATCTCTTTCCTGGTGGCCTTCGGTCGGTTGCTGCGACCGATGAGCGATGCCACGTTGCGAGACAGCTTGCCGTCCTCGACCGCACTGTTGAGCGCCAGGTGAATGACGGCGTGCAGATGGTGAACCGTCGTCGAGCTCAGCCCCGAAGCCAGCTTTGCGGCGTAGAGGCTGCGGAGGTCCGCGACGTCGAGACGGGCGAGTGGCTTCTTGGCTAGGTCGCTCGTGAGGACGTGGAACCGGACGTACCGCTTGTAGTAAGCGATCGTCGCCGGCTTAGCGCTGCCGGTGGGCAGACCTGACAGCCACTGCTCGAGGTAGGCGCCGACTGTGACCCGCTGGTCGACGAGTGGCCTGCCGTCCTCGATGGACCGCTGCGCCTCGGTGAGGCGTGCCTTCGCGATCGCCTTCGTCTTGCCGTAGAAGTAGCGAGACGCCCCTGCTCCACCGGGAACGCGGAGCCTCGCCACCCAGCGTCCATCCGCTCGCTGGAAGATAGCGCCGTCCCCAGGATCGCGGCGCCCGGGGCGCCTCCGTGTTGCGACGGGCTTTGGTTTGTCTGGACCTTCCGGGTTCGGGATGTCCGGACGTTCGGTAGACTGCTCCACTGTCAGCACCTCAATTGCTGGCCACGCCCCCGGCCGTTCGCGCGGTGCGGGGGCTCTTCTACGGGAAGCTTACAACTCCAGGGCACGAAGGTGTCAGGGAAGGTGTCAGAAAGGCCGAGAAGAGGCTCAAACCAGGAATAACGAGATCAACGGCGACGTAGCCAAGTGGTAAGGCAGAGGTCTGCAAAACCTTCATCGTCGGTTCGATTCCGACCGTCGCCTCCAATCCCCAGGTATCCTCGATCCGT
>Ga0307374_10009235_pt1 | contig 14569 bp, 11 predicted proteins | sample OX3MG_FD_202532 | JGI IMG/M metagenome (GOLD analysis project Ga0307374, IMG submission 202532) | Soil microbial communities from Risofladan, Vaasa, Finland - OX-3 | ecosystem: Environmental > Terrestrial > Soil > Coastal area > Acid sulfate soil | place: Finland: Risofladan, Vaasa | collected... | reverse complement strand
TGATTCGACGGATGGGCGAGATTCGACCCATGAGACGCGGAGATGTCAGCAGCCTGTGGGTGGCAGCCAAACGACGCCAAAAGCGTAACAAGATAACCGGGCTTGCGGCCCGAGGAGGGACCGCACCATGTGCGATGAAACGGGGTGTAGTGTGGCTCCTGGTCGGCTGCGACAAGAGCGCGAGACAGGCGTACTGACCTGGCGAAACCTGGCAAGCTACCGCTGAAACAAGTGAAAGGGTTTCTTTTCGGCCTGGTCCTCCTGCCAGCTCTCGTTGGCATCTTGCTTTCAGCCCGGCCAGGCGGGATTCGCCGCCAGTTCGGACTGATGGCCCGACGACTCCGAATCGCGCTCACCATAGCGGGCGCCTTCATGGTCGGATCGGTGCTTCTTCGCCTCTTAACGCCAGGACCTGTCGCGGACTTCGGGCAGCCGATTCTCGCAGTCGTGCTTGCAGGGACATTCGTGCTCGTGTCCCAAGATCCGAAGGCCCAGCCCGGGCCCACCAAGCCTAGAGGCTCCTGCTAAGAATTGGGGGGTGCGCAGCTGGAGGCTCGGTGTCCTTCCGCAGCAGTTAAAGTCATCGAACCTTCCTGAATCTGCAGAGTCTGTCCCTTTGGTCAGCTGCTTGACGACGTCGTCCTTCAACTAATCCGTCGTCTTTCTAAACTGTCCAGTAGGTCAACTCCACCAGTACCACTGAGGAGACGGGCACCGAACAGATTTCAGTCCCTCTCGGCTGATGCGAATGCCCATGCGCTCAGGTCCGGAGGCTCCACTCCGAAGGTAGCCAGGGTGACTGCGACCTCAGCACGGTGTCCCGCCGAGTGGCTGAGGGCTTGGGCGAGGACTATCCCTGTGGGGCGTCGGCCTCGGAACGTCTCGACGTCTCGGAGGGGGTCAAGGCCTCGATGTAGCACTCGTTCCCAGGTGGCGCGCTGGTACAGAGACAGATTCACCAACTCGTCGATTAAAACTGGACTCGAGCTTCGCTCCGGCCGTGGACCGTCGAGCAGAAACGCAGCTAGATCCGCGTCCACTTCGAGTAGGTGGCGCAGGGTCGCTAGGATCGATCCATAAGTTCCAGAGATGCTCCGCCCTAGTACTTCGCCGGCTAGGCCGCAACACACATTCACGAGTCGGAACTGGGCCCAAGCGTGATGGCGCACTGTCGTATTGGCGACGCCCAGCGGCTCTGATCCGCCGGAAGGCATCACTTGAGCCCTATCACGCCTGTTCGCTCACGGTCGCCTTGAGGACGGGATCGACCGACGGGAGCGAGTCGAGCTCGAAGCAGGCGCTGGCGATCGCGTCGGATGCCTCACCGGCGTTCGCGAGGAGCTTGCTCGTCAGCTGCTCCCGGCTGAGCGGCCGGTCGGGACCGCCTAGGTTTGTTAACACCTCCTCAGTCATCTCCCGGCCATCGCGAAGACGGACGGTGACGACCGAGGGGAACTGGTGGGGGAAGATGCGAGTACATCGCTCGTCGATGACGACATCGCACCGCTCGGCGATTGAGCGCCGGACGGGCTCGGCTAAGTACGCGTCGTCGAAATCTGAATAAGACAGGCCAAGGCCGCTTCCCCCGACCATCGCACAAGCGAACACCCAAGGCGCGCTGAATCCCCCGTGGTATCCGGATCGCGGGTGCCGCTTCTCCTCTATGGGATCACCGATCGTGCGCCAGCTTGGTGCGGCGGTCCCGATTCGTACTCCTTCAATGTCGTCCGGCCTTACACCGCGATTTCGAAGCGCGATCGCCGCGTCGACGATCGTGTGCGTGAAGTGGTTGCACGGGTAAGGCTTGAAGAAGATGCCGGGCGTATCCCAACGTGAGCCGAGGCCTTCGGTGAGCTCCGAGGGCCGCCAATGGTCGCCGCAGAAGGCTTGAAAGAAACCAAACCTTCCTTCGAGGATCGTTCGTGGTCCGGTTCCCCCGTGGGCGGCGAGGGTCGCGGCCGCGACCGCACAGTGGGCGGACCATCCCCCGTGCAGCTTCTTTACGTTGCCTCCGGCGCGATTCGCCTCGATCAGCCCGGCCCCCAACGAGCAGGCAACAGAAAGCGCATCAGCGACCCCATCCGGTCCTAGATCGCGCAAACGAGCACACGCAGCAGCCGCAGCGACGGCCCCGATGATCGACGTTGCGTGGAGTCCATGCTCGAAGAAGGCGGAGTTCCGGAGGTCGGGGTCGTATTGCGCCATCGAGAGCCGGGCGTTGACCTCGTAGGCCGCTACCAGCGCCGTCACGAACTCGGTTCCGCTCGCTCCGGCGGCCTGGGCAGCCGCCAGGAGCGCTGGAACCATCGGGGCAGATGGATGAACGATTGAAGGCAAGTGGGTGTCGTCGAACTCGAGGGAATGCGCGTACGTTCCGTTAGCCAACGCCGCCGACACTGCTGGCACCGATACCGATTCGCCGATCAGCATCGCCGCACCTCGACCACCCCATTCCCCTACCGCGGCACGCGCAGCGCGACCGGCGTCCGAGGCTCGGCCCGCCACGCAAATACCGACTGTATCGAGGACGCGCAGTCGCGCGCTTTCCCGCACCTCAGGTGGCACGTCCGCGTGCCCGAGTCCCGCGACCCACGCCGCCAGAATCTCGGTCGGCGTCGATGTCATTCGACGAGCGCGAGCGGGCGCAAAGGCGAGCCCGTGGCACCCACGATCTTCAGCGGGGCGGCAATGAATCGGAACTCGTAGACGCGGTTGGCGGCGAGCTCCTCGAGGGCCATCACCTCGATGATGTGGATGCCGCTCTCGACCAGCAGTATGGTGTGGACCGGAAGGAGCGAATGCCCAATGCCGGGTTGCACCCACTCGTAGGCGATCGTGTCCCCGCCCGTGACCCGAATGCGATGGTCCGCGAGCCAGTGCGCTGCGGACTCGTCAGGCCCCGGCACGCCGGAGTCGTGACCGACGAATGCCATCGGGTCGTTCCAGCGGCGGATGGGCCATCCTGTTCGGACGAGGACCGCGTCGCCGGCGCGGATGTCGATGTGCTCCTGGTCGGCACAGGCGGCCAGTTCATCAGCTGTGATTCGGTGCTCGGGATCCAACTCGTTGACGCCAAGGAAGGCCGGGACATCGAGGAGGACACCCCGGCAAACGATCGGTGCCACCGTATCGATTCCCAGCGTCCTGAAGCGGCCGCCACGAGACGCCTCGGATGCATTCACGCCCCCGTACAGCAGTCCATCGCGAGAGACGTGCGCCAACGCATCGATGTGGGTGCCAGTGTGCCCGCCCATTGTGAATAGCTCATTTGAGGCGGACGCGCCGTCGCTACGCACCTGGTCGCCATGCCGCCGCATAAGCGCCATCCTGAACGACGGGTGGTTGGGACTCGTCGGCGTTGTTGCCTCGAGTGGCTGGCCCAGATCGTAGATTCGCGGCTCGGTCATCGAGCGCGCTCCAAGATACGCCGGGCGCGGGCGGCAACCGGCTCGTCCACCATCTCACCGTCCTCACTTCGGGCGGCGCTGCCGGCCGCCGCCGCGTAGGCCTTGAGAACTCGTCGTGCCCAGTCAGTCTCTCGCTCACTCGGTGTGAAAACCGCGTTTACGACTGCCACTTGTCGAGGATGGATGCACGACTTCCCGACGAAGCCAAGGCGGCGCGCGTGCTCTGCCTCGCGACGGACAGCATCCTCGTCGTCGATCCTCGTACAGACACCGTCAGAAGGCGGATCGATTGTAGCTACGCGGGATGCGAGGACCATCTGCGAGCGCACGAGGATCGAGCCCTCAGGCTCTTCGGGGTCGATCCCGGTGTCTGCCGCGAAGTCGGCATTGCCGAAGGTGAGCGAAACAACGCCGGCGGCCCGTGCGATTTCGATCACGTTGAGGGCGCCGGCGGCGCTCTCGATGGTGCACGCGAGGGGGATGTCGCGCCCGCCGAGCCTCTCGCGCACCCAGGCCACGTCTGAAGGCCCTTCAATCTTCGGCAGCCGTAGTCCCTTGGCAAGGCCGCCGACCGCGGCGATGTCGAGCGCGGCATCACGCGTCCCCGGCTGATTAATCCTGACCCAGGCCGGTCGCTCGCTGAGGACCTCTCGCACCTGCGCCCGTGCCCGACCTTTCAATCCGGGGCCGACGCCATCTTCGAGGTCAAGCAACGGCTCATCGGCGCCCGATTCGAACACGCGGACGAGGAAGCGCTCGGAGTGACCAGGGGCAAAGAGCCAACTGCGTACGCTCAAGGGATGATGCCGGCGGCGCGCAGCGCCGCCGGATCGAGGCCCGCCTCGGCATAGACCCTGTCATTGTCTTGGCCAATTCGCCGACCGGTGAAGCGGATAGCCCCCGGTGTCTCTGACATTCGGAAGGGGACGCCCTGCATTCGGACGGGTCCGAGCTCGTCGTCGGGAACGGTGATCATCGTACCGAGGGCGGCCAGTTGCGGGTCGGCCATGATGTCGGCGATGTCATAGATGGGGGCGATCGCGGCACCCGCCGCTTCGAACTCCGTTAGGATTTCGTCGCGATCGCGTAGGGCAATCCACGCGCCGACCATCTCGTCTAGCTGGTCAGCGTGTTTTACGCGCTCCGACCCAGCTGCAAACCAGGGCTCATCGATCACTTCGGGGTGTCCGACCAAACGCATTACCCTGTCGGCGATAGAGTTGGCGCTGGTCGAGATCGCCACCCAGCGGCCATCGCGCGTCCGATAGGTGTTTCGGGGTGCATTCGAAGTAGATCGATTGCCCATGCGCGGCGGAATGTGGCCGAGTTGGTCGTAGTAGAGGGGTTGCGGCCCGAGGACCATCAGGATCGGCTCTAGAATCGCCAGATCGATCATCTGTCCGCGTTCGGTCTGGTCTCGCTTGTAGAGGGCGAGCATGACCGCGTAAGCACCCATGACGCCAGCGATCCCGTCCGCGAGACCGAATGGCGGCAGAGTCGGTGGCCCGTCAGGCTCGCCGGTCATTGAGGCGAACCCGCTCATTGCTTCCGCAAGCGTCCCGAACGCGGGGCGGGACGCGTATGGACCGAACTGACCAAAGCCGGTCGTTCGAAGCATTATCAGGCGCTTGTTGGCCGTGGACAGGTCGCTCCATCCAACACCCCAGCGCTCCATAACTCCCGGCCGGAAGTTCTCAATAAGGACGTCGGCATTCCGAACGAGGTTGAGAAGGACGTCGCGGGCCCCGGGTGCCGACAGATTGAGTGTGACTGTCCGCTTATTTCGGCTTAGCATCTTCCACCAGAGTCCGATGCCGTCCTTGCTGGCGCCATGTGTGCGCAGCGGGTCCCCGCGCGGATGCTCGATCTTGATGACATCGGCACCGTAGTCACCGAGGAGCATGGCCGTTAGCGGCCCGGCATAAATGGTCGCCAGGTCGAGGACTCGGATGCCCTCCAGCGGTGGTCCTTCAGGCACTATGGCGCGCGGCTGCGGCCTGGCGCAACGGCCGCTTTAGGTACTCGCCCGATGCGGGCGCGGTCACAAGCCCGTCGCGGAAGACAACTTGGCCCCGAAGCATCGTGATAACCGGCCAACCCTTCACCGCAACGCCCTGGAACGGCGTGTGATCCTGGCCTGATAGTAGGAGCTCAGGCGATACGGTCTGCTCGCGTTCCATATCTATGACTGCAAGGTCGGCATCAGCTCCGACGCCGATCGTTCCTTTCCGAGGCGCCAACGCGTAGGCACGTGCGGGATTTGTGGAAGCGAGTTCGGCAATCCGGTCGAGCCCGAGGCCGCGCTTGTGGTAGCCCTCGGAGATCAGGACGGGATAGAGGAGGGCCGTACCACCGAAGCCCGGCTGCGCAGGCCAGAGTTGGTCCCCCTTCAGCTCCTCAAGGCAGCACGCATGATCGGAGGCAACCCACTGGATCGCTCCGGTCTTGACGCCTCTCCAGAGCGCTTCGACATCGCCGTGCTGGCGGATGGGCGGGTTTACCTTGCCACCGAGGCCCCTGCCCTCAAGCATGTCGTAGGTCAAACAGAGGTGGTGGAGGGTGGTCTCCGCACGAATGTCCACCTCCGGGTAGAGCTGGCGCACCTGAGTGACAGCCTCGAGCGCCTCCTCAGAGGAAAGATGAAGGAGGTTGGCTCGGACCCGCGACGCATTGGCAAGAACGCCAGCCTCATGGATGGACAGTCGCTCCGACAGAGGTGGGCGTGCCTTGCTGTATGTCTCGAGGGGTGGGAGGCCGAGGTCCTTGACACGATCGATGAAGAGTTTGATTAGCTCGGCGTTCTCGCAGTGTATCGACAATGAAACTCGTCCTGTATGGCCGAACTTGGCATCCGCATCCGAGATCCTTTCCATCATCGCGAAGAGATGCCCGAAGTCATAGTTGTCGCTCATGATGTAGCTGGCAGCATCCGATGACGACGCTGCCAGGTTGAGGCCCTTGTAAAACATGAAGTACTTGAAGCTTGCGACGCCTGCCTCGCCGACCATCCAGTCGATTTCGTCGAGTTGGTCGGTCGTCATCGGGGCAATGTGATAGCCGTAGTCGGTGTGCGCTCGGCCTTGAGTCTTGGCGAGCACCTCGGGCAAGATCTCCCGGTAAAGCCCGGTCTTGTTGAGGTAATGGCTGCCTGTGCGGAAGTAGCTGATCACCGAGGTCACGCCGCCGACTAGGGACGATCGGGTCTCCTCAGACGCGTCAATCTCAACCGGACGGTAAATCCCGATGTGGAAGTGGCAGTCGACGGCCCCCGGGAAGATGACCTTTCCACTGGCGTCGATTACCTCGTCGGCGTCGCGGGAGGAAAGGTCGTCGGCGATCGCGGCGATTCGCCCGTCGCGGATTCCGATGCCAACCGCGATTGGATCGGACACACCTGGAAGCACGGCGCGGCCGTTGAGGACGACGGTGTCGTAGCGGCTCATTGCTCCTCCAACTCTGCGGTGCACATATAGGCCAGCAGCGGCACTCGCCTCTACGAGTCTACCACGAGGAGCTACCTGATGGAACAAGTGATTCCATGTGTTCCGTTGGTCGGAACGTCGCATGCGACCTCCGAATTAGCCGTCGCCACCAACCGCTGAGTGAGGCGATATCAGGTCAGTCCGCGGCATGTGGGGCCAAACCGGTCGCGGTGGGACTCTGCGCAGGCGGCGCCATCATCGGCGCCCCAGTCTGGACTCATGCCTGACGCGGTACACTTGGTGAAGTCGCGAGGTCCCCGCGACAGCCATTTGGCGATTCTTTCATGCCGCTCAGGTTGGCTAGCGTCACTCAATTCCTCCCATACTTCGTCCGTACTGGGAGGTGACCAGAGACGTCACGGGGATGTCTCGTCAGAGCTGGTCAGCGGCCGGGACGACGTCTCTGATGACTCGATCGAGGAGGTCGAGATACTCTTCCGCAGTTGCAGCGCGGAGCGTCAGCAACACGTGTTCGGCTCCGACACGCGCGTACGCCCCAAGGACTTCTACCAGTGCACCCACGTGGGCCGGTAGTCCCGGTGGTCCGGTCGAGGTTGAAGTCGCATCGCCACCCCAGATGAGCCTGACAGATAGCGTGAAACGCTCCGCCTGCCGCCCCTGAGCGCTGAGCGCACGTTCGAGGGTCTCCCTTCCGGCGTCGTACCTCTCGATTTCGGGCGCCATGGGCTGCCAGCCGTCCGCAATTCTGGCGGCCCTTTGCAGCACCGACGCGCCGGATCCCCCCATCCAGATCGGCAGCGGACGCTGGACCGGCTTCGGCTGCATCCCCACCGACGAGCAGCTATAGAAGCGTCCATGGAACGTCACGGACTCCTCAGTCCAGAGCCGGCTCATCAACTGCAAGTACTCCTCGGTGACTGACCCTCGGTGATCAAAGTCGGCGCCGAGAACCTCGAACTCCTCGGCGAACCACCCGGCGCCGACACCGCATGTGATCCGGCCCGCGGATAGGACATCGATGGTCGCGACCAATCGCGCCGTCAACACCGGGTTGCGGTAGGGGACGATCAGCACGCTGACACCGAGCCGGACGTCCCTGGTTCGCGAGGCGAGGTAGGCCAAGACCGCCAGTGGATCTAGGATCGGATCCGTCGCCGGCATCGAAAATCCCGGGTAGCTCGGGTACGGAAACGCAACTGTTGTCGGGTAAGCCACATGGTCACCGACCCATAGGTCGGCGACGCCAGATCCCTCTACACGGTCGGCAACGTTGTCAAGGAGAGATGGGCGGGCTAGGCGACCCAGGTTTGGGAACGCGACGCCTACCTTCATCGACCGGCGACCGTCATTCGATGTAGTTCTCGGCGACGTAGTTGGGATCGTTTGGGTAATTGCCGACGCCGCTTCGGATTTCCAACGACGCGAACCCAACTGGCGACCGCTCCTCGACGGCGTGGATGCTTCCTGGTTCCCGATCAATGAAGTAGCCCTCGCGGACCAAGACACGCGTCCCTGACTGGTCCTCCATATTGGCCCACTCTCGGAGGACGAGTCGGCCACCGAGCACGAAGATGCGCTCAGAAACCGTTCGATGGTAGTGCCGTGCGGGAGCCTTCCCGACCTCAGTGGCAGTCGACCCAGCAGGTGTCCGAGTGAGATACGCCAAAGGTGTGCCATCATCTTGGGTCGCGAGCACCTTCGTCCGCCCGATCTCCATCCCGAAATGCCGCGACCACGGCATGGCGAGGGTGTCCACAACCACAACGTCGGGCGAGAGGCGGACAGCCGCATCAAGAGTCGCGGTCGAGGGAAAACGATCCCTCACCACGAGCGCGCCTAAACTTCCCTGCGAGCGATAAGGTCGATCGATTTCGACCCCCGCGCCGGCTGCATCGACCCAATGTCCCGTTCGAATGACGGTTGCGACACCTTTCCCTCGAGGACGTATTGCCAGGTCGCCGGCCAGGACCAGAATCCACGCGGGCCCAGGGCCGAATACGTCGCCCGGCAGCTCCTGGACCGTCGAGCTCTCGGGGAGCCACAGGACACTGACTGCCGGGAGACGCCCGCGGCCTCTAGACAGGATTTGTTCTCGCGCAGCGGGAAGATCCGGCACGAGCTCCCAACCGAGGCTTCGCGTGTCGAGTATCGCTGTCCTCGGCGTCCGAACGACTACGCCAGTATCCGTCGTCAAGTTGATCCCTCGGGCACAGTGTTCGATTCGCTCATCAAGCCGATGAGTGAGGAAATCGTGGTCAACTCGTTGAGTCGCCAGACGGCAGCGACCGTCTCTCCGTAGCGACTCGATTGTCGCCACCCGGGGTCAGCCGACTCGGCTAGCTTCGCCTCGAGGTCGGCGTCGGTCATCGGGTTGTCAGCGCTCCCGACAAAAGCCTCAACATACTCCACGACCTTCGTGCCGTCGCTGAAACTGAACTCACACTTGACCTGATTACCGGTCCAGTCCGGATGAGCCAAGACGGTGATTACGTCACGGACGGCGCCAATCCGTGAATCGGCGATAGCCTCGGGGGCCAGCTGAGCGGAAGTCCATTCCCCGGCGACCCAGGCCGCGGCCATGCAGTAACGGATGTCGAACTTCGCCTCCAATTCCGAACGCGGTCGCGGTCCAAACTTACGTCTACGCTGCTCGACGACCTCCGCGACTATCGGCTTAGCCAAGAGAACAATGGCGGTGAGGGTAGCTCGCTGCTTTGGCGCTAGTCGACGTCTGACGTTGAGAATCGCTTCGAGAGGCGCCTGTGTGATGGTCTCAGTCGGGAAGCGCTTGTAGCTCGTCTGCAGAATGCGCCAGACACGCCCGAGAGATTCGAAGACTGCTGTGGCCCGCTCGGGGGGTTCGTTACTCATCGCACGCAACATGCCTTTGTCGCCTTCGAAGAGAGTCGCCACTGACTGATATCCGCCTGCCGCCAACCGTGCTGCCTCTACACCAATGCGGGTCGCGCTGCCGACGTGATAGGCGTTGCCCATAGTACCCAGCGACTCAATCAGCCCGGCAGACGACGTCATCGCCAATCCCAACGCATGGACGATCACGTCGCGCTCTGCGCGGAGAAGCACTGCTGACGCTGCGGCAGCTCCCACTCCGGCGGTTGTTGCGGTGATATGAAACCCCCGAAGGTAGTGAGAGGGAAACAGAGCCTCAGATACGGCGAGCTGAACCTCTATGCCGACGACCAGCGCAGTCAGGAATTCCATGCCCGTCGCCCCAAAGGCGTCGGCCACGGCAAGCGCTGCAGCGGCGACGGGGGCTCCTGGGTGACAGTAGGTCGACCGATATGTGTCGTCGAAGTCGAGGACATGCATCATGGCAGCGTTCACGAATGCTGCCGTCTCGGGGACGAACTGGTCGTGCGTCCAAAGGACACGCGCAATGGGGGTACCGGGTCTTGGGGGAGTGGCGGTGGCGCGCAGAATCCGTATCGCCGGGTGGCTGCTCGCGCCCGCAGAAGCTCCGAGCACGTTCAACAGCGAACGCTTCGCCTCTTGAACAACGTCCTTGGGGAGCTCCACCCCGCGCGAGTTGTCGACGAAGGCTGCGAGCCGCTGGTTCATCGTATCTGCACTGGCGAACATGTCCCGCTACTCGGAATCGAGGGGCATGACGTTCTGAGTAGTGTCCGCATTCCACAACGCGGACGGCCCTTTGCAGGGGAGCATCATTCGGCCTGCCTAATCGATTCGCGCATGCCCGATTCGACGATGGCGCATGCGGCAGAGCTTCGCGATAGGTTCGTTGCCGCACTGTCAGGTCGCCGGGCGGCCGGTGCCGTCGTGGTCACCGGTGACACTTGGCGGCAGGGCCCTGCTTGTCCAGCCTCCTTATCGACCGCATCACGCTTGCCGCGCGGTCGGCTTCGGCAATGTGCTACGGCACCGACCACCGCAGGCAGCCGACACCGAAACGGCGGTCATCACCACGCGATCACGGCTGGTCCTGACGGATGGTCCAACTGCGCCACTCATGGAAGCCGCTTGGTAAGCTCCCCCGTGGCAGTGACGACCAGGCTTCCGTATCGCGTGATGCTGTCGGGGTCGAATCGCGTGATTGGTCCACATATGCTCAGCGACCCGATTACCCTTCCCGACTGACCCTTGATCGGGGCGGCGACGGCGGCCGCGGACGGATCACGTTCGCCAGAACTCGACGCGTATCCACGCCCGCAATCGCCAACCAGCTCAGCTCGCAGCCGCTCCTTGCCAATGATCGTCCCGCGAGTCAGGGGAACGAGGTCGACCGTCTCTAGGTAGTAGTCGAGTTCGGCTGGTGGCAGCGCCGAGAGGATTGCTCGCCCGGACGCGCCTGCATATAGGGGCCAACGCCTGCCAATCTCGACCGTCATTCGGACGTTCTGATTCGACTCGATCTGCGCGGCGTAGAAGCGCTCCCAACCCACGCGCAGTGACAGCGTCGTGGTCTCTTGCATCTCGGTTGTTAGCCACCGCATCAGCGGGTCGGCGATTGTCGCCACGTCAGGCGCACCGATGGCCGCCATTCCTAGCTCGACGGCCTGCGGACCGAGCCGATATCGTGCGGACTCCGGTTCGCGCATCACAAACCCCGTCTGAACGAGGGAATCGAGTATCCGGTGGACCGCACTCTTGGGTAGGTCCAACCTTCGCGCGATATCGGTCAGCTTGAGTAGAGGCCCGTCTTTCGAGAATGCTAAAAGGATGGCGGACACGCGCTCGACGGACTGCATCGGCGCCCGATGACTGGCGCGCGGACTACCCGCAACGGCCTCCTCGCCATCGACCGTCGTCGATGGGACTACGTCACCCCGAGACGTAGTCCCATTCGGGCCCGTTCGCGCCATTACGTGCGGGTAAAGTCGGCCAGGCGAGGCTGGTTATCCGGATGCCAGACCCAGCCCGTCACACCTTTGCCCAGAGCCATCTGCCACACCATCTCGACGCCGTACATCCAGCCCGCATCCTCGACTTGGATCTGCTGGGCTTGCTTGACCAGTGCGGCGCGCGCGGAGCTATCGGGCATCTTGTTCATCTGGGTCGTCAGGGCCGTCAGCTGCGGGATATTGGATGCGTTGCGGTCGCCGGCGCCAGTCGGTACGCTCTCAAGGCTAAAGACGTAACCAGGATCCAGAACGATAGCCTGCTCGTAGTAGACGGCGAACGGGATCGTTCGAGCACCAAGGTTGGTCTTTGCAGTCATGTCCGCATTCGTGATCTTGCTCAGCGTGATGTTGATGCCGGCGGCCTTAACGCTGTTCTGAACCTGGATCGCGAACTGCTCGTCGGACCAGTTCTGTGCCGAGTACTCGAGGGTGAGGTCCAGACCGCTCCCATGGCCCGCCTGTGCTAGCAGTTGCTTCGCCTTGTTGGCGTCTGTTTCGTAGTGCCAGAAGCTCCCGTCGTGTCCGGGAATGACATCGGCCACCGGGCTCTTCATCTGACCACCTTTGTTGCCGAAGAGGTTAGCGAGGATTGCCTTGTGGTCGACCGCGTAGTTGATCGCCTGCCGGACGAGTTGATTGTCGAAGGGAGGGTACTTCTCGTTCATGATGCACCGTTGCTGATAGTTAGAAACGGCCTCCATCACGCGCGCCTTCGATGACTTGCGCACCTCATCCGACTGCGCATACGTGAGGTCTGTTACGAGATCGACCTGGCCGGACGAGATCAGCGCCTGCCGACTACCGGGGTCCGGCACCTGCTGCAGGAGCACCTTCTGGAAGAACGGCTTTTTGCCATAATAGTTCGGGTTCTGCACAAGCGTGACTTGCTGACCGAATGAAGCAGACTCGACCATATAAGGGCCGTACCCTGCCACGTTCTGAGCGATCCAGTTGATTGCGAAGGGATCGGCTGCGGTCACGTGCTTCTTTACCTCGGTCGAATCGAAGATAGCAGGCACATAAAGGGTCATCGCTTTCAAGAAGAAAGGATTCGCGGCGGACAGAACCACCTGGACGGTGTACTTGTCGAGCGCCTGGTACGAGACGACGTTCGAGGCATTGAGGATGAAGTTTCCGGTCCGCTTCTGCGCCCTGGTCTTGTCGAAGCTCCAGACAACGTCATCGGACGTCAGCTCATTGCCCATCGGACTCTTCACACCCTGCCGAAGCTTAAAGGTCCACGTCAGGTTGTCTGAGGAAACTGTCCACGCCTCGGCCAACCGGGGTTGAAGCTTGTTCGCATCGATCGATCGGGCTCCCGATGAGTTCGTCGAGCCGACCGCGTAGTCGACCAGTGGCTCGTAGCACTGAAGGACTGCCAGCTGGCTGCCCGGCGCCAGGATGTCGGCGTCGAAGCTCTGCGGCGCGTCGGTCACCGCAAACGTCATGGTCGTGTTCTTCGGTCCGTTCCCACCTGAAGTGGGCGTGGACGTCGAGCACGCGTCGAGCAGTGCCGTAAGGCCTGCTCCACTCAGGAGCATCCCACCGGTGAGCGATCCGGTCTTTATGAAGTTGCGGCGATCCATGGTCCAGATCTTGCCGGCCTCCGTCATTCGCATCACTCCCATCCAGCGTTCTGACACGCGGAACGCGTGCTCTCAACGTTCCACTATGCTATCCGGGGCCGCCGAGGATGTCAACGGCGGGAGTGGGGCCCCCCGTGACCGAAAGGAGTTTGCGGATGGAGATGAAGGCCGACCAGCGGTGGATCATGGACCGCTTTGTCCGGAGTGTGGGGATGGACGCGCTCCGACCGGGCGTGATCGGCACGTGGCTAGAGCTCGGCTTCGACTACAACGACCTGCAAAAGACCACCGCACGAGTCACGAGCCAGGCGACCTTCGTCGAGGAGTGGGCTCGAACAGGGCGCATGCTGGAAGTCCTGGCGAACGAAGCCGAGGCCGCCGGGCACGCAGTAAGCGGCATGGACTACCGCTTGCGGTCCTCGTTCGCATTTGGCACCGCCCACCGGCGCATCTTCGCCGCTACAGCACAGAAGGTGGATTACGTTGAAGCTGTGCGGCGGAACTACGACAAAGTTCTGGGACCGGGCTTGGTCCGACGAGTAGAGATCCCATTCGGGGGAACGACGTTCCCCGGCCTCCTCCATCTACCATCAGGAGCTGGTCCGTTTCCGGCAGTCGTAGTCCTCCCCGGAATGGATATGATCAAGGAGTTCATCCCAGATCCGCGCCGAAACGTGTTTACTCGTCGCGGATTGGCGGCGCTCACTATAGATGGTCCCGGGCAGGGCGAGAGCAACGTGCGCGGCCTACGCTTGACGCCTACGAACGGAGAGGAGGCAGCCAGCGCTGCCATCGATCTCCTTGTGTCGCACCCAGCGATCGATCCTGGCCGGATCGGCGCCTTCGGCATGAGCCTTGGGTCATACACCGCCGCTCGACTTGCCGCTACTGAACCGCGGCTTCGAGGAACGGTTTCGTTTGAGGGGGGGATCTTCTACGACAAGGTTCGGTGGGTCACCGAGGCCGAGCCGCACTTCTTCTACAACCTTCGCTACATGACCGGCCTCGACGGCGAGGAGTTGTTCGCGGCGCTCCGTGCCATGACGATGATGGGTTACGAGCCCTCTATCCGAGCGCCCTACCTCCTCATGCAGAGCACCCACGACGAGCTCACGCCGTTGGAGGAGGCCCAGCGGCTTTTCGATGCCGTGGCCGGCCCCAAGGAGATGATCCTCTATTCGGGTGAAACGCACGTCCTTGGGGGAGTGATCGCCGAAGCCCTCGCAGAAGCGGTCGACTGGCTCGCGGATCGG
>Ga0307374_10009233_pt1 | contig 14571 bp, 13 predicted proteins | sample OX3MG_FD_202532 | JGI IMG/M metagenome (GOLD analysis project Ga0307374, IMG submission 202532) | Soil microbial communities from Risofladan, Vaasa, Finland - OX-3 | ecosystem: Environmental > Terrestrial > Soil > Coastal area > Acid sulfate soil | place: Finland: Risofladan, Vaasa | collected... | reverse complement strand
CCGGCGGACAAGGCCGGCCTGAAGCCGGGTGACATCATTGTCAGCATCGATGGCCGTCCCATTAAGGGTGGCGACGATCTGATCAATGACATTGCGGGACGGAAACCAGGTTCAACCGCGACCCTTGGCTATATTCACGATGGCAAACATGAAACGACCACCGTGACCATTGCCGACCGCGCCGCGATGTTGGCGGCTCTGAGCAGCGGTAACGCCCCCTCCGGGAGCTCCAACGGACCGCAGGAGAATGGCACCACCAAGCTGGGCTTGGGAGTCAGCAATGTTCCGCCGGAGATGGCCTCGAAGGCCGGCATCAGCGGTGGCGTTCTGATCCGCAGCATCCGTCCGGGTTCGTTCGCGGATGGCTTGCAGGGCCTGGCCCCGGGTGAAGTGATTCTGCAGATGAATCGCCAGCCCATTACGAATGTGCAGCAGTTCCAGGAACTGGCGTCGAAGCTGAAATCGGGCGATGACGTGGTCTTCCTGGTGGTCGATCCGCAACACGCCAGCATGGGCAACGAATACGTCGGAGGAACATTGCCGTAATTCCTCTGCAAAATGCTGCCTAAGTAACTGCAATCCATGGAGTTAGCTGTAAAAAGAGGAGGTGGCGAATGCCATCTCCTCTTTCTGTCGATGTATGCAAATAGGTACACGTCAGCCCAGTTGGCTGCATCCTATTTGCGTTGGGAGTTTCGAGGAGTCTACAATTGCGTTACCTTCACACTATGTTCATGTCTCGCCTTATGTACGTACGGAGTTGCGTCGGTGCGCTGATGCTGGCACTGAGCCTGGCTGGAACGGCCTATGCGTCATCCGCCAGCACCTCGACCAAAAAGGCGCACACGACCGTGCAGTTGCACCACGCCGGCACAAAGCGGACAAAGACCTCCAGCAGCCATAAGACGTCGCTGCACCACACGAGTTATAGCTCTCACCACCACAAGTCCAGACACCATCACGCCGCCGTTATCGGTCAACGAGTTATGGATTCCCAGCGTGCTACGGAGATCCAGCAGGCCCTGATTCAGGCACACTACCTGAGCGGCAGCCCGACCGGACAATGGGACTCGGACACGCAGGCAGCTATGGTGAAATACCAGACCGATAATGGCTGGCAAACGAAGATCACGCCCGACTCGCGTGCGCTGATCAAGCTGGGCCTGGGCCCGAAGCAGGATGCCGGAGAATACGCCTCTCGTCCAGCGGGAATTTCGGAAACGTCCAGCGGAGCGAGTCCATCCAATGGCGCGCCGACGGACACCATCCGCACCATGGCGACCTCAGAAATCCCCATGACCACGTCCAACAACTAAGCGCGGCTCAGCGTCGGACTCATCCTTCCACTGAATCCTGTAGCCATGTCGACTGCCTATGCTGTCCAGGTAAGCGACCATTCGCGTGCGGCAGGATCGACGCTTGCGAAATCCCGATCGCGTTTCCACTGAACAGTTTTCGACGCAGCCAGATGAAACCGGTCGCCCAGTGTGAGCGGGACGGAAACACGCGCGGGCACCGGACCTTCAGCTCGACGAAAATTCAGTCGCCAGCCTTGTTTCCGGTCGAGCGGTTCAAGGTCAATATTGAGCCGACCGAATCGCGTTGGTGTGCCGGTGAGTCGGAAGGGCTGCCCGGGCACAAGCTGATCCTCAGTGATTCCAGCGAGCAATCGTAAGTCAGGACCATCCTCAAGCGCCAGAACATGACGCATGTAGCGAATGCACTCCGCGCTGGCCCAGTTGTGCGGCATATCGCCGACGTACGAGCCCAGAAGCGCATGCTGCAGGGGCTGCTCCTCTCGCCAGCAATATTGCGGGCTGGCGTGGTTCAGAAAGCCGACAAAGGTATCATTCGCCGCCTGCTTCATTCCCAGCCACAAATACACTTCGGCAACAAATGCGGCGTTGTAGTTCCATACCGCTTCGTGTTGACTCCAGCCAGTTTCCGCAGGAACGCTCTCCTGTCGAACCGCCTGCATCAGGCGCACATGCCCGCGGACAACCGGATCGCTGGGATCAAAAACGATTCCGGGGAAGATGGTGTGGGAGAGCGCCCATTGCGCGGTCTGCGGTCGAGGCCGGTCCCACGGATCCGGAAGCTGCCAGTCGGGATCTTCCTTCATCAACATGGGGAGGTATTGAAATTGGCCGTCATACGACCGCATCTGCTGGCTTGCGGCCTGATTGAAGGCCGCGCGTAACTCGCGATACATGCCGCTGGCACGGGCAATCTGAGGGATCTGCTGTTGTTCGCCGGCTGCGCCGATTGCTTTCAGTCCCGCCAGCGTCCACAGCGTGTTCGTGAACTCATCGCGAGAACCGCCCAAGCCGCCATCGGCAAATCCTTTGGGCAGCAGACCGTAGTGGCCCATGATGCCACCCTCGGATCGCGCGCGAGCCCGCAATGAATCGATGTAGGCAAGCGCCGCCACCACGTTGGGCTGGAACTCGCGCAACGCGCTCCAATCCTGGCTCAACTCGCACTGCCGGACCAGCGTGAACATGGCGATCGCGGTGTCTTTGTAGTGTTCGCTGCCGCCGCCGGCGACGACCTGCCCGGTCTTCTGCTGCATGCTCCACGTGGTGCGAAGACCTTCGGCCGCCTCCTTGTCGTAACCAAGATAGCGCGCTGCTTCGAGAATGAAATTTCCATCGACGACCCACAGACCTCGATAACACGTGGGTCCCACCTGAAACGTAAGCTTGCCATCTTTCAGTTCGCGAGCCTGCAGAATATTGCGCGCGCAGGCGGTGACGAACTCCCCTCGCCGGCCAGAGACCTGCCAGGAGACCGGCGTCTGAAAGGGCGACCATGCGGACCAAAATTCTCGCGCCGACGCCATCTGCGCGTCTGGATTTTCAAGTCCACCCTGGAGTTGTGCGGCGGTTTGTCCGGCCTGCGGAAAGCGCACTAATACTCGATAAGGCCTGGCGGTGGATGCGACCCCGGCATGAAACGTCAAGGGCTTCATGATATTCGCCGCAGGATCGAAGAATTGGCCTGTGAACTCCGCCTCTGGCGGATTGTCCAACACTTTCGCAACCAGAAGAACACCCTTGGTTTTTGGGTTGGCGACGACCACCATTTGGTCCATCATGGCTGCGGTGAAATCGTCTTCCGAGTGAATCTCCACCACCGGAGATACGTGTACCGACGCCGATCCAGTGGGAAAAATTTCAATCAGAACATTGTCGACGCGACCTTCGCCAGGATTGCGAGTTGCAAAGGTGGTCAGCAACATCGTGGCATCGGCACGCTGCAGGGTGGTGCGCACAATGGGCACCGCGGGCGATTCCAGTGTCTGCTCGACGAAGCTTGCAGGCTTCATGCCGCCCAGTGCGAAGTTGATGATCAGGGGAAAATAATCGATCTGCTTGTCTCGATCGTACCCATAGAGAAGTGTTCCCTTCTCATTCATGACGCTTTTGTATGGATCATCCGGGAAACAGTAGGCAGTCTGACGAAAGGCGGGAGAATATCGAAAATCGATGGCAGCGGCGGCGGCGAGATCGTCCGCAATGGCAGCGCCAGGATCGGTCACGGGTGCGAGGATGGCTTCCTCGGCAAGCGCCTCCGGCAGAACCAGGGTTGACGTCAATGCGCCGCCGGCCAGCAATGCGCCGCCCAGAAATTTCCTGCGAGTGACGGGTGTCATGCATCCCCCCTGAAATGGAATTGCAGCTATTGTCAGCCTTCACGTTGGGACGGTCAACAAACAGGTGCGCGCGGTATGGATGCACGCGTACGCAGCACGCAAGCAATATTCCACGATTGTTTCTGGATGATTACTCGATCAGGCTGCGTTCCGTGACGAGCAAATCGCGCATGGTTTCGCGGCGCCGGATCAGGCGATGGCGATTGCCTTCGACCAGTACCTCCGCGGCGCGCGGGCGAGAATTGTAGTTGGAGCTGAGTGACATCCCATAAGCTCCAGCATCGAGCAGCGCGATGGATTCGCCGCTCTCGAGCGCCGGCAATTCGCGATCCCGGGCAAAGAAATCTCCGGTCTCACAGATCGGCCCCACCACATCCACCACCACGGAGGAGCGCTTTTCCTGGCGGCGAAGCGGCACGATGGAATGGTAGGCCTGGTAGAGCGCCGGGCGCAGCAAATCGTTCATGGCAGCATCGGTCACGACAAAGGTTTTCGATCCATTGTGTTTGGTATAAAGCACCTGAGCTAACAATGCGCCCGCCTGGGCGATGATGAAACGTCCCGGCTCCAGCAGTAATTCGCCATCGAAGCCGGCAAGCGCGGTGCGGATGTGCTGCGCGTACCCGAGCACAGCAGCCATGGGATCAAAGGGCTGAGCGTCTTTCCGATCTTTGCCGGTGGGCGCGGGATCGTCGTAGGAAATACCGAGGCCGCCGCCGGCATCGATGTGCTGAATTCGAATGCCGTGCAAGGATTGCAGTTCGCGCACCAACTCCATCACCCGCTGCAGGGCTTGCCCGAAGGGCTCTGTGACACGAATCTGCGATCCGATATGAACACTGACACCCGTGGGAACCAGGTAGGAGCTTCGCGCTGCACGCTGGTAGAGCGCCGTCGCATCCCCGATGGCGACACCAAACTTGTGGGCGGTCATCCCGGTAGAAATATACGGATGGGTTGCTGCGAAGACATCCGGATTGACGCGCATGGCCACCGGCGCGCGTTTGCGAAGGTGTCGGGCGCGCTGCTCCAGCAGGTCGAGCTCGGCCGGGCTCTCCACATTGAAGACCAGGATTTGCGCGGCCAGGGCAGCATCCATCTCGGCTGCAGTTTTGCCGACGCCGGAGAAGACGACCTTGCGCAGCGCGGGCTTGGCCGCCTGCCGCACACGCTCCAGTTCCCCACCAGACACAATGTCAAACCCGGCGCCAGTGTCCGCCAGCATCCGCAGAATGGAAAGATTGGGGTTGGCTTTGACGGAAAAGCAAAGGGTGGCGCGCATGCCGTCAAATGCCTCGGCGAACATGCGAACGCGATCGAGAATATTGTTTGCCGAATACACGTAGAGGGGTGTGCCGTATTCGCGCACCAGGCGCGCCAACAAAACGCGATCGCAGAATAGCTCGCGGTCTTTTGTACCTCCGTACTGAAACGGGCGCACAAGATTTGCAGAGGATTTTTTCAAAGGGCTTTCCTTGTCGGGCTGGAGGTCGCGTGCGGCCGGTATTTCCGATCGAGAAACTCGCCAATCAGGGATGCGAACGTTTGCGGCTGCTCGAACGGAGCGTAATGGCCGGCGTCCTCGACCAGATGAAACTCCGCGTCCGGCGCCTGGTCGACGATCACGCGCATCTCCGGCGGGGTGCTGCTTTGGTCTTCTCCTGCGGCGATGGCACACACCGGGACGCTGATGGTGTGGAGCGTCGGAACAGAGTCAGGCCGCTCCATCAAGCCCTGCTGGACGGCCAGCATCGTCTGCAGGGACACGACATCCATCATGTCGCGAGCGGCGGCTCGGACCTCTGGATGTTGCTGCCGGGCTGTCGGACCGATCAGTGTATCCGCCATGCGGTCGAAGAATTTTTCCAGTCCGCCGGGTTGCTGCGCGGCATGCATCGATTCGCGCCGAGTGTCGCGGTTGGCTGCGGAGTCCGGCTGCGGCTTGCCGCACGTACACACCAGCGCAGCCATTTCCTGAGGAAACCGCCGCCAGTATTCATAGAGTGTATAGGTGCCGATGGAACAACCGACAAAGGCTGCACGCTGGATGTTCGAGGCAGCAAGCACTGCGTGGACATCCTCAGCCAGCGTGGCCATTGTGATGGTGCCGGTGCCAGCGGACGATTGACCGTGTCCGCGAAGATCGATGAGGATCAGGCGATAGCGGTCGGCAAGTTGTTGGGCAACGGGGAGCCAAAAGGCATGGTGGACAGGGGTGGGATGGAGCAGCACCACGTCTGGGCCAGCGCCCACCGTGATGGCAAATAAACGTGCTCCATCGTGTTCAATGTTTAGCCGGGACTCGATATGCATTTACGTCCACTATAAATGGCGAAGCACGACAGAAGAGGTCACAGGCTTGACATCCAGCACGAATAAGTCGCGGCAATCATCCTGCGCTTGGCCCGTTCTGTTTCAAGCAAACAGCTAGACCCTGGAAGGGTTTGAGGCATAGCGCCCCACCAAACCAATCAGGGCGACTACGCACAGGGCAGCACCGGCATGGAATGTCGAAGCGGCGCCAAGCTGATCCCAAATCAACCCAGCCACCGCGCTGGCAGCGAGCATGGCGATTCCACTGGTCAGATTGAAAAAGCCATAGGCGGTGCCGCGCAGATCGGCGGGGGCGTTATCCGCCACCATGGTTGCGAGCAGGCCCTGGGTGATGCCCATATGGATGCCCCAAAGCGCGACGCCCCCAAGCACAAAACCCCAGTGATTACTGTTGGCCAAGACCAGATCGGCGGCCACTAACACGACCAGGCCGAGCGCCAATAGCTTTGTATGGCTGATACGATCCGAGAGCTTGCCAAAAGGATACGCAGACGCCGAATAGATCACATTCATCGCGACCATGATGAGCGGAACCAGCGCAATCGGGATGCCTCCCTGCTGAGCCCGCAATACTAGAAATGCCTCGCTGAAGCGTGCCAGTGTGAACACTGCGCCGATACCGACGACCCACCAATACGACGGACTCATGCGCTTCAGGTTGCTTCGACTGATCGGGTTGACACGCTCTGTATGCCGGTGGGTTTTGGGTTCATGCACACCAAATAAAAGCAGCGCAACCGCCAGTGCGCCAGGAATCATCGCAATCCAAAACACTGCCCGAAAGTTGTCAGCCCAGAGAAGCATCAGCCCAGTCGCCACGAGCGGACCGACAAAGGCGCCAACGCTGTCAAGGGATTGGCGAAGGCCAAAAGCAGCGCCAAGCAAGGGCGGCGGCGTCATGTCTGCGATCAGCGCATCGCGCGGAGCACCACGCATTCCCTTGCCACTGCGATCCACTAACCGCGCAACCAAAACAAAGCCGGTGGTCGGAGCCACGGCAAATAATGGTTTTGACAACGCACCCAGTGTGTAACCGAACAGCGTCAGTCCCTTGCGCTTGCCAAGGTAGTCGCTCCAGGCGCCTGAAAGCATTTTGACGAGTAAAGCCGTGGACTCGGCCAACCCTTCAATCAAGCCAACCGCGAAGGCACTGGCCCCGAGTGTCGTCATCAGAAACATCGGCAGCAAGCTATGGATCATTTCCGAAGAAATGTCCATAAACATGCTGACGAAACCTAGCGCCCAGACGCCGGATGGAATTTCGCTTGCTGGGTCGCCGGCATCTCTTGTTGCAGCGCGCAAGGGTCGCTCCTGGGTTCCTGGGACAGATGTTATTTAACCCGATCCATGACCCTCCCCCAACAATCGCAGCGCCCGCAGAGTTCAACAAGAGGTAATTTCAACGAAACATGGGCATGCTTTGCACGCCGGCTACGGCGTCGCCTACGGATTGGACGGCGGAGCCGGAGGAGCCGGGGGCGGGGGCGGCACAAACGGCGCCTGCATGCCCAACGGCACTTCTTCCGGAATCAACATCCATGCAACCACGTACGCGATTTCCGTGACTGGAAAAATCAGCACGCCCAGCAGCACGGTGATGATGCGCGTGGCTGTCAGATCCCAGCGGTAGCGCAGCGCAAATGCCGCACAGACACCGGCCATCATTCGTTGGGCTTGCGGCCGGTACATGGTGCGCAACGGCGAAGCTGCAAAAACGGAACTGTTGGCGGGCGCACCGCAACTGGGACAGAAACTCGCCGACGCCGGCAGCGGCTTTCCACACTGGTGACAGAACATAACTCTACCCCCTTGAGCGATATGAGAGCCGTCCGCGGTGACTCGACCCCGGCCAACCATCACGTTATGCAGCTTTTCTTACAGGAAAGCTGCATGAAAGTCCAGCTACGGCGAGACCACAATTCACGGCAATGTCGACTCCCTGCGCTCATCCAATCGCCCGCGCCATTTTGAAGCTTGCGGGCTGAAAGGCGAACTGCTGTAGAAGATACGCAGCGAGCCGGTCGATGGTTCCAACCCGAGAAACTTGCGCTAACTATTTGCCGCGGTAGGGGGAGTCCTGGTACCTGATGGCGCGCTCGGCCTGGTCGGAATCCGTTCCCAGCGCAAGAACGGCGTCATATTGCTGTTTCGCCTGTGCGCGCTCTCCTAGCAGGTCAAACATCTCGCCTGCCGCCAGATGGGCCCGCCGCTTCATCAGCGGAGATGCCGTCGGTTGAGTGGTCGCACTCTCATAGGCATTGGCCGCCTGCTGAATATGACGCTGACCACGGGCCGCTTCGCCCAGGCCGTAGTAGGCCATTTCCAGATGCGGGTCAGGATAGTAGCCACCCGGTGCGGTGGCGCGCTGCAGCAGTGCCTGGTACGCCGCGATGGCGCGCATTCCCTTGCCAGAGTCTTTCATAAGATTGGCCTGTTCTAGGGCAAATAGAAAATTGTGCGGATATTGGTGCGCCAGGCCATCGATCACATCGAGCGCTTTGCCATATTGCGCCTCGCGACGGAGAAAAATGGCGAGCGAGGTTCGGGCGGAAACGGAATTGATGATTCCATCTCGACCCACCCGCCGCAGTTCCTGCATGCCCTTCGATTTGGAACCATGGATGCCGACCAAACCCGCCAGAACTTTCAAAGGGAACGCGAGGGTTCCCATCACATAATCGTGCACGCCGACAATCAAGTAGCAATCGACATAGTTGGGGTCGAGTTTCAGAACGGCATCGTCATCTTTGCGAGAGGCCGAGGCCATGTGCAGCGCGGTGACATATTTCTTCTCCACCATGCCGATGTAAAGAGTTTCGAGACTGGTCGCAAAGCCGCGAGCGAACAGGGCGTCGGCGTCATTTGGATTCGCTGCAAGGCGGCGGCTGCTTAAATGGACGGCACGCTGGTAGAGCGCATCGATACGGGCGCGGGCTTGCATGTTTTCGACCACCGGATGCCTGCCCGATAAAAATCCATCCTGAACGTAGAGCGTGGTGTCGAGCAGATCCAGCCGGTAGAGTTCGCGAAACACGGCATTGTTCAGGACATAGTCGACCGCCATGGGATCGGTGGGATGTTCGGCGGCAATTTTCTCGAACAGAGTTTGCGCGGTTGCGTAATCGAGATCGTAGAAATGTTGATACGCGGCCTGAACCTCCGGCGCAAGATTCAGAGGATCCGTATCGGTGCCATTGGGAGCTTTGACCGCTGCAAATGTCGGCAAGGCGACACTCGACAGCAGTAGAACGAGCGCACAAACGCCAAGGTACCGCAGTGGGCGGCGTTGCTGCGAGCGGCGCAGCGTAGGGACGGAAGCTGACGAATGGGAATTGTGGATGGTGATTTTCCGGGGCTGCGTTCGAGGAACCTGGGGCATATGGATTGGACGAACATAATCAGTTTCGGCCTTGAACTGGGGGTGACGCAAGTCACGCTGCCGGTTTTATTTTCAACTTCCCGCGCTCTCAGTTATGTTCTACTCTGTAGCCGATGACCCGCGCCGAACTGTTACGTGCCTTGATTCGTCAAGCCAAGTCGAACGGTTTCGAATATCGCCGGTGGTACACGGTTCGCCTGGGACTGCCGTGGACGAGCTTTTTGGACTCGGTGAAAACGCTGTCAGAGCATCGCCGCTACTATGCCTTGCTGTTCGCGCATGAGTTTGCCGAGTCGTTCTGGCGGCCGGGCAGCAAGATGACATTTGTCGTTCCCACCAGCACATTTACGAGGGTTTCAAAAGACGGCACGATTCGCGTGGTGGAACGGAAAGGCCACATTCGACGATCCGTGATCGCGGATGCCTGGCGATACCACCTGAAAGAAATGGCGATCGCGGAAGATCCTCTCCGCTACATTCGTAAATTTCTCTTGATTGAAGAAGACCTGGCAGGGCTGCCCTACGTGAGCGACGAGGACGAGCAGGAGGCCGTCGAGTTACGCGAGATGGAGCGGCAATCTACCTCGGATGTCTAGAGCAAGACCGGGAAGCTTTGTGCGTGTTCACCTTTCATAGTCGCTGCTCCGTTGATAGGTTGCGCTGCTGACCCTGCACTCATGAGGCGTTCTACTTGCGATCGAAGCGGCTGAACTGAAATCGCTGCACCTTGCCAGCGGGTGTTGCGTGATCGATGCAGCGGACCGCGGTGCAAGCGAAGGCTGAGCCAAGTTCCGCAGCCAGACTTTCCGGGGAGTAACGCCGGACAGGCAGGCCGCTGCACCGTTCGGGCCCGTCGAGCGCGAACGTGCCAATGACCACGGCGCCGCCAGGAGCTACGGCATGTTCCAGTGCAGAGCGGTAGGCGAGTCGCTGCTCCTCGGTTGTCAGAAAATGGAAAACGGCGCGATCATGCCAGGCGCTGTATTGCCGGTCCGGTTCCCACGTCGTGATATCGGCGACAATCCAACGCACCTGCGACGCGCGACTCGCTAAACGCCTTTTTGATTTTTCAAGTGCGGCTGCTGAAATGTCGAGCACGGAGGGTTGAGTAAAGCCGCGATCTAACAAGGCATCGACCAGCCGAGAGGTACCGCCGCCGACATCCAACACCGGCAAATCTTTGTGCAACTCCGGCGTCAACAGAAGTTCGAGGGAAATGGCCGGAGCCTCCTCGAACCAGCTGAGTTCTTGCTCTCGCCGAGTCGAGTACATCTGGTTCCAGTGTTCTGGCGCCTGAAAATGATCCATGCGACTACTCCCACTCGATGGTGCCGGGCGGTTTGGAAGTAATGTCGTAGACCACGCGATTGATTCCCTTCACCTCGTTCACGATGCGGCTCGACATGCGCTTCAAGACTTCATACGGTAGCGGGACCCAGTCGGCGGTCATGCCATCTTCTGAAGTAACAGCGCGAATCGCGCAGGTATTGGCGTAGGTGCGCTGGTCGCCCATCACGCCGACGCTGCGGACTGGAAGCAACACCGCGAAGGATTGCCAGATCTGCCGGTAGAGCCCCGCAGCTTTGATCTCATCGACGACAATCTCGTCGGCTTCCTGCAGAATGGCAACGCGTTCCGGAGTCACCTCACCAACAATGCGGACCGCGAGCCCAGGACCGGGAAAGGGCTGCCGCTGCAAAATGTCTTCCGGCATACCCAGGTCGCGACCGATGCGGCGGACTTCATCTTTAAACAGGTCGCGCAAGGGCTCAATCAATTTCAACTTCATCGTCTCCGGCAGGCCGCCGACGTTGTGATGACTCTTGATGGTCTGCGACGGTCCCTTCACGGAAGACGACTCGATTACGTCGGGATATAACGTGCCCTGAACCAGCCAATCGACAGAGCCGGTTTTCTGGGAAATGCGGTGGGCCTCTCGATCGAAGACCGCAATAAATTCGCTGCCGATGATTTTGCGTTTTGTTTCGGGATCGGTGACGCCGGCGAGTAGTGACAGAAATTGCTCGCTGGCATCGACGGCGACCAGGTTCAAGCCGAGTTTGTCGCGCAGATTTTCCTGCACCTTGCGGAACTCATCTTTGCGCAGCACTCCATTGTTGACGAAGACGCAGGTCAGGCGATCGCCAATGGCGCGATCGACCAGAACAGCGGCCACCGAGGAATCGACGCCGCCGGATAAACCACAGATGGCGTGGCCGTCGCCAACCTGGGCGCGGATGCGTTCGACCGTGGTTTGGATGAAATGCTCCGGGGTCCAGTCGGGCGCCACCTTGCAAATGCCGAAAAGAAAATTCCGCAGCAGTTCTTTGCCCTGGCGGGTGTGGTGGACTTCCGGATGAAACTGCACTGCCCAGATGCGACGCGATTCGTTGGCAATGCCGGCCACGGCGTTCGATGTTCTCGCGGTGAGCTGAAAACCTTCAGGCAGCTCCAGCGCCTCATCGCCGTGTGACATCCAGACGGGAAGATGAGTGGGCAAGCCTTCAAACAGCGCGGTCGGCAAAACCACTTCGACGTCGGCATGACCATACTCGCGACGATCGGCAGACCTTACTTTACCGCCGAGTTCATGCAGGATGAAGTGCAGGCCATAGCAAATGCCCAACACCGGCACGTCCATGGCAAGCACGCGCGCGTCGGCGGGCGGAGCGTCCGCGTCATACACCGAACTGGGACCGCCGGAAAGAATGATGCCGGCAGGATTCAGTTGCTGGATGGAAGCAAAAGGAGCGGTGCACGGAAGCACGACTGAGAAAACATTTTGCTCGCGAATGCGACGCGCAATCAATTGCGTGTATTGAGAGCCAAAATCGAGGATGACGATGGTGGAGGGCTCGGCTGTTTGCTTGGTTTCCATGGGTTATTGCCCAGTGTATCGCAGGCTTCGATGCGAAACTTCGGAGATCTCAAAACGGCCTGGTTAGGTCTCTGCGGCCATCGACCACGCGAACAATCTCAGCGCGTTCAATCGGCCCGTCGTCGGTGTCTGGATGGGTCTCGTAAAGGATGAGGTAGGGCCCTTCCATTAAGATGCGCGCGGAGCGTTGAATTTCCGGACGGCGGACTCCCAGGCGGGGATGGCCGACCAGGAGATCGACCTTCGACTCCATCGCCGTATAGAGTCGTTCCGCGGCATCCAGGTTATCGACCCCGATGGCAAGATAAATCTCCAGCAAGTCTTCGCGAGCTTGCGGAGTCCAAAGCAGATCAACCCGCATTCGCACGCTGCCCTGTCGTCGCTTTCAGGCGTTTTCGCGCCTCGCGGCGCAATTCGACAAAATCCATCGGCTTGACTGGGCCGCTTGCTTTCCCCTGCTTCCACATCCTGCGAAGGCGTTTGAACTCCTCTTGACGCAGCTCGCGTTTGAATTGCCAGTCCCGGATGGCCTCGCGGACTATCTCGCTGGTTGTGGCATATTCTCCGGTTTCGACGGCAGATTTGAGAGCGGCAATCTGCTCGCCTGTCAGGGCAACGCTCACTTTCTGGATGTCCGGCATGGTGCGCCTCCAAATCGTCCGCCGCGGCGGGGAACTACAGAGCAAATATTACTACTTCTTGATCGAACTGGCGAACGTGCGCCATTGAAAATTACATAGACGGTTTCGGACAGCGATTGGCGGCGCGCCAGAGTTCCATGAAGCCAATCACGCGCGCGACCTGAAAGAAGTCCGATGCGACGCAATAGCACACGCTGACCAGTGCCCACCATGCGTAGAGGGATGGGCCGCTGATCTCTTCTTTGAATGGAACGGGAGTGGCGCAGAAGACCATGGCCAGCACGATCAGCGCCGCCTTGACAATGCCGAGGACCAGATTGATTTCTACCAGCTTCGACCGCAGGCCGCGCAAGGAACCCTGACCAAAGCGCAGAGAGTTGCGCAGGCTCGCGATCATCCCCGTGCCTTCTAACAGGGCAAGCAGCGGCGCGATGCTGAAGACCCAGCTGACGAGCGCCCAGAAAAAGAAGATGGCGAAGGAGAGCGCGATCGCCTGGACGAAATACAGAACGAGACTGGGCGAGGGACCGCTGAGCGAGTTCCACGCCGCCCAATGCAGCCCGACGAACCACAGCGCGATACTCGCACCCAGCACCAGAATGCGGAGTAGTTGCAGGCCCACCATCATCCACGGAGCAAAGCGCAGCGTAGGATCGTATCGGCGCAGCACCAGGGAGCGGCCGAAGCCGGAGGCCAGCGCCCAGGCGACAGCCAGCACGGGGAGCAGCCAGCGGGCGACTTCGCGAATGGGAGGCAGCAGAACATCGGCGGTAGCAGCGAGAATCTGCGCCGCTGTAACTGTGTCGATCAGAGAAAAATGGGTAATGCCTGTGCCAGCCAGAGAGACGGAGGAAAGGATTCTGTACGCTTCCCACCCCAACACGGCGGCCGCGGGGATTCCAAACGCCCAGCGCCACAATAACTCCAGGCCCAGCAATGACGGCTTCTTCCAACACTCCGCGATAATCGCGAGAAACGACTGCGTACCGCGGATCGGTTCGTGCTGCCCTGCGAGTGGGGATGTGGATTGCAATTCGATCTGTCCTGCCTCGACGTGCATGCTCTCTCGCCTTCGGTGCGATGGCGCCTCTCGGAGATCGCACAGAGCTCCGAGACATTTTGTTCGCAACCGCGAACCTAGCGGACGACGAAATTGACTAACTTGCCAGGCAGCAGCACGACCTTGACGATTTCTTTCCCGGCCAAAGCAGCCTGAATTTTCGGATCCTGCTCGGCGGTCGCGCGCAGGAATTCTCCGTCACTTCCAGCAGGCACAGAGACCACGGTGCGCAACTTCCCGTTAATTTGCACAGGGACCTCCAGAACATGTTCCGCGGCCAAAGCTTCGTCATACGCGGGCCACGGGGCGCGCAGCAACGGCGTGTCTTCCGCCATCTGCTGCCAGAGTTCCGCGGCCAGATACGGCGCGAAGGCTTGCAGCATCAGCACCAGGTTGCGCGTAATCGCATACAGGACAGAGTCGGCAACGCCGCCGGATGCGATCGTCTTTTCATCCGCTGTCAATTCGTTGACCAACTCCATAATGGCAGCGATACACGTGTTGAAATGCCAGCGACCGTCAAACTCCTGCGTGAGGCGGCGAAGGGTCTGATGCAATTTGCGCATCAGCTGCCGCTCCAGCGGATTCAGCGTGGGTGGCAGAGCCTGCGAGCGTCCGGCAATG
>Ga0307374_10009232_pt1 | contig 14571 bp, 17 predicted proteins | sample OX3MG_FD_202532 | JGI IMG/M metagenome (GOLD analysis project Ga0307374, IMG submission 202532) | Soil microbial communities from Risofladan, Vaasa, Finland - OX-3 | ecosystem: Environmental > Terrestrial > Soil > Coastal area > Acid sulfate soil | place: Finland: Risofladan, Vaasa | collected... | reverse complement strand
TCTGTGAGAGCCTCGGGGTGAAATTCCCCGGGGCTACTCGACTCGTTGTGGTAGCCCGAAAGGGCGCTGCGGAAGTGTTGGCGCAAGTGAAGCGGTGGCTCGAAGGGATGAAGCTGACGCTGAACGAATCCAAGACGTGCATTCGGGACGGAAGGAAGGAGAAATTCCGTTTCCTCGGGTACGAGCTGGGGCCGATGATGAATCGGCGGACGCGGCGTAGGTACCTGGGAGCCCAGCCATCGAAGAAGGCGATGGAGACAATCCGGGGGAAGGTGAGCAAGGCCCTCTGGCGCGGCAGGAATGAGCGCTGGGAAGTCATCAGGGACGAACTCAACCGGATGCTCCGAGGGTGGGCGAATTACTTCGCCTATGGTTCACCGTACGCAAGCTTTCGCCTCGTGGACATCCACGTTGCGGACCGCGTGCGTAACCTCCTGAGGAGGCGGCATCAGCTGCCGTGCGCGACGAGCCGCTTCGGGTACGTCGAGGTGCATGGTGCCCTCGGAGTAATCGAAGTCAGACGCCTCCTTCGGACGCATGCTCACACGTGAAACCTGTCCGAGAGCTGGATGCGGGCAATCTGCACGTCCAGTTCGATGAGGGCGTGGAGGAAACGGACCGTGGGTAAGACTCGGCGAGATCGACACCGCGAAAGCGGGTCATCGCAGCAGGCGCCGCCAAGCCCGAGCGGTACCGCGCCTCCACGCCGCCTCTACACTCCGCAGGCCAGGGAGTTCCTTGCGGCCTGCGCACAGCACGGAACCGAAGTCCGCCTGTGTGCTCCGCAGCGCAAGGCGGCGCAGTGGGCGCGCGCGCGGCTCGAGGAGGCGCACGCGCGGCTGGCGACGAAGGACGGCGAATGCCCGGCCTACCCGGCCATCGGCATTGTCGTGCCCGACCTGGAAAAGCGCAGGCAAGAAGTGCTGCGCGTGTTCGCACGCGTCATGGACCCGGCTGGCAATCTGCTCGGCGCTGGGCGCAATACGGTGCCGTTCGATGTATCGCTCGGTGCGCCGCTCGCTCGCAGCGCTGCTCGACATGCCGCCTGCGGCCTACAGCGACGGCCAATGGGAGGCGCTCGGCGCGATCGTGCAGCTCCTGCCGCGCGCGGTCGCCGAACTGAAGCTGGTGTGCGCCGAGCGCGGCCAGGCTGATTTCACCGAGATCGCCCAGGGCGTGGTGCGCGCGTTGGGCGATCCCGGCGAGCCGACGGACCTGTTGCTGTCGCTCGACGTGCGCATCCACCACGTGCTGGTGGACGAGTTCCAGGACACCTCGATCTCCCAGTGGGAGCTGCTTGATCGCCTAACCGCGGGCTGGGAGCCGGGCGACGGCAGGACCGTGTTCGCGGTGGGCGACCCGATGCAGTCGATCTACCGCTTTCGCGAGGCGCAGGTGGGCCTGTTCCTGCGCGCACGCCACCGCGGCTTCGGCGGCGTGAAGCTCGAGCCGCTCACGCTGTCGACCAATTTCCGCTCGTGGGCGGGGATCGTGGAGTGGGTCAATTCGGCCTTCGCCAGGATTCTTCCCGCGCAGGAGGATTTCGCCGCGGGCGCGGTGCCGTATACGCCCTCGACCCCGCACCTGCCGAGGCAGCCGGGCGAGGCGGTGAGCTAGCATCTGTTCGCCGGTCGCGCGCAGGAAGCGCAGCGCGTGGTCGAGCTGGTGCGGGCCGCGCAGGGCAAGTGCGCGGTCCTGGTGCGCAACCGCAGCGCCCTCGAGGAAATCGTCCCGGCGCTGAAGGCCGCCGGCTTGCGCTTTCGCGCCATCGAGATCGAGCGCCTGGGCGAGAAGCAGGTCGTGCAGGACCTGTACGCGCTCACGCGCGCGCTCAACCACCTCGCTGAGCGCATCGCTTGGCTCGCGGTGCTGCGTGCGTCCTGGTGCGGCCTTTCGCTCGCGGACCTGTCGCGCCTGTTCGAAGGCAAGCTCGAGCGCACCGTGTGGGAGTTGGTGCAGGACGCCCCGAGCTCGAGCGCGTAGAGGGCGCGTGGCTGGCGCTCGGCGGCCCGGCCTGCGTCGAAGACGCCACCGAGTTCGAGGACGCCGAGGTGTACCTCGACCAGCTCGAGGCGATCGAGGAGGCGGGCGATCTCGCCGACCACGGTCGGCTCGACGAGGCGCTGGCGGAGCTCTACGCACTGCCCGACGTCGATGCCGACGAGCGGCTGCAGATCATGACCATCCACAAGGCGAAGTGTCTGGAGTTCGACACCGTCATCCTGCCCGGTCTCGACCGCGCGCCGGGACGCAGCACGCTCCCGCTCTTCATCTGGAAGGAAACCGCCGATGAAAGGCTGCTGCTCGCCCCTATCAAGGAAACCGGCGGCCTCGACGAGCTCGCCTACGACTACCTCGAGAACCTCGACCAGCAGGCCGAAGACACCGAGGCCGGGCGCCTGCTCTACGTCGCCGCGACCCGTGCCGTGACGCGCCTGCACCGCTCGGCTGCCTCAAGCAGGACGCCGACGCGGACCCCAAGCCTCCGCCGAAGCGCTCGCTGCTTGCGCAAGCCTGGGCCATCGCTCCCCGTGCCATCGCACCCGCACCCGCCCACGTGCCGGCGCCGCCGCTCGCGGGCGCCGCGCCGGACGAACTGCGCCGCCTGCGCGCCGGCTTCCGCCTTCCGCCGCCTGCTTGCGCAGTCTGGAATCCGCCGCCCGAAGCCGGCGACCAGAACGAGCAGATCGAATTCTCCTGGGCCGGCGAAACCGCGCGCCACGTCGGAAGCGTCGTGCACCGTTGGTTGCAGCGCATGGCCGAGGACGCACTGCGCGGGTGGGACGCGAAGCGAGTCGATTCCCTGCGGGCGCAATACGGCAGGGAGCGCGAGCGGCGCGGCGTGCACCCCCGCGACCGCGATGCGTCGGCCGAGCTGGTCGCGCTCGCGCTCGCGAATACGCTCGGCGACGAGCGGGGGCGCTGGATCGTCGGCCCGCACGCCGAAGCGCACAGCGAATACCGCATCCGCGCCCGCATCGACGGCAGCATCCGCAGCTACGTCATCGACCGCGTTTTCCGCGACCAGACCGGCGCGCGCTGGATCGTCAACTACAAGACCACCGGCCACGAAAGCGCCGACATCGAGGCCTTCCTTGATCGGGAAGTCGAGCGCCATGCCGAGCAGCTGCGCGGCTACGCCGCAGCCCTGGCGGGTTCCCGCCAGGGCCTGCATTTCCCGATGCTCCGGAGCTGGAGCGCATCTGCCCTTTAGTCCCCCCGCCGGCGGTTCGCAATCGCCATGGGCTGCCAAATTCCCCGCGCCTTGGGCTACGATAGGTGCGGCCCGGAGGGCAATTTGCAACCGGCCGGACGATCCCAAGCCCGGTCGCGTAAGCTCCCGAACGGGGAATGAAGGAGAATGGGCGAGGTGAGACTGATGCTTCCCGAGACGTCGCGCAAATCGCTGGCCACGATCTTCGCCATTCTCCAGGCGGCGGCACCTTCTGCATGAGCACCTTCAAAGTCCTGCAATTCAACATGCAGTTCGGGCAGACCTGGAACGACGCCTATCCCGATCACGCACCCGTTGATCTCGAGATGACCATCGGCGAGATTCGCAGCCATGACGCCGACATCGTGCTGCTGCAGGAGGTCGAGCAGGCGCGGCCCCAGGGCGTGCAGCCCGATCCGCCGCCGAACTACACCCGCATACGCGCGGCGCTCGACGGTTACGAAGGGCTTTTTGCCTACCCGAAAGCGGACCCGCGCGAGCTCCCGTTCGGCATAGGCCTGGCGATTTTCTCGAAGACCCCGCTGCGCGCACCCATGCGGCTGAATCTGCCCTCGCCGTCGGTCGAATTCGAATTCCGCGGCGAAAAAAAGGCGCCCACCGACCGGCTGCTACTTGGCGCAAGGACCACCATCGCCGGTAGGGAGCTGCGCATCTTCAATACGCATCTGCTGGCGTTCTTCATGCTCAACGTAAGCAGCGAGAAGCACACCGGGCAGCGCGAGCTGGTGGTGGAGCAATTGCGCACGGCCGACGTGCCGACGCTGCTCGGGGGCGACTTCAATGTCAGCAATCACGATGCGCTGGTGCGCCAGTTTGCCGATGCCGGTTATCGGACGGTGCAGACCGAAGAGGTGACCTGGCGCCGGCGTCCCTATGTGCTCGACCACATCTTCTACAGCCGGCACCTGCGCCCGCTGCGGCATGCGGTAAAGCCGACTCCCGCCTCGGACCACCACCTGGTCGTGGCGGAGTTCGAGTTTGCGAAGTGAGCGGCGCCGCAGCGCGCGGGAGAACGTCGTCGTCTCGCGGCCGCATGCGAAGGCCAGCGTGTGCCGGCGGCTTTGGGCTTGATTGACCTTGCGCTCCAAGGCCTGTATAAATGAGTGGCAGGATTCTCAAGCAGTAAGGTAGCTGGTCCGCCTCGGCGTTCGCGCTGTGCTCAGCAGGTAGTTCCCTTCCTTGAAGTTCCCGCAGGGCCGAGCAGGCCTCTTTTTCAACTATCAAGGAAGCACAAATGAGTACAGGTACCGTGAAATGGTTCAACGAGGCCAAGGGTTTCGGCTTCATCACCCCGGAAGACGGCGGCAAGGACCTCTTCGCCCACTTCTCTTCGATCCAGGGCGATGGCTTCAAGACGCTTGCCGAGAACCAGAAGGTGCAGTTCGAGACCGCCGAAGGACCTAAAGGGGCGCACGCGATCAACATCCGTCCGGTGGAGTGATTGCGCCGGTGAGTGCAGACGAAGCTCGGGAAACCGGGCTTTTTTGTTTCTACTTCACCTAGGGCGACGATCATGCAGCCATTCCAGCGTGCCAGGGTCGCAACGTGGACCCGGGACAAGATCGAGTCATTGAGTACGGAAGAGGTGCGCCAGCTGCACGCCAACGCGCTGCGCCTTGTCGAGACCGAGATCGCGGCGCTGTGCGATGAGGTGCTCGGTGCGCGGCCCCGCGGGCGGACTCCGGTGCGACGGACGAAGCGAAAAGGGCCGGCACGGCGGCTGGTCTCGCGCACCCAGGCGCTCGGCATTCGCGGCGTCAACCTTCACAACCGGATCTGGAGCCGCGGCGGCGTGCGGCAAAGTGACGGTGCAGTGGTTCTCGCGCTGTGGGCCGACGACGTGCAGGCGGCCGATGGCGCCTACACCTACTTGCTCTGGGGGCCGAACGTTGCCGGCTCGCGCCCCTGGTCGGATACGGCGGGGGGCCAGGAGCGGCTTGACCACTGCCGGCGAGCCGCGGAGCTCGGCAGCGCCGAGGGCCTGCTGGTCTATGGAGAGCGCATCGACGGCTCTCTGCCCGAGGACAAGGCCCGCAGCGTGGATGGCGTGGACCCCGACACGGTGCTGCTACTGCGCGTGGAGAAGCGCGCAGAGGAGTACTGGGCAACCTGGGGTGGCCGGAGTACCCCCACGTCCTGAGGCTCGCGGCTTGGGGACGGCGCGCTAGGGACGCCTGCTGCAGAGAACCTCGATCGGCACGATCCGCGCCTGCGCGATGCCACGCGAGGTGTTGGCCATGGCTTGGCGTGCAATCTCGGCGTGAATGAGGATGACGGCCCGGTGCGGGGGCTTCTCGCCGCGCGCGACGCGCTCGCGCGAGTGGGCGCCGAAGGCGAGGGCTTCGTCTACGGTGGTGCGCATGTGCCGGACCTCGAAACCGGCGGCCTCGAGGCCGCTGCGCGTTTCCTCGGGCGTGGACAGGAAGCTCGCCTGCGGGCCGTGCGCCCAGGGGGTCGGGTAGTCGAGTTCCGGGCCCGGTCCCCGCGCGATCTCCGACAGCATGAGTGGCGTACCGGGCTTCAGCACGCGCCGGATTTCGCGGTAGAAGGCCGCCTTGCGGGCGATGTTCATGGAGACGTTCATCGAGTAGGCGCCGTCAAAGCTCGCGTCCCCGAACGGCATCGCGAGGGCGTTGCCGTGCGCGAAGCGGATCTTGTGCTCCAGGCCGAGCAGGCCGGTGAGGTGGTGCGCGACGGCGCAGAATTCGGCGCTGAGGTCGATGCCGGTGACGCGGCAGCCGAAGCGATGGGCCATGTAGCGCGCCGGGCCTCCGATGCCGCTGCCGATATCGAGGAAGTGGTCGCCAGCGGCGATCTCGAGCAGGTCGGCGATCTCCTTGGTCGCCTCCAGGCCGCGGGTGTGGAACTGGTCGTAGGGCGCGAGCATTTCGATGCTCGGGCGCCCGGAGTCGACGCCGTCTTCCGCCAGCGCCGCGCTCAGGCGCTTGAGCAGGTTGCCGCGGCCGTAGTAGGCCACGATTTCACGTTCGCCGCTCATGCGACGCAAATGTACGCTGTTTCGCGACGCTGGGGTGACCCGTCGCGGCGCGCGCGCGAACGCCATGTTGTCCTCCCGGCAACCCCCTCCCATCGCCAAAACACTTTATGCTTGGCGCGTATTGCCGTGCTATTCCCGCCGGGTGCACCCATGACAGAAATCGTCGCCGTAGATCGCCTCGAAGTGCTGGTGCTGGTCGACAATGTCACCGACAGCCTGTCGAGCACGCCCACGAACGTGATCCCGGAGTGGACGGGGCTGCTGACCAGCGGGCGCATGCACATCGTTTCGGGCGCGGGCATCTGCTGCGCGCACCACGGACTTTCGCTGCTGATCACGGCGCACGTTGGCGACGCGAAACGCACGCTGCTGCTCGACGCCGGGCCTGAGGGGGCGACGTTCCTGCGCAACGCGGGAATCCTGGGGGTGGACTTCGGCGCGATCGATGTGGTGGTGCTGTCGCACGGCCACTGGGACCATGCGGGCGGGCTGCTCGCGGCGGTGGAGGCGATCGCGCGCGACCGTGGCGCGGGAACGGTGGAATGCTACACGCACCCGGGGATGTTCGCGCAGCGCGCGACGCAGCGCCCGACCGGCGAACTCGCGGTGCACGAGCCGGTGCCCGATCCGGCACTGCTCACGGAAGCCGGGGCGCGGGTGGTGAACACGCGTGCCCCGCAGGTGGTCGGCGGCGGGGCGTTTTTCGTGAGTGGGGAAATTCCGCGCCGTACGTCCTACGAGATCGGGCTGCCGGGGCACATGCGCCGCGGCGCGGACGGGAAGTCGTGGGAGCCGGACCCGCTGCTGATGGACGAGCGCTTCGTCTCGGTGCGGGTGAAGGGCAAGGGGCAATTCGTGTTCTCGGCCTGCTCGCACGCCGGGCTGATCAACGTACTGACGCACGCGCGTGAGCTGTTTCCGGAGGCGCCGCTATACGGGGTGATGGGCGGACTGCACCTCTCTGGCGTCACGGAGAAGGCGATCCCGGAGACCGTGGCGGATCTGAAGAAGTTCGGGCTGAAGATGCTCGCGCCCGGGCACTGCACCGGCTGGCGCGCGCTCTCGGCGATGGCGCGCGAGTTCGGGGAGGAGCTCGCGCCCTCGGCGGTGGGCAAGCGCTATCTGATATGAATGACGCGCGGCTGACGGGCGCCCGGCCGCGCGATCGCGCGCACGCTTGACGCAGGTCAATCGCCGCAGCGGCTGCAGGTTGACTCAGGTCAAGCGCGCCGGCGCGCGCACTGCTTCAATTGGCTCCATGAACCGTCTTCACTCACAACGGATCGAGCGGCAGGTGCGCCTCGCGGGCGAAATCACCGCGCGCGTGGTGGATCTGTTCACCGCCTGCCCCGAGCTGTGCGGCTTCGCCGTCGACGACACGCTCGGACTGCCGCTACGCGTGGACGGTGCGCAGGAGCGCCTGTGCGTGAGGGAGGTGGTGCTGCATCCGTGCCTGGACGGGCACCGCTACGCCGAGGTGTGCGACGAGATCGCGCAGACGCTGACCGCAATCGTCTCCGAGCGGCCCGAGGCCGGCGCGCTGCTCTGCGGCCGCAGTTTCGCGCGCGCCTTGCACTAGCCGCGTCAACCGCCGCGCGGCGCAGGACGTTTTCCGGGTCTAGAGCCCGCGCACGCCCGCGATGTGGCCGAGCTGCCATGCACATGCCTTCGGGGTCACGCTGCACGTGATCCAGCGTGGCTATGCCCGAGCGGCGTGCTTCTTCAGCGAGCGCGACCGCCGCGCCTATGTCTACTTCCTGCGCCGGTACGCGGAGCGCTGTGCCTGCGCGCTGCACGCCTACATGCTGATGGCTAACCACGTGCATCTGCTGGTCAAGCCCGCTCGTACCAGCGCTCTCGCGGAACTCATGCATACGCTCGGCGCGCGCTACGCGCGTCACGTTGTTCAGGCCCACGGCCACCCCGGTCCGCTCTGGGAGGGGCGCTTCGAGGTCGCGCCGGTCCACACGCGACGCTACGTGTTTTCGTGCATCACCTACATCGAGCGAAATCCGGTGCGCGCCTGCCTAGTCGCGCGCCCGGAGGCGTACCGCTGGTCGAGCTACCGCGCCAACGCACTCGGGGAGGACGACCCGCTGCTCACGTCGTACGCCTTCTACTGTGCGCTCGCCCGAGGTGCGCCGCAACGCGTACCGCGTGCCGTTTCGCGTCCGCGCGGCGCGTCTTCCGGTCAGCCACTGAGCGCGGCCGAGTGGCCCGCACAAAGAAAAAGCCCCTCAGGGAGGGGCTTTTCAGTCGAACTGCTGCGCGACTTAGCGGCAGGAGGCCGGCAGGTACTTGATCGGCGCGCCGGTGCAAACCCAGGTGACGGTGCCGCTCGTGAACGTCGGGCTGAGGGTCACCGTGACCGCCGTGCCGAGGGTGTTCCTGTCTCCCGCGATCACGATCGTGCCGGTGTCGTACACGCTGCCGCCGGTGACCTTGCCGACGATGTTCACCGTCAGGCCCTGGCCGGCGAGGGCGATCGTGCCACTGGTCTCTGCCCCCTCGGTCACGGAGGTCCGGAAACCGCTCGCGGCGAGAAGCAGCTCGGTAACCTTTGCGCGGATGGTGTAGTCCTGGTAGGCGGGCAACGCGATTGCGGCGAGGATGCCGATGATCGCGACCACGATCATCAGTTCGATTAGCGTAAAGCCCTTCTGCACTGACTTCATGAGTGTTTCTCCAGTTGGTTCGTGCGCGTGAATATGCCAGGCTCTCGCCGCAGCGTGAGGGCAGTATAGGTGAAGCGATTTGCGCACGTACGTAAGTTAGGGCCATCGCGTGACTGAAATCACGTGTCAAATGCAATATTTGCGCACGTTCCAGACGGCGCGCCGAGCTGCAAGTTCCCGCTCAGCACCCTGATCGCGCATGCAAGCTTGCCCGACTTGCGTCGCCGATGTGGCGCAAGGCACCGCGTCTCTTGCGAGCGAGTGCGCGTGCGAGACTAGTGCTCGCCTGCCACGAGCTCGATTCTTCGCCGGACGAGCGCCGCAGCGGTGCGGTCCCCGGCCTGCTCGGCACGCCGTTCCTGCACGCCGAGCCACGCGAGTAGCGGCCGGCGCCAGCCGTTCGCGGAAGCCGTGTCGACCGCGACCGCGATGCCGCGCGGCGTGAGGCGCCCGGCGCGGAACAGCGCCCCTGCGGCGACCAGGCGTGAGAGCGGGTCTTCGATCGCGCCGAGCGCGCCGTCGCCGCGCGCGACGATCGCACGGTGCTGTGCTGGCAGCAGCGCAGCGTCCAGGCCGTCCCACCGTCCCGACAGGTACGCGGCGTAGGCACGCTCGGCGGGGCTCGCGTCGCCCGCCAGCGGCTCGAAGCCGGGGCAATCGTCAAACTCCAGACTCGCCACGCGCAGGGCGCAGCGCACCAGCTCGGCGTATGCCACGAGGTCCGCGCGCCCGGTACTCGAAACCTCCTGCCTGGCGCGCGCGAACTCCAGCTGAGCGACGTGCGCGTCGCCGTGCAGGTACGCGGTCTCGAAGTTGCCGAGCGCGCCGTGCGCGTTCGTCTGCCAGTCGGGCGGCACCGGGCCCGAAGCGCAGGCGGCGAGCAGCGCCGCGCTCGCGGCAGCGGCGAGCAGCGCTCTCAAGGCAGCTTGAGCTCGGTGTTGCGCTTGAACGGCCATTTGCGGTTGACCTCGTCGATGAGGCCGCTCACTCTGCGCAGGCTCGCCTCCACCTGGGCGCGCAGGGCGGCTAGGTTCTCGGTCGCGGCACTGGTGTTGGCGCCGATCTTCTGCGCTTCGGCCAGCACGGCGTCGGCCTTTTTCAGGCTCTCTCGCGCGTCGCCGAGCGTGCCGTCGAGCTGCGTAATCGTCTTCTGTGCCTGGTCCATCACGCCGCCCGCGCCGAACACGCGCAGGTCGGTCTGGTCGAGCGTGTGGCCGAGCTTGGCCGAGACGCCGGACAGCGAGGCGAGCAGCGCATTGGTGCGATCCAGCGCCTCGATCACTTTCTTCGCGTTGCCGTCCCCGCCGACCGCGCCCGCGAGCACGCCGTAGCGGCCCTTCATGCGCTCGGTCACCGCGCGCACGTTGGCGAGACTGGCGCTGAGATCGGAATCGGACGCGGTGAGGCGCTGCAGGTTCTCCAGTACGCTCTTCACTGTGACCAGCAGCACCGGCAGCTGCTCGATGGCATCGCCGCGCAGCACCTCGCGCACCGCGCCGTTGGGCAGCGGGGGATCGCTCAGGGTGCCGGTGAAGGCACGCAGGCGCGCGCCGCCCACCAGCCCGCGCTCGAGGGTGAACACGCTGGTGGTGCGCAGCCAGCGCGCATCCTTGACCGGCACCTGGACCTCGATGCGCGCCTTGCCGTCCGGGGTGAGCTCGATGCGCTGCACGTGGCCGATGGGGAATCCGGCGAAGGTGAGGTTGGCGCCGACGGACACGCCCTCGGTGTCGGAGGAGATGAGCACCAGGTTCTGGGTGCGCTCGAAAGCGCCGCGTGCGTACAGCACGAACAGCACGAAGCCGGCCAGCAGCAGGGCTGTGAGCGCGACCAGCAGCACCGCCTTCAGTTCGACGTGCCGGATCGCCGGCGACAAGGGCGGGGTGTCGTCGTTCATGCGCGCGGTGCTAGCCGTAAAGAAGCGCCAGGAATACGCCTTCGATCGCCGCCAGTGCGATCATCAGGCGCACCATACCGCGCAGCACGGCAACCGGCGCGAGGCGCTGCACGCGCGGCGTGGCGAGCGCCGCGGTGATCGGGATCACCGCCACCGAGACGCCGAACAGCAGCGTTTTCAGCGCCAGGCCGATCGAGACCTGCGGGCTGAACACCTTGCCGGTGACGCGTAGGAACTGCCCCAGCCCCCAAGGCGAGAAGCCGTACAGCGCGTAATAGGTGAGCAGCAGGGCGAGCGCGCAGTTGAGAAAGCACAGCAGCGTCACGGCGACCGCGCTGCCTAGCACCCGCGGCATGATTTCGTGGCGCAGGGGGTCCTTGCCCGAGCGCTCGAGCGCCTCGAGGTCGCCGCGGATGTGCATCAGGACGATCTCGGTATTGATGGCGGCGCCCGAGCGCAGCGCGACGAACAGCGCTGCGAACAGCGGGATCAGCTCGAGCACCAGTACGCGCTCGGTCAGCTGTAGCGCGTAGCCGGACATGCCGTAGTCGTGGGCGGTATGCGCCACGATGCGGATCAGGATGTAGCTGATCAGCGCGCAGGCGAGGGTAAAGCCCGGCAGGACCTGCCAGGCCGAGAAGTAGATCTGGCGTGCCGCCACCTGGCGGGCGTCGCGGTCGTAGGCTGCGGGCGAGAGCGCGGTCACCAGCGCGATGGCGGCAAAGCCGACGCGGCGGTGGAACGACCGGAGCGATTGCATGCGCGGATCATACCGCGCTGCGGCCGCGGCACCACCGGCCGCCGCCGGCGCTGCGCATTGACGCGCATCAAAGGTGGGCGGCGCACGATTGCGCTACAAGAAAGCTTTCGGCGCGGTTTTCCGAGGGGCACCGGACGCCTACCCTACAAGAACGTCGCGGCGGTGGTCGATGCTGCGGACTTCGCCGGCCTGGCGAAGAAGGTGGCGCGCGTCGAGCCGCTGGTGTGCATCAAGGGCTGACCCATCATCGCGGCGTCGCGCAACGCGACGCGCCGGATTGCACCGCCGCGCGAGCAGCTGGAGGCCCGGCGGTTTTTAATGGTTAAATAGCGCCTGCAGCCATGTTTCGCGAAATCCTCGGCGTCGCGGAGGAACCACCGGCCCGACGGCGCTGGTTCCATGACGAATACTTCGACCTCTTCGTCTGGCAGACGAAGGGCGAGATTACGCTGTACCAGCTGTGCTACGGCATCGGCACTGGCGAGCGCGCCCTGGTGTGGGAGAAGGGGCTTGGCTTCTTCCACGACGGCGTGCGGCACGGCGGCATCGGGGAGATTCTCGGTGGCAAGCTGGCGCACGGGGACAAGCCGGAGGACGATCCGGTGATCGCGCGCTTCGAGGCGGCGGCACAGGCGCTGCCGGAGGACGTCCGCGCCTTCGTGCGTGCGCGCATCGACGAGTACTGCGACAAGCGCCTGAGCATCCCGTCGCGGCGGCGGCGCTTCCGGCGCGCCGACTGGCAGCGCTAGGCGTCGTCGCCGGACGACACCTGGCCGCGCCGAAACATCCCGTTACACAACGCACGGGCGAATCGGGCGCGCGCTCGGGGGTAAGCTTCACCTCACGCGCGCCCCGATCGGCGGCGGCGTAAATGTCTAGAAAAAAAGGAGAGTCGCGTGAAGAACATCAGGAGAGCGCTGGTGGGCGCGCTGGTCGTCGCGGGGGCCGTCGCGGTACCGGTTGCTTTCGCTCAGGTGAGTCTCAACGTCGAGATCGGCGTGCCGCCGCCACCGGCGCGCGTCGAGGTAGTGCCGGCTTCGCGCCCCGGCTACGTCTGGGTGCCGGGCTACTGGGGATGGAACGGCCACGCGCACGTCTGGGTGCGCGGACGCTGGATGCACGGTCGACCCGGATACCGCTGGCAGCCCGAGCATTGGGAGGGCGTCGGCAATCACTGGCGCTTGGTGCGCGGTGGCTGGGAGCACGAGCGCCGGCGCGAGCACGACCGCGACCGCGACCGGGACCGTGAACGCGACCGGGATCGCGACCGCGGCGACCGCCACTAGCTAGGACCTGAAGTGACAAAGGGCCGCAACAGCGGCCCTTTGTTTCCCGCGCCCGGTGCGCGCTAGCGGTCGTCGCCCGGCGGCGGTGGCGGAGGAGGCGGCGCGTAGGCGGGGATGCGACGCGGTGCGAAGCGGCCTGCGATCGGCACCTGATTACCCTTCGCGTACATGCACTGCTGGTACGCGATGTCGTAGCGCTGCTGCAGGGTGTAGGATGAGCTCTCGGCGGTGCCCGCGCCTGCGACCGAGCCGACCACCAAGCCGGCAGCCGCGCCCTCGCCCGCACCTTCGTGCCCGCCGAGAAGCGCGCCGGCCACGGCGCCCACGCCGGCGCCGATCGCTGCGCTCTTCAGCCCGCTGTTGGTCGAGGCCTGCTCGGCGGTCGCTCCGCCGATCTGGCTGCTGGCGAACTGCCGGCAGGTGTAATCGTCCATGCGGAATTGATCGAAGGTCTTGCCGGATCCGGGCAGTACCATGACGCTCGGACCGCTCGGCGGCACGCTCGCGCAGGCGCCGAGCAGTAACGTTGCCGCGAGCGCCGACCAGCGCAGGGGATGGGTCATCGTTTCGCTCCTGGTATCAGCCCGGCGGGGGCTGCGGCGCAACGCGCTGCCAGCCTCCCGGGCATTGCTTGACGTAGGGATAGTAGGTCTTCGAGTCGGGGCAGTAGTACCACCAGTTCTGCTGCGATTCGGGCGCTGCCTGCGGGCCGGGCTGCTCAACGTACACCGGCGGCGAGGCCGGAACCACTACCTGCGGCGGGTAATAGTAGGGAGAGTAATAGGCAGGCGGGTAATACCAGTCGTTCCATCCCAGCGGTGCGCCGAAGTAAAGCCCGAAGTGGACGTGACCGCCGTCCCGGTCGTGCCAATGACGATCGGCGAGCGCCGGCGCGCTGGCTCCAACGAAGAGCGCCAAGGCGACCGCGACCGACGCCGACTTTTTCATAGTGTTCATCTCATGCCTCCCCCTACGGGGACTACCTTGCTTCGACCGTCAGTGTAGCTCCGGCGTTCCGGGGTCCGTCCCGTTTTTGGTAACAAAGTGTTTCCGCCAAGCCCACACGGGCGCGGACGAGTGTCGTTGCGCGGCGCGCAACGCGAGCGCGTCGTATTTACCGTAGGGCCCGCGCCCTTCTAAGCCCGCTGCGCGTGACGGCGGGGTGCGGACGATCCTGTGCACGAACCACGGCCACGATTCACCCGCCAAGCATACCGCGCGCAGCTTGCATATATGTCAGGAGTTTTCGGCCCGCCCCGATTTCGTGCACACCGCGGCGTGCCGCACGGCCAATCTTGCGGCACCCCGTCGCGAGCCGAGATTTCGTTTGACAAAGATGTGTCACATTCGCACAATCCCGCGCTCGCGTGGGTCGGAGTGGCACTTTTGCGTACCGGCGCTTTCGCCCGCGCATGTGCATCACCACGCAACAAGCAAGAACGTTTCAAGGAGGATGGGTCGTCGCTGAAGGCCTTGCCGCTTGGCGGGAGCGCGTAACCCCGGTATCGCGGGCCGCGCGCGCAGCGATATTGAACTTGGCAGGATCAAACACAGAGGGTGTGCAGATGACAGATCAAACCTTAGCAGACAAGAAAGTCAGCCGTCGCGGTGTGCTCAAGGCCGCGACCGCGCTCGGCGCGTTGCAGCTCGCCGGTCCCTTCATCATCAAGGCGCGCGGCGAGGGCGTCGTCAAGCTAGGCCTCGACAATCCACTTACCGG
>Ga0307374_10009230_pt1 | contig 14573 bp, 14 predicted proteins | sample OX3MG_FD_202532 | JGI IMG/M metagenome (GOLD analysis project Ga0307374, IMG submission 202532) | Soil microbial communities from Risofladan, Vaasa, Finland - OX-3 | ecosystem: Environmental > Terrestrial > Soil > Coastal area > Acid sulfate soil | place: Finland: Risofladan, Vaasa | collected... | reverse complement strand
GTGGCGGTCCCGATCCCGCTGACGACTGTGGCCCGACCCCGAATTCCGATGCCGATACCCACCCCTTCTCCGACCACCGCCACCGATGAGGTCACCGGCCTGCCCCGGACCGCCCGGGCTCGGGGCAGGGAAGGGCTCCATTCCCATGCGGTTCGCCACCGAGTATGAGTACCGGCGGCATGTCGCTCCTGGTGGTGACGGTTCCGGTGGCCGGCGTGGTCGGGCTGTTCGTCGGCTCGTTCCTGAACGTCGTGATCTACCGGACTCCGCGGGGGCTCTCCGTCGCCTCGCCGCGGTCGTTCTGCCCCGTCTGCGAGCGTCAGCTGAGCTGGTGGGAGAACGTGCCGGTGGTGTCGTGGATCGCCCTTCGCGGGCGGTGCCGGACCTGCCGCCAACCGATCTCGATCCGCTACCCGCTCGTCGAACTGGCAACCGGCGCCGCCTTCGCGTCGACCACATGGGCCTGGCACGGCACGTCCATGGCCGTCGCGTACTGCGTGCTGGCGGCTTCGATGATCGCCGTCGGTCTCATCGAGTACGGAGGCCGGCGGGCCCCGCTCTCGGTGGCGGCTGTGGGGACCACCCTGGCGCTGACCGTCATCCTCGTCGGCGGCGGATGGCAGCAGAGATGGGCCACCGTGGTCGGATCCCTGGTCGGCACGGTGCTCGCCCTGGCGGTCACCGCCATCCTCAGCCACGGCGATCCCGAAGGCGCCGATCCCCGCGGGCACGGGCGCAGTGCCCTGCTCATCGCCGGATGCTGGTCGGGGGGGCTGGGCCTGGAGGCCACCGCCGCCGGGGCCGTCTTCTGGATCCTCGTCTATCTCTCCTGCACGATGGGTGTGGGGGCGCTGGCCCGGCAGTCGGTACGTGCCGGCGGACCCGGTCCGGGACCGGGTCCGCAGCTCCCTCCCTTCGTGGCCACTCCCCTGATCACCGCCATCGCCGCGGCCATGGCGGTCTCGCTCGCCGTGGGGACATGACGATCCCATGAGCGTCGGACCTCACTTCCGGGCGGTGTCCGCGGTGGAGACCGTCCACCCCGGATCGACGACCACACCGGGCAACCGGCGGGTGGTGGTGATCGACGACCACGAGCTGCTCCGGGCCGGCACCCGACGCATCCTCGACGATGCCGCCGGCTTCACGGTGGTCGGAGAGGCCGACGACGGCGGAGCAGCCCTGTCGGTCGTCACCGACACACGCCCCGACGTCGTCCTGGTGGACATCCGCCTTCCCGGCATCAGCGGCATCGACCTGGCCCGACAGATCGTCGAGGAGCATCCGGGCATCACCGTGCTCATCCTGAGTGCCTACGACGACGAGCACTATGTGCGCGCCGCGTTGGCGGCGGGCGTGGCCGGCTACCTCCTCAAGACCATGCCCAGCGACGAGCTGGTCCGGTCGATCCGGGCGGCGTGCGACGGGGGGGCGTGGCTGGAGGGGGGCCCGACGGGCAGGGGCGAGAAGGCCGACGACGCCGGGCAGGACACCGGCCGCCCCCGGCTGACGGCCCGCGAGCAGGAGGTCGTGGGCCTGGTGGCACGGGGGAGGTCCAACAAGGCCATCGCCCACCAGCTCGGCATCAGTCCGCGCACGGTCGAGGGCCACCTCAACCACGTGTTCGAGAAGGTCGGCTCGACCTCGCGCACCGAGTTGGTGCACTACGCACTGGCCAACAGCCTCTTCGCCCGGACCCCGGAACAGCGCCCGGGCGCACGGCTGTGACCAGGGTCGGGACCTCCGAGGCGGGCAGGACCCCAGAGGCGGGCAGGACCCCCGAGGTGGCGGGACCGGAGGCCGTCCTCCCACCGATGTCGCCCGACCAGTCGTCGCCAGGACCGCAGTCGGAGCGCACCGAGGGGGGGCAACCGGACGGCCACCACCTGGCCCGCGGGTCGCCCTGGGCCACGTCGGGGTTCTGGGTCCTCCAGCTCGTGGTCCTCGCCCTCTACCTCATGCGGCTGGCGGCGTCGGTGACCTTCCATCCGGATACCACGTCCCTGGTCGTCGAGTTCTCCACCCTGGCGCTGTTCATCATCCCGGTGGTCTCTGCCGCACTCAACTACGGCTTCGCCGGTGCCGTGTTCACCTCCGGATGGGTCAGCGTGCTGGCCATCCCGAGGTTCGTCGCCGCGGTCGACGCCCACCAGTACGTCGCGGCCTGGGCCGAGCTGTTGCAGGTGGTGCTCCTCGACACCCTGGCCTTCCTCATCGGCCAGCGGGTGTCCTCCGAACGAGATGCCCGCCGTGCCGCCGAGACGGCGCGCCTGGCCCATCTCAACGCCGAGGCCATGTACCGCGACCTCTTCGACTCGAACCAGGCTCCGATCCTGATCATCGATGGCGACGGTCTGGTGGTGGAGACCAATGCCGCTGCCCAGCGGTCGTTCGCGGTCGAGCGGCCCGCTTCGTCGGCGCCGACCCCCGTCCGCCTGGTGGACATGATCGGTCCGGACGCCGCGGCGCGCGTCCTGACCCAGCTCATCTCGTGGAACCTTCCGCCCGAGCGACGCGCCGGCGGATCGCCGTCCGAGCCCGAGCGGGTCGAGCCGCTTCCCTTCGACATCGCCGGGGAACGGGTGCTGTTCCGGCCGTCGGCCACCCCGCTGGGAATGACGGACGGGGACTCGCGGATGCAGGTCATCTTCGAGGACGTGACCGCAGAGACCCGCCGGCACGACCAGATGGAGGCGTACGCCGCCCGGGTGGTGCTGGGCCAGGAGGAGGAGCGACGCCACATCGCCCAGGAGATCCACGACGGCCCGCTCCAGACGCTCATCCACCTCTGTCGCCAGATCGACGCCATCGAGACGGCGCCGCCTGCCGGCGTCCCGACCCGTCCCCCTCCACCTCTGTCGGAGCTGCGGACGATCGCCGAGGAGACGGTGGAAGAGCTGCGGTCCATCGCCAGAGGTCTCCGGCCATCGATCCTCGACGACCTCGGCCTGGTGGCCTCGGTCAGCCAGATGCTCACGGACGCCGGACTGCGCCACCAGTGGCTCACGTCCTTCGGGGTGACCGGGACGGAGCGGCGCCTTTCCCCGACCGTGGAGCTGGCCGTCTTCCGCATGGCCCAGGAGGCGCTCTCCAACGTCGAGCGGCACGCCGCGGCCCACCGGGTGGCCGTCGGCATGGACTTCGAGGCCGGCGGCCTCCGGCTGCTGGTCAAGGACGACGGAGTGGGCTTCGACACGACCGACGGATCCGACGGGCCGCGGCCGGGATCGATGGGCCTGTCGGGCATGAACGAGCGGGCCCACCTGGTCGGTTCGCGGTTGACCATCCACTCCCGACCGGGCGCCGGCACCACGGTGGACGTCTGGGTACCGGCCACCATGCTCGACCGGAACTGAGGGCATCGGGTGCGGTTCCGTCCGCCGTCCAACCGTCCCCACCTGCGAAGATGTTCGAGACGAGGCCAAACGGTGCCGGCCGCGGGCGAACTGTCACTCAACCGACATCAAATCGGACGGGGAATCTCCCCAATTTATGGGATACTGACCTTGTGGAACAGATCGTCATCGAGTCGTGCCACAGCACCTGGATCATCGACATGGACCATTCGAGGTTCCGTCGGCTGGTCAAGGGTTCGGACCATCACACCACTGCCTCCACCGAGTGGCAGCCGTGCTACGGGGTGGAGATCGATCCGCTGTCCGAGTCCTTCGTGGTGTTGTTGAATCCGGAAGGCACCCGGCTCCTCCGTAGCTGGAGGCATGTGGAGCACTGTTCCCAATGCGGCGGCGAGGCCACCTCGGAGCTCTCGCTCCGGGATCTCCGGTCTGCCGTCCGCGGCTGAGCACCGCCCGGGCAGCGCCTGGGCGCGTCCGGCACCGTCGGGGTTCCGGGGAGCGGTCGTCCTGGGTCGGGGTCGGGCGGTCTGCTCCCGGGCGGAATTCTTACGAAGAGCCCCTGTCCTACCGTCACTCCCAGCCGGTACCCTGTTCTTCTAGCCATCAGCGGCCGATCACGGGGCAGAAGACGATCACGCACATGAGCCACGACCACTCCATCACTTCGAACAGCAACGGCATCGCGCCCGCGTTGAGCGTGCCCCTCCTGGAATCGGCCGACGGCCCACCTCCCCCGCCGCCGCCACCTCGGCCGAGGGCAACGGCAGACTTCGCGGCCAGCGCCGCCATGGCCAAGGACATCCTGTCCCTGGGCGTCGAAGGCGAGGAGGAGATCGAGGTTCCGGTGGTACCGGTCGACGTCGTGAGACCCCGGCCGGTACCCGATCTCGACGTGCTCCTGCAGACCGCGCTCACGACCGCCGATTCGCCGATGGCCCCCGACCTGTCGCCGATGGCTCCCGACCTCTTCCCGTCGCGGGTGCACTCGAAGAAGCGGAACTGGAGGTTGCGGATCTGGAGGAAGCGGATCTGGAGGTTCGCCCGGTAGGTCGGCCCTCAGGCGAGCGGATCCCGTTTCCACACGCCGGAGCTCCCACCGGTCTTCTCCCACAGCATCAGCTGGCCGATACTCATGGTCCGGTCGGTGGTCTTGCACATGTCGTAGACGGTGAGTGCGGCGATGGCGCAGGCCGTCATGGCCTCCATCTCGACCCCGGTCCGGTCCACCGCCTCCACCTTGGCCTCCACCTCGACGAAGTCGTCGCCGATGGTGAAGTCGACGTGCACCGCTCCCACCAACAGCGGGTGGCACATGGGCACCAGGTCGGCCGTCCGCTTGGCCGCCTGGATTCCGGCCACCCGGGCCGCAGCCAACACGTCACCCTTGGTGATGGCGTTGTTGGCCACCTTGGCCGTGGTCTCGGGCTTCATCGCCACCTTGCACCGGGCCAGGGCCCGGCGGTGCGTGGCCTCCTTGGGCGAGACGTCGACCATCCGGGTGCCGCTGAAGGGGTCGAGGTGGCTGAGGCTGCGGTCGGTCATGGGGCGATGCCGTCGTTCACCGGCCCAGTGTACGGGACACCGGACCCCCAGGTCGGTATTGGCACTCCCTCAAGTAGACTGCCAGCCAGACGAAGGTCTCGGATCGAGAGGATGACCCGGTTGCCCACCTACGAGTACCGATGTGACAGCTGCGAGAAGAACTTCGACGTGGTCCAGTCGTTCCACGACGACCCGGTGACGGCCTGTCCCACCTGTGGCTCCCCGGTGCGGAAGGTCTTCGGCAACGTGGGCATCGTCTTCAAGGGGAGCGGCTTCTACAAGACGGACAGCCGGCCCGGTGCGGCCAAGGCCCCGGCCGGGGATGCCGCTGCGTCGGGATCCCCCGGCTCGGAGGGCTCGGGGGCTGAGACGGCCACGCCGGCCGCTCCGGCGACTGCCGACGGCGCCCCCTCGAGCTCGACCTCGACCTCGGATTCCACCACGGCCCCGGCGGCGCCCTCGGCACCGAAGACTCCAGCCGAGACATCGTCAAAGGAGTCGACGTCATAGAGTAATGGACTGTCGATCCAACCCCGGTATATCGACCAGTAGTCACCGCACCTTGAGCAAATTTAATTTTGAATTTGTCCTGGCCAAAGGGTGTTTTACGTCATACTATGGAGACCGTGGACACTGCGGATCTCGACAGATTGCTGTTAATGCTTGCCGAACTGGATGGCTCAGACCTGCATATCAAGGCAGGAGCCCCACCCCGTATGCGGTTGGCCGGCGCCCTTCGCACCATGGACGACGAGCCCCGCTTCACCGACGAGGAGACCCTGGTCATCGCCGAGGCGATGATGCCGCCGGCCATCCTCGAGACGTTCCGCCAGCGCCACGAGGTGGACTTCGCCTACTCCCTGTCCGGCACCGGCCGGTTCAGGGTCAACGCCTACTACCAGAGGGGCTCGGTGGCCCTGGCCATGCGCCGGGTCCGGGCCAACGCCGCCACCGTGGCGGAGTTGGGTCTGCCCGAGGTGGTGACCAGGATGGCCGAGGAGATGCGGGGCCTGGTGCTGGTCACCGGGCCGACGGGCTCGGGGAAGACGACCACGCTGGCGGCGATGGTGGACCACATCAACCACACCCGGTCCTGTCACGTGGTGACCATCGAGGATCCCGTGGAGTACCTGCACGCCGACGACCTGGCCGACATCGACCAGCGGGAGGTCGGATTCGACACCGACAGCTTCTCCTCGGCCATGCGGGTCGTCCTCCGTCAGGACCCGGACGTCATCCTGGTGGGTGAGATGCGGGACCAGGAGACCGTTTCGGCCGCACTGACCGCGGCGGAGACAGGCCACCTGGTGTTCTCCACCCTCCACACCATCAACGCCACCGAGACCATCAACCGGATCGTCGACTTCTTCCCGCCCCACCAGCAGACCCAGGTGCGGGTGGGCCTGGCCGGATCGCTCAAGGGCATCATCTGCCAGCGCCTGATCCCCACCGCCGACGGGAAGCGCCGGGTCCCGGCCCTCGAGCTGCTGGTGGTGAACGGGAGGATCCAGCAGGCCATCATCGATCCCCTCCAGACCGCCGACATCGAGGGCATCGTGGCCGACGGCGAGTACTACGGGATGCTGACCTTCGACCAGTCCCTCGTCACCTTGCTCTCCGACGGGACCATCGATCTCGAGGAGGCCATGAACACGGCCACCAACCCGCACGACCTGAAGGTCATGCTGGAGCGCAAGGGCATCATGGGCACCGGGCAGTTCGCCGCGGCCACCTTCGCCTGAGCCACCGCTCCCACCGCTCCCACCGATCACCCGGGCCGTCGCGCTCGAGGGGCCACCGGTTCCGGCATTGACGCCCTGATCTGGAACGACGCGCGCCGAACGACGTCCCTCCACGTCCTCAGCGGATGCGACAGAGTGCCTCAAGATCGCCGACGTTTCGTCCGATAGATCTTCGTACAGTCTGGTGTCCTTGCACTCGGGCACCTTCGAAACCGTCGATCGCCCCGCGGCGATCACTGAAGGACCGGAGACCAACCGTGAACATCGTGACGGAGGCCAGTCGAGGCGCTCACCCCGACTCGGACCGGGATCTGCCCCAGACCGCAACTCGCACCGACCGGCATGGCGATGCCATCCACGTGACCGCAGGGGGACGCTGACATGGCCCAGCTCGTCGTTGGACTCGACATCGGCACCAGCGCAGTGCGCGCCGCCGAGCTGGATATCAGTCATGCCCAGCCGGTCCTCCTCACCTACGGCCAGGTGGGGCTGCCTCCCGGCTCACTGGTGGACGGTGAGATACGCGACGGGTCCTCGGTGACCGAGGCCATCAAGAAGCTGTGGGAGAACGGTCAGTTCTCCGGCTCGTCGGTCATCGTCGGCATCGCCGGGCTCCGCGCCATCACCCGGGAGATCGACCTTCCCTTCGTGCCGGACAACGAGATCGACAGCGCCGTCCGGTTCCAGTCCGAGGAGGTGATCCCGTTCCCGCCGGAGCAGACCATCCTCTCCTCCCAGATCCTGGCCGACTACACGTCGCCGGAAGGCGACAAGATGCGCCGGGTGCTGGTGGCCGCGGCTCACACCGACCTGGTGAACGGCGTGATCGACACGGTGGAGAAGGCCGGCCTGACGGTGGTCGGCGTCGACCTCATCTCATCGGCGTTGGTGCGGGCCATCGGAGGCGCCGCAGAGTCGGAGCAGCCCGAGGCCATCGTGTCGGTCGGGGCCGGACTGACCGTCGTCGTGGTCCACCAGAAGGGACGGCCCCAGTTCGTCCGGACCATCGGTTCGGGTGGGAACGCCACCACCGCGGCCATCTCCGGCTCCCTCGACATTCCCCTCTCCGACGCCGAGGGCATGAAGCGCCGGCTGGGTGAAGAGGACGCCCAGCTGCGGACGGCCCAGGGGGCCGCGCAGCCCAGCATGGCCGACCTGGTCGGAGAGATCCGGAACTCCATCCAGTACTTCGCCTCGCTGCCGGGTCGTCTGCCCGTGTCGAGGGTGCTGGTCACCGGGGGCGGCTCGGCACTCTACGGGCTCCTCCCCATGATCGAGGAGCAGGTGCACCTGCCCGTGCTGCCGGTCTCGCCCCTGGCCCGGCTCAACACGTCGAAGCTGGACCTCACCGAGGCGCAGATGAACGAGGTCGGACCGGTGCTGTCGACCCCCATCGGGCTGGCCCTGCCCGAGCCCGACAGGACAGTGCGGAAGTTCAACCTGCTCCCACCCGAGGTGGCCAAGCGCTCGCGGATGAAGCGGATCCAGGAGCGGACCGTGATCGGGTGCGTAGCGGTGCTCATCCTGTTGGTGGCCTTCGGCGCCTGGAAGTTCCTGCAGGTCCACAACGCCCAGAACAACGTCAACGACCTGCAGTCCCAGATCACCACCCTCAACGCCCAGGTACCCAAGTACGACCTGGTGGTGGCGGCCAACAACGCCTATTCGGCCGGCGTGGCCCGCAGGGCCACCGTGCTCAACGCCGCCATCGACTGGCCGCTGGTCTTCAACCACCTGGTGGCCATCACCCCGTCCGGAGCGCAGGTGCAGGGATTCAACGGCGCCTCGGTGACCGCCACCGGCACCTCCGCGGCCGGAGCCACCACCGCGGCCACGGGGGCCGGGGCGACCGCGACCGCCGGGGGGTCCAACGCCACCACGTCGGCGGCCATCGGGACCATCCAGCTCGGAGTGACCGGACCCGGGCCCAGCCTGACCATCTCCGAGGCGTGGATCAACGCGGTGTCCTCCTCGCAGCTGTTCGCCAACCCGCTGCAGGGGGCCACGACGGCCAACCCCGACGCGAGCATCTCGTTCCCCTTCACCATCTCCATCACGCCCGATGCCAGTCTCTCCAAGAATGCGAGCCTCAAATGACCCAAGTCCGTGAGTACCGCGTACCGCTCATGATCGCGGGCGGGACCCTGGTTGTGGCCCTCCTCCTGTGGGCGATCCTGGTCTCGCCCCAGAACTCCAAGCTGTCGAGCCTGCAGAACCAGCAGACCACCCTCCAGACGCAGCAGACCGAGCTCCAGGCCAAACTGGCCTCGCTGAAGTCGGAGCAGCAGAAGCTGTCCTCGAGCTGTGCCGACCTGCAGAAGATCGCCACCCAGATCCCCAGTGTCCAGAGCCCGACCGACATCGACGCCGAGGAATCGTCGTTCGAGAACCAGTTCAACGGCCTGACGGCGGGATCGGGCGTCACCCTGACCCAGTTCAGCGGGTTCGCCCCGGCCACCACGGCCCAGGCCACGCCGGCCACCGGGAGCGCCACCGCCTCGCCCGCCGGAGTGGTGGCGGTGCCGACCACACTGGCCGTCTCCGGCAACTACAGCCAGATCCACAGCTTCATCGACGACCTCGACGGCTTCCCCCGGCTGTTCGTGATCCAGAAGTTCGTGCTCACCTACGGCTCGTCCGCCTCCACCTCGACGGCCAGCGCCCCGACGGCCGGTGCGGCATCGGCCGGTCAGCCACCTCTGTGGGTCGGCGGCACGCCCACCGACGGGAGCGCCGGGCCGTACAGCCTGGCCATCACCGGCTCGATCTACTACACGTCGACGCCGAGCGCCCTGGACGCCTGCACCAAGGCCACGGCCGCCGTCCACTAGCCGCACCGGTCCGCCGGTCCGGCCGGGCCTGATCGGGACAGCTCCCGGTCCGGCCGGGCCTGATCGGGACAGCTCCCGGTCAGGCCCCGCTGATCAGGGTCAGGTCCCGCTGACCTGCATGTCCCCGACGGCCAGGGTCTGGCCGGCGGCGATGCCGGGCAGCCACTCGACGTCGGCGCCCACCGCCACCAGTGCCTGCAGGATCCGCTGCAGGGTCGAGGCCACGGTGATCTCCCGCACCGGCTCGGCCAGGCGACCCTCTCGGATCATCAGGCCCTCCGCCCCGACCGAGAAGTCCCCGCTGACGGGGTTCACCCCGGAATGGACCCCGGTCATGGACTGGACGAACAGTCCCTCCCCCACCGCGGCCAGCACGCCGTCCTCGTCGTAGCCCTCGGGTCCGGCGGCCAGGGTCAGGGCCCGACAGCCGGGCCCGGGGGTCCCGGCGAATCCACCGCGGACCGCCGAGCCGGTGGAGGACACACCTGCTCTCGAGCCCGACACGGTGTCGTAGAGGAAGCCCCGCAGCACCCCCCGGTCGACGAGGACGTTGCGCCGGCAGGCCAGTCCCTCGGCGTCGTAGGCCGCCGCGCCGTAGGCCCTGGGGTCGGTGGGGTCGTCCACCAGGGTCAGACCCGGATCACCGACCTGCTCGCCGATCCGGCCGGCGAAGAACGAACGGCCCTTGGCCACCGCCTCACCGGAGAGGGCCGAGGACACCACGGACAGCAGGGTGCTCGCCACCCGCCGGTCGAACACCACGGTGGACCGTCCCGACGGGCCCTTCGCGGCGCCGAGCATCCGCACCGCCCGGGTCACGGCGTCGGACACGGCCCGGTCCGGGTCCAGGCCGGCGAAGCCGCGGCCCACGCTGAAACCGCTGCCGGTCTGGCTGGCCTCACCGTCACCGGCGATGGCCCCCACCGAGATGTATCCCGATGTCTTGCGGCTCGACGAGCTGATGCCGGTGGTCGAGACCAGCGCCACCTCGACGGACCCGTCGCCGTAGTCGGCATGGTCCACCTGGCGGATCCGGGGGTCGGCGTTTCGCGCCCGGGCCTCGAGCTCCAGGGCCAGGGCCACCTTGTCGGTGGTGGGAACCGACGCCAGGGCGTCGTCCCAGAGGTCGACCGGGACCGCGGCGACACCGTCGGGCTCGGCCAACCGCACGTGCTCGTCGGGGGTGGCATAGGCGGCGTTGTCCCGCGCCTCGGCCAGGGTCTCCTCCAGCACCGCCCGCTCGAGCGAGCCGGCCCAGGCGAACCCCAGCCGGTGGTCGACCACGACCCTGATCCCGACGCCGGCCGAGGTGGCCGAGGTGAGCGACTCGATCTCGCCGGAGTAGGCGCGGATGTCGGTCTCGTCCCCCCGGGCCACGTAGACCTCGAGGTCCTCCCCGCTCCGGGCCCAGCCGGCCACCCGTCCGGCCAGGGCCACCAGGTCGTCGGGCCCGGCCCCGGGTGCGCCCGCGTCCACCGCGGCACCGGTCACGGCGGTCATTCGGCCGTTCCCCCGATGGTGACGCCGGACAGGCGCATGGTGGCCTGTCCGCACCCCACGGGGACGCTCTGACCGTCCTTCCCGCAGGTGCCGGGGGTCATGGCGAAGTCGGTGGCCACGGCGTCGATCCGCTTCAGGATCTCCGGGCCGTTCCCGATCAGGTTGGCATCCCTCAACGGCTCGGTGATCCTGCCCCCCTCGATCAGGTAGGCCTCGGTGGTCCCGAAGACGAAGTCACCGGTGGTGGTGTTGACCTGGCCGCCGCCGAGCTTGGCCACGTACACGCCCTTCGGCGTCTGGGCGACGATCTCATCGGCGTCCTCGGTGCCGGGCAGGAGGAACGTGTTGGTCATCCGAACCATGGGCAGGTGCTGGTACGTCTGGCGCCGGCCGTTTCCCGACGAGACGCGGCCCTCCTTCCGGGCCCGGAGGTAGTCCCAGAGGTAGTCGGTCAGGACCCCCCGGTCGATGAGGACGTTGCGCTGGGCCGGGCGGCCCTCGTCGTCCACGGCGAACGTGCCCCACTCCGAGCCCACGGTGCCGTCGTCGACGAGGGTGACCAGGGGGCTGGCGACCTGTTGACCCACCATGCCGGTGTAGACCGAGGCGTCCTTGACGATGTGGTCGGCCTCGAGACCGTGCCCGCACGCCTCGTGGAACAGGATCCCGCCACTGCCACCCGCCAGCACCACCGGCAGCTCGCCCGAGGGTGCCGGTCGGGCGGACAGCTTGGAGACGGCCCGGGCGGAAGCCAATTGGGCCAGCTCCTCCACCGACACCTCGTCGAACAGCTCGAATCCCAGAGTGCGGGCCGCCGTCTCGAACCCGGTCTGGAGGCCGGTGTCCCCCGATGCCACACAGGACACCGAAAACCGGGTGCGGGCCTGCTCGTCGCGGGCGTAGAGCCCTTCGGAGTTGGCGATGAGGACCCGGCGCCTCGAGCCCCCGCATCCCGCCTGGACCTGGGTGATGGCGCCGTCCGCGGCCCGCGCCGCCTCGTCGGCCCGTCGCAGCAGGTCCAAGGAGTCCCCCTTGGAGGCCAGGGTGACCCGGGACGGCCGGTCGTCACCGGACCCGGACGCGCCGGTGTCGGACGTCCGCAGGGGCCCCATAGCGACGGTGCCCGCCCCACCGCCCCCGCTGCGGGCCACGGCCGAGGCCGCCTCGGCCGCTCGCAGCAGGCCCGACTCGGTGAGGTCGGCGGTGTGGGCGAATCCGGTGGTGTCCCCCGAGACCACCCGGATGCCGGCACCGCGCTCGCGTCCCGAGGAGAGCTCCTCCACCCTCCCGTCGTCCAGCACGGCCGACGAGGTCGACCGGTCCTCGGCGAAGACCTCGGCGAACTCACCTCCGTGCCGGAGGGCCTCGGCGAGCACCCGCTCGAGTACAGGGGTATCGATCACCACAGCCTCCTCGCTCCACTGGTCGGCGCTCGGTGGCCGATGCCTGCTGCGTCACGTATCGTACCGGCGTGGCTCCACGCACCGGACTGTCGGCCCGAATCGAACTGAAGGTGAGCGAGGCCGACACCGCCGAAGCCTTCCGATCCGGGACGGTCCCGGTCCTCGCTACTCCCCGGCTGGTGGCCCTGTGCGAGGAAGCCAGCTGCAAGGCCATCGACGGCGAGCTCCCCGACAGGGCCACGACGGTGGCCAAGCGGTTGCAATTCGACCACCTCGTCCCGGTCGGCGTGGGAGGCACGGTCTGGGCCGAGGCCACCCTCGACCGGATCGAGGGACGGCGCCTGGTCTTCACCCTCTCGGTCTCGGAGAGCGCAGGTCTCGTGGCAGCAGGAAAGCTGATCCGGGTCGTGGTCGACCGGGACGCCTTCCTGTCCAACGTCCGCTGACCGCCCGTCCGTCCGTCCGACCAGCTTCGCCTCGCCGCCGGCCCCGGCCCGGGGTCGGTTCAGCCCTTCACCTCCCCCCAGTACACCCCGTCCAGCATCCGGGCCAGATGGGCGTGGTGGAGGATGGCGTGGTCGGGATCGTCGGGCATCTCGGCCTCGCCGAACCTGATGGAGCGCCGGGTGATCCGGAACATCACGATGCCGTGGCGCAGGGCGGCGTACGCCGTGTAGAAGTCGAGGTCCTCCGGGTGGTAGCCGGTGAGCGACTCGTAGAGGTCGGCCACCGTGCCACGCCGAAGGATGTGGGGCATGCCGGGCAGGCCGAGGTCCTCCACCAGGTCCTGGAAGAAGCGGTGGATGTAGATCATCCACCCCAGGTCGATCTCGCGGGGGCCCACCGACGCCATCTCCCAGTCGAGCACGGCCACCGGGACGAAGTCGTCGAACATCATGTTGCCCACCCGGGCATCGCCCCAGCTGAACACGGCATCGTCCTCGTTGTCCGGCCAATGCTCCTCCAACCACCCGAATCCCCGCTCGATGAGCGGTGAGCGGACTCCGTCGGCGGCGACCCAGTCGTAGTACGCCCGCTGCTCCGAGACGTGGTGGCGCAGGTGGCTCTCCCCGTCGTCGGGACCGGCCAGGAATCCAGCGGGTCCGTCCGCCGACACCGCATGCAGCGCGGCCAGCGCCTCGACGGCGGTGCGCTCCAGACGCTGCTGGTCGGCCAGTTCCGCCTCGAAGAACCAATTGTCGCCGAACGTGTAGGGGAGCACGTCGGGGGGGACGATGCCGTCCACACGCTCCATGACGAAGAACGGCACCCCGATCACCCCGGTGCCGTTCTCCAGCCAGAGCACCCTCGGCACCGGGACATCGGTGTGGTCGGCCACCATCTGCATGGTCCGGAATTGGCGCTCCATGTCGTAGGTCGGGAAGACCGGATCGGCGGCCGGGTCGGGGGCGATGCGCGCCACCAGACCCCTGGGCTCCGGCTCACCGGGAACGGTGAGATCGAAGAGCACCGTCTCCGAGGACATCCCGTTGGATTCGGGGACGATGAGCTCGGACACCTCGGCACCCGGCACCCGCTCCTGCAGCCATGACTCGAGCTGCGCCCGCAGTCGTCCGTAGTCGCGGGTGGAGGTCCGGGGCCGTTCGCTGCGTGGTCCGTCGGCCATGGTCATGGTTGGTGCACCTCGTCTGGTTGGTTGGCGGCTGGTTCAGGAGTCCCCCGGGAACGGAGGAACTGGCGGATCCCGGTTGCACTCCAGTTGTCGTGGTCCTCGCCGTAGGCGCGGACTCCGTCGAAGGTCCACTCGGTGAGCGAGTTGACCGAGTACAGGTTGGGGTTGAGGAAGAGTCCCAGGCCGTTCAGGCAGCGGCCCTCGGCGTGCAGCCGACGGCCCGACTCGTCGACGAGGTCGACGGCGACCGCGGTGGGATACGAGGTGGCCGGGTCCCGCTCGAGCACCCGCCGGCGGCCCGAGGCCACCTTGGACCATTCGCCGTCCCGCAGGACGTACCCGTGGATGGCCAGGCTGCCGGACCCGAAGTCCATGGTGATGGCGTGGAAGGCGTCGAGCTCCGAGGCCGTGGCGTAGCTGTAGCCACCGCACCGGGCCGGGGTGCCGTGGATGCCGCGCCCGAACTGGGAGCGTGATCCCCACGAGCGGTCGCGGAACCCGAACGAGTCCACGGGGATCTCCTCACCGGCCAGGGTGACGGTGCCGAGGTACCGGCCGGGCTGGTC
>Ga0307374_10009229_pt1 | contig 14573 bp, 11 predicted proteins | sample OX3MG_FD_202532 | JGI IMG/M metagenome (GOLD analysis project Ga0307374, IMG submission 202532) | Soil microbial communities from Risofladan, Vaasa, Finland - OX-3 | ecosystem: Environmental > Terrestrial > Soil > Coastal area > Acid sulfate soil | place: Finland: Risofladan, Vaasa | collected... | reverse complement strand
GTGCAGGCCGGTGGTGGGCTCGTCGAACAGAAACAGGGTGCGATCGGCCGAGCGCGGCTGGGCGAGGTGGGCGGCGAGCTTCATGCGCTGGGCTTCGCCGCCGGAGAGGGTGGTGGCGGATTGCCCCAGGCGGAGATAGCCCAGGCCGATCTCGTCGAGCAGCCGCAGCGGGCGCACAATGCGGGGATGGCTGGCGAAGAAGGCCAGCGCCTCGCGCACGCTGAGCTGCAGGACTTGATGGATGTTCCTGTCCTGCAGGGTGACGGCGAGGGTGCCGGCCTGGAAGCGGGCGCCGTTGCACTCTTCGCACACCAGCTCGACATCGGCGAGAAACTGCATGTCCACCGTCACCACGCCGTCGCCCTGGCAGGCTTCGCAACGCCCGCCGGGGACGTTGAAGGAGAAGTGGCCGGAGCGGAGGCCGCGGCGGCGCGCCTCGGGCTGCTGGGCAAACAGTTCGCGGATGGCGTCGAAGGCCTTGATGTAGGTGACGGGGTTGGAGCGGGGGGTGCGGCCGATGGGGGACTGATCCACCAGCACGGCGTTGTTGAGGTGGGAGGCGCCGAGCAGAGCGCGGCAGCCGACCAGCCCGGTGGCATCGCCCTCGGCGCCGTCGCCCAAGCGGAGCAGGCGCTGCAGGTTGCGGTAGAGCACCTCGTGCACCAGCGTGCTCTTGCCGCTGCCGGAGACGCCGGTGACGGCGACCAAAAGTCCCAGCGGGATCTCGATGTCGAGGTCCTGCAGATTATTGGCGTGGGCGCCCTGGATGGTCAGCAGGCGGCGGCCGGGAAGGCGGCGCAGGCTGGGCACGGCGATGGCGCGGTCGCCGCGCAGATACTGGCCGGTGAGCGAGGCGGGCGCATCGCGCACCTCCGTCCAGCGGCCGGCGGCGACCAGTTCCCCGCCCTGCTCGCCGGCGCCGGGGCCGAGGTCGAGCAGGTAGTCGCTGGCGCGCATCACCTCGGGGTCGTGCTCGACCACTAGGATGGTGTTGCCCAAATCGCGCAACTCGGCCAGGATGGCGATCAGGCGGCGGGTGTCGCGGGGATGGAGGCCGATGGAGGGCTCGTCCAAGACGTAGAGCGAACCCACGAGCTGCGAGCCCAGGCAGGTGGCGAGCTGGATGCGCTGCACCTCGCCGCCGGAGAGGGTGGCGGCCATGCGGTCCAGGGTGAGATATTCCAGCCCCACCTTGCGCAGGAACTCCAGGCGGCGGCGCACCTCGAGTAGCACCGCGGCGGCGATGGCGGCCTGTTGGGGCGACAGCTCCAGGCGGGCGAAGAACTGCTGCGCCTGCTCCACCGTCATCGCCGCCACGCTGGGCAGGTTGTGGCGCTCGCCGCCGCTTATCAGGCGCACCCAGAGCGCCTGCGGGCGCAGGCGGGCGCCGCCGCACTCGGGGCAGAGGGCGTAGCCGCGGTAGCGGCTGATGAGCACGCGGACGTGGACCTTGTATTTTTTCCGTTCCAGCGCCGCAAAGAAGCCCAGCACGCCGGGAAACTTGCCCTCGCCCTCCCAGAGGCGGCGGCGATCGGCCTCGGGCAGATCGCGCCAGGGCAGGTCGAGCGGGATGTCCTGGGCGGCGGCGAAGCGCTTGAGGGCGTTGCGCCACTTCACCCCCCGGGGCTTGGTCCAGGGCTCGATGGCGCCGGCATTGAGGCTGAGGCTGGGATCGGGGACGACGCGATCCAGGGCAATGTCGGTGGTGTTGCCAAAGCCCTGGCAGCGGGGGCAGGCGCCGAAGGGGTTGTTGAAGGAGAACAGGCTGGGCTCGGGGGCGTCAAACTTGCGCCGGCATTTTTTGCATTCGAAGCGCTGGTTGAAGCGCAGCGGCCCCCTTTTGGGCTGGTCGGGAAACACCAGGGTGGCCTCGCCCGCTTCGCGGTAGGCGATCTCGATGGCGTCCACCAGGCGGGTGCGGTTTTCGGGCTCGATCGTCAGCCGGTCGGCCAGCACAAAGATGGGTTGGGCGCGGTCGAGCTGCAGCAGCGACTCCGGCGTGGAAAACTCGACCATTAAGCCGCTCTGCCAGAGGCGGTTGAAACCCTTGCCGCGCAGCTCGGTCAGGCGCTCCGGCAGACTGAGGCCTTCGCCGACCTCGACCGGAAACAGCACTAGGGCCCTTAGGTCGGCCGCCTGCGCCAGCAGCGTAGCGACGGCGGTGTCCACGTCGTTGCGCTCGACCGCCAAGTCGCAGTCGGGGCAGTAGGTCTGGCCGACGCGGGCATAGAGCAGCCGCAGGTAGTCGTAGATCTCGGTGGTGGTGGCGACGGTGGAGCGGGGATTGCGGCTGCCGGACTTTTGCCGGATGGCCACCGCCGGGGCGATGCCCTCGATCGCCTCCACGTCGGGCTTCTCCATGCGCTCCAGGAACTGGCGGGCGTAGGCGGAGAGCGACTCGACGTAGCGGCGCTGTCCCTCGGCGTAGAGGGTGTCGAAGGCGAGGCTGCTCTTGCCCGAGCCGGAGACGCCGGTGACCACGGTCAGGGCATGGAGCGGAATCGAGAGGTCGAGGTTCTTGAGGTTGTGGACGCGCGCACCTCGGACGTGGATGGATTCCGGGGTGGCGTCCTGGTTTGGCATGCGGCGACTGCGAAGCGGGAAGCTTCCATTTTAGCAGCCGCGGCCCGCGATCAGGCTTCGGCGCGGACCCAGTCCACCAACGCCCGAACGTGCTCGACCGGGGTCTCGGGGAGGATGCCGTGGCCGAGATTGAAGATGTAGCCGGAGCGGCCGCGGGCCTGCTGCAGTTGGCGCTGGACGGCGGCGTGGAGCACGCCGCGGTCGGCGAGCAGCAGCACCGGGTCGAGATTGCCTTGCAACGCGGGCATGGCGCCGGACCAGCGCGCCAGGCGGTCCCAGGCGGCGGTCAGATCGATACGCCATTCCAGGCTGAGCACCTGGGCGCCGGTCTCGGCCACCGCCTCCAGGTAGGCGGCGGTGCCGGTGGAGAAGTAGATCACGGGCAACTCGGGGCGCTGCACGGCGGCGACCAAGCGCTGATTGTGGGGCAGCACGAAGCGGCGGTAGTCGGCCTCGCTGAGCGCCCCGGCCCAACTGTCGAAGAGCTGGACGGCGGCGGCGCCGGCGACGGCCTGTTCGGTTAAAAATTCGGCGAGGCCGGCGACCAGCTTGGCCATCAGTTCGTCCCAGGCTTGGGGGTGGTTGTACATCAGGCGCTTGGTATGGATGTAGTGGCGGGAGCCTCCGCCTTCGATCAGGTAGCTGGCCAGGGTGAAGGGAGCGCCGGCGAAGCCGACCACCGGCAAGTCGCCGGCGAAGTGGCGATGCACCAAGCCAATCGCCTGGCTGACGTAGCCCAGAGCGCCGTCCCAGTGGGTGGGCAATTGCGCGATCTGGGCGGGGGTGCGGAGCGGGGGCGAGAGCTGGGGGCCTTCGCCGGCGGTGAACTCGAGCGCGATGCCGAGCGGGGCGGCGGGTAGCAGCAGGTCGGCGAAGATGATGGCGGCGTCGGTTGCCAGGCGCTCGGCGGCGGTGATGGTGACCTCGGCGGCGAGGGCGGGAGAGTGGCAGATCTCGAGCAGTGAGTGGCGGGCGCGCACGGCGCGGTACTCGGGCATGTAGCGCCCGGCTTGGCGCAGCAGCCAGACCGGGGGACGGTCCACGGGCTGGTGGCGGCAGGCGGCGGCGAAGCGCTGGGCGGAGGTCATTTTGGGCGAGGTCATTGGTTTCTCCGCGCCGCACGCTCGACCTCTCGCAAGACCTGCGCGGCGTGGCGCGGGGTGGAGCGGGGATTCATCACCACCAGGCGGAGGCAGCGCCGTCCGGCCAAGACGGTGGAGCTGACGTAGGCGCGGCCGCCGGCGTTGACGGCTTCCTTGACCTCCCAGTGCAGGCGATCGGCCGCGGCGTCGGCGGCGGCGTGGCGCAGGCGGAAGCAGAGGATGTTGCTGTGGGGGCGGTGGAGCGGGGCCAGGAGCTTGGAGGCCTGGCAATAGTCATAGGCGGCTTGCGTGGTGGCGCAGGTGGCCTCGGCGAGTTCGGCGAAGAGTTGGGGGCCGTAGGCTTGCCATACCAGCCAGATCTTGAGGGCGTCGAAGCGCTGCGAGCAGGCGATGGTGAAGGGACCGACGTCGGCGACCTTGCGACGCACCGGGCTGAACAGGTAGGGGGCGTGCTGCTCGAAGGCACCGCGCAGGCGCTCGCCTTGGCGCACCAGCACGGCGCCGGCGGCGAGGGGCATGAACATCATCTTGTGGGGATCGAAGGCGACCGAGTCGGCGTGGCGGAGGCCGCGCAGGAGGGGGCGGAGGCGGGGGCTGAAGGCCATGCCGCCACCGTGGGCGGCGTCCACGTGCAGCCAGGCGCCGAGGGAGCGGGCGGCGGCGGCGAAGGTCTCGAGGTCGTCGAAGCTGCCGGTGGGGGTGGAGCCGCTGGTGGCGACCAGCACCAGGCGGCGGAAGCCGGCGCGGCGGGCGGCGCCGGCGGCGGCGGCGATGGCGTTGGTGTCGGTGCGGAACGCGGCGTCGGTGGGGATGGGAAAGACGCTGTCGGCGCCGAGTCCCATGATGCCGGCGGCGCGGCTGATGGAGTAGTGGGTGTGGGCGCCGGCCAGGATGGCGAGCTTGGCGCCGCCGGCGCTCCAGGCGCGCGGCGCCAAGGCGGCGCGCGCCGCCAGCAGGGCGGTGAGATTGGCGTAGCTGCCGCCGGGGGTGAGCGAGCCCTCGGCGCTGGCGGGAAAGCCCAGCAGGCGCTTGAAGCGGCGCAGCACCTCGCGGTCCACCAGCGTGCCGGCGGGCGACATGTCCCAAACCGCAATGCTCTGGTTGAGCGCCGCCACATTGGATTCCACCAGCGCCGCCAGCGGGATGGGGGCCGAGATCTGCTGGGCCATGGCCCGGGGGTGGCTCTGGTGCAGGCTGGCATCGCCGAGTTGGCGCAGCCAAGACGCCACCGCCTTGGGGACGCGCGCGGCGCCGCCGCCCTGGGGTTGGCGCAGCAGCGCCTGCGCGCGGCGCTCAAAATCGGGCGCGCGCACCGGCCCGCGGCCGCTCTGGGTCAGCTCCCGCAGGGCGGCGGCGCCGCAGGCGCGGGCCAAACGGCGCAGGTGGACCGGATCCCAGGCGGAGGCGATGGCGGACGCGGTGGAGGCCTTGGGCATGGAACTTCATGATAACGTTGGACGGAAATTGACGCAGCGCATACGGGAACTCGACGGCTTGCGGGCGCTGGCGGTGCTGGCGGTGCTGGCGTTTCACTACACCCTGGGCACGCCGCTGGCGAACCGCGCCACCGGGCTGGGCTGGGTGGGGGTGGACCTGTTCTTCGTCCTCTCGGGCTTTCTGATCACCGGCATTTTGCTGGCCAGCCGCTCGCGCCCGGGCTACTTCGCCACCTTTTATGCGCGGCGCACACTGCGGATTTTCCCCCTCTATTACCTGTTGTTGGCGATCTATATCGTCGCGGCGCGGGTGGGCGGGGGGCCGCAGCCCTGGGGCTACTGGGCGATGCACGCCGCCTATTTGTCGAGCTCGCTGGAGCACTTCCGCTCCTGGAATTTTGCCGCGCCGGCGTTTGTCTACGCCGGTGTGACGGTGTTGTGGTCGCTCTCGATCGAGGAGCAGTTTTACTTGCTGTGGGCTCCGGTGGTGCGCTGGCTGCGCACCACCAGGCTGTGGATCGTGCTGGGGGCGATGCTGGTGGCGGCGCCGGTGCTGCGCCATGCCATGCATACGCGCTGGCATCCGGAGTATCGGTTTTTGCCGGCGCGGTTTGACAGTCTGGCCTGGGGAGCGGTGCTGGCGCTGGCGATGCAGACGTGGGGCAGCGACCCGAAACGGCTGGGGCTGGCCTTGGCGTGGCTGGGAACGGTAGCGGGGCTGGGGCTGGGGGTGCTGCTGGCGATGACCGGGGGGCAGCGGCAGAGCCTGGCCTTTGCCACCTTCGGCTACTCTGCCTTGGGGGCGCTGTTTGCCGCTTGGGTGGGATGGGCGGTACTGCGGACGGGGAACGGCGGGCTGCTAGGCCGGGGGCTGCGCTGGGGGCCGGCGCAGGCGCTGGGGAAGTTCAGCTATGCAATCTATCTGATTCACTATCCGCTGCTGCTGCTGGTGGGGGGGTGGCTGCGCCCTTGGCTGGGGGAGGGGGCCGGGGCGGTGGTGGTGCGCGACCTGCTCAGCTTGGGGCTGACGCTGGCGATGGCCGCGGCGAGTTGGCTATGGGTGGAGGGCCCGATTCTACGTTTTAAGGATCGGTGGGCCCCCGCCCGGGGCTTTCCCATCGAACTGCGGCGGGCCCAAATACGTACTGTGGAGGTGATGGTAAGCGGCGAATCGGTTTAAGATGCTGGCAGCACGAGGTTTAGGCCTATGTTCTGCAATCAATGCGGTTCTCCTCTAGCGGCGGGCGTGGCCTATTGCACGCACTGCGGCAAGGCGGTAGGCACGCCCCCGGTAACGGCCGGCGCGCCGGCGGCTGCGCCGGCGGCGGGATCGGCCGTAGGGCGAGTGGTGCGGCACCGCAATATTCTGGGGATTCTGTGGCTGGTGCGGGGCTGCATGGTGCTGCTGCCGGGGCTGTTTTTGGTGAGCCTGTCCAGCGGCCGCCACTGGCCGATGGACGGCACTTGGATGGGCCCGATGTCGGGCTCGATGCCCTTCTTTATGAGTTCCATGTTTGGCGGCCTCGGGATATTTCTATTGATCGTCGCCGCCCTGGGACTGGTGGCGGGGCTGGGGTTGCTGACGGTGCAGAACTGGGGGCGCATGCTGGCGATCGTGGTGGGCATCATCGAGCTCATCAGCTTCCCCTTGGGCACGGCGCTGGGAATCTATACACTGTGGGTGATGTTGCCCAACGAAGCCGAACGCGAGTACGAGCAGATGGCGCAGGCGCGGCTGGGCCGCTGAGCAGCGGCCAGAAAAGGGGACCATGTTCTGCAATCAATGCGGGTCGGCGTTGGCACCGGGAGTGGTCTACTGCACACAGTGCGGCAAGGCGGCGGGGACGATGACGCCGCCACCGGCAGCGGCGCCCCACATCGCGCCCGCCATGGCGTCTGGGGTGGCGACCGGGCCGGCGGCGGGACGGGTGGCGCAGCACCGCTCGATTTTGGGGGTGCTGTGGTTGGTGCTGGGGTTGCTGGGGTTGCTGGGGGCGTTCGTGCTGCTGAGCGTTTCCAGCTTTCGCCCCTGGGAGAACCCGTGGTCGCAGCCGACGCCGACACCGGACTTCCTCGTGCCGCTGCTCACCGCCATCGGCGTGGGATTGCTGATCTTCTCGGTGTTGCGGGTGGTGGCGGGGATCGGGCTGCTGCAGACCCAGGGCTGGGCACGCATCCTGGCCATTGTGTTGGGCGTGGTCTCGCTGATCGAGATCCCGTTCGGCACCGCCTTGGGGATCTATACGTTGTGGGCGTTGACGCCGCCGGCTTCGGAGGCGGAGTACCAGCGCTTGGCGCAGGCGCGCCGCAGCTAGCGCCGCCCTCAGCCGGTGGCGGCGATATCGGCGCGGGTGGCTTGCAGCGAGGCCACCCAGACAAGGATGCCGTCGGCGACCTCTTCCCATCCGGGCTCGAGCATGAGCATGTGGCCGCGGTCGTGCAACTGTAGCGGACACTGGTAGAAATCGGCGAGGCGGCGCTGCTCGGAGGCGGGGATGAGGCGATCGTCGAGGCCGCCGGCGACGAGGCAGGGCGAGGTGATGCGGCGGACATCCACGCTGACCAGGCCGGCCACCATTTGCATGGAGGCGCGGCCGGAGTCGGGTACGTCGCGGCGGGCGATCTCCTGGCGCAGCTCGGGCGACAGTCGGTGGTTGACCAGCGCATCCTGCAGCGTGTTGTCGAGCACCAGGGTGTGGCCGCTGAGCGGAAGGATCAGCTCGCGCCAGGGATGGCGGAGCAGATGCCGCCACATGGGGGCGTAGGCGCGGCGGAACATGTGCCAGGGGGGAGCGCTGGCGAGGAAGACGTAGCCCTCCTGGGGGTGCGACTCGGCCAGCTTTTGCGCCACCAAGCCGCCCATGCTGTGGCCGACGACCACGCAGCGGCCGATGTGGGCCAAGGCCGAGGCCACCCACAGGGCGTAGGTCTCGACGCTGTACTGGCCCATTTTGCTGGCGGTGACCGCATCGGTGCCTTCGCCGTGGCCGGGCAGTTCGAGGGCGTAGCTGCGGTAGCCGCGCTGGGCGAAGTGGCGCTGGAAGTACTCCCAGCCCCAGATGCCGCCGCCGAGTCCATGCACCAGGAGCAAGGGCGGCCCCTGCTCGCCCCGCTCCGGGCCGGTGTGCAGGCACTCCAACTGGCCGAACCGCAGTCGTTCCATGCGCATGGAACTGGGACCTCTGCTCTGCTAGGACGATGATAGCAATGCCGGGGGTTAGCGCCGAAGGTGGATACTGCGCGCCGGACTTCTGCTTGGCGCGGGCCCCTGCGCGGCTCCGCCGCGCGTCCCGCTTGTGCTCACGCCGGCTTGGGGGCCCCAGGCCAGGCCCCAGGCCCCAAGCCGGCGCTGCGCGGTTGCGGCTGGCAACGTGAGGCGGGTTGGGGGGGCGCGTGGCGCCGCGGGGAGAGCACCGGCGGTAAAATAGCGGGATGCAGAAACTGGGACAGATGTTGGCGATGGCGCTGCTGCTGGCGGGGTTGGCGGGCTGCCACCGGGCGGCGGCGGTGAGCGGGCCGCAACCGGCGGGGCCGGGCAACTATACCGCCGATATTCAGACCGACTTGGGCACCATCACGGTGCAACTGTTTGCGCAGCAGGCGCCGCTGGCGGTGGGCAACTTCATCGGGCTGGCGGAGGGCACGCAGGCATGGCGCGATCCACGCAGCGGCAAGGTGGAGACCCAGCAACCGTTTTACAACGGGCTGACTTTTCATCGGGTGATCCCGCAGTTCATGATCCAGGGCGGAGACGCGATGGGCGACGGCACCGGCGACGGCGGCTACCAGTTCGCCAACGAGACCTCGCCCGATCTGGCCTTTGACCGGCCGGGGCGGTTGGCGATGGCCAACGCCGGCCCCAACACCAACGGGACGCAGTTTTTTATCACGGTGGCGCCCTACCCTTCGCTCAACGGCAACTACACCATTTTTGGCCAAGTGACCCAGGGCCAGAACGTGGCGGATGCGATCAGCCAAGTGCCGCGCGACAGCCGCGACAAGCCGCTGACACCGGTGCATATCGTCAAGGTCACCATCCATCGGGGCTGAGCGCCGTCCATCCCATGAAGCCTTGGCGCATCGCCCTGCTCGGCTTGGGACTGGCGCTGCTGGCGGCGGCGGTGGATACTCCACACCCGATGCGGGCGGGGGGAACGCGCTCGCCTCAGGACGCTCGCACGATGCCGCCCCAGGGGCGGGGTGGGCGGGCGAGGATGCGCGGGCTGGAGGCGATACCGGGGGCGGCGCCGGAGCTGGTGCTGGCGCTCTATCAACAGGCGGCGCGCGCGCTCAACGCCGTGCCGGCGATGGCGGCGCCGCAGATGCTGGCCGACATTGCCAGCGACGAGATGCGATTGTTCCCACAGCAAGGGCTGGCCGATTATCGCGCCGCCTTTGATCTGGCGCGGGCGCTGCCGCCGCCGCGGAGCGCCGACGACACCCTCGGGCAGGCGCGGGAAGGCTTTAAGGAAAACGCCGAGCGCGAGGCGATCCGCGCGCTGGCGCGGCGCGGCGAGCAGACCGAAGCCTTGGCGCTGACGCGGCTGGCGGACATCCCCAAGGCGCCGCTGTACGACCTGCTCATCGCGCTGGCGGAGCGGCGGGCGCAGGCGGCGGCGCCCGCCACACCCGCGGGCGCGCCCGGGGAGACAACGGCGGAGCGGGTGTTCGCGCTGGTGGAGGAGTGCAAGCGCGCCGGCAACTATCCCTACACCGGGGTGGCGATCTATTTGCGCCAACGCGGAGCGGCGGACCTGGACCGGATGATGCTGGTGCAGGACGGCTACCAATGGGCGGGCAACGAAACTGACCCGGCGCAGATGGGCGCGGCGGCGGCCTTTTTGCAGGCGGCGCACCGCGCCGAGCCGGAGCTGGACGGGATGCTGGAGAGCACGCTGCGGGAGCTGCTGCGGCGCTTGGACCAGACGGGAACGACCTCGGCGGCCTTTGGGCTCGGACGCTTTGCCCAGATACGTTTGTTGGCGCTGTTGCGGCAGGTGGATGCGCCGGCGGCGGCGGCGCTGGCGGCGCAGGATCCAGCCATGAGCGGACTCTTGCCCGGCTTGGGTTTTGGCGGCCGTTTGGACGGACAGGCGGGCGGCTTCGCATTTAGGCCGCAGTTGGGCGGGCGCGGCCTGGGCCTGATGCTCGTTTGGCGATCACCGAACGCAGCGGGACTGGAGACGGCCAGCGCGGAGGCGGGCGGGGCCAGCGCCTTCCGGGCGCTGCTGGGGCAGGCGGAGAGCCAGCAGCGGCGCGACCCCAGCCGAGCGCTGGCGCTGGCGGGACAAGCGGCGGGGCTATTGGACGGCGCGCTCTGGACCTCGGAGACAGCGGCGGCGGCGCGCTTGGCGGCGCTGGAGCAGCAGTTGGGCGACGGCGCCGCGGCCAGCCGCCTGCTCGCCCGCTGCCTGCAGGAGGCGGACCGGCAGGCGCGCGCCATGGACGCGACCTACCTGGGCGGCGACGCCAGCCAGCGGACGCACTTGGCGCAGGGCCTGGAGGCGGCGCAAAATTCGGTGCTGGCGGTCTACAGCTTGGCGGCGCGGCTGGACTTTTTGGGGACGGCCGAGCGCGCCGAGGCGGCGCAGTTCGCGCTGCTCAAGCCGCTGGTGTTGGCGCGGGTGGCGCTGGTGGGCGAGGTGGGGCAGCGCCCGGCGGCGCCGCGGTGAGCAAAGGGTTGGCGCGGGCCAAGCCGGCGTGAGCATGCCGCCCCGCGCCGTTACAGCGGGGCGGCTCACAAGCGGGACGCGCGGCGCACCGGCCCGGCGCTGCTACCACGCGCGACAGCTGGAGCCGGGAGCGGCGGGTGGTGGCGAAGGCGGAGCAACTGGAGGGCAAGGCCAATCCGCGCTTCGTGGTGACCTCCTTCGCGCCCGGCCAATGGGAGGCGCGGGCACTGTACGAGAAGCTCTACTGCGCCCGCGGCGAGATGGAGAACCGGATCAAGGAGCAGATGATGCTGTTCGCCGACCGGATGAGCGCCGAGACCCTGCGCGCCAACCAGCTCCGCCTATATCTGTCCAGCTTCGCCTACCTGCTGATGGAAGGCAGGCGGCGGCTGGGGCTGGCGGGCACCGAGCTGGCCCGGGCGCAGCCGCAAACCCTTCGGCTGCGCCTGTTCAAGATCGCCGCCCGCGTGCGGGTCAGCGTCCGCCGGATATGGCTCAGCTTCCCGCGGGCCTCCCCCTGCCAGGCGCAGTTCCGGCAGTGCTGGGCGGCGCTGCACTGTTGACCCCTGGCCCCCCGCCGCTCGCTACCGCCTCGGCCTGGGCAGCATCGTCGAGCTCAGCCAGGCGCAGCTCAACCAGACCCAGGCCGATATCGCCCAGGCGCAGGCGAAGTACCAGTTCCAGATGGCCAGCGACAACCTCGACTATCAGGTGGGGCGCATCCGGTAGGCGTGGCCAGTGACCCGTGGACAGTGGACAGTGGACAGCGAGGGCGCGGTAGGCCTGCGGTATTCGGGACCAGCGGCCGATTTAGTTCCATTCTGGACGGCAAGTCCTTTGTATCGTGCGACAACGAATGGTTGGCGCGGGCTCCTGCGCGGCTGCCCGGCCACGGCTGTAGCGGCGCCGGGCCGGTGCGCCGCGCGGCCCGCTTGTGCTCGCACCGCTTCACTGCCTGGGGGGCCGCGCCGCATTCGCTTCCCGGGGGCGCAGAAGACCCCGCCCCCAAAGCTTGGATCCAGAACAGTGTCGGCAGCGTCGCGAATCGCCCAGTCAGGCTCCGCTGCCCAACGGTCGCGATGGACTCCGGCGATGCTCGCGGGCGTCCCGCCGCGCGATTCTACAGCATCCGGGGACGGCGGTGGTTGTAGAGGGCCTGCATCTGGTCGTGGATCTGCTGCGCCAGGCGGGGGGCGTCGTGGCGGGTTAGGCCGGTGGTGGGGATGGGGGGGCAGATCACCAGCTCGACTTGGCCGGGGCGGAGATGGGCGGTGGAGGGGGGCAGGAGCTCGAAGGTGCCGACCAGCACCATGGGCACGATGGGGACTTGCGCCTGGATGGCGATGTAGAAGGCGCCGGGGACGAACTCCTGCAGCTCGCCGGTGAAGCTGCGGCCGGCCTCGGGGAAGATGAACAGGGGCAGGCCGGCGGCGACGGCGGCGGCGGCTTGATGCAGGCTGCGCATCGAGGCGCGGACGTTGGATTGATCCACCGGCAGGTGCTGGGAGCGGCGCAGGTGTCCGCCCAGGAAAGGGATGCGGAACAGGCCCTGGCGGGCGAGGATGCGGAACTGCAGCGGCAGGCTGGCGAACAGCACTGGCACGTCCATGTAGCTGAGGTGGTTGCAGACCATCACCGAGGATTGGCCGTGCACCAGGTGGTCGGCGCCCTCGACCACCACCCGCACGCGGGCGAGGCGGAGCAGCATGCGCGCCCAGGCCTGGGCGATGCGGTGCTGGCGGCGGCCGCCGCCGTCGAAGCGGGAGCAGGCCATCGACACCAGCCCGTAGGCGATGGTGGCGACGCCGTAGAGCGGGGCGAAGATCAGCCCGGAGCGCAGGCGGGAGAGATGATGGGCGGCGCGGGGCATTAAGGGGCCGGGGCGGGGCCACATCCATGATCGCGGGCTTCGCCCACCAGATACAAGGAGCCGGTGACGAAAATGGGGGCGACGCCTTGGGCAAGGCGGCGGGCGGCGGCGAAGGCGGCGGGGTAATCGGGGGCGACCTCATAGCGCCGAGCGAGCGGGCCGCAGGCCTGGGCCAGGGCGGCGGGAGCGAGGGCACGGGGCTGGCGCGGGGCGGTTAGCACCACGGCTTGGGCGCGGGGAAAGAGCAGCTCGCAGATCTCCTCGACCGCCTTGTCGCGCATGCTGCCATAAATGAGGATGGGCGCGGGATGGCTGGCGCGGTAGTCGTCGAGGAAGGCGGCGAGGGCGCGGGCGGCGAGCGGGTTGTGGGCGCCGTCGAGAAAGACCTCGGGGGCGTCGCAGATTTTTTCCAGCCGGCCGGGCCAGCGCACGGCGGCGAAGCCGCGGGCGACGGCGGCGGGCGGCAGGGCAAAGCCGTGCTGGTCGAGCAGGGCGCAGGCGCGGGCGGCGACGGCGGCGTTTTCGCGCTGGTGGCGGCCGCGCAGCGGCGTGGCGGGGGCATCGGCCGCGTCAGCGGCGGCGACCTCGAACAGCGGCACGGCGGCGCGCTGGGCGTGGGCACGAATCACCGCCAGCGCCTCGGGGGCCTGCGGAGAACACACCGCCGCGGCGATGCCGGGCTTGAGGATGCCGGCCTTTTCGGCGGCGATGGCGGCCTGGGTCGAGCCCAGGTACTGCTCGTGGTCGAGGCCGATGGGGGTGATGACCGCGACCCTGGGCTGGAGCACGTTGGTGGCATCCAACCTCCCACCCAGACCGACCTCGATCACCGCCAGTTCGACCCTGGCGGCGGCGAAGGCAACGAAACCGACGGCGGTGACCACCTCGAAGAAGGCCGGCGGGTAGGGCAGGCGGCCCTGGGCGAGCAGGCGCTCGACCGTGTTGCGCACGCGGGTGGTGGCCTCGGCCAGGGCCTCGCCGCCGATCTCGGCTCCGGTGATCTGGATGCGCTCGCTCAGCCGCTGCAGGTGGGGCGAGGTATAGAGGCCGGTGCGCCAGCCGGCGGCGCGGGCGGCGGACTCGATCAGGGCGGCGACGCTGCCCTTGCCGTTGGTGCCGGCGACGTGCACCGCGGCAAAGCGGTCGTGCGGTTCGCCCAGCTCGGCCAGCAGCACGCGGATGGTGTCGAGGTCGAACTTGCGGCCGGGGCGCAACTCGCCCCCCAGGCCGAACAGGTACTCCAGACTGGCGGCGGGGCTCACAAGCGGGCGCGCGCGTCCACGACCCGTACATCCCCGGGAGCAACCGCCGGCGCCGCCACCGCGGCGGGAGCTTCCAGAAAGGCCAGGGCGCGGGCGAGATAGGCGCGCAGGTCCTTGCGGGGGACGACGTCGTCAAGCATGCCGTGCTCGAGCAGGAACTCGCTGCGCTGGAAGTTGGCGGGCAGCTTCTGGCGGATGGTCTGCTCGATGACGCGCGGGCCGGCAAAGCCGATCAGCGCGCCCGGCTCGCCGATGTTGAGGTCGCCGAGCATGGCGAAGCTGGCCGTGACGCCGCCGGTGGTGGGGTCGGTGAGCAGCGAAATGAAGGGCACGCCGGCGTCGTCGAGGCGGGCGAGGGCGGCGGCGATCTTGCCCATCTGCATCAGGCTGACGGCGCCCTCCATCATGCGGGCGCCGCCGGAGGCGGAGACGATGATGAGCGGCTCGCGGGCGGCGAGCGCCGCCTCGATGGCGCGGGTGATCTTTTCCCCCACCACGGCGCCCATGCTGCCGCCGATGAAGCCGTACTCCAGGGCGCAGATGGTCACGGCGCGGCCCTCGAGGCGGCCGCGGGCCCACAGCAGCGCGTCGGCCATGCCGGTGTCGCGGCGGGCCTTGGCCAGGCGCTCGGTGTACGGTTTCAGGTC
>Ga0307374_10009228_pt1 | contig 14574 bp, 15 predicted proteins | sample OX3MG_FD_202532 | JGI IMG/M metagenome (GOLD analysis project Ga0307374, IMG submission 202532) | Soil microbial communities from Risofladan, Vaasa, Finland - OX-3 | ecosystem: Environmental > Terrestrial > Soil > Coastal area > Acid sulfate soil | place: Finland: Risofladan, Vaasa | collected... | reverse complement strand
TGACGCACCGGGGGGCACGGTGTCGTTGCCCTCCCACCCCCAGGTGAAGACCACCCGGCGGCCCGGCTCAATCTCCCGGAAGGTCCCACCGGCATTGGCACCGGGAATCACCGTCCAACGAAACTCGCCACCAGCCCTCAAGTCGATGCGTGAGGAGATTCCCATCCACCGGCGAAGCCGCTCCGGCTCGGTGAGCAACGCAAAGGTTTGATCGGCGCTCAACGGCACCAGGACTGACTTCTCAATGGTCATTGGAGCTTCCTTTCTCGGGTCCTTTGGAGGTAGCCAGCTGCTCGAGTTCTTCGGTCCAGAAGGCGTCGATCGCTGCGCGCAAGGTGGCCAGGCCACCGGGATTCAGCCGGTAATACCGGAAGCGCCCATCCCGGCGTACGTCGACCAGCCCGGAGTCGGCGAGGACGCCGAGATGCTGCGAAATGGCCGAACGCGTGACGGCGAAGTGGGCGGCCAGCTCGTTCACCGATTGCTCGCCCGCGCGCAACAGCTGCAGCAGCCGCTGGCGATTCGGCTCGGCCATCGCGGCCAGGACGTCGCTCATCACTCAACATGTTAGTGCAAACTAACATGTTGAGTGGCAATTGCAAGCCCGGCGCCCTGGGGGCCAAACGGGCCTACGGAACGAGCAGGACCCGCCCGAACGATTGACGGCTCTCTATGTAGGCATGAGCCGCGGCCGCATCGGACAATGGATAGGTCCGGTCGATGATGACCTTCAGCTCCCCCTTCGCAATGTCTTCCAGATGGGTCGCGATCATGGGGTGGGGGCGGGGCGAAAGCAGGAGCTCCGCCCCCAGGAAGTAACCGGACAGCGTCTGATTGCTCGGTCGCATGAGCGAAATGTCCAGCTGTTCGGCGGCGGTGCGGCCCGCATCACCGACGGTGACACAGCGCCCACGGTATGCGAGTGCCTGCAGACTCCCCTGCAGAGTGGTGCCGCCGACGGAATCCACGACCACGTCAACGCCTCGGCCGTCGGTCAGCCGGCGGGCCTCGGACACGAAGTCGCTCGTGGCGTAGTTGATCCCCTCGTCCAAGCCGAGCTCCTTCAGGCGCTCGAGCTTGTCGTCGCTCGACGCAGTCGCGAACACACGAGCCCCAGCCCGCTTCGCCAGCTGAATGGCGGCGATCCCGACCCCACCCGCTCCCGCGTGGACGAGGGCCGTTTCCCCTGCGACCAGATGACCGAATTCAAAGAGACAATCATCGGCGGTCCCCCACGGAACCGGCACACACGCAGCCTCGTCGGTTGACAGCCCGTCGGGGATCTTCCAGGCAAAGGGCTCAGGCACGGCCCGAAGCTCGGCGTGCGAGCCGTCCAGTCCGACCGTGACCACGCGGTCTCCGGACTTGAACGCCGTGACGAGGGACCCGGTCTCAACGATCGTCCCGGCGCACTGGTAGCCGACGACGTGGGGCACTTTGCCCAGCTCGCCCCCGAGCCGGTTGAGGGTGTCGCCGCCCTCAATGCTGACAGCCTCGACCCGAACCAGGATCTCTCCGTCGCCGGCGACCGGATCCGCAATGTCTTCGTAACGGAAGACATCGGGCTGTCCCGTCTCGTAGTAGACCGCTGCTTTCACGGGCCAGGCCCCCTTCGTGTCGTGTGCGTTGTCCACCCGTTCTAGTGGTTCACCACGCCCCGTGCCGCGGTCAGGGAGCCGACACGCCCACGACCTCGCTCGGTCCACGCAGCGCGCCGGCACGTCCGGATGACCGTCCAACGGCAACCTGGCTCTCCCCGAGGTAGGCGGCGGTTGCCGACGCAAACGGTCAACCGTCACTAGCCTCCACGAGTGTGAAGTTCTGGCGCATCCTTTGCAACCTCGTGCTGACCGGGTTTGAAGCATGACGGCCGGGGCGGTGGTCGTAGGTGGGGCGTCAGGCATTGGCGCCGAGGTGGTCGCGCTCTACCGCGCTGAGGGAACTCCGGTGGTGGTCTGGGATATTCAGGATCCCTGCGACATCCACTGCGACGTCGCGGATCCGGCAGACGTCGAACGGGCTACTGAGGAAACCGTGGCGCGCTGGGACGTTCCGCGCTGGGTGACCATCACTGCGGGCGTGGGGCACGCCGGACTCCTTTCGGACGCCGATCCTGAGGAATGGGATCGCGTCATGCGGGTCAACGCCCGCGGACCGTGGCTGTGCATGCGCAGTCTGGCTCGCGTCATGACTCACGCCGATCAACCAGGATCGATCGTGGTCACCTCAAGCGTGAGCGCACACCTGGTCGATCGCAACATGGGCGTGTACTGCGCCTCCAAGGCGGCGCTGAACATGCTCGTCAAGGTGGCAGCAGCTGAATGGGGGGCGCGCTCCATCCGGGTCAACGCGGTGGCACCGGGCGTGACCATGACACCCATGCTGGGCGGCATACCCGAAGGATCCGCCTGGCTGACCGGCGTCGTGGAGCGCACCGCCCTGGAGCGATTGGGACATCCGGTCGACATTGCTCATGCCATCCGTGCCGTGCACGATCTGGAGTGGGTTACGGGGCAGATCGTCGAGTGTGACGGAGGCCTGTCTCTCTACAGTCCGATAGATGCCTACGGGGAGGGTATCCGGGCCAGAAGAGGCCGCGGCTCCTGAGCGCGCCGACTTGGGAACTGCTCCACGCCTACGCACCGGCCGAGGCGATCTACCGAGCGAACGAGCCGGACTGGTTGGACGACATCGATCTTTCGGTTTCCAAGGTGCACGTCCGCATGGGCACGCATGCCCTTGACGAAGACCAGTGGCTCCATCCCGATCATCTGGCGGAAACCGAGATCGCACTCCGTCGCCGGTTGCTTCGCGAGCAACGGCAAGACGTCTTTGCCTGCTCACCCGTGGCGGAAGCTGCCGCCGAAGAGGCGAGCGACCTCGTGACGCAATGGTGCGAGGAGCGGGGCCTCGCGATCCCGCCCTCCGAGGAGTCACATCCCCTCGCCCGTGCGGGCTCCATGGTGCAGGAGGACTTGTGCCTGATGGTGCACCACGACGGGGCGTGGCGCCTGGAGGGCGCCGTTCTGTGCTTTCCGAGCTTGTGGATCCTGTCGGAGAAGCTCGGGCTGCCGCCCGCCCAGGTCCATGCGCCGGTTTCCTACTTCGACACGGAGATCGGCACCCGCGTCGACACGTTTTTTGACCGCCTTCATCCGGCGAAACCGGTCTGGCGGAGGAACTTCTCGCTCTGGCCGGCCCTGCTGCTCTGGGCACCAGTGCATTCGTTCGAGCCGCACCACTACCAGGACACGGTCGCCCGCTCGACGGTGCCCGATCTGTGGATCCGCAGCGAACGCCAGACCTTGCGCCGCCTAGCGGCGACGGGCGCGATCCTCTTCACCATCAAGGTGCAAATGGCACCAATTTCCGTACTCGTCGCCCGTCCCGACAGGGGCCGTGCCCTGGCTGAGTGGTTCGATGGGCCGACCGGCGAGACGCGACGTGCGCAGTTTGGTCCCGCGCACCGTGGCCTACAGGCCTGGCTCCGGGGTATCGGGTAATGCACGCGCCTCCACCGGCAACACTGCATCACCGGGACCTGCTGGGCGCCCTGTCGAGCTTCTGGACCCTGACGATGGATGACATCACGTACGTCCAAAAGGGTGGTGGGAGCTATCACTGGAGTGCCGAACAAGACGGGCAGCCGAGGTACTTCATCACTGTCGACGATCTCGACACCAAACCGTGGATCGGCGAACAACGCGACGAGACATTCGAAGGGCTGGGGGTGGCGTACGAGGTGGCGTGGCACCTCCATCACGAAGTGGGCCTCTCCTTCGTGGTCAGCCCCCTCCGAGGGACGCACGGCGGCCTTCACCTTCGCATATCCGACCAATACAGCATGGCGCTGTTCCCGTTCGTCGACGGGCACGCCGGCAGCTGGCAGGACCCACTCCCGGATTGGAGACGGGCTGTCCTCCTTGAGGATCTGGCGCGGCTGCATGAGGCGAGGGTGCCCCCTCACCTCTCCGTACCTCGACGCGCACTGGACCTGGCGGAGAGATCCGACCTGGTAGCCGCGCTCGGTGATCTGGACATGGCGTGGCAGGGAGGAGCGTTCTCAGAACCCGCGCGCCTTGCGGTGACGGCGCGAGCTGCCAGCGTGCGCGGGTGGCTGGAGGAGTTGGACCTCCTGGCCATCCATCTGGGAGATTCCCCGGACTGGGTTCTCACGCATGGTGAACCTCATCCGGGCAATCTCATTGACGCGAGCGACGGGCTCCGCCTGATCGATTGGGACACCGTCGCAATAGCATTTCCCGAGCGCGACCTCTGGATGCTGCATAACGGATCACCCGATTCGCTAAATCTCTATGCACAACTGACGGGCCGAGTGATGAACGAAGCCGCGATGCGCTTCTATCAGCTGGAGTGGACGTTGTCGGACATCGCGGCCTTCATCGGCGCGTTTCGGTCACCACATCGCGAGACGGAATGGCTCCCCCAGAATTGGGAAGCCTTCTTGCACCTGCTCGACGGCGGAACCTCGACGCCCTACGACCTTCACGACGGATAGGGAGGGTCTCAGGCACTTCCGTCAGTGGGCGCGGAGCCCGTCACACACGACTCGCAGCACGTCGGCCGGCGTGGCTCCGGCCTGTTGATGCTCGGCTGCCATACATGTGGCGCTGACGAGAGAGATCACGACGGCGGAGGTCACGTCAGCGCGCACTGCTCCTGCCTCCTGTGCGACGCGAATGAGCTCACTCACGGCCTCATGGAGGTCTTGTTTCGCCTCAGCCGCCGCCACCTCTATCTCTATGCCGGCACCGACCAGGGCCTGAATCAGGTCTCGCTTCAAGGCGCTCTCCGCCACGAGATGCTCAAGGAAACCGAAGAACGCTGCGCCCGGATCCACCGCATCGGCACGAGCTCTGGCGTCCGCGGCGATCTCTTGTATGCGCGTGATGAGGATCGCCTCGAACAGCTTCTCCTTGGTCGGGAAATGGCGGTAGAGGGTCCCCACTCCCACTCCCGCCTTTTCGGCGATCACGTCGACCGGAACGGAAAGACCTTGCGCCGCGAAGACCACTTGTGCGGCGTCCAGCAGCCGCGCCCGATTCCGCAAGGCGTCCGCCCTCAGGGGTCGGCACGCCTCCTCGGGTACTCCCGCGCAGCCGGTCGCCTCGTCGCCTTGATCGGTTTCCACTGGATTTTTCTCCTCCCCCGTTGACAAACGGAGCGTACGTTCCGTATAGTCTAAGTGGAACCAGCACTCCGATTATATGTCAGAGCGCAGCAGAAGGCGAGACCCCAAACGGGCGCCACAGCGTCTCCCGGTTCACCGGCAGTCCTTGACGAAATGAGGAACAACAGATGAGCACCACTCTTGACCAGGACGAATACCAATCATCGGCGCCCATGCCGGCCGACCCTCGACGGTTCCGCGCCCTGGCGATCATTGCGGTTGCCCAGCTCATGGTCGTGCTTGACGCCTCGGTCGTGATCATCGCCCTGCCCTCGGCCCAGCGCTCGCTTCACATCTCGACAGCCAACCGGCAATGGATGCTGACCGCATACACGCTGGCCTTCGCCGGACTTCTCTTGCTGGGCGGACGGATCGCTGATTACCTGGGCCGCAAGCGCATGTTCGTGATCAGCCTGATCGGTTTTGCGGGGGCGTCGGCTCTCGGCGGTCTGGCACCCAACTCGGCCTTGCTGTTCAGTGCCCGTGCACTGCAGGGCGCGTTCGCCGCCATCATGGCGCCAGCCGCCCTTTCACTGCTGACGGTGGCGTTCACCGAGCCGAAGGAGCGGGCCAGGGCCTTCGCCGTCTACGGTGGAATTGCCGGTGGCGGCGCTGCCATCGGGCTCATCTTGGGCGGCGCACTGACGCAGTACGCCTCCTGGCGCTGGACCCTGCTGATCAACGTGCCGATCGCCATCGGTGCCGCGGTGGCCGCCACCAGGTTCGTCTCAGAGAGCCGGAGCCCGGTCCGTCACGGCTACGACATTCCGGGCGCGGTCACCGTGACTGGAGGACTGCTCGCCCTTGTCTACGGCTTCACCAAGGCCGGCCTCGACGGGTGGTCGTCCCACGTCACGATCACATTCCTGGCCCTTGCCCTTGTGTTGCTTGGCGGCTTCGTGCTCATTGAGCAGCGTGCAGAACACCCCCTCCTTCCGCTCCGCATTGTGCTGGACCGGAACCGCGGTGGTTCGTTCCTGTCGTCGCTCCTTGTGGGCACTGCGATGTTGGGGACCTTCCTGTCGTTGACCTACTACTTCCAGGGCACGCTCCACTACTCGGCCATGAAGAGCGGGCTCGCCTTCGTGCCGTTCTCTGCCGGCATCATCACCGGTGCAACGCTGGCCAGCCGGTTCCTGCCGAGATTCGGGCCACGACCAGTCATGATGGGCGGCCTCTCATTGGGAGGAATCGGACTCGCAGTGTTCAGCACTATTGGCGTCCACTCCTCCTATATCAGCGCGGTGTTGCCGGCCGAGGTGATCGTCAGTCTCGGCATGGGACTGGCCTTCGTCGCCATGAGCAGTACAGCGTTGATCGGTGTCCTCCCAGCCGATGCCGGCGTGGCCAGCGCGCTCGTCAACGCCACGCAACAGACCGGCAGCAGCCTCGGTGCCGCCCTCATCAACACGATTGCAACCAGTGCCACGGTGTCGTACGTCGCGACACACGGGACCTCGCGGGCAGCGTTGGAGGCAGGGGCCGTGCACGGGTACACGACGGCGTTTGCGTTCAGCGCACTCGTGCTGGCTGCAGCGGTCGTGGCGGTGACCACCCTCATCCGGACTCCCAAAGCCCCGAAGTCAGCTGAGGCCGTGGAGGAGCTTGAACTGGTGCCGGTCCTCGCCTAAACGGTCAGCGGAGGTGCGGGTCCGAGTGGTCCCAGTCCGCCAGCAACGTTCGCAGGGCGGTAAGGAGGATCAGGGGTTGGTCGAGCATGGCGTGATGGCCTGCCTCGGGAATCTCAATGACCGGCGTCACCCGGCCAAGCCTCTCGTACATGGAGTCCCCAATGTCTGGGGTAACGAGCCCGCACTCCGAGCGGAGCAGCGCCAACCGGCAATTGACCTCTGACAGGTAAGGCGCCGCGATAGAGCGCATCCCAGCTCCGAACTGCTCGAATATGCGGCGGTCGAACTTCCACTGCCAGCCGCCGTCAACCTTCTTGAGCGAGTGGCGTCCCACCGTGTCCATGACATAGGCCAGGTAGTGATCCTGCGGTGGCACGGTGCGAAAATGGGCCACGGCATCCTCCATGTCCGCATAGGTTCGGGGCCGACCAAAGGCCTCCCTGAGGTGGAAGGCGCTGATCTCAGGGTCAAGTTCGGCCACGGGTGAGTCACACACAATGACCCCGTCGATGGCATCCCCGTGGAGGGCGGCGGTGGCGATGGTGACAAAGCCGCCCATGCTGTGCCCGATGATGACCGGCAATCCACTCAGTCCACCGGCGGCCGCCACCGCGACCACCTCATCGGTCCACTGCTCGAGGGCGTACACCTCCCGGTGGTCGCTGTCGCCGTGGCCCGAGAGATCAAGGGCGAGCACGCGAAACTGATTTGCAAACGTTGCCGCGACATGGGACCACCAATGGGCATGGGCGCCGCCGCCATGCACGAAGACGAGACCACGCCTTCCGGGTTCGCCCCACGCGAGGAAGTGAATAGAGGCTCCAGCCACCTCGACCCGCTCATCGGAGAACGGAATGGAGAGGGCATGGGTGAACCAGGCCGGAGCCGGTGGCGCGGCGGGAGTTATTCGCTCACCACTTCGATCGCGTACTCCGGGCAATTGGCAATGGCGAGCCGAGCCTTGTCCTCAAGCTCTACCGGCACTTCGTCCACGGTCACGGTCGCCTGGCCGTAATCATCGACGTCGAAGAGCTCCGGCGACAACCCGTAGCAGCGGGCATGGCCTTGGCACTTGTCCGGGTCGACTCTGATCTTCACGGAAACACCACCGGCAACACGCGGGGGCCCCGTACCTGACCTCCGGCCCAAAGAATCTCTTTGCCCTCTTCCAGAGAGAAGGAGGGGATCTGGTCCAGCCATTCTTCAACTGCGACCTGCAACTCCATCCTGGCAAGGTTCGATCCGGCGCAGCGATGAATGCCGGAGCCGAAGGCAACATGTCGGTTGTGGGCCCGGTCGAGTATCACCGTCTGAGGGTCGTCGAACACCTCGGGATCACGGTTAGCAGCGGGGAAGTTCATCAGGACCTTGTCGCCCTCTTTCATGGGGCAGCCGCCGTATTCGAAGTCCTGGGTGACAAGCCGCGCCATGGTCACCGGCGAATACGCCCTGAGGAGTTCCTCCACGGCCAATGGCATGAGCTCAGGCTCAGCCACCAACCGTTTCTGATCGTGGGGATGAGTGGCCAAATGCCACAGTGACGACCCGATGGCACTCCATGTCGTGTCGACACCGGCGATCAGGACCAGCGCGGCCATCCCGAGGATGATGTCGTCCTCGAGCGGCTTGCCCTCGAATTCGGTGTGGAGCAGCTCGCTGAGCAGATCATCGCCCGGCGCGTGGCGTCGAAGCTCCACCTGCTCGACGAAGTAATTGAGGAGAGCTTCCGCACCGCGTATGCGCCGCTCGGGATCATCGGCAAACTCCAGGACGTCACGGACCCACAGGGTGAACGAATCGGACATGTCGGTGGAGACGCCGAGGATGTTGGCGATCACTCGAACAGGGATTTGCTGTGCGTAGCCGGCCGCCGCGTCGGCATGACCAGTGTCGACGAACCCCTTGAGCAACCGCTGGCACAGCTCACGGGTGAGGGTTACATAGGTCTCGACGCGGCGGTGAGAGAACCACGGCAACAACAGTCGGCGTGTCCAGGTGTGAAGAGGCGGGTCGGCGGAAATCGGGGGCAAACCGTACTGCAGGTCCGGCGCCCCCTCCGACGGCTCGTCATCCTCGCCACCGGGGATGACTGCCACCCTCAGCGAGCTGAAGTGTTCAATGTCGTGGGCGATGGCGGTGACGTCGTCGTAGCGGGTGGGAAGCCAGCTGCTGATACGACGGTCCGTGTGCGCAATGGGGCTGGTCGAGCGCAGTTGGTCCCAGATGGTGAACGGATCGGCCACGTAGGCCGGATCAAGGACGTCAAAGTCGGTGGCCCAGTCCTTTACGGGCGCTGTGTGTGCCATGGGACCCCCTTGCCGTGATTGGTGAGCGCGGCGTCGATTCACCCTACTGCCGCGGACTCTACCGTCTATGCAGTGACAGAGGGCTACGAAGGAGTGCGGTCGCCTGATTGCAGGACGACGTACTGGCGATCCGGGGCATCGGCGGCCGTGTTCATGAGCCCTCCGTGCCCGTCCTCCTGGACGACGTAGGCACCGTCGGGAGCGAACTGCACGATGTACGCCTTCCGCACCTGTTCCGTGAGGTTTGGCCCCGTGGAGTGGGGCGTCAAGGAAGAGAACACGACGATGCTGCCCCGCTCGACCGGGACGGCCACCGCTTCGGGTGGATCCGACAGGCAGACGTAGCCAATGTCCGTGTACCGGTGAGCCAGCGTGCCTTGTCGATGCAGGCCCGGCACCACCCACGGGCACCCGTTCTGCTCGGTGGCGTCCGTCAACGCGATCCAGCAGGTCAGGTACTGCTGCGGCAACACGAAGGCATATCCGTTGTCCTGATGCCAGGGAAACACGGCGTGGGTGTCGGGCTTCTTGTAGACCGCCTGATCCCAATAGAGCCGCACGTCGGGGCCGATGAGGTCGGAGCACAGGTCGGCGAACAGCGGCGAGCGGGTGAAACTGGCCAGCAGGGGCGCCCGCACCACAAGGTGTGTGGTGAAGGTGATCTCATCGGCGCGGGCGATGAAGAAGGTGCCGTCCTTCAGCCTCCGCAGGGCGTCCTCCTGCTTCGCCTCCATCGGATCGATCACCGCCACCAGTCGATCGACGAGGTCGGGCGCAAGCGTCCGCTCCATAACGAAGTAACCCCGCTCGTCGTAGCTCCTCGCCTGCTCTTGGCTGACGGCGCGAAAAGGACCCGAGTGGTCGGCCCACTGGAAGCCGGAATTGAATGGGTGAAGGCTCGCCATTGTTCCACTCATGGTTGCAGGGGATCATTCTCCCGTAAACCGAGGTTCGCGGCGTTCGGCAGTCGCGCGGATGCCCTCGGCGAAGTCCTTGGTGACTCGGAGCGTCTCCTGCTCAGTGCGCTCCCGATCCATGGCGCGCCGAACGTCGTCGACGAGGCCTTCGCGCAGGGTGGCTCGGATGGCGCGGACGGCAAGTGGTCCAGAGCTCGCGATCGCCCGGGCGAGGTCGATGGAAGCCGGCCGTAAGGCCGCGTCGTCAACCAGCTGATCACACAAGCCGATCGCCCGGGCGTCTTCCCCACCTATGCGATGACCGGTGAAGAGAAGATCGGCTGCCCTCTGCTGACCGATTGCACGCGGCAGGGTCACAGTGAGGGCAAATCCGTGATGGAAGCCAAGGCGGGCGAAGTTGGCGCTGAATCGGCTGGCGCTCGTCGCGATCCGAAAGTCCGCGGACATGGCGAGGCCCAGGCCACCCCCGACGGCAGAACCCTGCACCGCGGCAACGACAGGGAGCGGCGCGGCAAAGAGCCGTTCTGCGCACGCGTACAACTCGCCGATGTCCTGGCCGGCGTTGGACGAGAAGTCCAGCCCGGCACAGAAGTGCCTCCCTTCGGCTGCGAGAACGATCGACCGGCACCACGAGCCTGCGGACAGGTCCTGGTACGCCTTCACCAGGTCACCCAGAAGCTCGGTGTCGAAGAAGTTGTTCGGCGGTCGGTGCATGCACACAACCGCGACATGGTCTCCGACGTCCTCGACCGAGACGTCACTCATAGCGGGACTCCTTCCAGGCTTCGCCAAAAGATCACGGCGTCCTCCCCGTCGACCGCGGCCGGGATCCGGCCGATCTCCTGGAAACCCAGCGCGCGGTACATCGCCCGAGCCGGGTTGGATTCGAACACCAGGTTGAATTGCATCGCGTCATAACCAAGGCCACGAGCCTCCTTCATGGAGTGCTCGACGAGGGCTCGCCCAATGCCACGGCCCCGGCTCGGTGGGCGGACGAAGTAACCCGCGTTCGCGATGTGGGCGGCCCTCCCGACGAAGTTCGGCTTGAGGTAATACGCACCGACGACACCGTCCTCAGCCATGACCAAGTGGACCGCCGACGAGTGGGCAATCCAATAGTCGTGGAAGTCGCTTCGCGACACGGGTGGCTGCTGTGGGAACCCCTCTTTGGAGTCGACGATCACACTGAAGGCCTCGAACAGCGCATCATGGTCCTGCGGCGTGGCCGGACGGATCTGATACGACACCGCAGGTACGGTAGCTCCGCCCGTCCTAATCGGTTTCGAGTGCCGTGTGAACGACGTCCTCTCCGAATGCCCCTGCCGCCGCCGTCTTCGCGTCGGTATTTCCGAATCCGACGCGGCCGATTCCCGGGCGAACTGCCTCAATGGGGTCGCGCAGATCATCGATATAGCCGAGGGCATAGGCACCCCGGTCGTACCCCATGAGGCGAAGGAGGTCGACGGGAAGCGTCTCCGCCACCTCGCGGGGCACAGAGAGATACTGATTCTCCTCCTGGCGAAGCCAGGCGACGTTGTAGGTGATATTGATCCCGACACGCGGCGTGTCGGTCAGGTTCGCCCCGCCGCCGTGGTACACGCTGCCCGAATAGAACAGCGCGGACCCCCTCACCATCTCGGCTGGTTCGGTGTCCGCCTGGTGGAACACGAGACCGTCGTCGACCGTGTTGCTCCCGAGAACCACCCGCGTGGCGCCATTCGCCTCGGTGAATTCGGATTGGGCCCAAATGGTGTTGCACTGGACGTCATATCCCTTGGGAAACGGGAAGAAGTCGAACGCCCACTGGTCGCGGTGAATGGGTTGGGCAGACTGCCCACCACCAATGGCGATCACCTGCGTGAGGTGTAGCTGGAAGTTCGTGGCATGTCCGAGCACCTGACGGGTCGTGCCCAGGGCAAGGGGATGGGTGACGAGGTCCCGGCACGCCGGGGAGCGCGCAATGAGCGCCCCGGTACGCCGGGTGTTGCTCCCGCTGAAGTCGTCCGGGCCGGTCGGCGTGGCCTCCATGTGGGCCGCCAGCTCCTCAGCAATCCGGTCCATCAACACAACGGGGGCGAGGCGGTCGACAATGACCGCCCCTTCCGACTTCACCGCTTCGGCCACGGCATCCGCCGAAGCATTGGGAGGAAGGTGGAGGATCGGCACGGCGTTATCATCGGTCGGACATTCATCCTCGGGCAAATGCAGGTCATTGGCCCATTCCTTCACGCAAGGAGCGACCGAAGCGGGTTCGCATCTGATTGGGCCGTCCATCCAGTGCCCGTCGAGTTTGACGCGGTCGACCGATGCCGGGGCCTGGTGTGGGTCAGTGGCTGATGCGGAGTCCGTAGGCATCCCCGTCGTTGAAGTTGGGGATGGAAATGGTGATGCTTCCCTTGCCTGGGCCGTCAGGAGTGATGCGCTCGCCGGTGAAGACCTGATGCGGTGCTCCGGCGGGCACCATGGCCAGAGAGCCGGAGACCCGCGTCAGTGCGATCTGCACCGCTCCGGCGTTCCACGGCACCGTGACGGTGATGTTCACACCCACCGGTGAACCCGGCGAACTGCCCGGACCGGCGCTCGGGCAGCCGCCCTGGAGGCTTTGCGCGCACGAGGCTCCGCGCCCGACCAGGCCGGTGATAGTCCGCGACGACGGGTCATAAGAGCCAAGCACGGTGACGGTGTCGCTGGTGGACGTCGTGGCAACCATCTTCCCTGACATTGAGGCGTAGACCAGCCTGTCGTAGTACGCCGGCAACGGGGACTTGCCGTTGGCACTGAGCAGGCCATCCAGATCGGGTTTCCCACAATCGCCGTTCCAACAGGCGCGGCTCGCTTCGTCAACTCCGGCATTCGTGAGGGCTGAGAGGTAGCCCACGTCCCAACCCGGGATCTTCTGGATCTCGGGCATGCCGTATTCGGTCACGAAGATCTTCGGGTTGCCCAATGACGGTCTCGCCGCGACCAGGGCACGCGCTTGCGAGACGTGGTCGTCAATCGTCGAGGGAAGCAGCGAGTTCTCTTCGGGGTTAGGTCCAAGGTTGTCCACGATCTCGTGCCACGTAAGAGCCCCCAGTTTGATGTTGTTGGCCGCGGCGAAATTCAAGAAGGTCACCATGTCGAACGTGTGGGCGCCGGGGCCGTACTGGCCGGGGTAGTCAGACCAGTACTCCAGATCCGGCCCAATGACCTGCGCCCACGGGTCGACCGCCTTGATCGCCTGGTATGCCACCAGGAACTGCTGGAGTAGGAGTGCGGGCGTCTGCGATGCGTAAGCCGCCGAGCCGTAGTACCCGTTGGTGCCACCCGGTTCGTTGTAAACATCCCAGTAGTCGATTGGCTTCCCGCTGGCGAGCAATGAAGACACCGTCGACTTCATCCATTGCGAATAGGCGGGCCAATTCGACCAAGGGGTCGGGGCAACGTCATGGTGATCGACTTTCCAAAGAGCGTCGAGCATCACAATGGTCTGGGCACCGGCAGCAGTCGCCACTCCGTAATTCGTCCAGTCGTAGGTGTTGTTCGCGTAGGCACCCGGCGATGACCGGAAGATGGATGTGCCGAGTGCCTTGGCATCGGAGGGATCTCTTCCTTGCGGGGACAGCGAGCCGAGCAGCCCTGCTGCCGCGTGATTCGCCGGTCCGCGAGACGATGCCGCGTCAATGCCCACGCACGCAGCGACCGTGCATGACGTCGTCGGGGTCACCGGGGCCGACGTACCCGGTGCACCTTCTCCTGCCGCGTCGGTGGCGAAAACTCGTGCCACGTAAGTCGACGCGAAGGCCAACTGACGGAAGGTGATGCTCGTGCACGACCCGCACTTGATCTGCGCGACTCGGCCGGGAGATGCGCCCGAGATCCTGTCCAGCTCGACGATTGCCCCGGTCGCTTGCACGCCACTTGTCGGGTAGGCCCAGGTCACGACGACGTCGGGCGTGGTTCCGGCCTGCGCGGCGGCGACCGTCGGCGCTTGCAAGCCCGGAGCGGCTCCCGGAGCGGAGGGTGCGCTGGCGACCGGCCCCTGCGTCGGTTGAGGGGTCAGGACATTCCTCACTGGTGCGGTCAGTGCCCCGGCGGCCGGCGTGACAGGCGCCAGGGCCGGGGAGAGCAGGTCGGTCGCCGGCTTGAGCGTCACCTGTGGGATTGAGGGCAGGGTCAGACCGGCTGAGGCGGGACCCGTAGCGGCGTACGTGGGCAGACCGATGGCGAACAGGGCCGAGAAAGCCAGCAACGCCTTCTTCCCAGGCTGATCCCGAAGTCTCCACAGGTGCTGCCGTCCGCCTGCCGCCGGCGAGGTCCGCATTCAATCTCCTGAGTTCAGTCGAGGCGAGGATGGGGCCGCCGCCGTGTTCCCGTCTACGGAACGACAGAAGCCACCCTAACTGGCGGTCTCCGCACTTCTCAATCCGAAGAGCCCATTGACCACTCGTCCCGACGACGGCAGCATGAGACTTGGAATGCTCCTGGTTGGCCGCACAACTCCGACCGCGGCCCCCCCTTCGTGACCTGGGCGGACGGGGCCCGAGGTG
>Ga0307374_10009227_pt1 | contig 14574 bp, 11 predicted proteins | sample OX3MG_FD_202532 | JGI IMG/M metagenome (GOLD analysis project Ga0307374, IMG submission 202532) | Soil microbial communities from Risofladan, Vaasa, Finland - OX-3 | ecosystem: Environmental > Terrestrial > Soil > Coastal area > Acid sulfate soil | place: Finland: Risofladan, Vaasa | collected... | reverse complement strand
GGTGCGGGAGGCGCCGAGGGCGAAGAAGACGTCCGAGGCGGACCAGGCCCTCGCCCTCCGGTCGGGCGGGACCGAGAAGATCGGGGACGCCCGGTGGCGCGAGCGCATCCGGGTGGCCGGCAGGATCAGGTCGGTGCGGGTTCAGCCAAGGTCGGGCACGTCCAACCTCGAGTGTGTCCTGGCGGACGGCTCCGGGGGGTTGCTCCTCGTGTTTCAGGGGCGACCGAGGATCCCCGGCATCGAGCCGGGGGCCCGGCTGGTCGCCGAGGGAATGGTGGGCGAGTGGGGTCGTCGGCTGGCCATCCTCAACCCGGATTACGAGCTGGTGTCGGGTCCCGAACGCGAACCCGGGGCCGGGACTCCGTGAGGCCGGGGCCTGGGGGCACGGTCGTCCAGTTGCCCCGGGCCAGCTCAGTCGCTATCGTCCCCACGGCCCGCCGGGCTGCCGCGCCGCCGATGCGGCGCGGCGCGACAGGGACGCACCCGATCAGTGGCCGGGGGGCAGCCCGCCCCCGCCTTCGTACAGGAGCAGAAAGGGAACACCAGGCATGATCCACGCCCTTGTCGCTGAAGGGGGGTACCAAGCCTTCCACCTGGGTGGAACCGACAAGGTCTGGCTCGGGGTCGCCCTCTTCGCCGGAGCGGTCGGCATCGTCGCCGGTTTGCTGCTGGCCCGGAGCGTTCTCGCGGCCGACCAGGGCACTGCCAAGATGAAGGAGATCGCCCGGGCGGTGCAGGAGGGCGCCGAGGCGTTCTTGAAGCAGCAGTTCCGCACGATCCTCCTCATCGTCGTGCCGCTTGCCATCCTGATCTTCTTCACCGCCACCAAGGTGACCCGACCCGACGGGAGTGTCGCCCTGAGCTTCGGCCAGGCGGGGGCCTACCGGGTCGTCTGCTTCCTCTTCGGCGCCGCCTTCTCCGGGCTCACCGGGTTCATCGGCATGAGCATCGCCGTACGGGGCAACGTCCGGACGGCCGCGGCCGCGGCCCGGGGTGGCAAGATGGCCGGAGCGCTGAAGGTCGCCTTCCGGACGGGGGCGGTGACCGGCATGCTGTGCGTCGGTCTCGGCCTGGTCGGCGCCACGGCCATCGTCATCATCTTTCAGAACTCGGCGACCGCCGTCCTGATCGGCTTCGCCTTCGGGGCTTCGTTGCTGGCGCTCTTCATGCGGGTCGGCGGGGGCATCTTCACGAAGGCGGCCGACGTCGGGGCCGACCTGGTCGGCAAGGTGGAGGCCGGGATCCCCGAGGACGACCCGCGCAATGCGGCCACCATCGCCGACAACGTGGGCGACAACGTCGGCGACTGCGCCGGAATGGCCGCGGACCTCTTCGAGTCCTACGAGATCACCATCATCTCGTCGTTGATCCTGGGGTATGCGGCCTTCCGGTCGATCCACCACAACCCGACACCGGCGATCCTCTACCCCCTCATCGTGCCGGCGATCGGGATCATCGCCTCGTTGATCGGGGTCATGCTGGTCCGGGCCCGTGACAAGGACCGCAACGCGATGTCTCCCATCAACCGGGGATTCTGGACGGCTGCCTTCCTGACCGTGGTCGGAGCCTTTCTGGTCGCGCAGTACTACGTCCACGACCTGAAGGTCTTCTGGGCCGTGTTGACGGGTGTCGTCCTTTCCCTGGTTGCCAGTCAGATCACCGAGCAGTTCACCTCCACCGAACGGGGACCGGTCCACGAGATCGCGGAGTCGGCCAGAACCGGCCCGGCGACGACCGTGCTCTCGGGCTTCGCCATCGGCCTGGAGTCCTCGGTGTGGGCGATCATCGCCATCGCCATCGCCATCGCGGTGGCCGTCGGGCTCGGCGGCGGGAACATCGAGCTGTCGCTGTACCTCGTCGCCCTCATCGGCATCGGCCTGCTGGCCACCACCGGCATGGTCGTGTCGGAGGACAGCTTCGGCCCGGTGTCCGACAACGCCGCGGGCATCGCGGAGATGTCCGGTGAGTTCACCGGCGAGGCCGAGCGCATCATGGTCAGCCTCGACGCCGTCGGCAACACCACCAAGGCCATCACCAAGGGAGTGGCCATCGGTTCGGCGGTCATCGCCGCGGTTGCCCTGTTCGCCTCCTTCATCGAGACGATCGGATCGCAGCTGCACCTCCCGAGCGTGGGCCTCTTCTCCAATCCGCTCACCCAGATAAACGTCTCCAACCCGACGACGTTCATCGGCCTGCTCATCGGCGGCTCTGTGGCGTTCCTCTTCTCCGCCCTGGCGATCCGGGCGGTCGGGCGGTCTGCCGGAACCGTCGTGCAGGAGGTCCGGCGACAGTTCCGTGAGCACCCCGGGATCATGGACTACACGGAGAAGCCCGAGTACGGCCGGGTCATCTCCATCTGCACCGCCGCCTCCCAGCGGGAGCTGGCGACACCGGCGCTGCTGGCCATCCTGACCCCGGTCATCGTCGGGTTCGGCATCAATTATCTGGCGCTCGGGGCTTTCCTGGCGGCCGCCATCCTCACCGGCCAGCTCATGGCGAACACGCTGTCCAACTCCGGGGGAGCGTGGGACAACGCGAAGAAGTTCATCGAGGACGGGAACGAGGGTGGCAAGGGGTCCGAAGCCCACAAGGCCGCCGTCATCGGCGACACGGTGGGCGATCCGTTCAAGGACACCGCCGGTCCGGCCCTGAACCCGCTGATCAAGGTGATGAACCTGGTCTCGCTCCTGATCCTGCCGGCGGTCATCACGCTGCGACACAACCAGGGAGCCCGGTACGCCATCGCAGCGGTGGCCCTGGTCGTCCTCCTCAGCGCCATCGCCTTCTCCAAGCGCAAGTCCGAGGGCATCGCCGGCGGCGAGACGCCGGCCGCCGTCCAATCGTCGGCGCCCGTCCCCAGCCCCGTCGACTGATCTGCTCAGCCCGGCGCTCCGGCGCCAAGCCGCAACGACGAGGAGTGGCCTTGACAGCGCCCCCTGTTGCCGAGAGCCTGTCGGCAGTATGCCGCCAGAAGATCGCATCGAAGGCGTGACGGACCCCGTCCCGTCCGGCGCCGGACCGCGGCGCCGGGGGGGCGGGGCCGTGGCGACCGCCGGGAGAGCCGACCATGGGTAAGGCCCTGGTCATCGTCGAGTCACCGGCCAAGGCCCGGACGATCGGCGGGATGCTCGGGCCGGACTTCATCGTCGAGTCCTCGGTCGGCCACATCCGCGACCTGCCCCGGGGCGCCGACGAGGTGCCGGCCGCCTACAAGGGCGAGGACTGGGCGCGGCTCGGGGTGGACGTCGACAACGGGTTCAAGCCGCTGTACGTGGTGTCCAGCGACAAGAAGTCGGTGGTCGCCAACCTCAAGCGGCTGCTGAAAGGGGCGGACGAGCTGTACCTGGCCACAGACGAGGACCGCGAGGGCGAGTCCATCGCGTGGCACCTCTTCGAGGTCCTCTCCCCCCAGGTCCCGGTGAAGCGGATGGTCTTCCACGAGATCACCCCGGCCGCCATCAGCAGGGCGGTGGAGGAATGGCGCGAGCTCGACCGGCGCCTGGTCGACGCGCAGGAGGCCCGCCGCATCCTCGACCGGCTGTACGGGTACGAGGTGTCGCCCGTCCTGTGGCGCAAGGTCATGCCGCGGCTGTCGGCCGGCAGGGTTCAGAGCGTGGCCACCCGGATGGTGGTCGAACGCGAGCGCGGGCGGATGCGGTTCCGGGCCGCCAGCTGGTGGGGGGTGGAGGGCCGGTTCAGTGGGCCCGGGACCTCGGCGGGCTCGCCGCTACGGTCCTCCCCGGACGCTGGGGAAGCGGTGGCCTTTGCCGCCTCGCTCGCCGCGGTCGACACGACGCCGCTGGCCAGCGGGCGCGACTTCGACGAATCGGGCGAGCAGACCTCGCGGGTTCAGGTCCGGGTGCTGGGCGAGGTGGAGGCCCAGGCGCTGGCCGACCACCTGGTGGGCACCGAGTTCACCGTCAGCTCGGTCACCGAGCGCCCGTACCGACGATCGCCGGCGGCGCCGTTCATGACGTCCACCCTTCAGCAGGAGGCGGGCCGGAAGCTGCGCTTCAGCTCCCAACGGGCCATGCAGGTGGCCCAGCGGCTGTACGAGCAGGGCTGGATCACCTACATGCGGACGGACTCGACCACCCTTTCGGACGAGGCGCTCGCCGCCGCCCGATCGCAGGCCACGGCTCTGTACGGCAAGGAGTACGTGCCGGCGGCACCGCGACGTTACGAGCGCAAGGTGAAGAACGCGCAGGAGGCGCACGAGGCCATCCGGCCCGCGGGGACGACGTTCCGGACCCCCGAGGAGGCCGGCCGTACTCTGGGCGGGGACGAGCTGCGGCTGTACGAGCTGGTCTGGAAGCGGACCGTTGCGTCGCAGATGGCCGACGCGACCGGTACCAGCGCCCAGGTCCGGCTGTCGGCCACGGTCCCCCGGGAGGCCGGCCCGCTGGCCGGGGTGCCGGTCGAGTTCGCGGCGAGCGGCCGGGTGATCAGTTTCCCGGGGTTCCTGCGTGCCTACGTCGAGGGTGAGGACGACCCCGAGGCGGAGCTGGCCGACCGCGAGGTGGTCCTCCCTCCCCTCTCGGTGGGCGACCGGGTCGTCCCGCTCTCGTTCGAGCCGGGCTCGCACAGCACGCAGCCCCCGGCCCGTTTCACCGAGGCCTCACTGGTCAAGACCATGGAGGAGCTGGGGATCGGCCGGCCGTCGACCTACGCCAGCGTCATCGCCACCATCCTCGACCGGGGTTACGTGTGGAAGAAGGGCACGGCGCTGGTGCCCAGCTTCACCGCGTTCGCCGTGGTCGGGCTGCTCGAGCGGTACTTCGGCGATCTCGTCGACTACGGCTTCACCGCCGCCATGGAGGACGATCTCGACGAGATCGCAAGCGGTCGGGGGGAAGCCCTGCCTTGGCTGACCAGGTTCTACTTCGGCGGTGGGGGCGCCCCGGGAGCGGGAGCCGCCGCAGCGGGAGCGGCACCGGCGGACGGCGCGTCGGGGGACACCGGCCGGCTGGGGCTGAAGAGAGCGGTGGCGATGCATCTGGGAGAGATCGACGCCCGCGAGATCAACTCCATCCTCCTCGGAAAGGGGTCCGACGGGAGCGAGATCGTGGTGCGAGTGGGCCGGTACGGTCCCTACCTCCAGCACGGGGAGGACCGTGCCTCCATCCCCGAGGACCTCGCGCCGGACGAGCTCACCATCGAGCGGGCCGAGGAGCTCATCGCCGCCCCGTCCAACGACCGGACCCTGGGCGCCGATCCCGAGACCGGACTTCCCGTGCAGGTCCGCACCGGCCGCTTCGGCCCCTACATCCAGCTCGGGGAGACGGGGGAAGGGAGCGCCAAGCCCCGCACCGCCTCGCTGTTCGCGTCGATGACGCCGGAGACGATCTCGCTCGACGACGCGCTCGAGCTCCTCCGGATCCCCCGGGTCGTGGGCATCGACCCTGACAGCGGGGAGGAGATCGTCGCCCACAACGGCCGGTTCGGCCCGTACCTCAAGCGCGGCTCCGACACCCGCAGCCTGGCGAGCGAGGACCAGCTGCTGACCGTCACCCTTCAGGAGGCGAAGGCGATCTTCGCCCAGCCGAAGGCCCGGCGCGGCCGCGCTGCGGCGGGCCCGCTCAAGGAGCTCGGGGCCGACCCGGGGACCGGGCTGCCGGTCGTGCTGAAGGAGGGCCGGTTCGGCCCCTACGTGACCGACGGGACGACCAACGCATCGCTGCGCAAGGGCGATGACATCGAGACGATCGACATCGAGCGGGCCGCAGAGCTGCTTGCCGACCGCCGCACGGCGGCTCCCGCCCGCCGCCGAGCCTCGCCGGGCCGTGGAAAGGCGGTCGGCACCAAGAAGACCGCAGCCAAGAAGACCGCAGCCAAGAAGACCGCAGCCAAAGGAACGGCGACCAGGAAGTCCGCGACCAAGAAGTCCGCGACCAAGAAGTCCGCGGCGGGCCGGGAGGCATCGACGGGAGGGACGGCCGCAGCGAAGAAGGTGGCGCCGGCCAAGCGGGCAGCCAAGCGGGCGCCGGCCAGGCCGCGAGGTGACGGAGCGACCTCATCGTCGGGATCTGGCTCGCCGGGAGACGGGTGAGCACGCCCCCCCGAGGCGGGGGGCCCGGGCGGCTGATCGCCCTCGAGGGCATCGACGGCTGCGGAAAATCGACCCAGGCCCGGCTACTGGCCGAAGCGGTCGGCGCACAGCTGACGTTCGAGCCTGGTGACACCCGTCTCGGCCGCGTCCTCCGGGCGGTGATGCTCGGCGATGATCGGATCGCCCTGTCGGACCGGGCCGAAGCGCTGCTCATGGCGGCCGACCGAGCCCAGCACGTCGCCGAGCTGATCGGGCCGGCGCTCGGGGCAGGCCGTTGGATCGTCACCGACCGTTTCTCCGGATCGACCCTGGCGTACCAGGGTTCTGGTCGGGGGCTCGACGTAGTGGCCCTCCGGACCCTGGTCGATTGGGCCGCGGCCGGGCGGTGGCCCGATCTGTCGGTGCTCGTGGACGTCCCGCCTGACGTGGCCCGCGACAGGATGGAGGCATCCTCGCCGGACCGGCTCGAGCGGCTCGAGCCCGATTTCCACCGTCGGGTCCGCGAGGGGTTCCTCCGCCAGGCGTCGGAGGAACCGCGGGCATGGCTGGTCGTCGACGGTACCGCGACCGCCGATCGGGTGGCGGTGGCGGTCGCCCAGGGGGTCCGTGAGCGCCTCGGGTGGCCCGAGGAGGCGATCTCGTCGTGAACGTCGAGCGATCCGCCGGCCCGGTGGCTTCGGACGCCCCCACCCCCGCCGGCCCCGACTCCGGTGCTGCCGACGTGCCGGTACCCGCACTGTTCTCCGAGGTAGTGGGCCAGCCCGGCGCCGTGGCCGTGCTGCGAGCCGCGTCCCGGGCACCCGTCCACGCGTACCTGTTCCGGGGATCCGGTCCGTCGACCCGGCTCGCGGCCCAGGGCTTCGCGGCCGCGCTCCTCTGCCCGAACGGCGGCTGCGGCCGGTGCGAGCACTGCCGTCGCACGCTGGTAGGGACCCATCCGGACCTGGTGACGGTGGAACGGACCGGAGCGTCCCTCAGCGTCGACGACGCCCGACGCCTCGTCGGGCTCTCGCAACGCCGGCCGCTCGAGGCTCACCGGCAGGTCCTGGTGGTGCCCGACGTGCATCTCGCCACCCGCGCCGCGCCCGCCCTCCTGAAGACGGTGGAGGAGCCGCCGCCATCGACGATCTTCCTCCTCCTGGCTGAGGACATCCCCCCCGAGCTGGTGACGGTGGCGAGCCGCTGCGCCGAGGTGCTGTTCCCCCCGGTCCCCACCGCGGTCGTCGTCGACTGGCTCACCGCCCGGGGCGCCGACCCCGGGACGGCCGCGGCGATCGCCGAGGGGGCGGCCGGCGACATCCACCGGGCGGCGCTGCTGGCGGAGGACGAGACCTACGCGGACCGGTTGGAGCTCTGGCGCTCCATCCCGACCCGGCTCGACGGCAGCGGTGCGACCGTGGGCGAGCTGAGCAGCGCCGCGCTGGCGGCGACGGAGTCGGCCCTCGAGCCGCTTCGGCGCCGGCATGCCGACCAACTGTCGGATCTCGACGCCGAGGCGAAGTCGCTCGGCGAGGCGAGCGTCCCCGGCCGGAAGGACATCGTCGATCGCCAGCACCGTGAGGAACGTCGCTGGCGCACCGACGAGATCCGGGCCGGCCTCGCCGTGCTGGCCCGGGCGTACCGGGCGCGCCTGGCCGGCGCCCTCGAGCCACAGGCCCGTCCGTCGTCGGCCCAGGGGTTCGCCCGAGCGGTGGATCTGATCGACGACGCCGCTGCGTCGCTCGACCACAATCCGAATGAGACCCTCATGCTCGAGGCGCTGTTCGTACGGCTCGGCAGGATCGGCGGGTGAGGATGGACCCCGCCGGTGCGCCCCGGAGATTCGGTTAGCCTGACGGGGTTCCGGCCTGGGTAGCTCAGCTGGTAGAGCAGCGCATTCGTAATGCGCAGGTCAGGGGTTCGAGTCCCCTCCCAGGCTCCATCTCGACGAGTCGAGCCGGGCCTGGGGACCGACGACAACGGTCAGCAGGCCGCATTCGTCCAGCGCTTCGCCTGACACTGGTACATCGCGGCCAGGCCGAGACAGAGCTCCACCAACTCGACGTCCGGCGCTGCGTCTCGACGGGCGCGGATTCGGCGATCTACCCCTACCGGTGGGCGGTCCTAGCCTTGGGGCATGCGCCGAGCTGCAGCAGCGGTTGACGTGGTGGCGGTCGTCCTGTTCGTCGCCATCGGCAGGACGTCGCACCACCACGGCGAGAATGTCGGAGGATTCGTTTCAACGGTGTGGCCGTTCGCGCTCGGCCTTGGCATCGGCTGGCTCTGCGTTGCGCGTCGGGCGCCAGGGTCTCTTCGGACAGGTCTGGTCGTTTGCTCGTCCACAGTGGCAGTGGGAATGGCCCTACGGGTTCTCGCTGGTCAGGGCACCGCAGCGGCGTTCATCGTCGTGGCGCTGAGTTTCCTTGGCGCACTCATGATCGGCGGGCGCCTCCTGCTCAAGCATGCAAGGCGGCCAGCTGCCTGACGAAGAGCACGGAACGCCTGCTGCGACAAGCCCGAGTCGTCGTTTTGCGCTGGCTTCGGTCCGCATCCGCAACGTGTCGGACGCGCTCAGATGTGATGTTCGGGCGTGCTCTCAACGGTGAGCAAATTGGCTGCCAGCCCGGCATCATGTCTCTCCGAGCCGGCGAGAGGTGGCGGTTCGCACAGGGCAGCGCTCAGCCAGGTGGCGCGAAGAATTCCAGTGCGATGTTGTCAGGATCGCGGAACGACAGGCCTGAGCCATAAGGGGCATCGACGATGCCGCCGTTCTCGATCCCGAGGTCATTCAGCCTTGCTTCCCACCGCTCGAGCTCGGACCGGCTGGCGCAGGCGAAGGGAAGGTGATCGAGGCCTGGTCTCCGCTCGTCGAAAGGCTCGGTCCCGTGTGGATCGGGAAACTGATGGATTCCAACCAGGGTCTGGCTGCCGAGCAGCCAAACAACGTGGTGGAAAGGACCGGTGTCTTCGTCGATCACCGGCTTGGCGCCGATCAACTTCTCGTACCACGGCCGGCTGCGGCCAAGGTCACTGACAGTAAGCGCCACATGGGTGACGGAGGGGAACTCAGGCACAACTTCCTCCCTTGTTTGTCAAATGGAACTTCCCGATCACCTGACGGCCGCGCCGTCCGTGCGTCCACCACCCCGCTGCCCGGTGGCGGACGACAGACGGTCGGCAGTCCGGAATTACGCCAGACCCCGGCCCGCTCAGTAACTGAACGTGACGGCGTTATCGTTGCCGATCCACTCCCACATCGGGATCGTGCCGCCGATCTCCGCTCCACTGATGAGATTGCCCTTGTCGAGGCTCTTCGACTCGAAGCAGATGGGGCAGACCAGATACCGACCACCGGCAGCTGCATAGCGCCCCACGAGGCTCGGCAGCGACGGGCACGCCTCACAGGCCACGCCGGTGGCAACCCCTTCCAAGGCCAGGCGCACCGCCTCCTTCGTGAGGAACATCAGCGTTTCTCGGCCCTGTTCTGCCGCTCCGACCGCCACCAAGAAGGCCACCGTGACCTTTTCAGCGTCCTCGAGCCCCGTCGTCAAGCTGATGACCGCCTTGTTTGCCACTCGATCCCCCCTTTGAAAGGCACGACCCTTGGCTCTGGAGTAAGAGTACGACCGATCGTGCTAATGTCAAGGGTGGTCGAGAGGAGACAGCGCCGTACGCGCCCGGACGGGGAGCGCACCCGCCGGGCGATCCTGCGCAAGGCCGTGGCCCTGTCGACCGTCGACGGTCTCGAGGGGCTGTCGATCGGCAACCTCGCGAACGCACTGGGCATGAGCAAGAGCGGGCTGTACGCTCACTTCGGATCGAAAGAGGAGTTGCAGCTGGCCACGGTGGACGAGGCCGGTCGTATCTTTCAAGCAGAGGTGGTCGACCCGGCATTGGCGGCTCCCGCCGGCGTGGCCCAACTCGTCGTCGTCTGCGACGCCTTCTTCGACCATCTGCAGCGCCGTACGTTCCCCGGCGGCTGCTTCTTCGCGGCGGCGGCCCTCGAGATGGGCACCCGTCCTGGGCTGGTCAAAGAACGCGTCGCTGCGTTCCAGGGCGGTTTCGTGGGACTGATCCAGCAGTTCGCGGCCGCTGCACTCGAGCAGCAGGAGCTACCCGCCGCTGAAGACCCGGAGCAGCTGGCCTTCGAGCTCAACGGCATCATCCTCGCCGCGGACGTCAGCTTTGTCTTGAACGACAACCCCGTGGCACTCGACCTCGCCCGACGAGTCGTCCGTCGAAGACTTGGCGTCCTCGGCCAGGGCAAGCAGCTTCGAGAAGAGTCCAACAGCTGATCTGCCTTCGTACCTGGCGCCTCCTCGGTCACGGCACCGTGATGTGGCTCGCTGCGGTACCGTTGGAGCCATTGGGGCGGCGAAGCGGGATCGCGACGCGGACGACGGCACCGCCGGCGGGTCCGTTCTCCACCACGGCAACGCCCTCGTGGGCCTCGGTCAGCGACTTCACGATGGCCAGCCCGAGCCCCGTTCCACCCCGGTTGCGGGTGCGGCTTTCGTCGGGCCGGCCGAAGCGTTCGAACGCGTGGGCCAGGAACGAAGGGGGGAACCCCGGCCCCTGGTCGGCAACCTCGAGCACCGCCGTGCCGCCGCGAGCCTCGAGGCGAACGATGACCACGGAGCCCTCCGGGGCATGGCGCAGTGCGTTGTCGATCAAATTGTCGATGATCTGGCGATATCGACGCTCGTCGGCGTCGGCAACCAGGCCCGGCGGTGAGGCGACCTCGATCGCGATCCCGTGTTCGGCGGCCCGGGTCCCGAATCCACTCACCGACTTCTCGACCAGTGTGCGCAGGTCGGTGGGTTCGAGGCGGACGTCCAGCGCGTGCTCGTCGCTCTGCGACAGGAGCAGGAGGTCGTCGGCCAATTCGATGATGCGATCTGCTTCGGTGGCGGCCAGGTCGACGGCCTCGACGAGCTCGGCCTGGCTCCGCCCCGGACGCCCGGCCAGTTCGAGCTCGCTCTTCAGGATGGCCAGCGGGCTGCGGAGCTCGTGTCCGGCCGCCGACACGAAGCCGCGCTGGCGGCTCAGGGCGCGGTGTAATCGCTCCAAGAGCCCGTTGAGGGTACTGGCCAGCGAGGCGATCTCGTCGCGCGATCGGGGAACGGCCAGGACGGCGTCCGTGTCGTGCTCGGAGATCTCCGCCGCCTGCCGACGCATCCGCTCGACGGGTCGCAGGGCGGCGCCGGCCAGCAGCCAGGCTGCGATGGCAGCGACGACAACGCCGATGGCCCCGCCGACGGTGATCTCCAAGCCGACCCGAGCAACCGCCTGGTCCACCGTGGCCAGTGACTCACCGACAACCAGCACCGACGGGTTGGCCTGACCGGTGGCGCCGGCGAGGAGGAGGAAGTGGTGCTGCTGACCGACGATGGCCCTCTCGATCACCAGGGGATGCTGTCGTGCTTCTGCCAGCTCGGAGGCAGTGAGCAGCGGCCTGGACGTGCCGGGCCCGGAGGCATCAACGATCCGAGCGGTCGGGCCGAGGAGCTGGGTAAGTTCCTCGATCGCCAGCGAGCCGGGCGTGAGGGGGGTGCCGGGGTCCTGGACGCCGACACCCCCTCCGCCGTCGGGGAACTGCTGTGAGATGGCGTCGGCCCGGACTTGCAGGGAGGTGAGCACCGAAGCCCGCAGGCCGGTCGACAGCTCGGTGACGAACACGGTGCCGCCAATGGCCGCGGCCAGCGCGGTCCCGGCGGCGAACAGAATGGCGAGGCGGAGCCGGATGGGCATCGCTCAGGCCCCGCCGGGGTCGTGCAACCGGTACCCGGCCCCCCGGACCGTTTCGAAGTCGTTCCGTCCGTAGGGCCGGTCGATCTTCCGGCGCAGGTAGCCGACGTATTGGTCGACGACATTGGACACCCCGCCGTAGGCGTAGTCCCATACCTGATCGAGGATGGCGGAGCGGGTGAGCAGCTCACCGGGATGCCGCATGAACAGCTCGAGCAGGGAGAATTCCTTGGCCGACAGATCGAGCTCGTCATCCCCCCGCCAGGCCCGCCGGCTCGCTGGATCGAGCCGCAGGTCGCCCACCGCCAGGACCACCGGCCGCTCGGGTTGGCCTCGCCGAACCAGCGCGCGGATCCGGGCCGACAGCTCGGCAAAGCTGAACGGTTTGGCCAGGTAGTCGTCGGCGCCGGCGTCGAGCCCTTCGACCCGGTCGGCGACCTCGGTTCGCGCCGTGAGGAGGAGGATTGGCGCCCACCGCCCGGCGGCTCGGAGCCGCCGGGCGACTTCGAAGCCGTCGAAGCCGGGGAGCATCACGTCCAGGACGATGGCCGAATAGGGGTTCTCCGTCCCCATCCAGACGGCGTCCGGGCCGTCGCCTGCCATGTCCACGGAATTGCCCTCCTCCTCGAGACCGCGTTTGAGCAGGCTGGCCATCCTCGGGTCGTCCTCCACCACCAGCAGGCGCACACCAAAATCCTACGGATCCAAGATGTGAGGTGGATGTGAAGGCCGCCTCCCGATGGCGGCGAGAGGCGACCCGGTCCTGTCGGGGGCTGTAGGCGGGGAAATCGAGCCAGTCGGTGTTGATGTCGAGCACCATCCCCCGAACCGCGCCCGCCCGGACGAGCAGGTCGGCGAGGGAAGGCTCCACGGCCCCAGGATCACCTCGCTGCAGGCCGCTGCCACCACCCGATGGGGAGCCACCCTCGCCCACCAGACGATCGTTGATCGACCTCGACGTCTGCCTGGGTCATATGGGCGCACCCCATTCACTGTTGAGCGGCGGCGAGGGCCCGGTGGAGCTCCACCGGGCCCTCTGCCACGTCCTACTCCGGACCGTCGAACTGGTGGTCGGCGTTCACGCCCGCGGCATCCTGGTGGCCACCGGGGCCATCAGCCTGAGCCGTCCCCGGCGCCTCTGACGTGCCCGGGGTCTCCGAAGTCGACGAGTTGTCCGACGCCTGCGGAGCCGAAGTCCCGGGCGTCGATGTCGAGTTCGACTGGGGTGCCGGGGTGGTTGCGCCTGAGGTCGTGGCGTAGGCCAGTCCGCCCACGCCGAGCACCGGCACCATGGCCGCCCCTGCGATGAAGAGCTTGCGCTTCAGATCCATTTCTCTATCTCCTTCGTGAGTTGATGGGATACCTGGACGATGACAGACGGTCGATGTGACGGCCGTGAGAGCCACATGTCGAGCCACGAGCGAGCCGCCGCCGCGTCCCACTCGGGATTCGGCCGGCGGGAACCCCGTCGGATCCCCGAACAACCGCGAGAGATACGGATGACGCAGGTCGTGCCCGCCTGCGTACAAGTGATTGATGTCATCGAGGCCCGTACGGAGCACCGTGTCTACACCGAGGTTGGTCCGGAAACTGTCCCCGGACCCGGTGAGATCCACCTCGGGACCGAGAAGGAGCAGTGCCGACGGCATGGCCAGACCTTCCCCGAGCTCTCGGGTGTGTCTGTCCCGGCCGGGCGGCGTCTCGCAGTGCCCGCCATGCCGCCAGGTCCGACGTGGGCGGATTCGGACGCGACGCAGCTCCCTGCCGATGCTCGGTCAGCATCGCCCGCGCCTCGAGACTGATCGACAAGGGCGCCGGGATCTCGCGAGCAGGCACGGAAAGCACCGTCACGTCGCGAAGGCTGTTGCTACCCTCCCGAGGAAGTGCGGGTTCGATCGAGGCGGCCGGGACGGCATGCTGGGGGAATGCGCTGGCTCGTCGACGGCATGAACGTGATCGGATCGAGGCCCGACGGTTGGTGGCGGGACCGGCCGGCGGCCCGGCGGCGGCTCGTCGGGGAGCTGGCCGCATTCGCCGAGCGGGAGAACGGTGAGGTGACGGTCGTGTTCGACGGGCGCGGGGATCCCGGGGAGGTCGAAGCCGGCCGGGCCCAGGGTGTCACCGTCGACTTCGCGCCGGGCGGACCCGACGCGGCCGACCGTGTGATCGCAGCGATGGTGGAGCCCCAAGTCGCCACCGAAGGCTCGAGGGATGCTGCGACCGACGACGGGTCCGCGACCATCGTCACCTCCGACGCCGAGCTCGCTCGCCGGGTCCGGGCCTTCGGGGCGGACGTGATCGGCGCGGCCTCGTTCCTGCGCCGGATCTCCCCCGTCGCCCCACCCGGCCGACCGGGACCGTCCCCCGGCGAGGCGCGCCAGGTGGGACGGTGGGATGGACATCCAAGCCCCGATATGTAAAGGTAATTTCAGTTGCGTGAAGAGATTCAGGTGACTCAGGGGGTGGTGGTCATGGCGAGCCCGTACCGCAGGTACAAGGTGGGCACGGCAACTACGATCCTGGCCCTCGCAGGGCTGTTGCTGGCGTCGTGCGGCTCGAGCGGATCCCCTTCGTCGTCGGGTGGGGCGAGCAAGAGCACGATCACCATCGGCTACGTCACCGACCTGACCGGCGTGGCGTCGTCGACCTTCGCCGACGGTGCCGGGGGGGCCCGGGCCCGCGTCGACCTGCAGAACGCCCAGGGGGGGGTGAACGGCCACAAGCTGAAGCTGGTGGTGGAGGACGACCAGTCGAGCCCGACCGTCAACAAGACGGCGTCCCAGGACCTCGTGCAGAAC
>Ga0307374_10009224_pt1 | contig 14577 bp, 12 predicted proteins | sample OX3MG_FD_202532 | JGI IMG/M metagenome (GOLD analysis project Ga0307374, IMG submission 202532) | Soil microbial communities from Risofladan, Vaasa, Finland - OX-3 | ecosystem: Environmental > Terrestrial > Soil > Coastal area > Acid sulfate soil | place: Finland: Risofladan, Vaasa | collected... | reverse complement strand
ACGGGTTCCTGTGCGAGCTGAAGGAGATGCAGATCCGCGACGGGCTGCACGTCTTCGGCCGCGCCCCGATGGGCGATCAGCTCGTCGATCTGCTGGTGGCGCTGGCGCGGCTGCCGCGCGGTGCCGCACCGCAGCAGGAATCGCTGGTGCGCGCCATCGCCGCCGATCTCGCGCTCGATTTCGATCCGCTGGCGGCCGATCTCGCGGCGCCGTGGCACGGCCCGCGCCCCGCGGCGCTGGCGGGCGATGACGCCTGGCGCAGCGCTGGCGACACGGTCGAGCGGATCGAGCGCCTGGCCCGGGCGCTCGTCGCCGGCACGCACGCGCCCGATGCTGCCTGGACCGCGACCGCGGCGGTGCTCGGCTGGATCGACGCGACGCTGCGTCCGGCCGTGTGCGCCTGCGGCGATGCCGAGATGGCGGGGCTGCTGCGCGGGCTCGCCGGGCGGTTCGTGCCGCCGGGGCCGTCGGGCGCGCCGTCGCGCGGCCGGCCCGAGGTGCTGCCGACGGGGCGCAATTTCTATTCGCTCGACGGCCGCGCCGTGCCGACGCCGGCGGCGTGGCACCTGGGCTGGAAATCGGCCTCGCTGCTGATCGCGCGCCACGCGCAGGAGCAGGGCGACTACCCGCGCCGCGTCGCGCTCTCGGCCTGGGGCACGGCCAACATGCGCACCGGCGGCGACGACGTGGCGCAGGCGCTGGCCCTGATGGGCGTCCGGCCGCGCTGGGAGGACAGCACCGGCCGGGTGATCGGCTTCGAGGTGCTGCCTGCCAGCGTGCTCGACCGGCCGCGGGTCGATGTGACGTTCCGCGTGTCCGGATTCTTTCGCGACGCCTTTCCCAATCTCGTCGCCCTCGTCGATAGCGCCGCGCGCGCCGTGGCCGCGCTCGACGAGTCCGAGGCGGTCAACCCGCTCGCCGCGCGCGTGCGCGCCGATCGCGCCCGGCTCGAGGCGGCGGGCGTGCCGGCGGCGGACGCGCTGCGCCGCGCCGGCTACCGCGTCTTCGGGTCGAAGCCCGGCGCCTATGGCGCGGGGCTGCAGGCGCTCATCGACGAGCGCGGCTGGGAGAGCGACGGCGATCTCGCCGCGGCCTATCTCGCCTGGGGCGGCTATGCCTATGGCGCGGGCGCCGAGGGCGCGGCGGAGGCGACGCTGTTCCGCGCGCGGCTCGGCGCGGTCGAGGCGGTGCTGCACAACCAGGACAACCGCGAGCACGATCTCTTGGACAGCGACGATTACTACCAGTTCGAGGGTGGGCTCGCCGTCACCGTGCGCCATCTGCGCGGCGCCGCGCCGATCGTCTATCACAACGACCATTCGCGGCCCGAGCACCCGGTGATCCGCACTCTCGAGGAAGAGGTGGCGCGCGTGGTGCGCGCCCGCGTCGTCAATCCCAAATGGATCGCGGGCGCGATGCGCCACGGCTACAAGGGCGGGTTCGAGCTGGCGGCGACGGTCGATTACCTCTTTGCCTTCGCCGCCACCGCGCGCGCGGTCGGCGATCATCATTTCGACGCCGTGTTCGATGCCTATATCGAGGATGACGCGGTGCGCGGCTTTCTCGAGCAGCACAATCCGGCGGCGCTCGCCGAGATGAAGGCGCGGCTCGCCGAGGCGATCGAGCGCAATCTGTGGCGGCCGCGGCGCAACAGCGTCGCCGCGCGGCTCCGCCCATGACCCTGCCCGACGAGAGCGAATCCGAGCGCAACGCCCGCCACGCCGAGCGCATGGCCAAGCGCAAGGCGGCGCGCGACCGCATGCTCGCGACCAAGACCGAGACGCGCGGCCTCGTCATCGTCCACACCGGCAAGGGCAAGGGCAAATCGACCGCCGCCTTCGGCATGGTGATGCGCTGCCTCGGCCACGGCATGCGCGTCGGCATCGTCCAGTTCGTCAAGGGCGCGTGGGACACGGGCGAGCGCCTGATGCTGCAGCGCTTCCCCGATCTCGTCACCTGCCGCGCCATGGGCGAGGGCTTCACCTGGGAGACGCAGGACCGCGCCCGCGACATCGCCGCCGCGCGCGCCGCCTGGGAAGCGGCCCAGGCGATGATCGCCGATCCCGGCTATCGCATGGTCGTGCTCGACGAGCTCAACATCGTGCTGCGCTACGACTACCTGCCGCTCGACGCCGTGCTGGCGGCGCTCAAGGCGAAGCCGCGCGCGCTCCATGTCGTCGTCACCGGCCGCAACGCCGCGCCGGCGCTGGTGGAACTCGCCGACCTCGTCACCGAGATGACGATGGTGAAGCATCCGTTCCGCGCCGGGGTCAGGGCGCAGCGCGGGATCGAGTTCTGATGGCCGCCGCGCTCATGCTGCAAGGCACCGGTTCCGATGTCGGCAAATCGCTGCTGGTCGCGGGCCTCGCGCGCGCGCTGGTGCGGCGCGGGCTCGGCGTCCTGCCGTTCAAGCCGCAGAACATGTCGAACAACGCGGCGGTGACGGTGGACGGCGGCGAGATCGGGCGCGCCCAGGCATTGCAGGCGCGCGCCTGCCGCGCGCCGCCGCGCATCGCCATGAACCCGGTGCTGCTCAAGCCCGAGGCCGAAGCCGGCGCGCAACTGGTGGTCGAGGGACGCGTCGCCGGGCGGGTCACGGCGGCCGAATATCAGGCGATGAAGGGATCGCTGCTGCCGCGCGTGCTGGCCGCGTTCGCGACCTTGGGGGCGGCGGCCGACATCGTGCTGGTCGAAGGTGCGGGCAGCGCCGCCGAGGTCAACCTGCGCGACGGCGACATCGCCAATATGGGCTTCGCCGCGGCGGCGCGGGTCCCGGTCGTCTTGGTGGGCGATATCGACCGCGGCGGCGTGATCGCGGCGCTCGTCGGCACGCATGCGCTGCTGGCGGCGGACGAGCGCGCGCTGCTGCGCGGCCACATCGTCAACAAGTTCCGCGGCGATGTGCGGCTTTTCGACAACGGGCTCGCGGTGATCGAGCGCCGCACCGGGCTGTCCTGCCTCGGCGTCGTGCCGTGGTTCGCGCCGGCGCGGGACCTGCCGGACGAGGACGGCATGGCGCTCGCGCACCGGCAGCCGCGTGCGCCGCGCGCGGGCGCCTTGCGCGTCGTCGTGCCGCATCTGCCGCGCATTGCCAATTTCGACGATCTCGAGCCGCTGCGCGCCGAGGCTTGCGTCGCGGTCGAGCTGGTCGCGCCGGGGCGGCCGCTGCCCGATAGCGATCTGGTGCTGCTGCCGGGCTCGAAGGCGACGCGCGCCGATCTTGCGGCGCTGCGCGCGGAGGGCTGGGACATCGACATCCTGGCGCATGCGCGCAAGGGCGGCGCGGTGCTGGGGATCTGCGCCGGCTACCAGATGCTCGGACGCCGCATCGCCGATCCCGACGGCATCGAAGGCGCGCCGGGCGAAAGTGCGGGGCTCGGGCTGCTCGCGGTCGAGACGGTGCTGACCAGGGCGAAGACGCTGTGCGCCGCCACCGGAACCGAGCGCCCGAGCGGCGCGGCCGTTGCCGGCTACGAGATGCATGTCGGCCGCACTGGCGGGCCCGACACGGCGCGGCCGTTGCTGCGTCTCGGCGACCGCGACGACGGGGCCATGTCGCGCGACGGCCGCATCGCCGGCTGCCATCTGCACGGGCTCTTCGCCGCCGATGGATTCCGCCGCGCCTTCCTCAAGCGGCTCGGCGGCGGCGGCGATCCGGCGCTCGCCTGGGACGACCGGATCGAGACGACGCTCGATGCGCTCGCCGATCATCTCGAGGCCGCGCTCGACGTGCCGCGGCTCGTGGCGCTCGCCCGTGCGCGCTGACACCTCACGCCAGGCGCAACGCGATCAGCGCCGCCAGCACCAGCAGCGCCAGCATCAGGCATGCGACGAGATAGAGCCGGAGCGCCAGCGCGATATCGACCGGCGTCACCCGGGCGCGGCCGCTGCCGAGCCAGGGCTCCGTCACCACGACGCCGCCATAGCGCCGCGGACCGGCCAGCGCGAGGCCGAGCGCCCCGGCCGCCGCCGCCTCGGGCCAGCCGGCATTGGGCGAGCGGTGCTTGCGCGCATCGCGCCGCATGGTGGCGAGCGCCGCCCGGCCGCTCGCCTGGGGCGTGACCGCCGCCGCGAGCCCGAGCAGCACGCCCGCGAGCCGCGCCGGCGCGAGATTGAGCAGATCGTCGAGCCGCGCCGCCGCCCAGCCGAAGGCGAGATGGCGCGGCGAGCGATGGCCGATCATGCTGTCGAGCGTGTTCGCGGTCTTGTAGGCGAACAGCCCCGGCAATCCCAGCAGCGCATACCACAGCGCCGGCGCAACCACCCCGTCGCTGAAATTCTCGGCCAGCGATTCGATCGCGGCGCGCGCGACGCCGTGCGCGTCGAGACTGTCGGGATCGCGGCCGACGATCCGCGCCACCGCCGCGCGCCCGCCGGCGATTCCGTCGCGCTGCAAGGCGGCGCCGACCGCGGCGACGTGGGCGAAGAGGCTGCGCTGCGCCAGCATCACCGCGACGATCACCGCCTCGGCGAGCCAGCCGAACGCGACGGCGTCGAGCAGCTTCAGCAGCGCGAATCCCGCCGCCGCCGCGGCGGCGACGAGGGCTGCGGTGGCGAGGATGCCGCGCGCGCGCCGCGTGCCGGGGCTGCGGTTCTCGCGGTTGAGGCGGCGGTCGAGCCACGCGATCGCCGCCCCGACCCACGTCACCGGATGCGGCACCACGCGCCACAGCGCCGGCTGATCGCCGGCCGCGAGATCGAGTGCCAGCGCCAGCAGCAGAACGAGGAGCGGGTCGGCGCCGCCGGCCGGAAGGAACAGCATCGCGCGCGAGGATCGGCCGCCGATGCGGCCATCGTCAATCGGCGCGACGCGGAGCGAGGGGTGAGCGCGTGAGCACGGGGGTGATGCTGTGCGGCCATGGCAGCCGCGATCCGCAGGCGATCGAGGAATTCGAGCTGTTGGCGTCGCGGCTGCGCCGGCGCCTGCCGGGGACCGCGATCGAAACGGGCTATCTCGAATTCGCCCGGCCGGTCATTCGCGACGGGCTGACGGCGCTGGCGGCGCAGGGCGTGCGGCGGATTCTGGCGGTGCCGGGCATGCTCTTCGCCGCGAGCCACGTCAAGAACGACCTGCCGTGGGAGTTGAACGGCTTCGCCGCGGCGCGGCCCGAGCTCGAGCTGCGCTTCGGCCGCGACCTCGCGATCGAGCCCAAGCTGCTCGCCGCCGCCTGCGACCGCATCGAGGCGGCCGAGCGCGCGGCGCCGCGTCCCATCGCGCGGGCCGACACGCTGCTTTTGGTGGTGGGCCGCGGCACCACCGATCCCGACGCCAATTCCAACATCGCCAAGCTCGCGCGCATGCTGGGCGAGGGCATGGGCATGGGCTGGACCGAGACCGCGTTCAGCGGCGTTACCGCGCCGCTGGTCGAGCCGGGGCTCGCGCGCGTGCTGCGCCTCGGCTTCCCGCGCATCGTCGTCTTTCCCTATTTCCTCTTCACCGGCGTGCTGGTGAAGCGCATCTATGCCGCCGCGCGCCGCGTCGCCGCTGCCTATCCGGAGACCGAGATCCTCGAGGCCTCCTATCTGCGCGATCACGCGTTGGTGCTGGAATGCTTCGCCGACCGCATCGGCGAGGTCGCGGACGGCGAGCCGGCGATGAATTGCCGCCTGTGCAAGTATCGCGCGCCGGTGCTCGGCTACGAGGGCTTCGCCGGCGCGCCGCAGGAGGCCCATCACCATCACGTCCGCGGCATCGGCACCGACGCCGATCATGTCCATCACCATCACGACGGCGCGGCCGAGCGATGAGCGGCGCGCCGCCCTATCGCTATCTGCGCGATCCCGATGTGATCTATCGCGCCTCGTTTGCGGCGATCGCGCGCGAGGCCGAGCTCGCGCTGGTGGCGCCCGAATTGCGGCCGATCGCGCTGCGCGTGGCGCATGCGGCGGGCGATGCTGCCCTCGTCGCCGGCCTGGTCGCTTCGCCGGGCGCGGCGGCGGCGGGACAGGCGGCGCTCGCGGCGGGCGCGCCGATCCTCGCCGACAGCGCCATGGTCGTGGCCGGGATCGCGGCGTCGCGGTTTCCCGCCGGCAACCGCGTGCTCGCGACGATCGGCGATGGGGAAGTGCCGGCGCTGGCGCAGCGTTTGGGCACGACGCGCGCGGCGGCGGCGGTGGAATTGTGGCGGCCGTTCCTCGCCGGCGCCGTCGTCGTCATCGGCAATGCGCCGACCGCGCTCTTCCATCTGCTCGAGATGATCGCCGCCGGCGCGGCGATGCCGGCGCTGGTGCTGGGGTTTCCGGTCGGCTTCATCGGCGCCGCCGAGGCCAAGGCGGCGCTCGCGGACAATCCGTTTGCGCTTCCCCATGTGACGCTGCTCGGCCGCCGCGGCGGCAGCGGCCTGGCAGCGGCGGCGGTGAACGCGCTGGCGCTGGGCGTGCCGGGGTGAGCGCCTGGCTCGCCATCGTCGGCATCGGCGAGGACGGGGCCGCGGCGCTCGCACCCGCCGCACGGGCGCTCGTCGCGCAGGCCGAGACGCTGATCGGCGGAAGGCGGCATCTCGCGCTCATCCCCGAGGGGCGCGCCGAGCGGCTCCTGTGGCGCCGTCCGATCGCCCTCAGCATCGCCGAGATCGCGGCGCGGCGCGGCCGGCGCGTCGTCGTGCTGGCGAGCGGCGATCCCATGTGCTACGGCGTCGGCGCCATGCTCGCCCGCAGCTTCGCACCGGAAGAGATGACGGTGCTGCCCGCGCCCGACGCCTTTGCGCTGGCGGCGTCGCGGTTGCGCTGGCCGCGCGAGACCTGCACCACGATCTCGCTGCACGGCAGGCCGCTCGACGCGCTGCGGCTCCATCTCGCGCCGGGCGCGCGGCTGCTCGCGCTCAGCACCGACGGCACGACGCCGGCCGCGGCCGCCGCGCTGCTGCGCGATGCGGGCTGGGGCGCCTCGGCGCTCACCGTGCTCGAGCACATGGGCGGGCCGCGCGAGCGCCGCCACGACGGCACCGCCGCGGACTGGCCGGCGGCGCCGGTGGCCGATCTCAATCTCCTTGCCATCGAATGCCGGATGGCGCCGGGCGCGCGCGCGTTGTCGCGGCTGGCCGGGCTGCCCGACGATGCCTTTCGCCATGACGGGCAACTGACCAAGCGCGAGGTGCGCGCGGCGACGCTGGCGGCGCTCGGGCCGCTGCCGGGCGAATTGCTGTGGGACATCGGCGCGGGCTGCGGTTCGATCGCGATCGAATGGCTGCGCAGCGGCGCGCCCATGCGCGCGGTCGCGATCGAGCGCGATCCCGCACGCGCGGCGCTGATCGCCGTCAATGCCGTGGCGCTCGGCGTGCCCGAGCTCGAGATCGTGACGGGCGCGGCGCCGGCGGCGCTTGCGGGGCTGGCGGCGCCCGATGCCGTGTTCATCGGCGGCGGTCTCGCCGATCCCGCGATCTTCGCCGCCGTCTGGCGCGCGCTCAGGCCCGGCGGGCGGCTCGTCGCCAATGCGGTCACGCTCGACGGCGAGGCGACACTGACAGGGATGGCCGCGCGTCACGGCGGCACGCTCGTGCGCATCGCGGTCGCGCGGGCGGCGCCGATCGGCGGTCACGCCGCGTTCCGTCCGCTCCTGGCGGTGACGCAGCTTGCGCTTGCAAGGAACGGGGAAGCGCCGCCGTGATCGCGGCGGCGAGCCGCGGCTGGCGGCCTTACGCGCTGCTGCTCCTGCTGTGCCTCGGCCTCTACGTGCCGGGGCAGGCGAGCCTGCCGGTGATGGATCGCGACGAGGCGCGCTTCGCCCAGGCGACGCGCCAGATGCTCGAAAGCGGCGACTTCCTCCACATCCGCTTCCAGGACGAGGCGCGCAACCGCAAGCCCGCGGGCATCTATTGGCTGCAGGCGGCCGCGGTGGCGACGCTCAGCCATGCCGAGAGCGACGCGATCTGGCCCTATCGGCTGCCGTCGCTCCTCGGCGCGACCGCGGCGGTACTGATGATTTTTGCGTTCGGTGCGTCCTTGTTCGGGCGCGAGGCGGCGCTCGTGGGCGCGGCGCTGCTGGCGGCATCGCTGGGTCTCACCATCGAGGCGCATCTCGCCAAGACCGATGCGGTTCTGCTGGCCGCCGCCGTCGCCGCGCAGGCGGCGCTCGGCACGATCTATCGCGCCGCGCGCATGCCGGGCGCGCTGCCGGCGCCGTGGCGCTGGGCGCTGCTGTTCTGGGTGGCGCAGGGCGTAGCCATGCTGGTGAAGGGTCCGGTGGTGCCGGCGCTGTCGGCGCTGACGGTGCTGGCGCTGTCGGTGGCCGACCGCGACGGGCGCTGGCTGCGCCGCCTCCATCCGGCCTGGGGCGTGCCGCTCGCCGCGCTCATCGTCGCGCCCTGGCTGATCGCCATCAGCCGCGCCACCAACGATACCTTCCTGGCCGATTCCCTGGGCCATGATTTCCTCGGCAAGCTTCTGAGTGCGCAGGAGAGCCATGGCGCCTGGCCGGGCTATTATCTCGCGCTCGTCGCGGTCACGTTCTGGCCGGGCTCGCTGTTCCTGGGCGGCGCGGCGTTGTGGGCATGGCGCCGGCGCGGCGAGCCGGCGGTGCGGTTCCTGATCGCCTGGGCGGTGCCGTTCTGGTTCGTGCTCGAGCTGGTGCCGACCAAGCTGCCGCATTACCTGCTGCCGGCGTTTCCGGCGCTGGCGCTGCTGGCCGGCGGCGCGCTCGGGGATGCGCGCGCGGCCGTGCCGGCGTGGCCGCTGCGCACGGCGGCGGTCGTGTGGGCGGTTGCCTCGCTTATCTTGGCCGCGACGCTCGCCCTGGTGCCGCTGCAGCTCGATGTCGGCATCGATGTGGCGGGGGTGGTGGCCGCGATGGTGATCCTGGTCTATGGCGGCACGCTGCTGCGCCGGACGTGGCGCGGGCTCGAGCCGGCTCTTGCCGTGCGCGCGGTGCTGCTCGCGCTCCTGACCGTGCCGGCGGCGATCGCGCTCGAGATGCCGCGCCTCGACCCGCTGTGGCTCAGCCGCGCCGCCGCGGTGATGGTGGCGGGCGAGCAGCACAAGCCGGTGCGGCTTCCTGTGGCGGCGGTGGGCTATGCCGAGCCGAGCCTCGTCTTCCTGTTGGGGACGCGCACCGATCTCACCACGCCCGATGCGGCGGCGGCCCGCATCACCGCCGCGCATGGCGGGCTCGCGCTGGTCGAGAGCCGCGACGACGAGGCCTTTCGCCGTGCGCTCGGCGCCCGCGGCTGGCAGGCGCGCGTGGTCGAGCGCGCCGCCGGGCTCGATTATTCCAACGGCAAGCGCATGGTGCTGACGCTCTATCGCGGCGTGCCGGGATGAGCGCGCGCGTCTTCGGCCTGGGCGTCGGCCCGGGCGATCCCGAGCTCATCACCGTCAAGGCGCTGGCGCGGTTACGCGCGGCGCCGGTGGTGGCCTATCCCGCGCCCGAGCGCGGTCCGAGCTTCGCCCGCGCCATCGTCGCGCGCTGGGTCACGCCGGCGCAGATCGAGCTGCCGATCCGCATGCCGCTCGACGGCGCGCGCTTTCCCGCCGCCGCTGTCTATGACGCCGCCGCCGTCGCCATCGCCGCGCATGTCGCGGCGGGGCGCGACGTCGCGGTGCTGTGCCAGGGCGATCCGTTCTTCTATGGCTCGTTCATGTATCTCTTCGCGCGGCTGGCTGCGGCGCATCCGGTCGAGATCGTGCCGGGCGTGTCGTCGCTCGGTGCGGCGGCGGCGGCGGCGCGCCGGCCGCTCGCCGCGCGCGCGGACGCGCTGGCGGTGCTGCCGGCGCTGCTCGACGACGACGAGCTCGCGCGCCGGCTCGCGCTGTGCGATGCCGCCGCGATCATCAAGCTCGGCCGCCACTTCGCGCGCGTGCGGGCGCTGCTCGACCGCGTGGGTCTCGCCGGCGATGCGGTTTATGTCGAGCGCGCGAGCCTCGCGGCGGAACGGGTGCTGCCGCTCGACCGGGTGGCGGCCGATGCGGTGCCCTATTTCTCGATGATCCTGCTGCACCGAAGGGGCGCGGCGTGGCGATGAGCGCGGCGACGCTGCCCGCCGGCGCCGCCATCGTCGTGCTGGGGCCGCGCGCCGCCGCGCTGGGCCGGCGCATCGCCGATCATCTGCCGGCGGCGCGGCTGCATGCGCCTGCCGGCCGCGGTATCGCGTGCGCGGTCGAATACACCGCAGCGGTGCCGCATCTCGCCGCGCTCTTTGCCGCCGGGACGCCGATCGTCGGCGTATGCGCCGCGGGCATCCTGATCCGTGCCGTGGCGCCGCTCGTCGCCGACAAGCGGGCCGAGCCGCCGGTCGTCGCGGTGGCCGAGGACAGCAGTTCCATCGTGCCGCTTCTCGGCGGGCATCGCGGCGCCAACGCGCTCGCGCAGGCGATCGCGTCGCTCACTGGCGGCCAAGCCGCCATCACCACGGCGAGCGAGCTGGCGCTGGGCGTGGCGCTCGATGCGCCGCCGCCGGGCTGGCGCATCGCCGACGCGCAGCGCGTCAAGGCGATGGCTGCGGCACTCGTCGCCGGCGACAAGGTCGCGCTCGCGATCGAGGCCGGCGATGCCGATTGGCTCGCGGCGAGCGGGATCGAATTCGCCGCCGCCGCCGCGCGCACGATCCGCGTCACCGATCGCGTCGCCCGCGCGGACGATGCACTGGTGTTTCATCCGCCGGTGCTGGCGCTGGGCGTCGGCTGCGCGCGGAATTGCGATCCGGGCGAACTCGCGGCACTGGTCGACGAGACGCTCGCCGCGCACGGGCTCGCGCCGGGCGCGGTGGCGCTGGTGGCGTCGATCGACCGGCGCATGGACGAGCCGGCGGTTGCGGCGCTGGCGGCGGCGCTCGATGTGCCGGCGCGGTTTTTTGCGGTGGCGGCGCTGCTGGCCGAGACGCCGCGCCTTGCCAGCCCGTCGGAAACGGTGTTCCGCGCGGTCGGCTGCTATGGCGTCGCCGAGGGCGCGGCGCTCGCGGCCGTCGGAGCGGAGGGCGCGCTCGTCGTGGCGAAGCGGCGCTCGCGTAACGCCACCTGCGCCGTCGCGCGCGCGCCCCGCCCGCTCGATGCCGCGACGATCGGCCGCCAGCGCGGCACGCTCGCCATCATCGGCATCGGCCCGGGCGACCGGCGCTGGCGCACGGCCGAGGCCGATGCGGCGCTGGCGCAGGCGAGCGAGGTGGTCGGGCTGTCGCTCTACCTCGATCTGCTCGGCCGCGACATCGCCGGCAAGCGCCGCCACGACGGCGTGCTCGGCGCCGAGGCGGCGCGGGTCCGCGTCGCGCTCGATCGCGCGGCCGCGGGGCGCGACGTGGCGCTGGTCTCGTCGGGCGATGCCGGCATCTACGGCCTGGCGGCGCTGGCGTTCGAGCTGATCGACCGCGAAGCCAACGAGGCGTGGCGGCGCGTCGCGGTCGCGGTCGTGCCGGGCGTCTCGGCGATGCAGGCCGCGGCGGCACGGCTCGGCGCGCCGCTGGGGCATGATTTCTGCGCCGTCTCGCTGTCCGATCTCCTGACGCCGTGGCCGGTGATCGAGCGCCGGCTCGAAGCGGCGGCTGCGGGCGATTTCGTCGTCGCGCTTTACAATCCGCGTTCGGCGCGGCGGGCGACACAGCTCCGGCGTGCCTGCGAGATTCTGCTGCGGGCGCGCGATCCGGCGACGCCGGCGGCGTGGGCGCGCAATCTCGGCCGCGCCGGCGAGCGCGTCGTCGTCACCACGCTCGGGCGCCTCGCCGAGGACGCGATCGACATGCTGACCATCGTCATCATCGGCAGCAGCACGACCCGCGCCAGCGTCTTCCCGCCGCAGCACCTTTACACCCCGCGCGGCTATCGCCGATGACCGTCCATTTCATCGGCGCCGGGCCAGGTGCGCCCGATCTCATCACGGTGCGGGGACTGCGCCTGGTCGAGCGCTGTCCGGTCTGCCTCTATGCCGGCTCGCTGGTGCCGGCCTCGGTGGTGGCAGCGGCGCCCGCGGGCGCGCGCGTCGTCGATACCGCCGCGCTCACGCTCGATGCGATCATCGCCGAGATGGCGTGCGCGCACGAGGCGGGGCTCGATGTCGCGCGGCTGCATTCCGGCGACATCTCGCTCTATGGCGCGGTGGCGGAGCAGATGCGGCGGCTCGATGCGCGCGCCATACCCTACGACCTCACCCCGGGCGTGCCGTCCTTCGCGGCGGCGGCGGCGGCGCTGGGGGTCGAGCTCACGCTGCCGGGCGTCGCCCAGACGGTGATCCTGACGCGCACCGCGGTGCGCGCCTCGGCGATGCCGCCGGGCGAGGATCTGGCCGCGCTGGCGCCGAGCGGCGCGACGCTGGTGATCCATCTCTCGATCGCCAATCTCGCGCGCGTGGTCAGGGCGCTGGCGCCGCATTACGGCGCCGACTGCCCGGCCGCCGTGGTGCATCGCGCGAGCTGGCCCGATCAGAGCATTCTCCGCGGCACGCTCGCCGATATCCGCGCGCGGGTGAAGGCGGCGGGCTTCACCCGCACCGCGCTCATCATCGTCGGCCGCGTGCTGGGCGAGGCGCGCTTCGATGAAAGCCGCCTTTACGCCCCGGACCATCATCACCTGTTCCGGCCGGGGCGGTAGCGGCGGGCGCCTATTTTTTCGTGTCGAGCGCGGCGACGACGGCCGGATTTCCCGCCGCCCAGCCGGCGGCGTCGCGGCCGGTGAAGTCCTCCTTGGTCGGATCGGCGCCGCGGGCGATGAGGAGGCGCACCGCTTCCGGCTGAGTGTTTGCCGCCGCCAGCATCAGCGGCGTGATGCCTTGGCGGTTGGTGGCATCGACCGTGGCCTTGTGCGCGATGAGCATGCGCATCATGGCGAGATTGCCGAGCTCGGCGGCCCAATGGAGCGCCGTGTCGCCGGACCGGTCGCGCGCGTCGACATGGGCGCCGTGCGCGAGCAGAAACGTCGCCATCGTCATGTTGTCGAAGGACACGGCATAGTCGAGCGCGGTGCGGCCGCTCGCACCGTTGACGCCGTCGGGATCGGACTGGCCTTTCAGCAGCAGCGACTCGACCTGGGCGGTCGCGTTGTGCGCGGCCGCGTCCGCGACCGTGTACCAACTGTCCATCAAGCCCGGTTGTGCCGCGGCGCCGCCGCCGGCAAGACCAAACGCAGCGCCAAGCGCCGCCACCATGAACCAAGCCCGCGCGCTCATGCCGAAACTTCTCCCGTGCCGGCGCCGCGGTCGAGCCGCGCCGCGATCCATGCCAATGCCTCGGCCGGGGTCGCGACCGTCGCTCCCGGCTCGGCCGGCGGGCGTGCCACCATGATCACCGGCAATCCTGCTTCGCGCGCTGCGGCGAGCTTTGCCGCAGCGATGCCGCCGCTTGCCTTCGTGACCATCGCCTCGACCGCGTAACGCTGCAACAGAAGCCGCTCCGCGTCCAGCGTGAACGGCGGACGGCCGATGATGAGCCGGGAAACGGCGATGGGCAATGCCGCGCGCGGCGCGGCGATGAGCCGCACGACGAAGCGCACGCCGCGGACGGACGCGAACGCGCCGAGCGCGCGCGTCCCGATGGCGAGGAACGCCGAGTGCCCGAGACGCGGCAGCATGGCGGCCGCTGCCGCCATGTCCGCGGCCTCGATCCAGCGGTCGCCCGGCTCGGGCCGCCACGGCGGGCGCAGCAGCACGAGTCGCGCGGTGCCGGTCGCTTCGGCGGCAAGCCGCGCATGGCGCGCGATGGTTGCCGCGAAGGGATGCGTCGCATCGACGAGGAGATCGATTTGCGCCTCGCGCAGAAAGGCGGCGAGGCCCGCTTCGCCGCCGAACCCGCCGACGCGCAGCGAACCCGCAACCGCTTTCGGTTCCGGCGTGCGGCCGGCGAGCGAGGTCGTGACCTCGAGCCGGTCGCCGAAGCGCGCCACCGCCGCCTGCGCCAATGCCGCCGCTTCGGCGGTGCCGCCGAGAATGAGGAGGCGCCGCTCACGGCCCGGCATGGGCAAGCAGCGCTCCCGCGCGGTCGAAGATCGCGACGTCGACCGCGATGCCCGCGCCGAGCTGTGCCAGCGCCACCGCGCGCGCATCCACGGCGACCGCGCCGGCAAGCGCCGAAGCGGCTTCGGGTGCTTCGCCGGCGACCCGCGCCAGGGCCTCGGTCGCGCTCGCGGCCGCGAACGCCTCCGGCGGTGCGTCGATGCGCGTGAGCCGGTCGGCGAGCGCCGTGCCATCCACCCGGCTGCGCGTCGCGCTGAGATCGAGATGGCCCGCCGCGAGCTTCGCCAATTTGCCGAATCCGCCTGCGAGCGTGAGCCGCTTCACCTTGTGGCGGCGCAAATATTTGAGCATGCCGCCGACGAAATCGCCCATGTCGATGAGCGCGATCTCGGGCAGGTCGTGAAGCCGCTGCACCGCCGCTTCCGAAACGCTGCCGGTGGCGGCGGCGATGTGCTCGAGCCCCGCGGCGCGCGCGACATCGATGCCGCGCTCGATCGCGGCGATCCACGCGGAACAGGAATAGGGCACCACGATCCCGGTGGTGCCCAGGATCGACAGCCCGCCGACGATGCCGAGGCGCCGATTCATGGTGCGCGACGCGAGCGCCTCGCCGCCGGGGATTTCGATCGTCACCTCGACATCGGGCGCGGGATCGAGCGCGCGGAGCGCGGTCACGATCATCGCGCGCGGCCCGGGATTGATCGCCGGCT
>Ga0307374_10009223_pt1 | contig 14578 bp, 11 predicted proteins | sample OX3MG_FD_202532 | JGI IMG/M metagenome (GOLD analysis project Ga0307374, IMG submission 202532) | Soil microbial communities from Risofladan, Vaasa, Finland - OX-3 | ecosystem: Environmental > Terrestrial > Soil > Coastal area > Acid sulfate soil | place: Finland: Risofladan, Vaasa | collected... | reverse complement strand
CACTCTTCGATGAGCAGTTCGGCTCGGGCCGGGTCACGGTTGAGCCCTGGGTAGGCGAACTCCCTTGGCGGCTTTGAAGTACCACTCAGCCTCGCGGCTAACCGACGATCGGACGACAACTCCGAAATGTGCAGTGGTCGCACCATGAGGTCATGAAGTACCGCGCCGCTCTCTTCACGATTCTCGGAACGGTTGTAACTGGTCACCGTGACTGCAACCGCTGTGGCACAGACGGGACCGCCGCAGAAGAAGGGCCCAAGCACCGCGCGGGCTGCGCAGCTTCCGACGACGGGCACCAGCACCTCGCTACCGCCGCCCTCGTCGACGACGTCAACGGCATCAGAGAGCGCGCGACCCCACTGACCCGCCTGCCCGGCGCCCAGATTGTTCGACCGCATCCTTCCTGCCTCCGAACGGGGGACGAGTCCAGCTACGCCGTACTCGGCACGGCGGCTCCATGGGGGGAGTCATACTCACGAGGTGGGACACGACGACGTGCCCGGTTCGGGGCACCCCGCTCGCCCCGGGAGGTGATGTTCGGGGATGGTGGGATCACGGGGTGACGACGAGCCCATATGGTGTACCATATGGGCTGATGGCTCGGAAAGAAGTGCTGGTACAGCTCGACGACGGACTCGTACGCCGACTCGACGAACTCGCCACGACCCAGGGAACGAGCCGATCGGAGCTCATTCGGCGGGGGGCGATCGCCGTCCTTGAGGCTGCCGACCTCGCTGAGGCCGATCGCCAGCTACAGGATGCCTACCGCAAGGTCCCTCAAGACCCTGCACTCGTTCAGTCGGCTCGCAGCCTCGCTGCCCGTACGGCACCCGGTTGGTAACGCGCGGCGACGTCATCTGGGCTGACCTCGGGCCGCCCGCGGGCCGGCGGCCCGTCTGTGTGCTCACGAGGGATGCTGCCGTCGAGGTGCTGTCAGCGGTTACGTGCGCGCCCATCACGCGCACTGTCCGCGGCATCCGTTCAGAAGTGCCGGTCGGATCAGATGAGGGTCTTCCTGAGCCGAGCGTGGTGAACTGCGACAACCTCGTGACGGTGCCGAAGCTCTGTTTCGACGCGCAGCCGGTCGGCAGACTTGGCGTCGAGAAGCGGACCGAACTCGACAGAGCCCTCAGGTACGCACTCGACATTCAGTACTGATGGCGCGCGGTTGACACCCCACCGCGAGCCGCGCGCGCTCCCCCGGCAGCCGCCGAGCCTGCTACGCCTCCCGGCGCCAGAGTTGCACCTGCGCGACCTCCGGCGTCGCGAGCGGCGGGGCGTACCACATCCCCTGGGCGAGGTCGCATCCGAGCTGCTCGAGCCGCCGGGCCTGCAGGGGCGTCTCGACGCCCTCTGCGACGACCACCATGCCCAGCTCGTGTCCGAGCCTGGCAATGGCCCCGACGATCTTGGCGCTCTCCGACTCGTCGATGCTCTGCACGAAGCATTGGTCGATCTTCAACATGTCCACCGGGAAGTGCTGCAGGTAGCTGAGCGACGAGTACCCGGTGCCGAAGTCGTCGATCGCGAGCACAATGCCCACGGCCTTCAGCGCGCGGAGCACACCGAGCGAAGACTCGGCGTCACGCATGAGCGTGCTCTCGGTGATCTCGCAGACGAGTGACGCAGCGGGGAGGCGCCCTCCGTCGAGAGCTCCCCGCACCAAGTCGACCAACCCCGGGTCCTCGAACTGGCGCGCCGACAGGTTCACCTCGACCGACGAGAAGGTGCACCACCGGTGCGCGCGCCAACGCGTCAGCTGGCGGCACGCCTCGGCGAGCACCCATGCGCCGATCGGGACGATGAGTCCGCTCTCCTCGGCGACCGGGATGAACCGGTCGGGTCCGACGAGACCGAGCCGGGGGTGCTGCCAGCGTACGAGCGCCTCGACGCCGACGGGGGCGGCGCTCGCCATGTCGACCACCGGTTGGTAGTGCACCGTGAGCTCCGACCGCTCGAGCGCGTGGTGCAGGGCGCTCTCGGTCTCGAGCCGCTCGACCAGCGCCGTGCGCATCGTCACGTCGAACCGGCGCACCTGACCGCCTCCGGTCCGGGCACTCTCGTACGCCGCCGTCGCCGCGTTGGCGATCACGTCGGACGGGACGTCGTCGGAGGAGCGGGCGATGCAGACCCCGACGGACACCGACACGAAGAGCTCGTGCCCACCGACCGTGCAGGGCGTCTCGAGGGACCGGCGGAGCCGATCGGCGAACTGCTCCGCCATCTCACCCGCTCGTCCGTCGGAGTGCCAGAACAACGCGACGTACTGCGAGCCGCGTCGATGCGCCACGAGCGTCGACCCTTTCGAAGGGGACGCAGCGCTCGCCAGGCGTCCGGCGACCTCGAAGAGGAGCAGGTCGCCCTGCTCGGCGCCGAGCGCGTCGTTGACGAGGTCGAAACGGTCCAGCTCGATCGCCACGACGGCCACGGACGTGGACCCGTCGAGGGTCCGCAGCACGTCGGCCAGCTGCCGGTCGAAGACCTGTCGGCCGGCGAGCCCGGCCCGGGGGCCGACGACGGCGTCGACCGCCGGCGAGCCGGCACCGAGCACCGGGGGGGCGTTCGCCGGGTGGAGGTAGGCGCACACCCGGAAGTCGGACCGCTTCCCGACGGCGAAGAGCCGAGCCACCGTCGCGACGGAGCCGCCGTCGCGACCGACCAGGGTGAGCCGCACGGTGAAGACGTCGGGGACGGCGGCGTGCGGCGCCGCGGTCCGCGCGGCCTTCAGCACCTCGAGCCCCGACACCGCCGCGCGGGCGTCGCTGGGGTCGACGATCGACGACGCCGGGCGACCGAGGACCTCCTCGCGCCTCCAACCGAGCAGTGTCTCGGCACCGGCGGACCACTCCGTGACCCGGTCGTGCCCGTCGATCTCGACGTAGGCGTCGCTGAGGGCATGCAGCACCTCGCGGAACCGTCGAGCGACGTGCTCGGTCACGACTTTCCTCCCCTCGAGCCGTCCGTCGGACGGCTCGACCCATTCACCCGATCTCGCAACCTACCTGCAACCGATGCACGGTGCAAGCATCTTTTGCAACGAGGGTGGCCGGGACGAGTCCCGCACGCGCCTGCCGGCAGCCGGTTACGGTGCGACGTCGATGGCCACCGTGACTGGGACGGCACAGAAGGCGGCGTGGGACGGCCGGGTGCTTCCTCCGGTGGAGCAGGTCCGTCCGGGCCTGTGGTCCGTCCCCGTGCCCATCCCGATCAACCCGCTGCGCTACGTCCTCGTGTACGCCTTCGAGCTGTCGGGCGGCGGCGTGGGACTTGTCGACGCGGGATGGGACACCGACGAGGCATGGGGGGCGCTCTGCGACGGGCTCGCCACCTTCGGTGCGAGCCTCGCGGACGTTCGTGGGGTGGTCGTCACCCACATCCACCCTGACCATTACGGGCTCGCGGGACGGGTGCGCGCCGCCTCGGGATCGTGGGTGGGACTCCACCCCGCCGACGCCGCGCTGATCCATGAGCGCTACGTCGACGTCGACGGGCTGATCTCGGCGATGCGGGGGCTGCTCGAGCTGTCCGGGGTCCCCGCAGCGACACTGCCCGATCTGAGCGAGGCGTCGATGCAGGTCCGAGCGTTCGTGTCGATGGCACGGCCGGACGTCCTCGTGCAGGACGCACAGCGTCTCGAGTTCCCCGGGTGGGACCTGAGGGCGATCTGGACGCCCGGGCACTCACCGGGCCACGTGTGCCTGTACAGCGACGAGCACCGGCTCTTGTTGTCGGGCGACCACGTCCTCCCGCGGATCACGCCGAACATCTCGTTCCACTCCCAGCAGGTCCCCGATCCGCTCGGCGACTACCTCGACTCCTTGGCGAAGATGCGCACGCTCACGCCCGACGAGGTGCTCCCCGCTCACGAGTACCGGTTCGGCGATCTGCCCACCCGGCTCGACGAGATCGAACGTCACCATGCCCAACGGCTCGCGGCGCTCTGTGCGGCGCTCGCCGCGCGGCCGGGTTCGACCGTGTGGGAGCTCACGACCTCGCTCGAGTGGTCGCGTCCGTGGACGGAGGTCCCGCCCTTCATGCGGCGCGCCGCGAACGGCGAGACGCTGGCCCACCTGGTGCTGCTCGAGCGTCGGGGCCGGGTCAGGCGCGCGCCCGGCGTGCCGGCGCGCTTCTTCCTCTCCGACTCGGCGTCCGGTGCTCGCTAAGGTCCTGAAGGCCCGTCCGCCTCGGGCTCGCTCGAGGTCGGCGGCGAAGCCGTCGTCGCGGTCTTCCCGCCGGCGGCGTGCTCGTCGGGCCGGTCCCTCGCCCCCCGCCGCCCCGGAGCCACGAGCGGCCCCGGGTACGCCGCCTCGGCCTTCTCGACGAGCGACGACATCTTGTGCCGCAAGACCAGGATCGCCGCCACGATGAGCACCACCGCGACCGCCGCGAAGCCGATCTCGAAGGGCCGGGACGCCTTCGAGAGGAAGCTCCCCGCGTAGTAGGCGAGAAACGCGTAGATGGCCGCCCAGACGATGCCACCCGAGGCGTTGAAGACGAGGAAGCGGCGGTAGCGCATGCGCGTGGTACCCGCGAGGAACGCCGCGTAGGTCCTGAGTACCGACACGAAACGGCCGAAGAAGACGACGGCGCCCCCTCGTCGGTCGAAGAGGTAGTGGGCGACCTTGATCTTCGGCTCGTCGAGCCGGACGTAGTGCCCGTAGCGGTAGAGCAGCCGGTAGCCGCCCTTGTCGCCGATCCAGTAGCCGGTGGTGTCCCCGAGGATCGCGGCGGCCGCGCCGACGGCGAAGATGACGCCGATCGAGAGCTTGTGCGTCGTGCCCGCGTACGTCGCTGCGGCGATGAGCGCCGTCTCCCCCGGCAGCGGGACCCCGAGGCTCTCGACGGCCACGAGCACGAAGACCGCGAGATAGCCGTACGAGTGGATGAGGTGCTCGATGTTCACGCGCCCGGCGTCCTTCGATGGGTCGCGGGCACGGCGGGAGTCTACGGACCCGGCCACCCGCAGGCCCCGTCGCCAGCAGGGATCGCCAGCAGGGATCGCCGGCAGCGCCAGCAGGGATCGCCGGCTGGATCGGTAGCGTGAAGACCGCATGGGCCGAGCGCTCACCACGGACCTCTACGAGCTCAACATGGCGGCCAGCTACCTCCGGCGGGCCATGACCGCCCCCGCCACGTTCTCGCTCTTCGTGCGCGCGCTGCCCCCCGGTCGCGGGTTCCTCGTCGCCGCGGGCATCGACGACGGTCTCGAGTACCTCGAGACCTTCCGGTTCGAGGACGAGGAGCTCGACTGGCTGGGCCGCCACGGGTTCGACCCTGACACGGTGACCGCGTTCGAGGGCCTCCGCTTCACCGGTGACGTCGAGGCGGTCGACGAGGGCACCCTCTTCTTCGCCGGCGAGCCCGTGCTCGAGGTCACGGCGCCACTGCCCGAGGCGCAACTGGTGGAGACCTTCCTGCTCAACCAGTTCAGCTACCAGACCGCCATCCTGACCAAGGCGGTGCGCTGCCGGCTCGCAGCAGGACCGATCGAGCTCGTCGACTTCGGGCTGCGCAGGACGCACGGCGTCGAGGCGGGGGCGGCGGTCGCCAGGCTCTCGGCTGCCGCGGGCTTCACCGGCACGAGCAACGTCGACGCCGCGCGCGTGCTCGGGCTGAGGGCCGCAGGCACGATGGCGCACTCCTACGTCGAGGCGTTCCCGACGGAGGCGGCGGCCTTCCGCGCCTTCGCCCAAGACCTGCCGCCTCCCTACACGTTCCTGGTCGACACCTACGACACCGTTGCAGGGGTCGAGGCCGCCGCGACGGTCGTCTCGGAGCTCGGGTTGACCGACCGGGTCGCGGTCCGTCTCGACAGCGGCGACCTCGCGGAGCTCGCGCGCGTGGCGCGCGCCATCCTCGACGCACGCGGGTGCCGCCACGTGGGGATCTTCGTGAGCGGCTCCTTGGACGAGTACGGGCTCGACGCGCTCGTTCGTTCGGGTGCGCCGGTCGACGCCGCCGGAGTGGGCACGCGGCTGGGGACGGCGGCGGACGCGCCGTACGTGGACTCGGTGTACAAGTTGGTCGAGTCGGCCGGCCGCCCCGTCATGAAGCTTTCGACCGACAAAGAGACGCTCCCAGGCCGCAAGCAGATCTGGCGCGCCGAGGGACGACGTGACGTCCTCGCCCGCCGGGACGAGGCGGTCCCCGATGGAGCCGGTGCCCTCCTGCGGCCCGCCATGCGCAGCGGACAGCGTCTCCGCGACCGGTCGGCGATCCCCGAGGTCAAGGCCCGGATCGACCGGGACCTCCGCTGGCTCCCCGACTCTGCGAAGCCGATCCGGGCTCCCGACACCCCCGAGCCCGGCATCTCGGACGCGCTGCTCGCGCTCACCGCGGCCACCCGCGAGGCCGCGCGCGCCGCGGCAGGTGACGGCGGGGCACTCCCTCACGACCGGTAGCGGCACGAGCTCGGCGCTGCAGCGCACGGCGCCCGGCCGCCGGCACGTCCTCCCGGCATGTGCGATTCCGGCCCCGGGTACGGTCCGTCGGTGGCTGCCCCTCCTCCTCGTGTCCGGCAACGATGAGGACGAGGTCCCCAGCCTTCCACCGCCAGGTCTTCGCGCACCTGCGGGAAGTGAGCCAGGAGCTCCCGGGGGGCGAGGTCGTCGAGCGAGGCGTGGAGCGAGGCGCCGAAGCCCTCGAGCGCGGGGTCGGCGCGGTCACCGAGCGCGTCGGCGGCCCGGCCCGCGTCCGCGCCGTCCTGCTCTTGGCGAGCGTCCTGGCGCTGTCCGCTGCGGACACCGGTGCGATCGCCGCGATCGCGCCCAGGCTCGAGACCTCATTGCACATCGGCAACGTGCAGATCGGCCTGCTCGTCACCGTCTCCGCCCTTGCAGCCGCGACCGGCATGCTGCCCGTCGGCTGGGTCACCGACCGCTCCAACCGCGTCCGGATGGTGGCGGTGGCGGTGGTCCTCTGGAGCGTCGCAGAGGTCGTGAGCGCGCTCTCGCCCGACTACATCTTCCTGGTCATCGTGCGGGTGGCCCTCGGCGCCCTGACGGCCGTCACCGGGCCGACCCTCGCGTCGCTGACCGGTGACCTGTTCCCGGCGCGCGAGCGCTCCGAGATCTACGGCTACATCCTCGCCGGCGAGCTGGTCGGCGCGGGGCTGGGACTGCTCGTCGCGGGGCTCGTCTCGTCGGTCTTCACATGGCGCCCGGCCCTCGCGGTTCTCGCCATCCCGAGCTTCGCGCTCGCGTGGCTGTTCCACCGGCACCTGCCCGAGCCGGCGCGCGGTGGGCAGAGCCGCCTCGAGCGGGGCGCGACCGAGATCGTCACGGCCGAGGACGTCGAGGAGGCCGCCGACGCCGCCGGGCCGTCGGGAGCCGAGGACGTCGCAGGCGGGCGGCGCGCACGGGCGGCGGCGGACACAGCCAGCCCGCCCCCGCAGCGCGACGAGTCCCCGATGGCGCGCGAGGTACGGCGCCGGCACATCGACCCCGACAAGGGGCTCGTGCTCGACCGTGATCCGCTCGAGCTCGGATGGTGGGAGGCCTTCCGCTACGTCCTCGCCGTCCGGAGCAACTTCGCGCTCATCGCCGGCTCCGCGCTCGGGTACTTCTTCTTCGGCGGCGTCGAGACCTTCGCGCTGATCTATCTCGAGGGCCACTACGGCATCGGCCAGGCGGTGGCGACCCTCGTCGCACTCGCGGTCGGCGGTGCGGCGATCGCGGGGGCGGTGGTGGGCGGCCGGGGCACCGACGGTCTCCTGCACCGCGGGCGACTGGACGCGCGGTTCCTCGTTCCTGCCGTCGCCTTCGCGGGGATGATCGTCGTGTTCGCCCCGGCGGTCATCTCCACCTCGCTCATCGTCGCGATCCCTCTCTTCTTGGTCGCGGGCTTCTGCATCGGCGCGCCGAACCCAGGGCTCGACTCGGCGCGGCTCGACGTCATGCCCTCCCGCATGTGGGGTCGGGGCGAGGCGGTGCGGAGCTTCCTGCGCTCGATCCTCCAAGCGTTCGCCCCGCTGGTGTTCGGGCTGGTGTCGAGCGTCTTCGGGGGCAGGGCCGCGGGCTTCGGGGTGACCGGGCACGGCACCCACGTGAAGAACGCCGCGTCCCATGCGGTCGGGCTCGAACAGACCTTCCTCATCATGCTCGTCGCGCTCGGCGCCGCGGCGGTGATCGTGTGGTGGGGCCGGCGGCCGTACGCGGTCGACGTCGCCGCGGCGACCGAGACGGAACGCCGGTTCCCGCCGATGCTGGACGCCGGCCGACCAGCTGGGGAACCGGATCGACCCGCCGAGGCAACGTCCGAGGTGGAGGGCCCGTTCCCGCCCAGGGCCGCCGGCTGATCACGACCCCGGTGTGCGCCGGAGCGGGCAGGCGGGGAGAATGACCGGGCGATGCCTCCGCAGGTGCCGACCTCCGACCCCGCGCTGACGGTCGGTGACGCGCCGGGTGCCCGCCCGGACCCGGCGATCTCGGTCGCGGTCGGTGGCATGACGTGCGGGGCGTGCGCGGCAAGGATCGAGCGCCGCCTGAACACGCTCGAAGGCGTCGAGGCCAGGGTGAACTACGCGACCGAGCGGGCGACCGTCCACGCGCCGGCCGGCCTGGATCTCTCGGATCTCCTGCGCGAGATCGAAGGCCTCGGCTACACGGCCGAGCTCGTGACCGACCTGCGGGGGTCGCCGGCAGGCATCTGGCCCCCGGACACGTCCGGTCCGGTGGAGGGCGCCGAACGGGGGAGCGGGCTCGGCGGCCTGCAGAGCGCCGGCGCGTCCGGGGTCGAAGAGTCCGTCGACCGGCGGGTCCGATCGCTGCGACGGCGCCTCGTCGTCGCCGTCGTGCTCTTCATGCCGCTCTGCGACACCTCGCTCGCGTTCTCACTCTTCCCTGCGGCGCGGTTCGAGGGCTGGCAATGGCTCCTGCTCGTCCTCTCCGCTCCGGTGGTTACCTGGGCCGCGTGGCCGTTCCACCAGGCTGCGCTCCGGCAGGCGCGGCACCGTTCTTCGACCATGGACACGCTCGTGTCGATGGGGATCGTGGCGTCGAGCGCGTGGTCGATCTACGCGATGTTCTTCGAGGACACCACCCGCGCCGGCGGGTCCCTCGCGGCGGCCCTCACGCACCACTCGGGCGGATCGATCTACCTCGACGTCGCCGCGGGCGTCACGACGTTCCTGTTGGCGGGGAGGTACTTCGAGGCGCGGTCACGACAGCGCAGCGGCGACGCGCTGCGCTCGCTCGCCGCCCTCGGGGCCAAGGACGTGACGGTGCTCGGCGCGGACGGCGTCGAGCGGCGCGTTCCCGTCGCGTCGTTGTCGACCGGGATGCGCTTCGTCGTCCGTCCCGGTGAGAAGGTCGCGACCGACGGCGTGGTCGAGGACGGCGCCTCCGCCGTCGACCGCAGCGCGATGACCGGCGAGTCCGAACCCGTCGACACCCTCCCAGGCGATGCGGTGACCGGGGGGACCGTTGCGCTCAGCGGGCGTCTCGTCGTTCGAGCGACGAAGGTCGGCCGGGAGACCCAGCTCGGGCACATGCTCGATCTCGTCGAACGCGCCCAGAACGAGAAGGCCGCCGTGCAGCGCCTTGCGGACCGGATCTCGTCGGTGTTCGTCCCCGTCGTCGTCCTCCTCGCCCTCGCCACGCTCCTGGGCTGGCTCGCCTCGGGCTCGTCGTCCCTCGTCTCGTTCAACGCCGCCCTGTCGGTGCTGATCATCGCCTGCCCCTGCGCGCTCGGGCTCGCCACCCCCGCCGCGCTCTTCGTCGCCTCCGGCGCCGGCGCCCGTCAGGGCATCTTCTTCAAGGGCTACAAGGCACTCGAGGTGTCCCGGCAGGTGGACACCGTCGTGCTCGACAAGACCGGGACGGTGACCCAGGGCCGGATGTCGGTCGTGGGCGTCGCGACGGTGTCCGGCGTGGACGACGCGGAGCTCCTCTTCGCCGCGGGGTCGCTCGAGGCCGCGTCGGAGCACCCGATCGCCCGGGCCGTCGTCGACGCCGCAGTCTCCGTGGGACAGCTCGCGCCAGTGACGTCGTTCCGGTCGGTCCCCGGTGTCGGCGCGCGCGGGACCGTCGACGGCCACGAGGTCGCCGTCGGCAGGGCAGGCCTCGGCGCGTCGGCGCCGCCCGCCGAGCTCGGGATCCGCATCGACGAATGGGAGCTGGCGGGCCGGACGGTGGTCGTCGTGCGGCGCGACGGCGAGGTCACCGGTGCGATCGCGGTCGCGGACGCGCTGCGCCCGACCGCAGTCGACGCGGTGCAGGCACTGCGGTCAATGGGACTCCGCTGTGTCCTCGTGTCGGGGGACAACCAGCCCACCGTGCGGGCGGTCGGCGCCGCGATCGGCGTCGACGACGTGGTGGCCGGCGCGCTTCCCGACGAGAAGGTCGCCTACGTCCGGTCGCTCCAAGCTGCCGGGCACTCGGTCGCGGTGGTGGGTGACGGGGTGAACGACGCACCCGCGCTCGCGACCGCCGATCTCGGGCTCGCCATCGGCTCGGGGACCGACGTCGCCATCGACGCCGCCGACCTCATCGTGGTGCGCGACGACCTGCGCACCGTCGCGGCCGCCATCACCCTCGCGCGGCGCACCCTCCGGACGATCCGCGCGAACCTCGTGTGGGCGTTCGCGTACAACGTGGTCGCCATCCCCGTTGCGGCACTGGGCCTCCTCGACCCGCTGGTCGCGGGTGGGGCGATGGCGGTCTCCTCCGCGTTCGTCGTCTGGAACAGCTCCAGACTGCGCGAGCGGCGGCCCGTGCGTACCGGGCGTCCGCCGGCCGCGGCCACGCATGCCGACGGCGCCTTCGTCACCGCGCGCCCGGCGGGCGCGACGAGCGCGACTCGTTGACCCCGGCGCAGCGCGCCGAGCCGGGCGAACGAGCAGCCGCTCGCGGGGACGCCCGAACGGTGGACGGGCAGGCGGGCGGGGACCCCGCCGAGGGTCCGGTCACGGGAGCTTTCGCCACTCGATCACGTCGTTCGCCACGTCGCGGACCGAGCGGCGGGCGGAGCGCGCGGAGCGCCGGATGCGCTCGAAGGCGTCCGACGCGTCGAGCTCCTCGACGGCCATGAGCACGCCCACGGCGCGCTCGACGACCACGCGGGCTTCGAGGGCCCGCTGGAGCTGGCCGATGAGCTCCTCCTGGCGCTCCGAGACCACCGCCGAAGTGAGGAGCCGCTCGATGAGCGCCTCGATCGTGGAGAGCGCGGATTGGTCGCTCTGGTCCCAGTTCCGACCTTCGGCGGAGTAGATGTTGAGGCTGCCGACGGCGACACCTCCGAAGTGGATCGGCACGCCGAGCACCGCACGGACCCCGTTGGACGCGAGGAGCGTGCCGAGGTCCGGCCACCGGTCGTCCTCGAGCAGGTCGACGACGGCCACCGCCCGGTCCTCCACCAGGGCCTCCACGCACGGGCCGCGTCCAGTCGACTCCTGGACGGCCTCGAGCAGCTGGGCACCGGTGTCCGTGGAAGCCACGTACCGCAGGACGTGCGTGTCGTCGACCAGCAGGATCCCCGCGCCATCGGCGGCGAACAACCCCGGCATGGCGTCCACCACCACCTCGCAGGCCGCGCGGAGGTCGAGCCCGGCGAGCTTGCGCTGAGCGAGTCGCCCCATCGTCCGTTGCAGGGCGTCCTCCTCAACGTGCATGTCGTTGACGTACCCGCCCGCCACGCCCGATAATGCGTGCCGTCCGGCCGGGTCCGGATCGCCGCCCTGACCCCGCGGTGACGTGCAGAGCGGAACGTACCCGAAAGGGGTCGAGGTTGGATTCCGACTTGTTGCAGACGCCGACGTCGCGTTCGCACTTCGAGCAGGTCGCGGCCGCGCTCTCCCCGCTCCGCGCGTCGAGCAGCCGCACCTCCCTCGCCAACGCCGTCGCGCGCCTCGTGACCGGCGCGGCGATGGCGTGCCGCGTCGACGTCGTCGCAGAGGAAGGCTCGGGGGGCGGGATCGAGACGCTCAGCCGCATGATCCGGCCGGAGCGCCTCGACCTCGCCGACGCGGACAGCGACCTCGGTCTCGACGAGGCGCGGGCCGGTCGGGCCGCTGTCGTCGTGGACGTCGAGCGCGACCTGTCGTGGGTCGTCATCCCGCTGGTCGCCCACCGGGCAACCGCCGGAGCGCTCCGGGTCGCGCTCGCGAGCTCGGCGGGTCCGACCCCCGGCGACCTCGCCCACCTCCACCACATCGCGAGCTCGCTGGCGATCGGACTCTCGTCGGCGGAGCTGCACGAGCAATCGGAGCGGATCTCGCGCCGTCTGCAGGAGTCGCTGCTCCCCCAGGCGCTTCCAACCAACCCCTGGTTCGACGTCGCCGCACGGTACGTGCCGGCGACCGCGGGCATGCACGTCGGCGGCGACTGGTACGACGCCGAGCTGCTCACGACAGACGAGCTCGCGATCAGCGTGGGCGACGTCGCGGGCCACGGTGTGGAGGCCGCAGCCCGAATGGGCGAGCTGCGAAGTGCGATGCACGCGTTCCGACTCCTCAGCCGGGCGCCGGACGCCCTCATCGCGCTGCTCCACCGGTTGTGCGAGCCGCCCGGGTACTTCGCGACCGCGATCTGCGCCCGGCTCGATCCGAGCGGCGGCTTCCGGTGGGCGTCGGCCGGCCACCTGCCGCCGATCCTGGCCCGCACGGACGGAACCGTCGAGGCGCTCTTCGGCCCCCAGTCCCCACCCCTCGGCGCCGGCGTCGAGGGGGACGGGGTCCGCCTCTGCCAGCACGAGGTGGAGCCGGGGGACCTGATCCTCTTGTACACCGATGGGCTGATCGAGCGGCGTGACGAGCCCATCGACGTCAGCATCGAGCGACTCTCCGCCGAGGTCGCGCGCCAGCTCGGCCCGGGCGGTCGTGCGGGACCCGATGCGCTGCTCGATGGCGTGCTCACGACCCGACAGGCGTCGGGGCCGACCGCGGACGACATCGCGGTGATCGCTGTCCGGCTTCTCGGGTTTGGTTGACTCGGTCAGTGAAGCCCGGCGTCGTCGTCGCCCTTGCCCCGGCGCCGGCCGCCGAAGACCTCGATCGACACGAGCGCCGCCACGAAGACGGCGACCATCGAGATGTACAGCGCCAGGGTCTCGGTGCTCAGGTGCTGCTGGCTCCCGAGCGCGAAGAGGATCTTCCTGATCACCGCGACGAGCCCCACCACGAGGAACGGCTGCGCCGCGAGCGCGTGCGCGCGCAACGACAGGACCACCGTGTGCACGATCTCGACGAGGATGAGGACGAGAAGGACCTTGTCGAGGAAGTCGGTCGCGGCGATGGTGAGGCCGTGGTGGATTGTCGGGAAGAAGTCGACGACCGCGGCGATGAGGATCGTGGCCGCCAGGACGATGAGGCACGCAGCGACCAGGGAGGAGACCAAGTCCTGTGCACGCTCGGTCCATGCGCTCGAGGTGCGGCTCCACCAGTCCGCCCCGCGCGCCGACGGGCCGGCGGGAGCAGCTTCGGGCGACCCACTGACGCCGACCGCGGAAGCGTCGGTCAACGCCTCGTTGCCACCGCTCGCCCCCGTCACCGGACCTCCCTCCACGCACCGCGAGCCTACGCGAGGGGCGGCGCCGGTCCCGGAACGGTCCTCTTCGGGGTGCATCGTCCACACCGGCATGCAACAGTGGCCGCGGTGACCGGGGGTGTGGCGACGGACTTCGACGGGGTGGTCGCGGCGCTCGCCCGCGCTCTCGCCCAGGGCGGCGAGGTCACCACCGACGTCCACCGGCGCGCCGCGACCCTCGCGGAGGCGGCCGGGATCCGGACACTCACCGACTCCCTCGCGCTCGCCGAGCGCATCCTGCGCGCAGGTGAGGGATTCCATGCGATCGAGCGATTCTTCGTCGACGGCAGTGACGAGCAGCGTTACCTGATCGAGCTGCACCGGCGCACGTAGCACGCACCCGACGCGCCCCCGGAGCGCACGCACCCAGGTCGCGGCGGATGCCGTCAGCGCGGCGCTGTGGGAACGAGCGCGCGCTCGGTGGGATCCGGGTCTCCGACGCCGAGGCTCGTTCGGCCTCGCCTCCCGGTCATGGTCGACAACGCGTCGGCATCGCGGACGAGCAGCGACGCGCAGACTGCCGCGATCACCGCCACCGCCGCCCCCGTGATGAAGGACACGTCGTAGGCGTGGAGGTTCGGCGAGACCTTCGTCGAGACGACGTGAACGGGGTGGAGGGCGACGAGCACCGTGGAGAGCACCGCCACGCCGATGGCCGCGCCGAGCTGACGGTTCGCATTGAACATCATGGAGGCCCGTGCGGTGGAGGCGGGGGAGATCGTCGCCATGCACGCGGCCTGGACCGGGATGAAGACGCCTGCGAGCCCGAGACCCATGACGAACATGATCACCCGGGCCTGCCAGAGGCTCGTATGCAGTCCGACGCTGCTCATGGCGACCATGGTGGCCGCGACGACCAGGAGTCCGACGGTGATGAGCCGGCGGGGCCCGATGGTGGGATAGAGCTTGCGAGTGACGAGCTGGGCTGCGACCATCGCCCCGACTGGCTCGGGAAGCGTGCTCAATCCGGCCTGCATCGCGCTCAGACCCAGCCCCTCCTGGTAGAAGAGCGAGACCAGGTAGAGCACGCCGATGAACGCCATCGCGTAGAGGGCGAT
>Ga0307374_10009221_pt1 | contig 14581 bp, 11 predicted proteins | sample OX3MG_FD_202532 | JGI IMG/M metagenome (GOLD analysis project Ga0307374, IMG submission 202532) | Soil microbial communities from Risofladan, Vaasa, Finland - OX-3 | ecosystem: Environmental > Terrestrial > Soil > Coastal area > Acid sulfate soil | place: Finland: Risofladan, Vaasa | collected... | reverse complement strand
TCCGGGTCGGCCTCGAGCACCCTGGGCTCGGCGCTGGCCACGAACGGCAGGTTCCGGTACCGGCCGGCCACGTCAAGCCCGTATCCCACCAGCAGGTCGTCGCTCACCTCGAAGCCCGAGAAGCGCACCGGCACCGGCACGATCCGACGGGCCCGGCGGTCGAACAGGGCACAGATCTCCACTGAGGCGGCGCCGCGCCCACCGAGTTCACCGAGCAGATAGGAGCAGGTGAGGCCGGTGTCGACGATGTCCTCGACCAGCACCACCTGTCGGCCGTGCACGTCGGTGTCGAGGTCCTTGACGATGCGCACCCGGCCCGTCCCCCCGGCGTACGCCGACACGGCCAGGAAGTCCACCTCGCACGGAACGCGCAGGCAGCGCACCAGGTCGGCCAGGAAGAAGACGCTGCCGGTCAACACCGCCACCAGGACCATGCCGCCCGGGTAGGCGCCTGACAGCTCCCGGCCCAGTCGCTCGGCCGCCCGGGCCAGGTCGGCGGTGCTGTGCACGACGACGCCCCCGCCGGGGCCCCGCCTCACCCGCCCAGCTGGTCCCGCAGCGACGAGCGCAGGAGCACGGCCCGCAGGGCCTGGCCCAGGCGCGACAGTTCAGCCACCGTGTCGTGGGCGCGTTGGCGGGACTCGGGGTTGCGTTGCTTGAGCAGCGGCAGTACCACCTGCTCGATGAAGCCCGCCTCGCGGTCCACGGCGTGCTTGTGCAGACGCAGGTGCCTGGCTTCCACGCCGTAGGCGGCGAAACCGGCGGCCAGGCGGGCCACCTCCAGGGCGTCGGCGCCGTAGTAGACGACACCACCTACCAGCCGCCCGGCGATGAGCCCGAAGGACTCGAGCTCTCCGAGGGCGGCCGTCGTGCAACCGCTGGCCTCGGCCAGCTCCTCCGCCGTGGTGTCGCCTTCGGCCAGCACGGCCGGCGGCTCGGCCGGCGGTCGGGCCGGGCGTCGGGAGGTCGGTGACGCCGCTGCCGCTGCGGGCGCTGGCGGCGCGGCAGACGATGGCGACGCGCTGCGCTGGGCCGGAGCTCCGGCTCCGGCCTGTCGCTGGCGGACACCCGAGGCGGCCGGTTCCGTCTTCGCCGCCGCTGCCCGCGGTGAAGCCTCCGTGGTCGGCGACGCCGGGTCGCCCGCCGGAGCGGAGGTGGGCGCAGTGGCCGATCGGGCCGCCGGGTGTGGTTGGCCCCGGCCGGGGCGCTGGCCCTCGAAGCCGGGCAGGGGCTCACCCCTGCCGGCTGCCCGGCCGCTGTCGGCGCGGCCGGTCAGCTCACCGACCAGCGCCGGCTCCTCGGCGGCCACGCCGTTGTCGTCTTCCTCGCCCCCCTCGGCCAGGCGCCCTTTGATGACCTTGAGCGGTAGGAAGTGCTCGCGCTGCTGGCGCAGCACCCAGCGCAGGCGCTCGACGTCCTGCTCGTAGAACTTGCGGTAGCCCGAAGGAGTGCGCTCGGGGTCCACGAGGCCTTGGCTCTCGAGGAAGCGGATCTTGGAGATGGTGACGTCGGGAAACTCCTGACGAAGCAGCGTCAGGACGTCGCCAATGGAGAGGTAGGCACGGCCGCTCACGGCCGCCACGCGAGGTCCGGGCCCGTCACTCGTCCGCGGCCGCCAGGTAGACGAGCTTGAACTTGCCGATCTGCACCTCGTCGCCGCTGCTCAAGACCGCTTCTTCGATCCGCTCGCGATTCACGTAGGTGCCGTTGAGCGACCCCACGTCCCGCACCGTGCACCCGGACGCCGTCCGTGTGAACTCGACGTGGCGGCGCGACACCGTGACATCGTCGAGGAAGATGTCGCTCTCTGGGTGGCGCCCGGCCCTGGTCACAGGGGCATCGAGGACGAACCGGGAGCCGGCGCTGGGCCCCCGCTTCACCACCAGCAGCCCCGTACCCGTCGGGCGGTCGGGCAGGGTCACCGAAAGCTCCTCGTCACCGGCTTCTCCCTGTGAGTCCACGGGGTGCAAGGTGACCGTGGTATCCGAGCCGACGGCGCTGAGCACGGCACCGCACGACGAGCAGAAGTTGGCGCCCGTCGGGTTCCGATGCCCGCAGTTGTTGCAGAACACGCCGTCCACGCTAGTCCCTCGCCTACTGCTTTCCCTCCGCCTATCCGGCGGTGAGTTGCGTGTAGGCGTCGGCGTCGAGCAACCCTTGCACGGCGCCGGCGTCGTCGACCTTGATCTCGCAGATCCAACCACGGCCGTACGGGTCGGAGTTGAGCAGCTCCGGCTCCTGGCCGAGCGTCGAATTGACGGCCACCACCTCGCCGGTGACCGGGGCGTAGATCTCCGAGACCGACTTGGTGGACTCGACCTCGCCCAGCATCCCCCCGGCCTCCACCCGGGCCCCGACATCGGGCAACTGCACGAACACGACGTCGCCCAGCGCGTCCTGGGCGAAGTCCGTGATGCCCACCTTGACCGTCTGCTGCTCAAGGCGGGCCCATTCGTGATCGGAGGTGTAGCGGAGATCCCCGGGCACCTGCATGGCGGGGACCCTACTCGCGCCCGGCGCGGCGACGCCGGGGGCCATGTGCCGTCACCGCTGCAGCCCGTGGGGCCTCACTGGAGCATCTGGCGGATGCGCACCGCCTGCTCCTGGGCCCGGGCCCGGGCCTCGGACTCGCTGGTCGCCTCGGCCCACACATGGGTGATCGGTTCCTCGGGGTCGGGCACCACCAGGGACCAGCCGTCGGGCTCGACCAACTTCACCCCGTCGACGAGGATCACGGGTCGCCCCTTGGTCCGTTCCATGGCCAGGCGCATGATGGTGCCCTTCTGCTCCCACGGGGTGACGACCTCCTCGTGGGCGATGTGGATGGGCAAGAGCTCCCCGGCCAGCTTGGACAGACGCTGACCGTCGGCGGCCAGCAGAGCCAACACGTGGATCAACGTGGCCACGGCGTCGAAGGCGGGCAGGAAGCCCGGGAAGATGTAACCCCCCTGCTGGCTGCCGGCGAAGACCACCTGTTCGGAGGCGGCCACCTCCATCAGGTGGGTGACCGACAACTTGGTCCACACGATGTCGGCCCCCGACTCGGCGCACACGAGCTCGGCGGCCCGGGGCGCCGCCACCGGCAGGGCCACGGTGGCCCCTGGCGAGGCGGCCAGTACGAGGCGCAGTAGCAGGATGAGCGCTTCGTCGTCCTTCAGCACCCGTCCCTCGTCATCGACCAGCGTGATGCGCTCGCCACCGGGGTCGAGTACGGCCCCCAGGTGCGCCCCCGACGCCCGGACCAGGGCGGCCACGTTGGCCGCCGCCGCCCGCCGGTCATAGGACACCACCGCCGCCGTGGCGGCATAGGGATTGACCACCAGCACCTCGGCCCCCAGCTTGGCCAGGACGTTGGGCATCACGAAGCTCGTGGTGCCGAAGGAGTAGTCGAGGACGATCTTGAAGCCGGCCCCGGCAATGGAGGCGACATCCACGGCATCCATCAGCGTCGCCGTGTAGAACTCGAGGGTCCGCGGCGGGTAGCCGATGTCGCCGATGTCCGATGCCAGGGCGCGGCGGAACTCCTCGCGGTGGTACAGGCGCTCGATCTTGCGCTGGGTGGCCTCAGCCACGTCGATGCCGTCATGGTCGAAGAAGCGCAGGACCACCGACTGGCTGTCATTCTCGGCCAGGCGCACGGTGATTCCACCCTGGCTGGCTCCGTTGCGGACCTGGAACCTGGTCACCGGGATGGTGGCCACTTCCAGGTCCTCCACGTGAACGCCCGCCGCGTTGCACCCCACCATGACCGCCCGCTTGAGCACGCGCGCCGCTCGGCTGGTGTCACGCGACGCGGTGATGGTGGAGCCCTTCTCGAGTGTGCTGGCCCAGGCCATGGACAGGCGCATTACCAGCTCGGGGCTGATGTCCACGTTGGCCAGGCCTTGGATGCCGAGGCGGCCGAAGAGCGTCCTCGCCCCCCGCGACTCCCACACGATGGAGGTGTTCACGGTGGCGCCGCTCTCGACGGTCTTGAAGGGGTACACCTTCACGCCCGACTTGATGACGGCGTGGGCGCCCACGAAGGTCTCGTCGCCCAGGACGACGCCTTCCTCGCAGCGCACACCCTGGCGCAGGTCGCACGAGCGACCGATGACGCATCCGTCGAGGCGGGTGCCGGCAGCCAGAAAGGCGTTGTCGTGCACCACGGTCCGCTGCAGCGAGGTGTTTTCACCCAGGCGCACGTTGGCGCCGAGGACGCAGTACTCCCCCACCGAGGCATCGGCCCCGATCGAGCAGTTGTCGCCTATGACTGCCGGCCCCGTGACCGTGGCCGTCGGGTCCAGCTGGGCCCCCTTGCCCAACCAGACGCCCTGGCGTAGGGAGAAGCCCCCCACCTCGACGCGGACCCGTTCGTCGAGGATGTCCTGATGGGCCCGGAGATATGCCTCCAGGGTGCCGACGTCCTCCCAGTACCCCTCGACCACGTGGCCGAAAAGGGGACGGCCCTCGGCCAGCACGGCCGGGAACACCACCTCGGAGAAGTCGACCGGGCGGTCGCCGGGGATGAAGTCGAAGATCTCGGGCTCCAGGACGTAGATGCCGGTGTTGATGGTGTCGCTGAACACCTGGCCCCAGGTCGGCTTCTCCAGGAAGCGCTCGACGCTGCCATCGTCACGGGTGATCACGATCCCGAACTCGAGGGGGTCCTCCACCGCCTTCAGGGCGATGGTGGCCAAGGCCCCTTTGGCCACGTGGTGATCGACCACGGCCCCGAGGTCGATGTCGGTGAGGACGTCTCCGGAGATGACCAGGAAGCGCTCGTCGAGCTGTGCCCTGGCGTTTCGAACCGAGCCGGCCGTTCCTAGCGGGGTCTCCTCGGTGGCGTAGACCATGCGCACGCCGAACTCGGAACCGTCGTCGAAGTAGCTGCGGATGGCGTTGGCCATGAAGGCCACCGTGACCACGATCTCGTCGAAGCCGTGGTCACGCAGGAGGTTGACGACGTGCTCCATCATCGGCCGGTTGGCCATGGGAAGCATGGGCTTGGGCTGGTTGGAAGTGAGGGGGCGCAGGCGGGTGCCCTCGCCCCCGGCCATGATCACGGCCTTCATCGTCGGCTCACCACTGTCGCGCCCACGTCACGGCGACCCTACCCCGCGGTCGGGGCGCTCAGGCGGTCGCGGCGCCCCCGGCGCAAGGCCTGGCGTGAGCGCGGCAGGTAGGCGGCGGCGGCGATCCAGCCGAGGACCAGCCCCGGGACCCCGCAGAACCAGGCGAAGGCTTCCACCGGCGTCTGCCAGCCGGCATGGCCGTGGGCGGCGAGGAAGGCCGGATAGGCGAACATGAGCCCGAAGGTGCCGGCCTTGCCGACCCACAGCACGTCGATACGCTCGGCGCCGAGCCCGGCCAGCAACAGCACGGCGCCTGACACCAGCACTTCCCGGGCCATGGTGGCCACGCCGAACCACAGCGGCACCGCCCCTTGCACCATGACGGCGATCACCCCGGTGCCCACCAGCACCCGGTCGGCCGTCGGGTCGAGGACCTTGCCCAGGGTGGTGACCTGGTGCCAGCGGCGGGCGGCGAACCCGTCCACCCAGTCGGTGGCCCCGAGCAACCCGAGCAGCACCGCAGCGTCGGTTTGACGGTGGGCGCCGAAGAGGAGCCAGACGAACAGCGGCACGCAGGCCAGGCGCATGGCCGTGATCACGTTCGGGACGGTGAGGACCCGCCCCAGGTCCTGCTCCTCCGGCGTCAACTCTCGACGGTCCACGTCCCGCCCGAGCGCAGCAGGCTGTGCAGCTCCCCGGGGCCCCGGCGCTCGTTGGCGTCGAGGAGCTGACGGGCCATGGCGTCGCCGTACTCGGGGCGCTCGACGGCCCGGAACACGCCGATGGGAGTGGGCTCATACGGTCCCCGAGCCAGGCGCGAGAGCTGGAAGGCGAGCCCCGGGTCGTCACGTGCCTCGTCGTGGACGAGCAGGGCCTCCTCGCCGGCCTCGGCCACCTCCACGATGCGCAGCCGACCGTCGGGGCCCATGACCACGCCCCGCTCGCCCTCGCCGCCGAAACGGATGGGCTGGCCGTGGACCAGAGGTATGAGGTTGGCGGCGCGCACGTCGCGGCCGGTGATCTTCTCGAAGGCGCCGTCGTTGAAGACGTTGCAGTTCTGGTAGATCTCGACGAACGCTGCCCCCTTGTGGGCATGGGCCCGGCGGAACACCTCCTGCATGTGCTTGCGGTCCATGTCGTGGGTCCGGGCCGCGAAGGTGGCCTCGGCCCCAAGGGCCACGCTGATGGGATTGAAGGGGGTCTCGAGCGAGCCGAATGGTGTCGACTTGGTGACCTTGCCCTGTTCGGAGGTGGGGGAATACTGGCCCTTGGTCAACCCGTAGATCTGGTTGTTGAAGAGCAGAATGGTCAGGTTCACGTTGCGTCGCAGGGCATGGATCAGGTGGTTGCCGCCGATGGACAGTGCGTCACCATCGCCGGTGACCACCCACACGTCGAGGTCGGGGCGGGTAACGGCGAGGCCGGTGGCCACCGCCGGGGCGCGGCCGTGGATCGAGTGCATCCCGTAGGTGCTCATGTAGTACGGGAAGCGAGCGGCACAGCCGATTCCGGAGACGAACACCGTGCTCTCGCGTCGGACGCCCAAGTCGGGCAGCAGCATCTGCACGGCGGCCAGGATCGAGTAGTCGCCGCACCCGGGGCACCACCGCACTTCCTGGTCCGAGGTCCAGTCCTTGCGGGTGGTGACGGGGATCTGGGTGTCGGTCATGGGGTCGGCGCTCCGAAGACGAGAGAAGGGTTGAGCCGGATCAACTGGCCACGTCCTCCTCGGCGGCGGTGACGGTGGGGTCGAGCCCGAGCAGCGACAACACGGCCGACTCGATCTCGGCTGCCCGGAAGGGCGAACCCTGGACCTTGGTCAGCGACGCCGCGTCCACCAGGAACTCGGCTCGCACCAGCTTTACCAGCTGGCCCAGGTTGGCCTCGGGCACGATGACGTGCTGGTAGGAGCGCAGCACCTCTCCCAGGTTGGACGGGAACGGGTTCAGGTGCATCAGGTGGGCATGGGCCACCGACAGGCCGCGGGCGCGGATCCGCCGCACCCCGGCGGCGATGGCCCCGTAGGTGGATCCCCACCCGAGCACGAGCACCGGAGCCGAGCCCAAACCGCCAACGTCGTCGACCTCGAGTGGGGGGATGGTCCTGGCGATGCCGGCCACCTTGGCTGCCCTGATGTGGACCATGCGCTCGTGGTTGACGGGGTCGTAGGAGACGTTGCCCGTGCCGTCGGCCTTCTCCAAACCGCCGATGCGGTGCTCGAGGCCGGGGGTGCCGGGCAGGGCCCAGGGCCGGGCCAGGGTCTGCTCGTCGCGGGCGTAGGGCCAGAACTCCTCGGTGCCGTCCTCGGCCACGTGGTTGGGCCCGGTGGCGAAGTCCGGGTCGACGCTCGGCAGATCGGCCACCTCGGGCAGGCGCCACGGCTCGGAGCCGTTGGCCAGGTACCCGTCGGAAAGCAAGAACACCGGGGTCCGATAGGTGACGGCGATCCGCACCGCTTCCATAGCTGCCTCGAAGCAGTGTGAAGGTGTCTTGGCAGCCACGATGGGCACCGGCGACTCGCCGTGGCGGCCGTACATGGCATGGAGGAGGTCGGACTGCTCGGTCTTGGTGGGCAGGCCGGTCGATGGCCCGCCGCGTTGGATGTCCACCACCACCAAGGGGAGCTCGAGGCTCACGGCCAGGCCGATCGACTCGGACTTGAGGTCGACACCCGGCCCGCTGGTTGTGGTGACGCCCAGCGATCCCCCGAAGGCGGCGCCAATGGCAGCGCCGATGCCGGCGATCTCGTCCTCGGCCTGCAACGTGCGGATCCCGAAGTGCTTGTGCTTGGACAGCTCGTGGAGGATGTCCGATGCGGGCGTGATCGGGTACGAGCCGAGGAACAGCGGCAAGTTGGCCTGGTCGGCAGCGGCGATCAGGCCCCAGGCCAGGGCGGTGTTGCCGGTCACGTTGGTGTAGGTCCCAGGCGCGGCGGCGGCCGGGCGGACCTGGTAGTTCGACTCGAACAACTCGGCCGTCTCACCGAAGTTGATGCCGGCTTTGAATGCCCTGGTGTTGGAGTCGAGCACGAGCGGGGTGGCGCTGAATCGCTTGGCGATCCACTCGAGCGTCGGCTCGATGGGCCGGCTATAGAGCCAGCAGACCAGGCCGAGGGCGAAGAAGTTCTTGGACCGCTCGGCGTCGCGTGGCTTCACGCCGGCTTCCTTGCCCACCTCCATGGTGAGCGAGGTCATGGGCACCTCATACACCGTGTAGCGGGCCAGTGAGCCGTCCGACACCGGGTTGGACCCGTAGCCGGCCTTGTCGAGGTTGCGCTCGTCGAAGGCGTCGATGTTGACGATGATGATGCCGCCCGCGGGCACAGCGTCGACGTTGGCCTTGAGAGCCGCCGGGTTCATGGCCACGAGGACGTTGGGGGCGTCACCGGGAGTGAGGATGTCGTGGTCCGAGATGTGGACCTGGAAGGCCGACACTCCGGCCAGGGTGCCGGCCGGGGCCCTGATCTCAGCCGGGAAGTCGGGCAGGGTGGCCGTGTCGTTGCCGAACAGGGAGCTCACTTCGGTGAACTGGGTGCCGGTCAGCTGCATACCGTCGCCGGAGTCGCCGGCAAAGCGGATGACCACACGGTCGAGCTCGGTGGTGTGGTGCTCAGTCGCGGTCGTCACGCCCTCTCCATTTTCTGCGCTGGCTGGACCGGCCTACCGGGCGCCACCCTCACCCGGACGCGGGCCGACCACGCTGCGATGTCGTTTGTGAGCATACCGCCGCCCATCCCCCGATCGGCCATGGCCCGGGGATGGTTTCGATCAGGCGATTGTGACGGTGTCGTCCAGGAAAACGTCCTGCACTGCGTGGAGGAGCTCCACCCCGTCGGCCATGGGTCGCTGGAAGGCTTTGCGCCCGACGATGAGCCCGGTGCCGCCAGCCCTTTTGTTGATGACCGCCGTCCGCACCGCCTGGGCCAGGTCGTCGGCCCCTTTGGACTCCCCCCCGGAGTTGATGAGCCCGATGCGCCCGGCGTAGCAATTCACGACCTGCCAGCGGGTGAGGTCGATGGGGTGGTCGCTGGTCAGCTGCTCGTAGACGAGTGGGTCGGTCTTCCCAAAGCCCAGCGCGTTGTAGCCACCGTTGGACTCAGGCTGCTTCTGCTTGATGAGGTCGGCTTCCAAGGTGACGCCGAGGTGGTTGGCCTGGCCGGTGAGGTCGGCGGCCACGTGGTAGTCGGCGTCGGAGGTCTTGAAGGCCGGATTGCGCAGGTAGCACCACAAAACGGTGAACAGTCCCAGGCGATGAGCCTCGGCGAAGGCGGCGGAGACCTCCCGTAGCTGCCGATCGCTCTGGTCGCTGCCGAAGTAGATGGTGGCTCCCACGCCGATGGCCCCCAGATCGGCGGCCTGGCGCACCGAGCCGAACATGACCTGGTCGTAGGTATTGGGGTAGTGGAGGAAGTCGTTGTGGTTCAGCTTGACGATGAACGGGATCCGGTGGGCGTAGCGGCGGGCCACCACGCCGAGCCCTCCCAACGTGGTGGCGATGGCCGAGGAACCCCCGGCGATGGCCAACTCGCACAGGTTGGCCGGATCGAAGTAGGCGGGGTTCTTGGCGAAGCTGGCAGCGGCGGAGTGCTCGATGCCCTGGTCGACGGGCAGGATGGAGAGATAGCCGGTACCGCCCAGTCGACCGTGGTGGTAGAGGCTGGCCAGGTTGCGCACCACCGGCACGGGCCGGTCGGTGTCGCGGGCGAACCCGTCGATGAAGCCCGGCCCGGGCAGGGTCAACTCGTGGGACGGGATCCCCTTGCACTGGTACGAGAGCAGAGCCTCGGCCTCGTCGCCGAGGAGGGCCTGGATGTCGGCTGCCATGAGCGGTCGTCTCCTGTCGCCGTGCGGGCGCGTCGCTGCGGGGTACTGCGATCCTGTGCGACGTCCAGCCTAGGCCGACGCCAGGGCCTTTCCCACCAGCTCGATGTCCTGGTCGGACACGTCGTGGTGGGTGACCAGGCGCACGATCCCGGGTGCGATGGTGCCGGCCAGGACGCCTTGGCGGCGAAGGTGAGACAAGAGGCCTTCGGCGTCGGGGTGGGCGAACACCACGATGTTGGTTAGGACCCGATCCGGCTCACAGCCGGCGTCGGGCCACCGCTCGGCCACCATCGCCGCCAGGCGTGCGGCGCGGTCATGGTCCTCGGCCAACCGCTCCACCATGGTCCGCAGGGCCACCAGCCCGGCGGCGGCCAGGATGCCGGCCTGGCGCATGGCCCCACCGAGTCGCTGGCGCGCCACGCGGGCCTCGGCCATGACGTCGGCCGGGCCGGCCAGCACCGATCCCACCGGAGCGCACAAGCCCTTGGACAGGCACGACATGACCGTGGTCACCTCGGCGGCGAAGGTGGCCGCCGGCGTGGCCGTGGCCACCTCGGCGTTGAAGATGCGGGCCCCGTCCATGTGAATGGGAAGGCCCGCCGCCGCCGAGGCCACAGCCGACAGGTCGGCCAGGCTGTAGGGCACTCCCCCGGACGGCATGTGGGTGTGCTCTACGCACACGAGGCCCGGCACCGGTTGGTGGTGCTCGGCGGCCTGCCGGGCCCATGTCACGTCGGAGGGGGAGATGGTCCCGCCATCATCGTCTACGGCGTGGAACTGCACACCGGCGTTGACGGCGGCGGCAGCTGCCTCGTAGATCACGACGTGTTGGCGTCGTCCGGCGATGACGAGGAGGCCTGGTGGGCACAACACCCGCAAGGCGATCTGGTTGGCCATGATGCCCGAAGGGACAAATAGAGCCGCCTCCTTCCCCACCCGGGCGGCGAAGGCCTCCTCCAGGGCGGCCACGGTGGGGTCCTCGCCGTAGCCGTCGTCTCCAACCTCGGCGTCGGCCATGGCCCGGCGCATCTGTGGTGTGGGCCGGGTGACGGTGTCGCTCCGCAGGTCGATGAAGGCCGAAGCCACTGCCCGATGCTAGCGACGCCGCCGAGCCCGGCCCAGGGCGATCAGCCGTTCGCCGGCATCGGCCAGCTCCGGATCGGCGTCGGCCACCCGGGCGAACAGCTCGCGGGCCCGGGGGAGGTCACCGGCCCGTTCGGACAGGTCGGCCAGGACGTACCACTGGCGCACGTGGCGCTCGGCCGGGTGACGCCGGTTGCGAGCGGCGCCGGCGGCGGCCAACAACTCCACGGCCCGGTCGAGATCGCCCCTTTCAGCCAACGTGGCCGCCATCACCAAGCGGCCCTCGGCCAGGATGTCGGCGTCGGGCGAGGCTTCGCGAAGGACATCCCACAACTCCGCCACGCGGCGATGATGGCCCTGAGCCCGGTGGCAGTCCATCAGCACGGGAAGCTGGGTCGGGTCGTCGCCGGCCAAGGTCCGGGCCGCTTCGAGGTTGCGGATGGCCTCGCGCCAGCGGCCCAGGCGATAGCAGACCAGGCCGTGGAGCTCCCTGACGGCGGCCGATTCCGGAACCTGGTCCGCCAGAAGGCGCGAGATCCTCGAAGCCTCGGGGTAGCGGTCACGGGCATAGGCCCGGGCGGCTGAGGCCATGCGATCGGCCAGGACCTTGGCCCGTTCGCGACCCACGGCCTGAGCCAGCTCGGCGGTGACGTCGTCGGGGAGCTCGGGCTCGCTCGAGGCCCGAGCCGGCCGATCAGTCGGAGCCGGGGACGGCTCGACGGCCCGGCTCTGGCGGGCCGCCCGTGCCGGCGAGGCCTTAGGTCGGGGGCCCGGGCGCACGGCCGGGCCCGGCCGGGCTTCCTGGGCGTCGGCGGCGCCTGATCGGCGCTGTCCGGAGGCGTCATCGACGAGCCCGTCGAACACCCACACCTCTTCTTCGCTGCGCACCGGGGGGCGACGCCGCTGCTCCGGGGAAGGCCCGCCGCGCTCGGTCGGGTCTTCGGCGAGGACACGGGTGCCCTTTCGGGCCACACTCCCCCATCGGCTCGAGGGCGGCCCGGCCGGCGGTTCCTGCCTGCCCGGGCGTCGGATCCTGGGTTCAGCCGGTCGCTCCTGCCTGGCCTTCGGTCCGGATCGAGGTGCGGCCCGAGGCCGGGGCGTCGGGGCCCGAGTGGTCCCCTGCGGACGGGGGCGCCTGTCGGCCGGCGCGCCCTGCGGACGGGGGCGCCTGTCGGCCGGCGCGCCTTCGCGCCTCGGAAAGTCGGTCGAGGGGCGCCGGGGACCGCGGACATCCGACGGCCGACCCGCTGCCTTCGGGCCACTTCGGCCCGGGCGAGCGGGCCCACGCGGCGGGGCGGCGGCGCCCACTGGTCGTCCGATCCGGGGGCGTCCATCGGATCGGGGGGTTCGATCACTTCGAGGCGGCCGGTCCCGATCACTTCTGTGAGGACGCTCTGCGCCGTCGGCTCTTTCTCTACTGCCGGCGCCGGTTCTCTTGGCACCGGGGTTGCTCCGGCTTGCACTCGGCCCGGCACGCCGACTGGCACCGTCAGAGGCGCGGCGATCACTCGGGCGCCCTGTACCAGTCCCAGTACGCGGAGCTCCTGGTCGGCCGCCTGACCTCGGTGTGCCTGACCTCGGTGTGCCTGACCTCGGTGTGCCTGACCTCGGTGTGCCTGACCTCGGTGTGCCTGACCTCGGTGTGCCTGACGCCCCGCCACTGGGGTTACTGGTCCGACGACCCGTCGTGGTCGTCCTGGATGTGCTCCGGCCCCGGCCTGCTCCCGGGCGCGGCGGACGACTCGATTCGGCGCCCCTGGGCATCATGCGAGTGTACAGAGCGAACCTGCGTGCCCGTTCGGGTGGGTGCCGATTTGTGACTCCCCGGACATGGCCGGGGCGACCGCCACGGGCCATCCAAGCGCAAACCGTCATGAAACGTTAACGTGCGGGAGTCCGAGGGTGGGCCCTCACAAAACGAACCCAGAAGGGGGAGTGTCAGGTGCAACTGAAGAAACTGGCAACCATCGCCGCGTCCCTGGCTTGCGCCGGGCTCATCATGGCGGCATGCAGCTCGAGTACGAACAGCGCGAGCGGCAGCGGTTCCGGGGCGACGACTTCCGTGAAGAGTGGCGGGTCACTGACATATGCCCTCGACGAAAACATCCCGGGTTGGAACATCAACACCTCGGCCGACAACGAATACGTCCTCCAGGAGGTCATGAACCTCATCTGGCCTCAAACGTTCCTCATCAACCCCCAGCTCCAGCCGTACCTGAACACGGACTTGGTCACGAGCGCCACCCAGACCAAGTCCAACCCGCAGACCATCGTGTACAAGATCAACCCGGCGGCCAAGTGGTCAGATGGCCAGCCCATCAACGCCGAGGACTTCTTCTACAACTACGCCGCACAAAGTGGCGCCACCAAGTCCGACGGTAAGACCCCCCTGTACACCGACATCGACGGGACCCCCTTCGACGACGCCAGCAACACGGGCTACAGCCAGGTGAAGTCGGTCACCAACTCCGCACCGGCCAGCGGCTCGTGTCAGTCGGCCACCATCACCGGCATCGGGAGCATCCCCTGCGCCAACGGTGACACCGTCACGGTCGTCTTCGCGAGTCCTTTCGCCGACTGGCGGAGCCTCTTCGGTAACCTCGTGCCGGCCCACAAGGCGGCCACGGTGGGCTGGAACAAGGGCTTCGTGGATTACAAGAACGTGGTCTCGGGCAGCTGGTACAAGATCTCGAACTACGTCGAGAACCAGTACGTTGTGCTCAAGAAGAACCCGAGCTACTGGGGCACCCCGGGCAAGCTCGACACCATCACGTTCCAGATCTTCAACGGCGACACCCAAGCCGTGCCGGCCATGCAGAATGGCGAGGTCCAGGTCATCAACCCCATCGAGACCAGCTTGTCGATCGTCCAGGCGGCTGACCAGCTCACCGGGGTGACCAAGTCGCTCATCGGCGGCCTCGAGTTCCAGCACATCGACTTCAACGAGTCGGACCCGTACCTGGCGCTCAAGTCGGTGCGTCAGGCCATCGCCTATGGCACGGACCGAAACCAGATCGTGGCCCGCACCGTCGGGGAATTCGACCCGAGCCTCAAGCCGCTCGAGAACCGCATGCTCGTCCCATCGCAGGCCGGCTACCAGGACAACGGCGCCGCCTACGCCACGCTGGACGTGGCCAAGGCCAAGTCGCTGCTCCAATCGGCTGGGTTGACGATGAGTTCCGATGGCTACTTCCAGCCCGCTACCGGGCCGCAGAAGGGCCAGGACCTGACCTTCACCATCAAGTCCACCAGCGGCAACGACCTCCGGGCCAGCATCGAGCAGCTGTTCCAGGCCGACATGAAGAACATCGGCATCAAGATCAATATCGCCAATGAGACGGCCTCCACCCTGTTCGGTACCGACCTGCCGCAAGGTCAGTACCAGATGACCCTGTTCGCCTGGGTGGCCACGCCGTTCATCTCGGGCAACCTGTCCATCTACTGCTCGTACACCAACACCTCGGCGTGCGGCCAGAACTGGACCCACTACTCCAACCCACAGGTGGACAGCCTGCTGACCGCCGGTGCGGCGGCCAGCTCGTCGACCACCGAGGTCAGCGACTTCAACAAGGCCGACCAGATCCTGTGGAGTGACATGGACACATTGCCGCTGTTCCAGGC
>Ga0307374_10009219_pt1 | contig 14582 bp, 15 predicted proteins | sample OX3MG_FD_202532 | JGI IMG/M metagenome (GOLD analysis project Ga0307374, IMG submission 202532) | Soil microbial communities from Risofladan, Vaasa, Finland - OX-3 | ecosystem: Environmental > Terrestrial > Soil > Coastal area > Acid sulfate soil | place: Finland: Risofladan, Vaasa | collected... | reverse complement strand
GCGAGCGTGCGGTCAAGGAAAAGACCGGCGGCACGATCCGGAACATTCCGCTCGACCGGGACAAGCGCCCCGGCGCCTGCGTGAACTGCGGCCAGCCCTCAGATGGGCTGGTGATCTTCGCGCGAGCGTATTAGCCAAAAATGGGGCCTACGTCGGGTGCTCCACCAGCTCCAGGAGCACGCCGCCGGTGGCGCTGGGGTGGATGAAGGCCACGCGGGCGCCACGGGCGCCGGGTCGAGGGGTTTCGTCCACGGTGCGCACGCCGGCCGCGCGGAGCCTGTCGAGCGCAGCTTGGCAGTCTTCAACCTCCAGCGCGAGGTGATGGATGCCCTCGCCGCGCTTCTCGATGAAGCGCGACAGCACACCGTCCGGCGAAGTTGACTCCAACAGCTCGATCTCACTGTCGCCCAGCGGCACGAAGCCAACGCGGGCGTTCTCCGTCGGCACGTGCTCCACGTGGATGCCGGCCACGCCCAGCACGTCCCGGTACAGCGCCAGGCGCTCATCCAGGCTTTTGACGGCCACGCCGATGTGGTCGATGCGCGAGATCATGGCTTGACCGAGGTCTTGATGTACTCCACGATGTCGCGCGTCGAGGCGCCGGGGCCGAAGATGCGGGCCACCCCCTGCTCTTGCAGGAAGGGCACGTCCTCATCGGGGATGATGCCGCCGCCGGTGACCAGCACGTCCTCGGCGCCCTGCTCGCGAAGCAGCTGGACCACTTTCGGGAACAGGGTGTTGTGCGCGCCGGAAAGGCACGACAGGCCGACCACATCCACGTCCTCCTGGACGGCGGCCCGCACAATCTGCTCTGGCGTTTGCTTGATGCCGGTGTAGATGACCTCCATGCCGGCGTCCCGGAGAGCCATAGCCACGACCTTGGCGCCGCGGTCGTGGCCATCCAGGCCCGGTTTGGCTACCAACACTCTGATTCGCTTCTCGGCGATCGTCAAGGTTCCCTCACCCTGGCCCTTGCCCGCCGCGGCGGGCAAGGAGGCAGATGGCAGCCACGCCTAAATTATGCTCGGCGGTTGGTATTCGCCGAACACGTCGCGCAGGGCGTCGCAAATCTCGCCGACGGTCGCGTAAGCGCGGACGGCGCCCAGGATTGGCGGCATGAGGTTGTCCTTGCCGGAAGCTGCGTGGCGGAGCTCGGCGAGCCAGCGGTCGACCACGTTGGAGTTGCGCCGCTTTCGCAGCGCCTGAAGGCGCTCGATTTGATGTTGGGCCAGCAATGGATCCAGCCGCAAGAGGTCCGGGCGCGACGGCTCTTCCATGACGAAGGCGTTGACGCCGACAGTTTCCCGCTCGCCGGACTCCAGCTGCTGCTGATACTCATAGGCCGCGTGCATGATCTCCGTCTGCTGGAAGCCTTGCTGGATGGCTTCCACGGCCCCGCCCAGCACCTCGATGCGCTCGATGTAGGCCCAGGCGTCCTGCTCGATGCGGTCCGTCAGATCCTCGATGAGGTAGGCGCCACCCAGGGGATCGGCGGTGCTCGCCGCACCGGTTTCCTCGGCGATGATCTGCTGCGTCCGCAGCGCGATGCGCGCGGCTTCCTCCGTAGGCAGGGCGAGCGCCTCGTCGTAGGAATTGGTGTGCAGCGACTGCGTGCCGCCCAGCACGGCGGCCAGGGCCTCGATGGCCGTGCGGACGACGTTGTTGAGGGGCTGTTGGGCGGTGAGGCTGACGCCGGCGGTCTGCGTGTGGAAGCGCATCATCATGCTCGCCGGCTTTTGGGCGCCGAAGCGTTCTTTCATGATGCGGGCCCACATGCGGCGCGCGGCGCGGTACTTGGCGATCTCTTCCAGGAAGTCCATCTGCGCGTTCCAGAAGAACGCCAATCGAGGCGCGAAGCTGTCAACTTCCAGCCCGGCAGACAGCGCGGCATTGACATAAGCTATTGCGTTGGCCAGCGTGAAGGCAACCTCTTGGACGGCGGTCGAGCCGGCCTCGCGAATGTGATACCCGGAGATGCTGATGGTGTTCCAGCGCGGCACGTGTCGGGCGCAGTAGGCGAACACGTCGGTGGTGAGGCGCATGGTCGGGCCGGGCGGGTAGATGTACAGCCCGCGGGCGATGTACTCCTTGAGGACGTCGTTCTGGACGGTGCCCCCGATCTGGTCGGGCCGGACGCCCTGCTTCTCCGCTACGCCAATGTACATCGCCAGCAGGACCGCCGCCGGCGCGTTGATGGTCATGGAGGTGGTGACCTTGTCCAGCGGAATGCCCCCCATCAGGGTGTCCATATCCTCCAAGGAATCGATGGCCACGCCAACCTTGCCGACCTCGCCTTCGGAGTGTGGCGAGTCGGAGTCGTAGCCCGACTGTGTGGGCAGGTCGAAGGCGACGCTCAGTCCGGTCTGGCCGGCCTGGAGGAGGTATTTGAAGCGCTCGTTCGTCTGCTTGGCGCTGCCAAAGCCGGCGTACTGGCGCATCGTCCACAGCCGGCCGCGGTACATGGTGGGATGGATGCCACGGGTGAAGGGATACTCACCCGGCTCGCCCAGCTCGTGGCCGCCGTTGGGCACGTGCACGTCTTCGAGCGGCAGGCCGCTCATAGTCTCGAAGCGCTCCCTGCGCAGAGGCTGGCGCTCGATCGTGGCGGCGACCGTCGTGGCCCGCCAGCGGTCGCGCGCTTCTCTCACGCGGTTTCCCGCAGACTCGATGGCCGGCTGCGCCGGTACACCGACGCCAAGATGCTGCGATAGCCGACGAAGTAGAACGCGCCGGAGTACACCGATGCCAGCATGGCGGCGAGTGTCCCCCACTTGCCGATTGCCTGGGTGTATGGCAAATCCAGGACGACCGAAATCATCACCAGGAACGTCACCAATGCCTGGACGTTGGCTTTGATCTTGCCCGGCCTGGCGGCGGCGATCACCAAGCGCTGATCCGTTGAGGCCATCAACCGCAGCGACGACACCGCGATTTCCCGCCACACCAACACGATCACCATCCAGCTCGGCGCCAGGCCAAGCGTCAGGAAGATGAGGAACAGCGTCAGGTGAAAGATGGCGTCGGCCATGGGATCGATCAGTTTGCCGAAATCGGACACCTGGTTCTTGCGGCGAGCTACCAGGCCATCAAGGAAATCGCTGATCTCGCCGAGGATAAAGAGGGCAAGCACAACGGTCCGAACCGCGGTGTTGGGCACCAGAAACAACAGCAGCAGGGGTGAAACGCCAAGCCTGAACAGGGACAGGCCATTAGCCAGGCTCATGCTATGACTCCTCTGGGCAAACTTTCGCCGTGCTCAGGGCAAAAGTCAAGTGGATAGCCACGGCTGCTGATAACATAGCGGAGGCTGTATGGCAGTAGCGGCAACCGATCTCCCGCGGGCGCCCGAACAGGCAGCGCCAGCGCCGCGTGCGCGCGAGCAGCGTTATCTACGGCCTATCTCGCGGATGGCCGTGCGGCGCGCCGTGTCGGCCCTCGAGGCGCTGGATGAGATGAAATTCATCCTGAACAACCGCCGGGACGAGGAAGGCCGCTTGGAGCTGGCCATCACCTACCTGGAGGATCTCGAGGCGCGTGTCCCCGGCGCCACCTTGGCGCTGGAGAAGTGGGCCAACCACAAGCGTGGCTCGCGGCAGTGGGAATTCACCGGCCCGGCGGTGCTGCTGGCCATCTTCGGCCTGTTCGTGGGCGAGATCGGCCGCATGCTGGACCTGGGGCTGCTGATGGGCGCGGTGCTGTTCTTCGTAGCGCTGGTGGCGATCTTCTACCGTGTGTTCGTGGACATCGACATCAAGGCGCTGTCGCTCCTGGCCGAATCCTGCACGCTGGTCGACATCTAGGCGGCGTTCAGCCTTTCGCCACCGGGAGTCCCTTGGCCAGCCAACCGGAGTAGGAGCCAGGGTAGAGCCTGGCTCCGTGAATGCCCGCGATCTCCAGGGCCAGCAGGTCGACGCAGGCGCTGACGCCGGAGCCGCAGGATGCCACGATGGGCTTGCCATCGAGCACGCCGCACGACTCGTAGTGCGCTCGCAGCTCGGCCGGCTCGCGAAAGCGGGAGTCTCGGAGGTTTGAGCCTGCCGGAACGTTGACCGAGCCGGGAATGCGGCCTGGGGCGGAATCCACCGGCTCAACCTCGCCTCGCCAGCGCTCGGGAGCTCGCGCGTCGATCAGCTGGATGTCGCCGCGCCGGAGCGCCGCCTGCACGGCATCGGTGTCCAGCACGTCGTCCGTCCGCGGATGCGCCTCGAACCGCCGGCGCGGCGACGCTTGGCCGAGGCCATCCTCCACTGGCTTGCCCGCCGCCTGCCAGGCGCGGAAGCCGCCGTCCAGCACGACGACCGATTGGTGGCCAAAATGCCGCAGCAGCCACCACAGCCGGGCTGCTCCCAGGCCGTCTCCGTCGTCGTAGGCGACTACTGTCGTCGCCGCGTCTACGCCTGCGCGAGACATGGTGTCGGCGAAATCGCTCGCCGCCGGCAGCGGGTGGCGGCCACCCTCGCCGGGCGCGGATGCCAGGTCGCGGTCCATGTCCAGGTGGACGGCGCCAGGGATGTGGCCGGCTTCGAACATCTGCCGCCCGGCTTTGGGGGAGCCCAACTTCCAGCGTGCATCGACGATGCGAATGGAGGAGCTGGGCGGAGCCGCGGCGAGGTCGTCGATGCCGATCAGCGGGGATGAGGCACCTACCGCGTCCATAGAGTCATCATACGCGGCTGGAGTCGTACAACAGCGCAAGCATGCGGCATCGATCTGTCTGGACCGGCATAGGAGGATTGGGCCATTAAGCGCAAGCAGGCGGCAACTGGCGTGGCTAGGTAGAAGTGATGGCTGGCGGCGGAGTTCCTTGCGAGATGCGCTCGAGAGTGTCCGTTTGGCTTGGGTCGCTCCTGGCGGCGACTCTCCTCGCGGCTTGTGGATCGCAGACTACCGCGCCGCCGTCGACGGGCAGCGCGGCGGCGAGCCCCGCGGTGACAACGGCCTCACCGGCGGTGGACACGCCCACTCCGGCGCCAACGAACACGCCTGTGCCCACCGCTGTTCCGCAACCCTCGGTTCGGAGCCCGCTCACCGGCTTGCCGGTGGCGTCGCTCGACGACATCACGCGCCTGCCGCTGCTGGTGAAGCTCGGCAACTCGGGAGCCGAGCGGCCGCAGTCAGGCTTGTCCCAAGCCGATGTGGTGTACGAGAGCGTGACCGAAGGCGGCATCACCCGCTACGCGGCGCTGTTCCAGTCGCGAGAGGCGACGACTATCGGCCCGGTGCGTTCGGCGCGTTTGAGTGACCTGCAGATCGCGCCCGAGTTTGGCGCAGTGCTCGCCCACGTTGGGGCCAGCAGCCCGATCATGGCGATGCTGCGGAACGGCAGTGTGCTGGATCTCGATCAATTCTTCTATCAGCAGTACTACCACCGCACGAAGGATCGCGTACCGCCATACAACGTTTACACCGGGACGGCGACGCTGCGGACCGGCGCCAAGGACCGTGGCTATCCCGGTACGGTGGCTCAACTCGCTCCCTATTCCTTCGAGACTGCGCCTCCCGACGGTGGTTCGGCGAGCACCGTCGACTTCGACTTTGCGCCTGAGACGCACGCCCAGTACGTCTACGACGCCACTCAGCACGCCTATCACCAGATCGAATACCGCCAGCCCACCGCGGACGCCGCCACCGGCCAGCCCGTGCCAATCTCGAACCTGATCGTGCAGTTCGCGCCGGTCCGGACGACCACCATCGTGGAGGACAAGAACGGCAGCCATTCGCTCGACTACAGCCTGACCGGCAGCGGCAAAGCGCTGCTGTTCCACGATGGCGTCGAGGCTCAGGGCAGATGGGTGCGAAAGAGCCTCGCCAGCCGGACGTCGTTCGAGGATGCCGCCGGCAAGCCTCTTGCGTTAGCCGCCGGTTCGGTATGGATCGCCCTCGTCAGCCCGGAGACCGCGGTTACCGTCCGGTCGTTGTAGCCTCGGCCGGCGGCCTCGCCGGTACACTTGTGCTGCCCCTTGAAGATCACTTTCCTGCTGGTCGAGCGGAGCTTTCTCGCGTCACTCCGTCAGGCGGCCGACGAGGTTTGCCGGAGGCACGCTCCGGACCTCGAACTGGCCATTCACGTCCTGCCGGACCTGAAATCTGACGATGCCTGGCGGCAGGTTCAGGTTGATGTTGCCGCCTCGCTGGCGGTGTTCGCCGTGCACATCACCGACGAGGCCAGCGCCGCCCGCGTCGTTGGCTTGCTGGACTCGGCTCCCCCTCTCCCGCCGCTTTCGCCGTCCGCGCAGGATGGGGAGAGGGTTGCGGTGAGGGAGCTCGGGACTGAGGGGCCAAAGGCCTTCGTGCCGCTCAACTGCGTCGCCAGCGTGATGCAGCGCGCGCGGCTGGGCAAGCTGGACCTTGCGGCCAGCAGCGGTTTCATGGCCCGTTTCGGGCGCCTCATCCGGCGGCCCTCCGGCAACTCCAGCGCCGAGTCCTTTGCCGCGTTCGCTGGGAAGGTTTCGCGCTGGCTGCGCTTCGCGCCAGGCCGGGGGCAAGACCTCCGGACCTATCTCGAGCTGTACAGCTACTACCTCAACGCCTCCCCGGACAATCTCCGCAACCTGCTGCTGCTGGTGCTGCGACGCTATGGCCGCCGCGACCTGCCCGTCGAGCCACCGGTGGAGTACCCCACCGCCTCGCTCTACCACCCGGACGCGCCGCGACTGTTCGAGGATCTGGCCGACTACATTGAGTGGTTCCACGGCCGGCCAGGCGCGCCCCCCCGGACAGCGCCCAAGGTGGGTGTGATCCTATTCCGCAGCTTCGTTCTCAACGGCAACACGGCCCACTACGACGCCGTGATTCGGGCGCTCGAAGCGCGAGGCTTGACGCCTCTGCCGGCGCTTGCGTTTGCCCTGGACAACCGGGTGGTCCAGGAACGCTATTTTGGCGCCGTGGAGGTCATCCTGTCGCTGGCTGGCTTCGGCTACGTTGGCGGCATGGGCGCCAATGACGCGCCAGCCGCGGTCGAGGCTTTGGCGCGCCAGGATGTGCCGTACCTGGACGCGGTGGCGCTCACCTTCCAGCGCGTCGAGGAATGGCTGGACAGCGCCACCGGGCTCAATCCCCTGCAGTCGATGATGCAAGTGGCGATCCCAGAGCTCGACGGCGCTGTCGAGCCGTTCATCTTCGGCGGGATTACCGGTGAACGGGAGGGCTTTCAGCCGATCGCCGACCGTGTGGATCGGCTGGCGGACCGGCTGGCGCGGCGCGTGGCTTTGAGGCTCAAGCCCAACGCCGAAAAACGCATCGCCGTCACGCTGTTCAGTTTTCCTCCGAATGCCGGCACGCTTGGCACCGCGGCCTACCTCGACGTGTTCGCCAGCTTGCACCGGCTGCTGCTGCGCCTGGCGGAGGAAGGCTATGCGGTTGAGGATGTGCCGTCCAGCCCCGAGCAACTGCGGCGGTCGATCGCCGAGGGCAATTCCGCCACCCTTGGCACGCCAGCCAACGTTGCGGCGCGCATCCCGTTGGCCGGTTACAAGCGCGGCTGGCCGTGGTGGCAGGAGATCGAAGCTTGCTGGGGCGCGCCGCCGGGCCAGTTCAATACCAACGGCTCCGAGCTGTTCGTGCTGGGCCGCCACTTTGGGAAGGTGTTCGTCGGCGTCCAGCCGTCATTCGGCTACGAAGGCGACCCGATGCGCCTGATGGTGGCCCAGGGGCAGACGCCGCACCACGGCTTCTGCGCTTACTACCTGTACCTGCAAGACCTCTGGCACGCCGACGCGGTGCTCCACTTTGGCACGCACGGCTCGCTGGAGTTCATGCCCGGCAAGCAGGTGGGCCTTTCCGCCAGCTGCTGGCCTGACCGCCTCATCGGCTCCTTGCCCCATGTCTACCTTTACAGCGTGGGCAATCCGTCTGAGGGCACCATCGCCAAGCGCCGTGGCTACGGCACGCTCGTGTCCTATCTCAGCCCACCCATGCAGCAGGCCGGCCTGTACAAGGAGCTGCTGCGCCTGAAGGATCTGCTGGACGTGTATCGGCGCACTCAGGACGCCGAGCTTTTGCCCGAGATCGACGGCCTTGCGAGTGTCCTGTCCCTTGGCCGCGAAAGGATCGCTCAGCGGGTGTGACCACCGACCAGCGCGTCGCCGAGTTGCTCGACCATTTGCGCGAGATCGAGGAGCGCCTCATCCCCACTGGCCTGCACGTCCTGGATGAGGCGGGCGACCTGAGGGACGCCGTGGCTCTGGCGGCTGAGCACCACCCCCCGGAAGTCATCGCTCAGCTGGAAGCCGATCTGCAGCGGCTGTCCGAAAGCGATGCCATCGTGCGCACGCTGGGTGGCCGCTATGTTCGGCCCTCCTCCGGCGGCGACGTGATCCGCAACCCCAAAGCCGTTCCCACTGGCCGCAACCTCCATGGCCTGAACCCGGCGCTGGTCCCCAACTCCTACGCCCTGCGGCAGGCTCACCGGACCGTGGACCTGCTGCTGGCGCGCGCCAGCACCGACAACGGCGCCTATCCCGAGAGCATCGGGCTGGTGCTGTGGGGGACGGACAACCTCAAGACCGATGGCGAGGCTATCGGCCAGGTGCTGTGGCTGCTCGGCGTCGAGCCCCTGGTGGACGACCTGGGCCGGGTGCACGATGTCCGCCTCATGCCGCTGGCAGAGCTAGGCCGGCCGCGCATCGACGTGGTGGTGACGGCCTCGGGTATCTTTCGCGACATTTTCGCCAACCACCTCGATTTGCTCGACCGCGCGTTTCACCTGGCCGCGCTGGCCGAGGAGCCAGCGGACCAGAACTTCGTCCGCAAGCACACCCTGGCGCTGGCCGCCGAGCTGGAGCTTTCGTGGGAAGAGGCCGCCCAGCGCATCTTCAGCAACGCTCCCGGCGCCTACGGCAGCAACGTCAACTTCGCCATCGAGAACCAGGCCTGGCGCGAAGAGGAAGACCTGGGGCGGATGTTCTTGAGCCGCAAGTCATTTGCCTACGGACGAGGCTTCGAGGGGCGGCAGGCGGAGCAGCTGTTCGAACGTGCGCTGGCTACGGTCGAGGTGACCTTCCAGAACGTGGATAGCCTCGAGTTCGGCGTCACCGACATCGACCATTATGCCGAGTACCTGGGCGGCATGACCAAGGCCGTGGAATGCGTCCGGGGTAGCCAGCCGGCGGCCTACCTTGGCGACTTCGTGATGCCTGAGGGCAAGGTCCGGTCGGTGGGCGAGATGGTTGTCCTGGAAACGCGGACCAAGACCCTGAACCCGCGCTGGTACGAAGGCATGCTCGCGCACGGCTACGAGGGTGCCCGCGAGATCGAGAGCCATGTCACCAACACCTTCGGCTGGAGCGCCACCTGTCGCGCCGTCCCCGGCTGGGTGTACGACAGCATCGCCCAAACGTACGCGCTCGACCCGGCCATGCTGGCTCGTCTGCGAGAGGCCAACCCTCACGCCGCGGCTGGGCTTGTGGGACGTTTGCTGGAAGCGAACACCCGAGGCTATTGGCAACCCCCAGAGCCGGTGCTGGCCAGCCTTCGCGAGCGCTTCCTGGACCTGGAAGCCGCTGCCGAAGGCCCGGCTTAATCCTTCACAGGTGTGCCTCGCCGCTCGCGGGAAAGGAACTTGCCCGCCGGGTCACCATACGGCCGCCGGCGACATACGTCCGCGAGTTGCCGATGACCACCAGCGTGAACATATCCACTTCGGCAAGGGGTAGGTCGCCGAGCGTGTGGATGCGGACGCTCTGGCCAGGGCGGTAGGCGTTCCGCACCAGTCCCACGGGAGTGGCGCGCGAGCGGTGTCGCAGGAAGATGTCACGCGCCTCGGCCAGCAGCTGGCGGCGGCGCTGGCTGGCTGGGTTGTAGAGCGCCGCCACCAGGTCCGCTTCAGCGGAAGCCGCCAGCCGGTGTCGGATGACGCCGGCTGGGACGTGCAGGTCGCTGAGGCTTATGGTCGCGAAGTCCGCCATCAGGGGCGCACCTAAGAGAGCCGCGGCGCTGCTGGCGGCGGTGATGCCGGGAATCGCCTCGACCTCCAGCGCGACATCGTCGCCAAGCTCCTCGTAGACGAGGCCGGCCAGGGCGTAGATGCCGGCATCGCCGCTGGATACGAGAGCCACCCGCCGTCCGCCCCGGGCGAGCTCAATGGCGCGGCGGGCGCGTTCGACCTCCTCGCCCAACGGCAGCGCTTCGCAGTTGGCCAGCGGCAGCCACTCGGAGACCATGTCGGTGTACAGCGCGTAGCCGACCACAATCTCGGCCCCTCGGAGCGCGTCGAGCGCCTGGTAGGTGAGCTGATCGCGGCCTCCGGGACCGATGCCTACCACCGCCAGCCGGCCGGCCCGCGCCCGCCGGGCCACCGCCACGGTCACGTTGGCCGATTTTCGCTTGGGAACGACCAACCGCCCACCGGACGCCAGCAGCGCCGCGGCTTCAGCCACGCTGGGCGTGCCAACCGCCTCGGCTACATTGGCCGATGGATTGGGCGTCTCGACGGCGCGCAGCTCCGAGGAGGAGAACCAACGTAGCGGCTGGTGCCAGCGGGCCGCGAAATCGAGCAGTCCCGGCTCCTCGCGCTTCGCATCAATGCTGGCGATTTCAACTACCGACTCGAAGGAGGCGCCAGTCTCAGCCAGGGCTTCGCGGGCGAGCTTCTGGATGTCGTCCGCTGAGGCGCCGGACGAGCAGCCGATGCCCATCACCAGATCGCGATCCAGGAGGGATTCGCCGGCCGTGGTGATCACGGGCTCAGCCCCGATCTGCCGGGCGACGCTGCGCGCCAGTTCGTTGGCCCCGCCCTCATGGCCCGATACCAGGCTCACGGCGAAGCGACCGGCATCGTCCACCACCACCACTGCCGGATCGCTCGCCTTGCCGGTCAGCAACGGCGCCGCCAAGCGCACGGCGATGCCGGCTGCCCCGAAGAACACGATCTCGCGACTGGTGCGCCAGGCTTCCGCCAGCGCCTCTCGCGGGGAGCCTTCCAGCAGGCGGCCGTGGACATGGTCCGCCAGCCGCCGGCCGTGGGCGCTGACGGCTACCAGAGCGGGGGATGAACCTGTCTCGGGCAAGGTCCCTCCAACTGTAAAGGCTGCGCGCTGGCTGCTGGCTGTCGAAAAAGCTACTCTTGTGCCAGATAGTGGAATATCTGGACCAGCTGCGGAATCTGGGTCACCGTCTGGCCGACGCCAACGCGGGCCTGATGGCGTGGGACAGCATTGAGGCGCAGAAGCACGTGTCCAAGGCCGAACGCGGCGATCCGGCCACGCCGCCAAGCCTCAGCCGCCAGGCGCTCAAGCTGCAGCTGATCCTGCTGATGGCCGATATGAGCCGCCTGGAGCAGGAAATCGGCATGGCCTCGGTGCTCAGCGCCAACTGATTCGCTTGGTGCTTGCATGAATCGCCGGGGAGGCGCAAAGAAACAAACGCCCACCAAGCGGCAGAAGAAGCCCGCCACGAGGAAATCGCCAGGCGTCATCAAGGCTTCGTCAGCCAAAGCCGTCGAGCTGACCGCCGAGAGCACAGACTACGTTTCGAAGCTGGCGGTGGCCTTGTCCGACGTCTCTGCCGCCCAGGACAACTGGGTGCAGGAGGTCGAGGCAGCTTCGCGGAATCCATCGTTGCTGCGGGATCCTGTTTGTCAGGCCAGGCTCAGCTCGGCCATGAGCTCCGTGGTCTCGGCGGCCGGCCGGTTGCGGATTGAGCCGGTGCCGGACGGGATGCAGCCCGCGGACGAGGTGTTGGGTCGGGCTTGCGCTCAAGCCGAGCTGGCGGCCGCTGCCAAGGGTAACGGCTCCGGCATCCTCAGCACCGCCGCCATCGTGGCCTCGATCCGGCACCTCGACGAAATGAGCCAGCTCCTGCAGCAGGCGTACGGGCTTATTCGCGGTTAGCCCCGCGCTCGCTGAAGCCTGGCGACGGTCCTACAACCGGAACAGCTCGATGGCGTTCTTGCCGGCGATAGCCTGCTTGCTCTCCCGTGCCAGCCGCATGGCGCCAAGCACGTCCACCAGCTCGCGCACCGTTTCCCCTGAATACGACTCCAGCGGGTAGTCCGAGCCGAACAGCAGCCGCTGCGCGCCGACCACCTCGACGGCCCACTTGACGAGTGGCGCCCATCCGCCGTTGCCGGCTGTGTCGAAGTAGAACTTGCCCCAACGCTCCTCGAACACATCGGCAATACCCATCGCCTGCTGGTCGCGCTGAGTCTTGGCCAGGTCCGGCGTGGGGTTGGGCACCTCCGGCGGCGCGAAGAACATGGAGATGCGCCCGCGCAGGAAGATGGACGTGCCGCCGGTGTGCGGCAGCACGAACTTCAGGTTCGGGAATTCCGGGAAGACGCCATTCATAATCCGGACCGCGGCCAGGGTGGTGTCGAACGGCCGCGAGCAGGACCGCTCCATGCCCCAGTCGGTCGAGGCGCCTTGCGGCAGCAGCGCCGGGTGCAGGATGATCGGCACATCCAGCTCGGTGATCTTGCGCCACAACGGCGCCAGCTCGCGCATGTCCAGCGTGGCTGTGCCGTCCGATGTCGGCAGCCCCACGGCCACCAGGCCCAGCTCACGGATCGCGCGCTCCAGCTCCTCCGGAGCCTCGTCCGGACTCGTGAGCTGCACGTGCGCGGCGCCGTACAGCCGGCCCGGGTTGTCGCGCTGGATGGCGGCGAAGCCGTCGTTCAGCTGGCGGCATACGGCCATGCCCAGCGTGCTCACGCCGGAGTAGGTCAGGATCGCGGTGTCCACGCCACCCTGGTCCATCGCCTGCAGGTGCGTCTCCACGCTGTGCAAGGACTCGCTCAGGGTGATGCTGATGCGGTCGTTCACCAGCCGTTTAGCGCCGTCAGCCTGGGCCTTGAGGTCGTCGAACACGACCTTCGGCAGGAAGTGATGGTGAACGTCGATAACGCGCGTGTCTTCCAGCATGGTCCTATTCCAGCCTTACGTTCTTGCCGAAGTCATAGTCCTGTCCGATATCGCTTTGGAGCTCCCAGGCCACGCGGCCGGGGCCGGGCCAGCGCTTGCTGAAGGTGTCGTCGAGGAACGTCAGCAGCAGCTGCCATGCGTCCTTGGCCTCGGCCGGTCGGTAGCGGCCCGGCATGGTGTCGTTGAGCCAGCCGTGCGGCATGTGCGGGTAGACCCTCATGCGGTAGCTCTTGCGTGCCTCCTCCAAGGCGCCCTTGATGCGCAGGATGTCGTCCATCGAGATGACGTGATCGCTTTCGCCGAAGACGTACAGCGAGGGCGCGGTCGTTGCGCCGATCATGTCCGGCATGCTTCGCGGCTGGAGCTCCGTGACCTGCCAGTCCGAATCCTGGGCCGCGCCGTAGAAGATCACCAGCGCCGCCAGGTCGTGCCGCTGGCTGCCGATGGAGATGGGATAGCGCCCGCTCTGGCAGACGCCCATCACCGCCAGCTTGCCGCCATCCACCCGCGGGTGGGCCTTGAGGTACTCCAGGCCGCCGTTGACCACGGCGCCGATCTCCCCGTCGGGCAGCTTGGCGTGCACGTCGCCGCGCTTGAGCGCTTCTTTATCGCCTTGCCAGCGCGAGAACAGGTCGGGCGCGAGCGCAACATAGCCGTCGCCGGCGAGCTTCTCGGCCAAGTCCAGCGTATGCTGCACCAGGCCATAGCGCTCGTGGAGGATCACCACGGCCCCTGTGCGGCCGCCACCGCTGGGCAGATACAAATGGCCGCTGAGGCCGTCGCCAAACGTTACTGCTTCAGACACGGGGCCTAGTGTAAGGCTTACAATACTCCCGGCATGTCTTTTGAAGGCAAGGTTGCCATCGTGACCGGCGGTGGCAGCGGTATCGGTCGGGGCGTAGGCCTGAGGCTGGCGCGCGACGGCGCATCGGTCGTCGTGGCGGATGTGAATGACGCCGCTGCGCAGAAGGTGGCGGAGGAAGTCGATGGGTTGGGCATCCAAACCGACGTTGCCAGCGAACAGCAGGTGGCCGGCATGGTGGACCAAGCCATCAGCCGCTTCGGCCGGCTCGATTTCCTGGTGAACTGTGCGGGGAATGCCGCTTTTGCCCCGGTGGCTGAGCTGTCGCTGGCCGATTGGCAGGCCGTCATCGATGTGCACCTGACCGGCGCCTTCCTGTGCTGCCGCGCGGCATTGGACCACCTGGTGGCCGCCAAGGGCCGGATCGTGAGCGTCAGCTCCAACTACGGTTTCAAGGGCCGGCCGGGAGGTTCCAACTATTCGGCGGCCAAGGCCGGGATCGTCGGCCTCACCAAGGTGCTGGCTTACGAGCTGGCGCCGGACGTGACGGTCAACGCCATCGCGCCGGGGCCCACCGACACCCCGCGCTGGCGCCGGAGCATGGAGGATGGGGGCGCTGGCTTCGAAGCCAAGCGTGCGCAGCGGGTGAAGGACATCCCGCTCGGCCGCCTGGGCGAGCCCGACGATATCGCAGGCGGCGTGGCCTTCCTGCTGGGCGCGGATGCGAGGTGGATCACCGGCTCGGTCCTCCACGTCAACGGCGGCGAGTTCATGCTGTGAAGCCCAACGCGGATGTCGAGTGCTGGGTGAGGGCACTGTGAGCGGGCGGTTGGAGGGCCGGGTAGCCCTGGTTACCGGCGCCGGCCAGGGCATTGGCCGGGCTATGGCGCGGCGCTTCGCCGCCGAAGGCGCGGCCGTCGGCG
>Ga0307374_10009217_pt1 | contig 14586 bp, 13 predicted proteins | sample OX3MG_FD_202532 | JGI IMG/M metagenome (GOLD analysis project Ga0307374, IMG submission 202532) | Soil microbial communities from Risofladan, Vaasa, Finland - OX-3 | ecosystem: Environmental > Terrestrial > Soil > Coastal area > Acid sulfate soil | place: Finland: Risofladan, Vaasa | collected... | reverse complement strand
GCCCCACCCGTGTTGCCCATGGGGCCAGATCAACATCCTGCCCCCAAAAAGGACAGTACCTGCGCAGATGCGGAATCAACAGCGTCAACTTGTGGGTAAATGAAAGGTTGCTTTGACGCGTACGCTCCAGCACCGCCTCGCGCATCTCGCGGGGGTCGCGCCGCTTTGCCTGCTAGCAAAATCGGCGCGAAAGGCTGCGACATTCCGCAGGGCGGCCCGCCCCCGGGAAGCGAATTCGGCGCGGCCCCAGCGAGGCGCAGCACCGACTTGGGGCCATGGGGCCCCCGAGTCGGCGCGAGCACAAGCGGGACGCGCGCCGCAGGCGCGCTGGGGCCCGCGCCCACCATTGACCGACCTGCTCCAGCTTCTGTTCTGGAGTCATGCGCCGCCAGATGACGACTTGGCGCTCCTCGATGTCGGCGCTGGTATCGCGGGCGACGAGGCCCTGTTCGGCCACGCCCCGATGATAGCTCCGCCACCCCGGGCCGTCGGGTGCGCCGCCGAGCCCCTCGGGCCCTGAGGCCGCCCTGAGGCGGCGCTGGGCGCGCCCGTGTTCAGGAGCGTGCTCTATGGTACAGACGCCCTCGCCGCGAGCGGTGAGGATAAGCCATGTAAGAGCCAGCGAAAGGAACCTCCCAATGTCGAACGACAAGCACATTCCCAAGAATCCCCCGGCGGAAGCCGAGCACAAGCAACACGACCAGCAGCACACTCAACACGGCGAGCACCTGTACGGCAGCCCCACCCCGGCCGTGAATCATGCGGATGGCAGCAAGGACGAGCTGAACAACCAGCGCGGACAGCACAGTGGACCGCCGATCCAGACCGGCAAGCCGCCGCAAAGCGGTCAGACCGGCCAGCACAAGGGCGCGGAGCACGAGCGCGAGGCCCACAAGCCGGACGATCGGGCGCGCAAGAGCGCCTAGCGGCGGCAGCCTGCGGGCGCCTGCGGCGCCCGCTCGCGGTGGCGGCGGAGGGCTCGGGCTTCCACGAGCTCAAGGGAGATCGAAGCAATGAATGCGGATCAACTGCAGGGAAAATGGCACCAGATGAGAGGGGCGGTCAAGCAGCAATGGGGCAGGCTAACCGACGACGACGCGATCTATATTGATGGCGCCCAGGACAAGTTGATCGGCCGGGTGGAGGAGCGCTATGGCGTGTTGCGCCAGGAGGCCCGCCGCCTGGTGCAACGCTGGCTGGACGACATGGCCGCCTGAGCCAGTCGCGGGGGTCGCGCCGCTTTGCGCGGGCAAAATCGGCGCGAAAGGCCGCGAACCGGGGCCCCCGGGACCCGCCGCGGGTCCCGGGGTGGTCGTAATTCCGCAGGGGCAGACGCGCCGGTGGCGCGTCTGCGCCCCCGGGAAGCGAATGCGGCGCGGCCCCAGCGAAGCGCAGCGCCGACTTGGGGCCCCGGGGCCCCCGAGTCGGCGTGAGCAAGCCGCCCCGCGCTGTTACAGCGGGGCGGCTCACAAGCGGGACGCGCGCAGCAGGCGCGCTGGGGCCCGCGCCCACCATAGCGAAGCGCAGCGCCGACTTGGGGCTCCGGGGCCCCCGAGTCGGCGTGAGCAAGCCGCCCCGCGCTGTTACAGCGGGGCGGCTCACAAGCGGGAGGCGCGCCGTAGGCGCGCTGGGGCCCGCGCCCACCGATGAAGGGACCACGATGAACCACCAAGTGCCCGGCGAAAATTCCGATGCCAGCGATCTGGAAGGGCTTTCCTCGATTGCCGATGCGGCCGAAGACAGCGTGCGGGATCTGGCCGACACCGGGCAGGGCTTTGAAGCCGATGTCATCGAGGGCGTGGAGCGCGCCGCCGACCATCCCGAGCGACCTGCCCGAGCCCACCAGGACCCGCACGCCCAGGGCTTTGCCGTGGACGAGCCCGACATCCACGACATTGTCTAGCGGCGGGCGCCCCGCCGCCGCGTGCTGACGGCACGGTGCGGCCGGCGGTCGGGAGCCAAGCCAGCTAGCGGGAAACGGTCCTAGTACAGCACCCGGGTGCGGAGCGTGCCCGGGATCTGCTCCAGGCGGCGCTTGAGCTCGGCGGTGGCGGCGCGCGCGTCGCCCTCGATGTCCATCACCACGTAGCCCAGGGTGGCGTTGGTTTGCAGGTACTGGCCGGCGATATTGATCTGCAGCCCGGAGAAGATGGCGTTGATCTCGCTCAGCACGCCGGGGCGGTTGCGGTGGATGTGCAGCAGGCGGTGCAGGCCGGGGTGCTCGGGCAGCGAGACCTCGGGGAAGTTGACCGCCCCCAGGGTCGAGCCGTTGTTGCTGTACTTGATCAGCTTGCTGGCCACCTCGGTGCCGATGCTCTGCTGCGCCTCCTCGGTGCTGCCGCCGATGTGGGGGGTGAGGATGACCTGGTCCAGGCCGCGCAGCGGGGAGGCGAACTCCTCGCCGCCGCCCTTGGGCTCGCGCGGGAAGACGTCGAGGGCGGCGCCGCCCAACCGCTGGGCGCGCAGCGCCTCGGCCAGGGCTTCGATCTCGACCACCGTGCCGCGGGAGGCGTTGATGAGCGCGGCGCCGGGCTTCATGCGGGCGAGCTGGGCGGCGGCGATCATATTGTGGGTGGCGGCGGTCTCGGGCACGTGCAGCGTGACCACGTCGGCGCGCTCCAGCACCGCCTGCAGGGTGGGCAGGGCGCGGGCGTTGCCCAGCGCCAGCTTGGCCTCGACGTCGTAGTAGACCACCTGCATGCCCAGCGCCTCGGCCAGCACCCCCACCTGGGTGCCGATGTGGCCGTAGCCGACGATGCCCATCACCTTGCCGCGCGCCTCGTGCGCGCCGGCGGCGCTCTTGGCCCACTCGCCGCGGTGGGCGAGGGCGTTGCGCCGCGGGATGCCGCGCAGCAGCAGGATGGCCTCGGCCAGCACCAGCTCGGCCACGCTGCGGGTGTTGGAGTAGGGCGCGTTGAACACCGCGATGCCGCACTCCTGCGCCGCCGCCAGGTCCACCTGGTTGGTGCCGATGCAGAAGCAGCCCACCGCGATCAGCTTCGCCGCCTGGCGCAAATGCTCGCCGCGGAGCTGGGTGGCGGAGCGAATCCCCACGATATGGATCTCGGCCAGCGCCGCCGCCAGCTCGGCCCCCGCCAGCGCCTGGGCGTGGCAGGCGATGTCGCTGTAGCCGTCGGCGCGCAGCGCCTCCACCGCGCTGGCGTGGATGCCCTCCAACAGCAGGATCTTGATCTTCGATTTATCGAGGGAGTAGTCGCTCATAGGTTCAGCACCTCCGCCAGATGCAGCGCCCGGCGGGGAGAGTTTTGCGCGATCTGCTCGCGGCAGCTAAAGCCGTTGCTGACCAGCAAGGTGGCCGCGTCGGCGCCGCGCACCCGCGGCAGCAGCACGCGCTCGCCCAGCGCCTGGGAGACCGCGAATTTGTCCTTCTCAAACCCGAACGGCCCGGCCATGCCGCAGCAGCCCGAGTCGAGCAGCTCGACGCTGGCGCCGGTGGAGCGCAGCAGCGCCATCTCCTCTTGCATGCCGGCCAGGGCGTGCTGGTGGCAGTGGCCGTGCACCAGCAGCTTGGCCTTGATGCGCGGCGGTTGGTAAGCGGGGGCGTGGCGGGCGAGGAATTCGCCCAGCAGCAGCGCCCGTTCGCGCAGTTGGCGGGCGCGCGGATCGCGCGGCAGCAGGTTGACCAGCTCGTCGCGGAAGACGCTGCAGCAGCTCGGCTCCAGCACCACGATGGGCAGGCCCGCCTCGAGCGCGGGCGCAAGCGCGTCCAACACCCGCAGCAGGTAGCGCTTGGCCAAGTCGAGCATGCCGAAATCGTAGAGCGGGCGGCCGCAGCAGAGATGGCGGCGCGGCACCTCGACCGCGAAGCCGGCGCGGGTGAGCACGGCGTGGGCGGCCTGCAGCGTTTGCGGGTGCAGGTAGTTGTTGAAGGTGTCGGCCCACAGCAGCACGCGCTGGCCCTCGCCGCCGGCGGCGGCGGGGCGGGGAAGCGAGCGGGTGAAGGCGGGGGCGAGGCGGGGAAGCTGGCGCTCGGGATGGATGCCCAGCAACGCCTTGGCGGGCGCGGCCAGCGCTCCCTGCCCGAGGGCGTTGGCCAAGCCGGGGGCGAGCGAGGCCAGCCGCGCCCAGCGGTCCATCCGCCCGAAGGCGTAGGCGGCCAGCGGCCGCAGCCGCCCCTGGTAATAGTGGGAGAGGAACTCGGCCTTGTAGGTGGCCATGTCCACCCCCACCGGGCACTCGCGCTTGCAGGCCTTGCAGCTCAGGCAGAGGTCGAGCGCCTCCTTCACGTCTTGGTTGCGCCAGCCGTCGGCCAGCACCTCGCCCTGCATCAGCTCCCACAGCAGGTGGGCGCGGCCGCGGGTGGAGTGGCGCTCCTCCCCGGTGGCCATGTAGCTGGGGCACATGCCGCCCTCCTGCTTGCGGCAGGCGCCCACGCCGACGCAGCGCGAGGCGGCGTGCGCCAGCGAGCCGTGGTCGTCGGGCAGGCTGAAGCGGGTGGCGGGCTCCCAGGGGCGGTAGTCGGCGCCCAGGCGCAGGTCGGCGTGGGCGGGGCGGGCGTCCAGCAGTTTGCCCGGGTTCATGCGCCCCTCCGGGTCCCACAGCCGCTTGAACTCGCGGAAGGCCTGCATCAGCTCCGGCCCGAACATCTTGGGCAGCAGCTCGCCGCGCGCCTGGCCGTCGCCGTGCTCGCCCGAGAGCGAGCCGCCGAGGGAGAGCACCAGGTCGGCGGCCTCATCCAGGAATTGGCGGAAGGCCAGGATGCCGCGCTCGGTCTGCAGGTCGAAGTTGATGCGCATGTGGACACAGCCCTGGCCGAAGTGTCCGTACATGGGCGCCTGGTAGCCGTAGCGGTCCATCAGCGCCTGGATGCCGCGCAGGTAGGCGCCCAGCCGCTCGGGCGGGACGCCGGCGTCTTCCCAGCCCTCCCAGCCGTGGGGGCGGCCGGGGGCGAAGGCGGTGGCGCCCAGGCCGGACTCGCGCACGTGCCACACCCGCGGCGCCTCGGCGGCGGTGTAGATGCGGGTGGAGGGGCGGGCGGGCGAGGCCGCCAGGGCGCGGGCAAAGCTGGCGGCGCGGTCGGCGGCCTCGGCCGCGGTCCAGCCGCCAAACTCGACCAGCAGGAAGCCGCCGCCGGAGGGCAGCAGCCCCACATCTTCTGGCAGCAGGTTTTTCGCCCGCATCAGCTCCAGCAAGAAGGCGTCCATGCCCTCCAGGCCGATGGGCTGGTACGCCAGCACCTCGGGCACATGGTCGGCGGCGATGAAGTGGTCGGCGAAGCCCACCCCCACCAGCACGCGGTGGGGCGGGCTGGGATGGAGCTGCAGCGTGGCCTCGAGCACGGTGACGCAGGTGCCTTCGCTGCCCACCAGGGCGCGGGCGACGTTGCAGCCCGCCTCGGGCAGCAGCTCGTCCAGGTTGTAGCCGGAGACGCGCCGCGGGATGCGGGGAAAGCGCTGGCGGATGAGCGGGGCGTAGCGCGCGGCCAGGTCGCGCAGCCCGGCGTAGATGGCCCCGCGGCGCCCGCCGGCGGCGATGATGGCCGCCATCTCCGCCGGCGGGGTGGGGCCGACCGCGAGCCGGGTGCCGTCGTAGAGCATCACCTCCAGCGCCTCGATGTTGTCCACCGTCTTGCCGCCCATGAGGGCGTGCACGCCGCAGGAGTTGTTGCCGATCATGCCGCCCAGGGTGCAGCGGCTGTGGGTGGCGGGGTCGGGGGCGAAGGTGAGGCCGTGGCGCTCGGCCGCCTCGCGCACCCGGTCGAGCACGATGCCGGGCTCGACCCGCGCCCGCTTGGCCTCCGGGTCGAGCGCCAGCAGGCGGTGCAGGTGGCGGGAAAAATCCATCACCACGGCGACGTTGCAGCCCTGGCCGGCGAGGCTGGTGCCGGCGCCGCGCGCCAGCACCGGCGCCCCCAGGGCGCGGCAGGCGGCGAGCGTGGCCTCGACGTCGGCGGCGTCGCGCGGCGTCACCACGCCGATGGGGATCTGGCGGTAATTGGAGGCGTCGGTGGCGTAGAGGGCGCGCGCGCCGGGGTCGAAGCGCACCCCGCCCCGCACCCCGGCCCGCAACCGCCGTTCCAGCTCGGCGGCGGCGCCGAAACCCGGCGACGGGGCGTGGGAACTGGGCAGCAGGACGAAGGGGTCAGGAGCCACGAACCAGCATATCAGGGCGGGGCGGCAGGGATGGAGGCTGGATTGCAGGGGGATTGCTGGGAGTGCGCCTCGCTTAGCGGTTGCTAAGGTTGGGCGGGCCACCCCGGGGAGGCGAACATGACGATTGCCAGCATTGCCAACATTGCCAGCAGCCTATTGGGCTACGGCGCGGCCGGACCGCAAGGCCCCCGGCAGCAGATGCAGGCGGAGTTCCAGAAGTTGGGCCAGGACCTGCAGTCGGGCAACCTGGCGGCGGCGCAAACCGATGTGGCCATGCTGCAGCCGGCCGGATCGCAGGCGAATGCGGCGGCGGCGCTGCCGGCCGCGGGGCTGCACGCCCGCGGGCACCATCGTCCCGACGGCGACGGCGACGGCGGCGGCGGCGCCAGCCCGGCCAGCCAGCTCCTGGCGCAGTTGGGCGCCAGCCTGCAGTCGGGCAACCTCTCGGCGGCGCAGCAGGCCTACAGCGCGCTGCAGCAGGACGCGGCCATGTTTGGGGTGAACACTTCGCCGGCGGCGTCGGGCTCGCCCATGCCGGGCGCGGCCGGGCTCTCGCTCAGCGCCTAGGCGCGCGCGGCGCTACCGCTCGGCCGGGGCGGGCTGCCAGTTGCGGCGCTCGCGCCTGGGCGCGAGTTCGGTGTCGCCGCCCGCCTGCGGTGCTTGGCTTGAGGTCAGACTGCCGCCGTGAGTTTTTGAAACTGGTCGCGGGAAAGCGATTGGTGGTTCACCAGCGTCGAGAGCACCAACTGCTCGGAAACGTCGAAATGGCGGGCTGCTGCCGCGACGTCGTCCCTCTCGGGAATGTCGGTGTGCAGAAGCGCTTGCAACTCGCTGTAGGGGCAGAGAAGGCTCGCGCCAAACGCCCGCTGAAACTGTTGACGGGCTGTCTTGGACCGGGCGATCGGACCCAGGCGTCCCGGGCTGGCGTCGTCCCCGGCTGTGTAATAGAGGTCGCCGACCGTTCGTGCGAGCTCGAACCGCCGCCCTACTCGCCATTTCGATCGAAGCCCAACGCGATCGCCGGATGGCGTTCTGACCCGTATGGCATAGGCCAAGTTGCAAGCCGACGCGCTCTCAAATGGGTCGGAGGAGATTTCTAGGAGGTCCCGCAAGCCGGTATCGGCCAGCGGGCCGACCACGCCCATCCGCGCGCGCAAATCGCTGGCCAGCGCCTCTGCCGACTTCCAGGGGATAGCGTCGTCCCTGGCGATCCCTTGCCGGGCGACGAGCGGCAGGGCGACGAGCGTGCGCGCCGCCGCAAAATCGCACGCCAAGCCGTCCGCGCCCTGCGCAAATGCGATCCCCTGCTGGAGAATGTCGGCCGCGCGGGGTCCCGGAGCGGCGGACGCGGCTTCCTCGATGTCGGCCTCGGCAAAGGCTTTCGCCAACTCGCCCAGTTGCTCCATCAGCGATTCCGGCACCGTGTCCGGATCGAAGCCCAGGCGCGCCTCCAAGCGCCGCCAGGCCGAGATGTCGGGATCGCTGCGCTCTTCGAAGAGGGTGCCGATGGCGCGGCAGAGTGGCGAGTCTGCTGGCGCGGGAGCGTGGGCCATTTGCTTGAGGAAGCTATCGGTTCCGTGTTCGAAATCGCTCGCGGCAAGGGGAAGTTCCTCGATCTCGCAGAGGAACCTCACTGGCCCTACGACTCCAACCGGATCTGGCTTGGCGGAAACGACGACCCGGGAATCCTGCCCCCAAAGGAGCGCGTCGGGCCACGCGTAGTCGTTGCTGATCGAGCGGAGGCCATGGGCCAGCAGCCATGGTTCGGTGGCCCCCTCGCTGGGCATCGGCTCCCAGCGGAGCCGCCACCAATTTTCCGCGATCCACTGTGCTAGTAGTTCCGGAGGCGCGTAGAGATAATCCGAGGGTTCGGAAGCGCCAGGGCGCAGCAGCCGCGTGAGAGCCCGATCGCCGATGCGAACGGCGATGCCGGTAGGCTCCCTCTCCGTCGGCGGTCGAATTTCGATGTGGAAGGTCACTTCTTGAACCCGTAAAGTCCTTCGCACTTCGCCAGGGCGTCTTGGTTTCGCTTCTTCGGATGGCGTTCGACCCAATCCCTGAAGCGATCATAAACCATCCGCGCTATCGGCTTGTCGGGCAGCACCGGATAGCCGTGATATTGGAATTGCGTGGAGTTGGTGATGCGGCCCTCGAAGATCCAGCCGTTGTCACCGACCGCCCAAAGGACCCGTGGCGCTTCCGATTCCCAACTGTCGCCAACCAGTCCCGCCTTGATGCCGCGCTCCAGCCATGAGCGGACGTATTGGAGGTCGCTTGGGCCGAAACCAGCGTGCTTGTCGCAGAGAGTCTCGTCGCTGCGGGGCTGGTTGTAGAGGGGCAGCCCGAACTGCGGCGGGTTTCCCTTGTGTTTCGGACTGCCCTGATACGATGCTTTCTTCGCGAGCTGCGCGAGCTGGCCTTCGCTGGGCGCGGGGCTCATGAGCCGCAACGCCTTGTCTATTCGGACCCGGGGCTTGCGCACGGCGCCATCATAGCGCACCGCGGCCGGGATGCGGCGCTACCGCTCGGCCGGGGCGGGCTCCCAGTTGCGGCGCTCGCGGAAGGCGGTGGGCTCGTAGGTCTGGCCCCGCTGCAGCCGCCGCTGCTCGCGCCGGCTGGTCCACAGCAGCACCGGGCCCAGCAGCCCGCCCACTAGGCGGGTGGCGAAGCCGAACTCGCGCCCCATTTCCCGGCGCAGGGCGCGGATGGCGCCGCCGATGGCGGGGTTCTCCTCCCGCAGTTGCCGCTCCATCGCCCACAGCAGGCCGTAGTAGGCCTGGATGGAGCGCGTCTCGAAGCGGAAGCGCCGGCGCACGCGCGCGTCGGGGTCGTCCTTGTAGCGCTGCCAGCCCGCCAGCGTGGTGCGGCAGAGGCGGAACAGGCTGGGGCCGTTGCGCTCGAAGTCGCGCGCGAAGGCGGCGTTGAGGAAGCGGCTCGAATCCGGGCGCGAGATGGCGGCGTGCTGGAAGTTGAACTCGTGCTGGCCGTGGATGTCGGCCAGGTCGGCCTCCAGCAGCCGGCCCTGCGCCTCCATCTCGCGGTAGAGCGGGGTGCCCGGCACCGGGGTGTAGAGCATGAACTGGTGGAAGTCGGTCTCGTGCGCGGCGGCGTGCTCGATCTCCGCGCCGATGTTCTCCGGGGTGTGGTGCTCCAGGCCCACGATGGAGGAGCCCAGCACCTTGATGCCGTGCCGGCGCAGCTCCCGCGTCAGCGCCTGCGTGTCCTGCCCCTGGAGCTTGGCGTAGCCGGCCCGGGGCGACTCCAGCCCCATCCACACCCAGGAGATGCCGAGCTCGACCAGCTCGCGCATGCTGTACTTGCGGATGGCGTTGGCCGAGGAAAACACATAGAGCGACCAGGCCTTGCCCGTGGCTTTCATCCGCTCCAGCAGCTCCAGCGCGCGCTTGCGGTGCAGCAGGAAGTTCTCGTCCATCAGGAAGAACGACTGCACCTTCATGGCGGACTCCAGCTCGCACATCACCTGGAACAGCTCCTCGCCGGTCTTGTAGAAGTTGAGGAACTTCCCCTTGCCGCCGAAGAAGGCCGAGGTGGTGCAGAAGTTGCAGCCCAGCGGGCAGCCCACCGAGGGGATGACGGTGGCGGCGGTGCTGCCCGCCGGCGTGGGCACCTTGATGCCCATGGTGCGCAGGTCGAAGCCGGAGACGATGTGGGGGTGGCGGATGGGGGCGCCCACGTCCTCGCCCAGGAACGCGCGCATCCAGGCGATGCCGTCGCCGCGCACGATATGGTCGGCGTCAATCATCGCCTCGATGCCGGGAATGGCGCCGACGTGCCCCCCCACCACGATCGTCGCCTGCGGGGCGAGCTGGCGCACCAGCCGGCACATCTCCCGCACCTTGCCGACGTTGACGATGATGGAGGAGATGCCGACGATGTCGTAGCGGTGCGCGGCCAACTCCAGCGCGAAGGCCTCGCGGGTGGGGAAGTCGAGCAGGGTGGAGGGGGCGGCGAGGTTGGCCTGGATCATCATCAGGCCCCAGGAGCGGTGGAACATGCGCAGCGAGAACGAGCCCTGCGCCCGCGTCACCTGGTTGTGGTAGAGCTCCATGGGGTTGACGCGGCGGCTGCCGAAGGCGTCGTCCTGGGCGTAGGGGCCGAAGACCGAGCTCAGCAGGATGCGCGCGCCGGGGCCGCGGGGATGGACGTCCATGTGCCCACCTTAGCCCGCGCGCGCCGCCGGGGCGTGTAATAGTTTTGTCGGGTTTTCAGAAGCTGCGGCGGAACTGGTTGGCGCGCTCGAACTCCTCGCGCAGCGCCGGCTGGGTGAGGTTGCGGCGCAGATGGGCGAGGCGCTGCTCCAGCGCCAGCAGGGTGGCGGCGATGGCGGCGGGGTTGGTGTGGGCGATATCGCGCCACATGGAGAAGGGACTGGCGCCCAAGCGGGTCATTTCGCGCAGGGCGCGCCCGCCAACGTCGCGCAATTCGCCCAGCGAGCCGGCGGAGGCGCCAAAGCTGTCCTCGAGCAGCGCCGCCAGCGCGGTGCCCACCATCTGCGGCAGGTGGCTGGCCCAGGCGCAGAGCTCGTCGTGGCGGTCGGGGGCGACCTCCACGAGGCGGCTGCCCAGGCGCTCCACCCAGCCGCGCCACGCCGCCGCCAGGGCGGGGGCGGCGGCCTCGTTCGCGGGCGGGGCGAACAGCCACACCGCCCCCTGGAACAGTTGCGCGTCGGCCGCGGCCGCCCCCTGCACCTCCTTGCCCGCCATGGGATGTCCGGGCAGGAACGCCGCCCGCCCCGGCCCCGGCTCGGGTCCAGGGAAAAGCGCGGCGGCGCGTTCGCAGATCAGGCGCTTGGTGCTGCCCACGTCGGTGACCAGTTGGCCGGGGCCGAGCGCGGGCGCCAGCTTCTCCATCCAGTCCAGGATGGCGAACACCGGCGTGGCCAATACGATCACGTCGCTGGCGCGCGCCGCGGCGAGCGGGTCGGCGGCGACCGCGTCCACCGCGCCGCGCCGCTGGGCGAGGGCGGCCTCGGCGGGATCGCGGTCCCAGCCCGTGATCGGGCCGGCGAAGCCCTGGGCGCGCAGCGCCAGCCCGATCGAGCTGCCGATCAGGCCGGTGCCGATCAGGGCGATGCGCTCGATCGCGCCGGCGCTCATGCCGGCGCCCGCTCGCACAGCAGCATCCAGGAGGTGGGCGCGGGCTTCAGCGAGGCGCGAGCACAAGCGGGACGCGCGCCGCAGGCGCGCTGGGGCCCGCGCCCGCCAAAGGACCTTCGCCCCCAAAGGACCTTCGCCCCCAGGTGCTGCTGGTAGAACTCCAGGGCGGCGCGGCAGTTGCCGCCATCATTGCGATAGGTGTTCAACTTCATGGGGCAGAGCCTCCCTTCCGGCGCACGATGATCATTTTACGCGCTGAGGCAGGCAGGCCGCCCGGGGGGCGGGACGCCTGCGGGCAGCGGTAGACTGGAGCTGTGGTTTTTGAGTGGCACGCAGCCAAGGCAGGCGCCAACTTCAAGAAGCACGGCGTGTTGTTTGAGCAGGCGGCAACCGTTTTCTTGACACCTTGGCTTCGACGTTCCCCGACCCCGACCATTCCGGAGAAGAGGGGCGGGAAATCACGGTCGGCTACACGGCTTGGCAGCAAGTCGTTTCGCGGGGGTCGCGCCGCTTTGCCTGCTGGCAAAATCGGCGCGAAAGGCTGCGAACCGGGGTCCCCAGAACCCGCTTCGGGTTCTGGGGTGGTCGTAATTCCGCAGGGGCAGACGCGCCAGTGGCGCGTCTGCGCCCCCGGGAAGCGAATTGGGCGCGGCCCCCCTGGCAGTGAAGCAGCGCAGCGCCGACTTGGGGCCATGGGGCCCCCGAGTCGGCGCGAGCACGCCGCCCCGCGCGGTGACAGCGGGGCGGCTCACAAGCGGGACGCGCGCCGCACCGGCCCGGCGCGGCTACAGCCGGGCCGGGCCGGCGCGCTGGGGCCCGCGCCCACCATTGGAAAAGGGGATCCATGAGCTCTGGTTCAGAACGGGTGCAAGCGGCCATCGCGCGGCTGGGATTCGAGCACCGCGTGGTGGTGCTGGCCGAGACCGCGCGCACCGCCCAGGACGCCGCCCAGGCGCTGGGCTGCGCGGTGGCGCAGATCGCCAAGTCGCTGGTGTTCCGGGGGGCCGACTCCGGCCGCCCGGTGCTGGTGATCGCCAGCGGCGTCAACCGCGTCAACCAGGCGGCGGTCGCCGCGTTGGTGGGCGAACCCATCGAGAAGGCGGACGCCGACTTTGTGCGCGCCCAGACCGGCTTCGCCATCGGCGGCGTGCCGCCCCTCGGGCACGCCACGCCGCTGCGCACGCTGCTCGACCTCGACCTGCAGCAGCATGAGGAGCTGTGGGCGGCTGCCGGCACGCCCCACGCCGTCTTCCGCCTCGCGCCCGCCGAGCTGCAGGCCATGACCGCGGGCGAGTGGGTGGTGATCGCCTAATCCGGCTTGCTACAATCATCTTCCGGTGCGCCATCTCGCCAAATTTCCGATGGTGGCCGTGTTGCTGCTGCTGGCCTTGGCCGCTCCCCGGCTGTGGGCGCAGGGGCCGCCGTTCCAGACCGACGACCCGGTGCCGGTGGACCTGCACCATTACGAGTTCTACATCTTCGGCGGCGCCGACGGCACCCCGGTGGAGATGGACACCACCGGCCCTGCGTTCGAGTTCAACTGGGGCGCGCTGCCGCGGGTGCAGCTCCACGCCATCCTGCCCCTGGGCGCGGCCGCGCCGGCCGGCGGACCCGTCACCTTCGGCCTGGCCGACTCCGAGCTCGGCGCCAAGATTGCCTTCTTCAAGGAGACCAAATACCTGCCGCAGATCGGCAGCTTCACCATGTTCGAGATCCCGACCGGCAGCTACGCCCGCGGGCTGGGCATCGGCAAGGTCTGGTACCGGCTGCCCCTGTGGCTGCAAAAGAATATCGGTCCCTGGCTGCTCGACGGCGGCGGCGGCTACACCCTGGTGCCGCAGACCGGCTTCCGCAACTTTCCCTACGGCGGCTTCCTGTTGAAATACACATTCGGCGAGCGGCTGGAGCTGGGCGGCGAGGTGTTCGCCCACGGCGCCGAGGGGCCGGCGGCGCCGCAGACCATGGCCTCGACCCTGGTGGACATCGGCGGCGTGTACCATTTCAAGCACAACCCCAACCAGCAGCTTCTGCTGTGCTACGGCCACAGCGTGGCCGGCCAGACCGAGAACTACGCCTACGTCGGCCTGTACTGGACCTGGGGCAAGGACCAGGGCTCCAGCCCGTCGGCGCCGCCGGCGTTCCTGGGGCAGGCCGCCGGCCCTGCCCTGCTGCGCTGAGCGGGCTCCGCCGCCCTCCCCTGGCGGCAGCGTGCCGGGAATCGAAGCCACGGCGCTGAGCGACCATCGGGAGCGACCTGAGTCAGGTGTGGAGTATCCACCTCGCAGAAAACGCTTGCGCCCGCAGGGGATTTGTGGGACCATCCGGGGCGATACCCAACAATAGGGTGGATCATGCTTGGAGAGCTTGGGGATCCACCCGGGTTTTTGTTGCCGCGAAGTCGTCGCTCATAGGGAGAGGCCCGCCGCCATGTTCCAAACACGTCACGTTCTGCTGTTTTCCTGCCTTTCCTTGGCCGCGATGGCGGCGTTCGCGCAGGCGCCCGCGCCCAGCGCAGCCGCGCCGGGGTCCGCGCCAATCGAAGCCCTGCGGTGGCGCAACGTGGGTCCTTTCACCGGCGGGCGCGTCACCACCGTGGCCGGCATTGCCGGCCAGCCCAATGTCTTTTACATGGGCACGGCCGGCGGGGGCGTCTGGAAAACCGAGGATTACGGCAATAGCTGGGCGAACATTTCCGACAAGGACTTCAAGACCGGCAGTATCGGCGCCATGGCGGTCGCGCCCTCCAATCCGAAGATCATCTATGTCGGCTCGGGCGATTCCGCCCCCCGCAACACCGTCCTGACCGGGGATGGGATGTACAAGTCCACCGACGGCGGCAAGCACTGGGCCTCCATCGGGCTGGGCGACACCCACATGATCAACTGGATCCTGGTGGATCCGCAGAATCCCGACGTCGTGTACGTGGCCGCGCTGGGCCATTTGTTCGCGCCCAATCCGGAGCGCGGGGTGTTCAAGACCACCGACGGCGGCAAGAGCTGGAAGAAGATTCTGTTCGTCAACAACGACACCGGCGCGATCACCATGGCGATGGATCCCTCCCATCCCGACGTGGTGTACGCGGCGATGTGGCAGATGTCCCGCACCCACTGGACCTTTTCGAGCGGCGGGCCGGGCAGCGGCATCTACAAGACCACCGATGGCGGGGCCACCTGGACCAACCTCTCGCACCGCCCCGGGCTGCCGAGCGGCATCTTCGGCAAGGTGGGCATCGCGGTGGCGCCGAGCGATCCCCAGGTCGTGTACGCGCTGATTCAGGCGGATTACAAAGGCCAGGCGGGCGGCTTGTTCCGCTCCGACGATGGGGGCCAGAGTTGGCGCCTGATCAACAACAGCAT
>Ga0307374_10009216_pt1 | contig 14587 bp, 11 predicted proteins | sample OX3MG_FD_202532 | JGI IMG/M metagenome (GOLD analysis project Ga0307374, IMG submission 202532) | Soil microbial communities from Risofladan, Vaasa, Finland - OX-3 | ecosystem: Environmental > Terrestrial > Soil > Coastal area > Acid sulfate soil | place: Finland: Risofladan, Vaasa | collected... | reverse complement strand
ACTACGGCACCGTGGAGGGGCAGGATAAACGGCTCATTTTGATGACGATAACCGATGTATAGCGAGACACTTGAACGGCGGGAGCGCCGCTTTGTAAAGAGGAACCTTACCTCAAAGAGGGGGACTTTGGAGGTGCCGGAGACCCCGTCAGGGGCGGTAGCAGCAAGAGAGCGGACATAGAGGGACCACAAGGATTACCGTTACTTTAAAGGGGGATATCACGGTCCCATGCCGAGATGAAATCTCTCAAGTCCCCGGAGTCCCCTTGAGGGAGCCGGACCGTCAGCGCTTGGCCGAGGCTTCGGGTCGTTCCTTCGGATTTGTCGATAGGGCTGGGCGACAAGGCAGGACCTATGTCTGTGAACACCATTGGGGCCTTCGCGATTACATTCCAGGTTAGCCGTCAAGTGGTGCACGATCCGGAGGGTAGCTTCTGAGTTGCCGACGACGCGACCAGAATCGTGGTATACGATACACAAAGAAAGTCGCTCTCCCATACTGTCCAGGAAAGGCAAGGGCATCGTTCTGAACTTGCGACCCGGCTAAGGCAACCCGAATGGCCCCTTCCGCACTGCTCGCCGAAGTTTTGAGCCAACAAGCCAGTCAAAGTGAGCGCGTGCACTTGCATTGAATCGATCAAATTGCCTGGCGCGATAGGCGGCAAGCAGTAGGCAACAATTGGCAAACACTGGCTGCTGAAGTCGCTTGAATCTTTGGAGTACAGCATCTGACACTTCCTCGTGGGGGGGAATCTTTCTCACTGATTGTGCCAATTCACCCGCATGAACCGACGCATTCAAGTCCTGCGTCAGTTGTTTCATCACTTCAATTGACTTTCCGGCGAGCCCTGACGGTTCGGAACCCATGAGCTCGCGAGCGTACTCAAAATAGTGCGTCAATCCCCTACGAGCAGCGTAAGAGATCGGCTTTCGGGCGTCCTGCGAGAACCCAGCGTTTGAGCCCCGTCCGAAACTACGCCACTCAATAGGATGGTCAGTGAAGTACACTGTCCAAAGCGTAAGCTCCACAAGTCGGCGCAATTCGACTGCTCCAAGAGATGGCTGCCCTAGGCTCACTAGCATCGGAACTCGCAGGATAATAGACCGCGCAGCCGCAAGGCGAGGTCGCAGCGACGGGACCGCAAGGTTCTTGAGAACTACATCCGCCGAAAGCGAGGTTGCATAAATCTCCTGGAAGGACCTCGTTGACCGGGCCGCCGCTAGACACGCATTTACGATGTCCGCAGAGTCGTCGACGTAGTTACCGACCTGCTTGCGCAGTTGTTGCCGACGTACGGGGTTAGTCATCGGCGAGGGCTCTTAATGACATCGATCCAGCCTTGAGTCTGGCTTCCTTTCTCCCAGTCGAGTGCGGCTAAGAACTCGGACCTCTGCGGCTCCGAAGCCGACTCTATAGCCGCCGCAAGTCGTCGTGCCAATCTTTCCTTTCCGTCTTTCGCCTTGGCGCGAACGTTGAGTCCATGCGCCGAAGCATACTCGAGAATCGCACGCGAGTTGGCAAATCGCGGAGACTTTAGAATCGCATCGACGATTCCTTCCTTTGTAGGTGGCTGGCGCACGGATGGCCGCCTTTTACTGTCGGCATTCTGTTGCGGGGCTTGCCTGCGGCGAAGCTCACGCGGGGACTGCTGACGTGACGGCCCACCTTCGCTGGCGAGGTCGAGGAGGACGGACCTAAGAGTGTTGGACACTCCCGGGTACCGGCTTGCAGCCACAAAGTCATCGGGTGCGTATTGGCTCAGAAGCCTATGGACATCACTCAAAATAGCGTGGACATTGGAGTTTTTCACGATTTCTTCCCCTTCGCAGCAAGCTCCTTCTTACAGAAATAATCTATGCGCGACTTCAGTTCCTCTGCGATTTTTCTGACCGCGGATTTAGGATTCGCATGAGCGTAGAGCGTCTCGAAAATAGGAGTTTGGTCCCTCACTGATCGAATAAACGAGTTAGAGAATTTCAACCACGACAAGAAAAGGTGTGTTTTTTCTTTCGTTGCCTCGTTGCGGAGCTCATCCATTGCCTGTTGCTCGACTTCAGATGCGCCTGTCACTTGAGTAAACACGATGCCCAGAACCTTAACTTCGTGTGGATCTGGACAGTTGCTCCTAAATGTCTTAATCGTTTCAATCAAGTTTGCGAACCCCAAGATTGAAAATCTGTCAGGACGCATTGGTATTAGCAAGTAGTCGGAGGCCGTCAGCGCCATGGTGGTCAGCACGGAATCGGTGGGAGCGCAGTCTACAAAAACGTAGTCGTAATCGTCCCTGATACGAGCGAGCAGCTTCTCGAGGCGATAGTCCATTTGAGCCGGATTCTTAACCACCCATGCCAAGCCAAGTTCCGACGGTAGAATATCGAGTCGCTTGCCATCGGTGGTCCGAATTCTGTGAAGGGCGGCCCGAGGATTCTTTTTGACTTTTTTCAGCCGTAAGTCAAGGGAGGGCTGGTCAATGAGCAAATCCGCAGCCGTGCCCGCCTTGTTCCGATGAACTTGGAATGCCTTGTAGTCCATTACGTATTGAGTCGCGTTGAACTGAGGGTCCAAATCCACTAACAACACATTGCATTGCTCTTTCTGATGCATGTGCCACGCAAGATTCACAGCCAGCGTTGTCTTGCCCACCCCGCCCTTCATGTTGAGCAGAGAAATTGTAACGGACACGAGTCACCTCCCCCAAAATCCGGGTCTTCTTCGCCGGTTGCGAGACGATCCCAACGCGCACACATGCCCTTTCTCATCTGGTAGCCGAAGCGTGCCCCCGGTCAGTCGTTCGTCTAGGCTCTCGAGGAACAAAAGCAGTCGAATTTCCATCGTAACATGAGACCTCCGTGGGACCCTGGGGAAAGCGCAGCATGATGAATTATTCACCAGCCTGGCGCTATGGACAAGGCTTTTCCGCGATCCTTACTGGGAGCGTCCAAAGGAGCTCTACTAGGCGTATAACGGCCTAACAGCGGAAGTGCCCTGTAACCGACTACCCACAACTAACGGCGTAGGGTAGAGAGAAATCGGGTATCGTCATCAACCCGGAAACAACTCGGAGCCTGAGGCATCCTCCACCCACAGCTTAACCACCTGTCATCCCCAACCCCGCCCCTTCGCGCTCGCTAAAATAAAATTTCCGTGCCGAGCCTGGTCGAACTCGGCGCTTTCTCGTGCCCTGAAAAGTAGCCGTTTTCGGCTATTTTTACAGTCTAGGAAAAATGTGTGGGCAAAGTACCTTGAAAAATAAATCCACCCATGTCGGTACCCCTTCAAAACTATTTGCGCACGTATCGCAAGCTCCGGATTTACGCAAACCGAAGTCGCGTTCCTGTTGGGTAGCGACGACGGCATGAAGGTTTCCCGCTACGAGCGCCGGGTCCAGAGACCCACGCTCGAAACGGCGCTTGCCTATGAAGCAATCTTCCGTGTCCCGGCAAAGAAACTCTTCGCCGGACTCTATCATAAGGTCGAAAAAGAAACCATGTCGCGGGCGCAGTTGCTGGCTCAGAAATTGGCCCCAGCGAAGGCCGTGCGCGTTCCTTCGCGCAAGCTAGCCTTTCTTCGAGCCATTTCCTCCGGGCAGCCCGCGTCACGCGCCAAACGGTTATGAACCTATCGCCCATGGAAACCAAGCGCAGCCTAGCCATTGATCCCACCAGCAAAGGCTTCGGCTTTGCGGTCCTTGAAAGTCCCGCCACGCTGATCGACTGGGGCGTCAGGCACGCGAGTGAAGATAAGAACCGGCGATCCCTAGAAAAGGTCTCTGAGTTAATCGACCGGTATCAGCCTGATGTTCTGGTCGTGGAGCGGACGACCGCGAAAGGCTGCCGGCGGCGCCTGCGTGCCCGCCAGCTGATCGAAGACCTCCCTGGGCTCGCCTTGGAGCACGGCCTTCGAACCAAGCGCGTCTCCCGGCGAAGGGCACAACTGTGCTTTTCCAAAACAGGCTCTGCGACCAAACGGCAGGTCGCCGTGGCGCTCACCGAACGTTTTCCGGAACTGGAACCTCACTTGCCCCCAATGCGCAAACCCTGGATGAGTGAGGATGAGCGGATGAGCATTTTTGATGCTGTGGCGTTTGGCTATGCGTCCTATGAGTCATGGCGCCGGGAGAACCGGGCTCTCTTCCTGCTTTCCCTCGACCCCCCCTCATTCCATGCCTAAGAAGAAAAGAATCCTGGCGATTGATCCCGGCACGCGCGAGATGGGGGTGGCTGTCCTTGAGCATGGCAGCCTCGTCTACCACGGTGTTGAAACTTTTCGAAAGCTCCCGTCGCCCCAGGGCCGCCTGAGACAAGGCCGGGCCGCCGTCGCACGACTCATCCGCGACTTCCGGCCCACGGTGCTGGTCGTCGAAAAAACCTTTATCGGCAAGAACCGGAACGCAGCTCTTCTGAATGTTCTTGGCGATGAGATCGGTGCGCTGGGCCGCCGACATGTCATCACCGTCGTGAGTCTCGCTCCTAACACAGTGAAAAAGGCCGTTGCAGGCTACGGCTGGGCCACCAAAGCAGAAGTGGCTAAAGCAATCGCCGCCCGTTATCCCAAGCTCAAAGCCTACCTCCCGCCCGGCAGGAAATGGAAACAGCAGCGGCACTATAACATGTTCGATGCCGTGGCCCTGGGCATTGCCTGCCTGAGCGCCACCAGGACCCGCCGACACGACAACTCGCCCTGTCAAATCCGCGCGCCATAAGCAAACCTGCCTGAACCTTTCCGGCAACTCCGGTTGCACCTCCTCACAACGGGTGTCGCCGGAAGGGTTTATCCCTTCACCAGCTCTTTCAAAACCTAACAGGAGGATTCAAACCATGCAAGAAGCAAGAGTACGAAGAACTGTGGACTTGGCCGAGCACCTGAACGAAACAATCGTCAGGGGCCACCCCGCCGACTTTCCCATCACCACCAAACCCGTCTATTACGGGAGAGACGACACCTACGAACCCATTCCCCACCGCCTGGCCATTGTGCGGGCGGATACGGGGCGGACCTTGTCGGTCGTTTCCGACCGCTACACCCTTGTCCCCCATCAGCACGTTCTCGACGTGGTCGAGGAAGCGATCAAGCCGCTCGATCTCGGACCCGTTCCCCGAGGGATTTACGTGGATCGCCAGGGAGCACGGATGCGCGCGTTGTTCAAGTTTCCAGCCCTGGCCCAACCGGTCTTGAGCGGTGACGACATCTGCCCCTGCCTCAAGATCCAGAACACCTATGACGGCACATCGCGCATCGCCATCCATATTGGGGCATTTCGCTTCGTTTGCACCAACCTGGCGGTGGGCGGAGGCGGGGTCTTTGCCGGCGGTTTCATGTCCATTCATGCCGGGGAAATTCCGCTCGAAAAATTCACCGAACAGGCAAGCAAATACCTGGGCGGTTTCGATCAGATCGTCGAAACCTACCGCCTCTGGGCCGGAGAGTGGCTGGATGCCGAAGCCATGGATGTGATCCTGGAAGGGATCTCGTCCTGGCACCGGAAACAGATTCGGCAGGTCTTTGCCTCGCACAGGCCCACCGCCTACGATGTCTACAACGCAGCCACTTTCTACGCGACGCACGAAACCCGCAGTTACCGCATCGCCTTCGACCTTCTGGAGCGCATCAATCGCGGGTTCCAGAAACATTTCCCTCCCGCGCTTAAGCCCGCACTGGAATCCACACGAGAATCTCAGAACATCGCGCCACCTCACGCCGAAGCTCACGATCCCAACCCAGCGCATGCCGTCGCGTAGGAGGTGAACGATGTTCCTCAAGTTCACCCGCTTCGACGAGCTGAGGCAGAAGGAAGAAGAGCCTTTGCTCAACCGTCTGATTCAGTGCGTCGCCATTCTGTTTTTGATCGCGTTCATCGCGTATCTTATCTGCGTCTGAAAGGAGGTGGTCCAAATCTAACGACGGGCCACCCCCCCCCACTCTCAAAGGAGGATTTAATGGCTAAGGAACTTTCCTTTATGCAGAGATTGATTTTCGCAGCGGTCGGCGTGGTACTCGTCTGGTCATACATGGTGATGCTGTGCCGGATGGTCAGATGCCAGAAGTGTTGCGAGCCGGCCTTTCAGCTCAAAAAGTGAGGAGGTGATCCAAATCTGCGATGGCCCAATACGCCATCAATTCCCAGAAAGGAGCGCACATGAAGAAGCGCGACCCCGTCCCTCAGTTCTTCATCAAGAACCCGTCCTACTGAAGCTCTGGCTCGCCTTGACCGTCCTCACCTCGCTCGCGTTCTATGCCCAGTGGCAGAACTGTGAGGCGCGTTGCGGTAGCGAGATCCGTATAGAAAGGACCAACCCTGACCCCGCAAGAAAAGAAGGAGGTGCAAAACCTGGCCTTCAACCGTTTCGTGGCGTGCTTGGCGATCCTCAACCTCGCCCGGAACGCCGAGGACGTGCACCAACCAAGGTCGCGCCGCCCTTCATCCGTGTGCCGGATGGGGGCGGCACTCTGAAACGATCCGATCATTTACGGCCCAAGCCGCCTCTTCCTCAACTCCAAGTCGCCCCATCCCAACCTCGTCATCCGGCGAAGAGAGAAGTAATCGATCTTTTCCCGCTGACTCTTTCTCTTTAACCAACGGGTTGGCCGTGATCCCCCTTCATAAAAACGGCCCATCCCCAAATCCAACCTAAAGGAGAGAAAAAGATATGAGCACTCAGCAAGTCACAGCAACCCCAAGCAATACGGAAACCGTTAGCCCTTGGGTCGAGGAAATCCGCCTTGACCGAATCCAGCCCTCGAAAGCCAACCCGCGCCGCCGGAACGATGAGGCGGCTCTTGTCGAATTGGCCGAGAGCATCAAGTTACGCGGCGTCCTGCAGCCGATCCTCGTCCGTCCTCGCTCGGAAGGCGGCTACGAAATCGTCTGCGGAGAGCGCCGCTGGCAAGCATCGCGCGCGGCCCAAAAGAGAACGATCCCCGCCCGCGTCATACATCTCAGTGACACCGAAGCCTTGGAGCTTGCTGTTATCGAAAACGTCCAGCGCGAAGATATCCACGAACTCGACGAGGCCCACGGCTACCAGGCGCTTATGCGGCAGGACTCCGAACTTTACACCGTGGAAACGCTGGCGGCAAAAGTCGGGCGTTCTCCCAAGCACATTTACGGCCGTCTGAGGCTCACAGAACTTATCCCGAACGTCCAGGCGGCCTTCTATGCGGGAAAACTCACAGCCGGTCATGCGATGGAAATCGCCCGGCTCCAACCGAAACACCAGGAGTTCGCTTTCGAGGAATGCTTTCCTGGCCATCGCACGACGAAGGCGATCCTCAAAGACAAGGACCCGCGCCCCATCAACGTCCGCGAGCTTCGGGAATGGATCGAGCGCGAAATCCACCTGAGCCTTGCTCAAGCTCCCTTCGATGCGAATGACCCGAATCTCGTTCCCGCCGCCGGGCCTTGCTCGACGTGTCCCAAGCGGTCGGGCAGCAATCCGTTGCTCTTCGCCGACACCATCAAGAAGTCGGACGTCTGCACCGACCCAGAATGCTTCAAGCAGAAAGAAAGTGCGCTGGTCGGGCTTCGCATCCACGAACTCGAAGCGGGCGGAGAGAAACCGGTCAAGGTGTCCGACTCATTTTTGTATTACGGGCACAAGCCCTTGCCCGGCGTCCTCTACCGGCCCGCCTATTCTGAAGCGAAGGCTGGCGACTGTCCCACTACGACGGCCGCCGTCATCGTCGAAGGCAAGCCCGCCGGCACGAAACTCTACATCTGCACCAACCCCAAGTGCAAAACGCACGCTGCCCGCTCGGTCGGCCTCAGCCCGCAAGAGAAGGCCGAACGGAAAAAGCAAGCCGTGGCCCTTCGCATCCAGCAAGAGTATCGCCGGCGCCTGCTGGAGGAGATTTACAAGCGGGTGCCCGCGGGACTCTCCCGTCACGAGCTTGATCTGGTCGCTCTCAGCTACTTCCACCAGTTGGGCCACGATAGCCAGCACCGTATCTTCAAATTCTTCGCGTGGGAAGAAGCCAAGAGCAAAGCACCCAACGGCGGCTATGCCGATTATCCCAAACTCGCCAGTACACAACTCGACAAAATGACTACGGCAGAAATCGGCAAATTCCTCATGGTGTGCGCTCTCGCCGGTGAGCTGTACTGTCCCACCTACCTCTCCAGCTCGACCCTGGCAAAAGATTCAAAGCTTGCCAGGGAGGCCGGGCACTACAAGATCAACGCCAAGAGGATTCTTCGTGAGGTAACAGAAAAACCTACGAAGAAAACTTCAAAACAAGAAAGTCAGTCCAAACGATCGCCATCCCCAAAACTCAAGCGGAAGGAAAGGGACGGCTAAACCTTACAGGGGTAAAGCGGCATGCGCGCTTTACCCCTCTTTTATTAGTCCGCTGGAAAGGGCTTTTGACGAGCGCCGAGGGACTGCCCTATACTAAACATGGCTGAATGGCCAAGAATTCTAGGGCTTGGGGGCTTCGCAAGAAGTCCCCTTTGCATTTTTGGGCTACCTGCCTTCCGCGTCTGACTCCATTTCACGCTTTCGTATCTTCCTCGAATTGACCATATGATTGAAAGCTCTTTTGAAAGCAGAAATATAAAAGGCGAGCCCGACGAGGTTCGCCTTTTGGTTACATCAGAAAAGAACCTTGATTCGACTTCCATTCCAACAAAAAACGGCTATCTCCGGCGATCCGCCTCCGCGAGACCATATTTTGGTTGTTTTGACGAGCTGGTTGTCATAAACTCCGTAAGGTCCGTGATCGTTTGTTCAAAACGCTAATCTAGCGTAAAATCAACAGGATACACCGCCGTTGTGCGGCATAATCCTTTAACGCGCGCTCATGAACGGCAACGGTAATCTCAACTGGATTGCGAATTTTATATGGGGCATCGCGGATGATGTCTTGCGCGATGTGTACGTTCGCGGCAAGTACCGCGACGTGATTCTGCCGATGACGGTCATCCGCCGTCTCGACGCTGTGTTAGAGCCGACAAAAGAGGCAGTCCTCAAGATGAAGGAACAACTGGATGCCGCCAAAATCACCAACCAGGACGCCGCCCTGCGACAAGCTTCCGGCCAAGCATTTTACAATAATTCGCCCTTTACGCTGCGCGATCTGAAATCACGCGCAAAGACGCAACAACTCAAAGCCGACTTTGAAGCCTACCTCGACGGGTTCTCGCCGAATGTCCAAGAAATTCTCGAAAAATTCAAATTCCGAAACCAGATTCCAACGCTCGTCGAAGCCGATATTCTCGGTGCTATGATTGAGAAATTCTTGGACAGCTCAATCAATCTGTCGCCGCGTCCCGTTCCGAACGGCGCCGGCACTGACCGTCTGCCTGGGCTCGACAATCACGCGATGGGAACGATTTTCGAGGAGCTTATCCGGCGCTTTAACGAGGAAAATAACGAAGAGGCCGGTGAGCACTTCACGCCGCGTGATGTTGTGCAACTTATGGCCGACCTCGTTCTCCGGCCAATTGCCGATAAAATTGAATCTGGCACTTACCTTGTCTATGACGCTGCGTGCGGCACTGGCGGCATGTTGACGGTCTCGGAAGAAAAACTCTTGGACATCGCCCGTGAGCACGGCAAAGAAGTCTCGATTCATCTTTTCGGGCAGGAAGTGAACCCGGAGACATATGCGATTACGAAAGCCGACCTCCTCCTCAAAGGTGAAGGCGATGAGGCGGAAAATTTCCGATACGGTTCGACGCTTTCGCAAGACGGTTTCTACAACCGTGAGTTTGATTTCATGCTTTCAAATCCGCCTTACGGGAAAAGCTGGAAAGCGGATTTGGAGAAAATGGGCGGCAAAGCTGAACTCGCTGATCCTCGTTTTATTATCAGTCACGGCGGGGATGCGGCATACAGTTTGGTGACACGCTCAAGCGACGGGCAGCTTTTGTTCCTCGCGAACATGCTTTCCAAAATGAAACATGGCACGCCGCTTGGCAGCCGCATTGCGGAAGTTCACAACGGCTCATCACTGTTCACTGGCGATGCCGGGCAAGGCGAAAGCAACATACGTCGCTGGATTATGGAGAATGACTGGCTGGAAGCTATAATCGCGCTGCCGCTGAACATGTTCTACAACACCGGCATTGCGACCTACATTTGGGTGCTATCGAACCGCAAGCCGGACAATCGTCGGGGCAAGGTCCAACTGATTAACGCAACAGACTGGTATCAACCGTTGCGGAAGAATCTGGGAAAGAAGAACTGCCAGTTCTCAGACGAAGATCGCCAGCGGATTATGCAGGTGTTTTTGGATTTCAAAGAGACGGAGCAATCAAAGATTTTTCCAAATGAGGCGTTTGGTTATTGGAAAATCACCGTCGAGCGACCCCTCCGGTTGCACAGTCAATTTACGAAGAAAGCCATTGAAGCCCTCCGCTTCAATTCAGGAGATGAGGAACTGCGGCGTGAGTTGTTCGGGCGCTTCGGACAGGCCATTTACGAGGATTTCGGAAAGGTGCGCCCCGAAATGGAAAAGATGCTCTCCGCTTCCGCAGAGGGCAATGAATCGGACGATGAAGATGAGGGACAAGAAAAGAAGCCTACGGTTTCCGAGAAGCGCCGGAAAAAGCTTTTGGATGAGGCGACCTGGGAACGCGACCACAAGATACTAGAAACTGCCCGCAAGATTGCGCAAACATTGGGCGAAAATCTTTTTGAGGATCACAATGTCTTTCGGTCCAAACTTGATAAGACGGCGAAAGAATTGGGAATCAAACTCTCTGCCACTGACCGCAAGGCCATCATCAACGCCGTGAGTTGGCGCGTCGAAACCGCCGTGCCGGTGATTGCGATGGTTCACAAGCCGGGAAAGGTCGAAGCCGATCCGCTTCACGGTCGCTACGCTGTAACGATTGACGGAAGGCCAGTCGTCGTGGAATACGAGCCGGATTCCGAATTGCGCGATACGGAGCAAGTGCCGCTAATGGAAGATGGTGGAATCGAGGCATTTTTCCGCAGGGAAGTGTTGCCGTATGTTCCCGACGCGTGGATCAAATCGGAAGCAACCAAGATTGGCTATGAAATTTCCTTCACACGATACTTCTACAAGCCCCAGCCGCTGCGCACGCTTGAGGAAATACGTGCCGACATCGTTGCACAAGAAAAGGAAGGTCAAGGGCTAATGAGTGACATTGTCAGACAAACGAAATGATTGAGACAATCAAATCCTATCCCGAATACAAGGACTCTGCGATCCCGTGGCTTGGTGGAGTTCCTAAACATTGGGAAGTTGTCCGCGCAAAGTGGCTATTCCGTTATAGGAAGCATCTCAATACAGACGGTGGAGAACGTAACGTCCTATCCTTAACCCTGAGGGGTGTCGTAAACAATGACCCAAACGACCCCGAGGGGTTGGTGCCAAAGGATTATGCAAGCTACCAGGTTTTTGAGAAGAATGACCTCGTGTTCAAACTCATTGACCTCGAAAACCTACGGACGAGCCGCGTGGGGATTGTACATGAGCGAGGTGTAATGAGCCCGGCCTACGTGCGACTGACCCACACCGCGGGAGGCAGCACCCGCTTTTTCTACCACCAATTCTACGACCTTTATTCGCGCGGCGTTTACAATCAACTGGGCGCTGGCGTTCGCTCCACACTCGGCCCGTCAGACTTGCTGAATCTTCCCGTGCTTGTGCCCCCGCCCGTTGAACAGGGTGCCATCATAAATTTTCTCAACTATGCTAATTGGCAAATCGAGCGGGCGATTCGGGCGAAGAAGAAGCTGATTGCGCTGCTGAACGAGCAGAAGCAGGCCATCATCCACCTCGCCGTCACCTGCGGCCTCGACCCCACTGTACCCCTCAAACCCTCCGGCATCCCCTGGCTCGGCGACATCCCAAAGCACTGGGAGGTGCTTCCCGTGAAACGGTGCTCTTGTGTCATTTCGAAAGGCACAACTCCTTCGACCGAGGGCAGAGAAATTCTTGAGGCAGGACCTGTCCGTTTTCTGAAAGCCGAGAACATCTCTGGCGGCATGATCGTAGACAAGCCACTTGCCTTCATTGACGAAGAGACTCACAGGATGCTTCGCCGGTCTCAGCTCCTGCAGGACGATATTCTCTTTGTCATCGCAGGCGCGACTCTTGGAAAAACCGCGATCGTTCAGCCTGAACATCTTCCCGCTAACACGAATCAGGCGGTAGCGTTCATTCGCCCGAATCGTCGAGTAGTTCCTGAATTCTTGGCCCTTTGGTTGCAGTCTCCGCGCATCACGGAGCAGATTTGGCTCAACGCAGTTCAGTCTGCCCAACCGAATCTGTCGATGGCATCTCTTGGCATGTTCTTCGTGCCGATTCTATCCCGCGAGGAGCAAGCCGCCATCGTCCAAGGCATCAAGAGCGACACGTCGCTATTCGTCACCGCCATCTCCCGCCTTGAGCGAGAAATCGCGTTGCTGGGGGAATACCGGACGCGACTTACCGCCGACGTAGTTACTGGTCAACTCGACGTAACACGTGTTAGTGTCCCCGCTATGGCGAAACCCGAACCCGAAAAAGGTGCAGAAATAGACGATTGTAACGCTATGGAGGGTGAGCTTACCGAGGAAATAACCGTGGAAAACAATGCAAACTGACACGAGCGAAAAAGGGTTGGAAAGTTTGATCGTTGAGGCGCTGATTAGCAGCGCGGGATGGACTGCGGGTAATCCAAACGACTTTGACCGCGATCACGCTATTGATTTTGTAAAACTCTCTGCCTTCCTCAGAAGCACACAGCCAAAGATCTTTGAGCAACTTGGCTTCGACACGGACAACCCAAGACGCCGCCAATTCCTCGCGCGGCTTCAAGGTGAAGTCGCCAAACGCGGGGTGGTTGACGTTTTACGGAAAGGCATTAAACACGGCGAGTTGGGCGTCACTCTCTTTTACGGAACGCCCTCGCCCAACAACAAAAAAGCCGTCGAACAAAACGCGGCAAACATTTTCAGCGTCACGCGCCAGCTTCGTTATAGCAAAGACGAGACACAACTCGCGCTCGACCTTGGGCTTTTTATCAACGGCCTGCCGGTCGCGACTTTTGAGCTAAAGAACCGCCTGACGAAACAAACGGCTGAGGACGCGGTTGAGCAATACAAACGCGACCGCGATCCGCGCGAACTGCTCTTCCAATTTGGGCGATGTCTCGTCCACTTCGCGGTTGACGATCAAGAAGTGCAGTTCTGCACGCATTTGCAGGGCGCGGCCTCGTGGTTTTTGCCCTTCAACAAAGGGTGGAACGATGGCGCCGGCAATCCGCCGAATCCGAACGGGTTGAAAACAGATTATCTGTGGCGGGAAGCTCTGACGCGGCAAGGGCTGACGGACATTATCGAGAATTACGCTCAAATCGTAGAAACAAGGAATAAGAAAACGGGCAGAGTAAAGCGCTTCCAAATATTCCCCCGGTACCATCAGCTTGATGTCACTCACAAGCTGCTCGCGGATGTCAAAGCGTGCGGAGCTGGCAAGCGGTATCTGATACAACATTCCGCCGGCAGCGGGAAAAGCAATTCGATCGCGTGGCTCTCGCACCAATTGATTGGGGCAAAGCATGCAGAAAAGGAAATCTTCGATTCGATAATCGTCGTTACCGACCGGCGCGTTTTGGACAAGCAAATCAAGGACACGATCAAACAGTTCGCTCAAGTGGCTTCAACGGTTGGCCATGCGGAGCATTCCGGTGACTTAAAGAAATTTATCGCAGACGGGAAAAAGATAATTATCACGACGGTCCAGAAATTCCCGGTCATTCTGGACGAGATCGGGAGTGAGCATCGCGGCCGGGAATTTGCAATCGTCATTGACGAGGCACACTCCAGCCAGGGCGGGCGCACGGCGGCGAAAATGAATATCGCTCTTGCGGCCGGGGGCGAAGAGGTAGAGGAGGAAACGGTCGAGGATGCAATCAACCGGATTATCGAAGCAAAGAAGATGCTTCCGAATGCCAGCTATTTTGCATTCACGGCGACACCAAAGAACAAGACGCTTGAGGTGTTCGGCGATTCCGTACCGGCAGGCGACAAAGTGAAGCACGTTGCTTTCCATGTTTATACGATGAAGCAGGCGATTCAAGAGGGCTTCATCCTGGACGTGCTAAGGAACTATACGCCGGTGGACAGTTACTATCGTCTCACGAAAACCGTCGAAGACGATCCTGAATTCGACGTGAAGAAAGCGCAAAAGAAGCTCCGGCGCTATGTGGAGTCTCACGAACACGCCATCCGGCAAAAGGCGGAAATCATGGTTGATCATTTCCACGACCAAGTGATGGGAAAGAATAAAATCGGAGGTCTGGCTCGCGCCATGGTGGTGACGAATAGCATTGAGCGCGCGATTCAGTATTTTGTTGCCATCCGCGAATACCTGAAAGAGCGCAAAAGTCCCTGGCGTGCAATTGTGGCTTTCTCCGGTGAGCATGAATTTGGGGGGAAGAACGAAACAGAAGCTTCTCTCAATGGATTCCCAAGCAATGATATTGCGGATAATTTCTCAGCCGAGGAGATCAAGGGCATCGCGCAAAAGAACCCTTACCGCTTTCTGATTTGTGCCGAAAAGTTTCAAACTGGATATGATGAGCCGCTGTTGCACACAATGTATGTGGACAAAGTACTTTCGGGCATCAAAGCGG
>Ga0307374_10009215_pt1 | contig 14588 bp, 8 predicted proteins | sample OX3MG_FD_202532 | JGI IMG/M metagenome (GOLD analysis project Ga0307374, IMG submission 202532) | Soil microbial communities from Risofladan, Vaasa, Finland - OX-3 | ecosystem: Environmental > Terrestrial > Soil > Coastal area > Acid sulfate soil | place: Finland: Risofladan, Vaasa | collected... | reverse complement strand
GTAGGTGACGCCGTGGGCATACAATTGGGTGCCCATGGCGCCGTCAAACAACACGACTCCCTGGGCCAACCGGGCGGAAAACGGATCGGTTTTGGAGTTGGGCAGCACGTTCCAGGTTCCTTCCCTTGTCGCGTACCGTACAGTGTAGCAGGGAGTTGGGGTGGTGGTCCTGGCTCTTTTGGGTACTAACATTGGCTCGCGCTCTCATGCTATCATCCCAGGATAGGAGATCCGCACGGCGGAGGGCCTGGTGTGTATGGGCGAGGCGCCCCCTTTCACTCAATGCCTTGCCTGCCAAAGGGCTGGTCTGGCGCCTCTCTGGCGCCGATGAGTGATATCCTTTAGCAAGAGACCAAGTTGACAATTCACGCGGAGGGGGAGCAGTATGAGCGGCCGTGAACGCATTCACGCCACCCGTGAGCGGCCAAGGACGGCGCCCGTGCATGGGCTGTCCGGACCAACCGCCGAGCCCATTCGGGCGAGCGGGGACATGGTCAACCACATTCTGCAACTCCAGCGCACCGTTGGGAACCAGGCAGTCGGGCAGTGGCTGCGCCAGTCTGGCCATCTGCCGCTCCAGCGCCAGACCGCGGTGGCGCCCCAGCCTGGGCGCGGCCCCATGGTCACCGTCCAACGCGGGTTGTTGGAGTCCATGTCAACCTTCAACCGCCGTATTTTTGGCACGGACCAGAGCATCGCGCAGTTCGTGGAAGAAAAGAACACGGCAAAAATCGGGACCGACGCACCTACCTTCGAAGGCTTTGAGGTGGTACGGAAGGCGTTGGCGGAGGAACAGCGGCTCATAGGCCAGCGAGATGCCGAGATCAAGGCGACAGGGAAGAGCGAGATCAATCCGGATGACGCGCTCCTGGCCATTCCCGAGGAGTATCGGCCAAGGCGGATCACCCCATCGGAGAAAGCCGTAAAGGCCAACAAGCAGCAGTTCCTTGATGATGACGCACTGGGCCGGGCCGAGAAACAGCGCAAGCTGGAGGATATTCACGCCGTTCGCGTGATGAAGGCGCAACTCGGCATGGAGTTGAAAGGCCTTTCGCCCACCGCCCCGGCCGCATACGCGCTCAAGGCGCAGTTCGAGGCGCTGACCGATATTGGTGGTCCCGCCGATGTGGCGAAGCTTGACCCCGGAGCGCTCCAGCAGAAGCTTGAGAAGGCAACCCTTAAGGGGAAGCTCAAGGGGCTTGAGAAGCTGGACAAGGGGCCATGGCCTGCTGCTGAGTTGAAGAAGCTCACGGAAGAACGCGCGGCCAAGAAGGAAGAAGCGAAGCGGCTGAAACTCGCGTTGAAGAACCCCTTGGTTAAGGGTCTGGCGACGGTAAAGCTCAAGACGATCACCGCCGAACTGGAAGGGCTCGACAAAAAGATCAAGAAGGGCCCCAGGAACCCCGAGCGGGACACCATCGAGGCGGAACTCAAGCTGATCAAGGAACGCAAGAAGCAGAAGGCGGAAATTGTCGAGAAGCTGGAAGCGGCCTCGAAGGACGAGAAGCACGACGCGGAGACGCGCGGCCTCCTGAAGCAACTGATTGCCTGGATCAAGGGGAAGGGAAAACCCGAGGGCGCCATGGCGATCGTGGCGGTCGCCTCCACCGGGGTGGAAGTGCTGGGCGATCAGTACAGCGATGTCCTGCTCGAGATGCTCAATATGAAGGGCAAGAACGAGCAGAATTGGGCCAAGAAGCTCAAGGACACCAACGCGGAGACGGCGGGCGGGGTCTTGGGAGGAATCGGCGGTGTGATGACCGCCGGCGGAGACACCGCCTCGGGCGTCAAAACGCTGACAGGCTCAAGCGCGGCAAAGTTGCTGGGGACGAAGGTTTTCGAGAATTCCACCGTATCGGGTACGTCCCATATGTCCGGCGGACGGAAAATCATTACCCAGACCGGTACGGCTCAAGATGGGGCTGATGTCCTGGGCGCGGCCGGCGGCTTGATGTCCCTTGGGACCCAGATCACCGAGTTCGTCTCGCTGGCCAAAGCCCTGGAAAACGGTGACCCAGCGGAGCAGCAACTCGCCTATAACCAGATCACGGACGGCGTGTTCAACGTGGGCAAGACCCTCTTGAGCCTGGGGAGTTCGGCCACCAAGATGGCGGGGGACTTCGGCGGCGCCTCCCTGGCCACCGAACTGGCTGGGAGCGTCTTGCCGATCTTCGACATCGCCTCGGGCGCCCTCAGCCTGATCCAGCATGGGACGGAATTGGCCGAGGCCGCGTCGCGTGTCAAGGGCCAGGGATCGCGGATCAAGGACGCCACGGCCGAGGGAGCGGAACACATCGCCCTGGCGCTCGGACAGTTTAAGCGTCAAGGCGCCGCGCTGGTGACCAGCAGCAGTATCGCCATGGCCGCCGATACCCTGAAGATCGTTGGTGGCGCGATTACCCTGAGCGGGATCGGCGCGGTAGTTGGCGCTCCGGTCAAATTGGCCGGCACCGTGCTTTCCGTTGTAAACAAGGCGGGCATGTCCCTTTATACCGCCTTCAAGACGGGCACGGCCCAGGAGGCTCGGGCGGCCGATATGCTGGCCCTCCCCGGGTCGGCCGAGAAGTTGATGTCCAACGATCCCAAGCACGCCAGTCAGGCCCTGATTCGTGAGGGACGCGGGGGCAACAAGGTGGCGCTTGACGAACTCGCCAGCTACGGGATCAGCAAACTGACCCTTGACGGCTCCTCCGACAAGGCTCTGCGGAAGCTGATGTTGAGCCAACTCAAGTTGAAGGAAGACAGCAAGACGGTCGGCGAGACGGTCAAGCAGGGGTGGAAAGGCGCTGGAGACTGGATACACCAGGACACCAGCTATCAGGTGAAGGTGCTGGCCGACATCAAGAATAAACTGAACTATGGAGGACGGAGCGATCGGGGGCGCGGCTGGAAGGCGAAGATGCTGATCGGCGGCGACCCCGAGACCTCGACCGCCAGCCTGCGGAAGATCCTGACCGAGATGGGTTCGGCGGGTCGCCAGAAGGTCGGGATCACCGAGGAGGAGTACGCGGCCACCCGGACCCAGGCGGAGCGCGAACTTGACCAGCGCGCGGAAATGACGATCTCCGGGCCGATCGGCGTGGCGCCGATGGTTCGGCCACGCCGATGAGCGGAAAGCGGGCAGCATGGGATTGATCTTCGATACCATGGGCGCCTTCCTCCGGGAAGACGACTGGGGCATCAGCCGAATCGGCGAGAGCCTCGGGTACAGCATGACCGTAAAGGGCGAGAATGGGCAGTGGACCTGTATCGCGCAGGCCGAGGAGGAGGCGCGCTTCTTCCTGTTCTACTCGGTCAGTCCGATTGAGGTACCACTGGACAAACGGGCCGCGATGGCCGAGTTCACCGCCTATGCCAACTTCAACACCTTGGTCGGCAACTTCGAGCTTGGCCTGGATACGGGCGATCTTCGCTACAAGACCAGTCTCAGCCTCAAGGAGATCCCCGACGCGGCGTTAGAGGCGCACGACCTGTTGACCACCCTGATCAAGCAACTGATCCATATCAACGTGTTCATGATGGACCAGTATCTGCCCGGCATTCTCGCGGTCTGCAACAATGGAGTCGCGCCGAAGGACGCGATTGCGAAGATTGAGGATTCCTGAGGGGTAACACTCTACTCGCCGCATCACCGATGGGCCAACACCACCTCCCGCAGCCGCGACGGTACGTTGCTGACGATCGCGTCGATGCCGAGCGCCGCCAGGCGCGCCATCTCCTCTGGCTCGTCCACGGTCCAGGCCAGGATGCCCAATCCATGTGTCTGGGCGCGCGCCGCGCGCGCCGTGGTGACCAACTCCGCCTTCAGATGAACCCCCACCGCCCCTAGCTCCGCCGCGTAGAGCAGCGCCTCGTCTGGACGGCGGTCCGCCAGTAGGGCCACGCGCACGGCGGGATCCACGCGCCGCAGTTCCTTGATGATCGCCCAGTCGAAGCTGGAGATCACCACCCGATCGTAGAGGTTCCGCCGTCGAACCGCCTGGGCTACCTGGCCGGCAATCCCGTGACTTGGGTCGTTCCCCGCTTTGATCTCTATATTGAGGAGCACGGTGGATCCGTAGCGATCCAGCACCTGATCGAGGGTGGGAATCCGCGCTCCCGCCCATTGCTCTCCTTTCCACGAACCCGCGTCAAGGTCGCGAAGTTGGGCCGCTGTGAGTTCCGCCACCAGTCCTGGGCGACCGGTGGTGCGCGCCACATCGAAGTCGTGGATAATCACCAGTCCGCCATCCAGGCTGCGGTGGACATCCAGTTCGATCAACTCCGCCCCCTGCTCGACGGCCAGGTCAAAGGCGGCCATGGTGTTTTCCGGCGCCTGGGCCGAGGCCCCGCGATGGGCGCCGATTAGGGGGCGCGCGGTAGTGGGGAAGAGCATGCTACAAAGAACTCCCTTCTCGTTCTTTCCGTAGGGCGGCGCGCACGGCTTCGGTGATCGCGTCAAGCATCCGCTGCGGGTCGCGGCCAGGGTAGAGGCGGACTAGCAATTCCACATCGGGATCGATATTGACCCGAGTCCAATCGCTCCGATCGACTCGGGGAGGCGGAGTGGACGCTGCCTTATCGGGCCGCTGTTTGGGCAACACGACTACCGGCCGCTGCCGCTTGGCAGGGTCGTCGGGCACGGTCGCCGTCGTGCCTGCGTCCTGATGTAGTCTCAAGCCGGCGGTAAGCCGCTGGAGATACGCCTGGGCGTCGCCCTCGGCCGGGAGGCGGGCCACGGGCACCCGGTCAAGCACGGCCCGCTGGGAGGCGGTAGGGAGGCGGTCAAGGAAGCCCAGCATGTCGCGGGCGGGCACGTACTGCGCGGCGAGGCGGATGATCAGCCTTAGGCGAAGCAGATGATCCTCGCCATACAGCGTGTTCGCATGGGCGCCGCGAGGCGGCGGCAGCAGCCCTTGCGCGAAGTATTGGCGGGCGGCCCGATCGCTCAGGCGCACTCCTTCCGCCGCCGCCGCGGCATCAATCAACGCCCCCAAACTGTAGCCAACCTCGGGCATCTGGAATCCTCGCGTTCCCTGGCGCTGCCTTGCTGGCAGTATACAGGGGTGGTCAGGGTTGCTGTGAAGGTTCCAAGATCAAGAGAGTTTCCTTCGGCCCAAGGCCGAAGGAAACTCTCTTGTTGGAGATTATGGCAGAGCCCACGCGGCGTGGGTTTAGCGGGCGCCGATCGCCCCAAAGCACTCCCGGCCGGCGTACCCCGCGCTGTCCTCCAACTCATCCTCAATCTGCAAGAGGCGGTTGTATTTGGCGGTCCGCTCGCTGCGCGCGGGGGCGCCGGTCTTGATCTGGCCCGCGTTAGTGGCGACCACCAGATCGGCGATCGTGGTGTCCTCGGTCTCGCCGGAGCGGTGACTGACCACGGCGGTGAACCTGGCGCGGTGCGCCATGTCAATGGCGTCCAGGGTTTCGGTTAGGGTGCCGATCTGATTGAGCTTGATCAGAATCGAGTTGGCGCTCCGCTCCTTGATCCCCCGTCTCAGCCTGGTGGTGTTGGTGACAAAGAGGTCGTCCCCCACCAATTGGACTCGGTCGCCGATCCGAGAGGTGAGGAGCTGCCACGAGGCCCAGTCATCCTCGTTGAGCCCATCCTCCAGGGAGACGATCGGATACTGATCGACCCAGGCCACATAGAAGGACACCAATTCCTCCCCGGTCAGGATTTTCCCTTCCTTGCGGAGGTTGTATTTTCCGTCGTCATACAATTCGCTGGCCGCCGCGTCGATCGCCAGGCCGATCTGCTCGCCCGGCCTGTACCCGGCCGCCTCAATGGCCTGCATGATCAGGTCCAGCGCATCCTTGTTCGAGGCCAGGGCGGGCGCGAAACCACCCTCGTCTCCCACCGAGGTATTCAGGCCGCGCTTCTCCAACACCCCACGCAACTTGTGGTAGATCTCGACGCTCCAGCGCAGTCCCTCATGGAAGTTCTCAGCCCCGATCGGCATCACCATGAACTCTTGTAGATCGGTGGATTGCCATTCGGTGTGCTTCCCGCCATTGAGGATATTCAGCATGGGGACCGGCAACATGTGCGCGTTCACCCCGCCGAGATAGCGGTAGAGCGGGAGGTCGATGGCGGAGGAGGCAGCGCGGGCCACCGCGAGCGACACGCCGAGAATGGCGTTCGCCCCGAGCTTGGCCTTGTTCTCCGTACCGTCCAGGTCCAGGAGGATGCCGTCAATCAGCCGTTGCTCCAGAGCGTCCTCACCCTCCAGAGCGTCGGCGATGGGGCCGTTGATGTTTTCCACCGCTTTGAGCACGCCCTTGCCCAGGTAACGGCCCGCGTCGCGGTCACGCAACTCGATCGCCTCATGCGCGCCGGTCGAGGCGCCCGACGGCACGGCGGCAACCCCAAACGACCCACTCTCCAACTCTACTTGCACTTCCACCGTGGGGTTTCCCCGCGAATCGAGGATCTCACGTCCGTATACCGCCGCGATTGTGGTCATAATTCTTCCCTCTCCTGAGAAAACGAGCGGCCTAAAGGCCACGCTAGCAGAGCATCACCCAGAGGGTACCCGCCTCCCCGGCATGAATGCCGGGGCTTCAAGGGCGCTATCCCGGCAAAATCGAGTGATCAGCGGGATTGATCTCTTTTTCTTTCACGCCAACAAACTTCGCGCCTTCATGACTGCCGGTTGGGGCGCACCTAGCAAGGCCAGCACGGTCGGACTGATGTCACCCAGCACGCCTCCCTCCCGGAGGGTAGCGTGTCGCAACAAGGGTAGGGTGTCGGGGGCCACCAGGACGCAAGGGACAGGGTTGGTGGTATGCGCGGTGTGCGGCGAGCCCGTCTCTGGGTCTACCATCATCTCCGCGTTCCCGTGGTCAGCGGTGACGATCGCCACCCCGCCCGCCGCCTCCACCGCCGCCAACACCCGGCCAAGGCACTGGTCCACTGTCTCGACGGCGCGGATGGTAGGCGCCATCATGCCGCTGTGGCCCACCATGTCGCAATTGGCGAAATTCATGATCACCAGGGCCGGAGGGTTGTCGCCCAGCCGGTCGATCACGGCCTGGGCCACCCCGTCGGCGCTCATCTCTGGCGCCAGGTCATAGGTAGCTACCTTCTGGGAAGGGACCAGCACGCGCTCCTCGCCCTGGTATGGTTCCTCACGCCCGCCGTTGATGAAGTAGGTGACGTGGGCATACTTTTCGGTCTCGGCCACGTGCAACTGGCGCATCCCCAGGTTGCTGACCACTTCGGCCAGCGAAGTCTCAATCGGGTCCGCCAAAGCTTCCGGGGGGAAGGCCACCACCACGGGAACGCCCTTCTCGTACTCGGCCAGGGTGACGAAGTAGAGATCGCGCAGCTGCTCGCCTCGGTCGAAGCCGGCGAAGTCTGGTTGCACGAAGGCGCGGGTAAGCTGCCGCGGGCGGTCGCCGCGGAAGTTGAAGAAGATCACCGCGTCGCCGCTGCCAATCGTGGCTACCGGCTCCCCGTCACGGACGATGACGGTCGGCACGATAAATTCGTCCGTGACGCCATTTTTATAGGCGGTGGTGATGGCGCTGCCGGCCGAATCGGCGCCGGGCCCCTCCCCGCGCACCATCGCCTGATAGGCAGCCGCCGTGCGATCCCAGCGCTTATCGCGGTCCATGGCGTAGTAGCGACCGCTCACCGTAGCCAGGGCGCCGACGCGCAGGTCAGCCATCTCGCGGTTCAACTTCTCGATGTAGCCTTCCGCGCTCTGGGGCGGCGTATCGCGCCCGTCAAGGATAGCTTGCACGAACACCTCGTCCAGGCCCCGCGACCGCGCCAATTGCAGAATGGCCAGCAAGTGCTCGTCATACGCATGCACGCCGCCAGGGCCAATCAGCCCCAGCAGGTGGAGGCGGGTACCCCGCTCCCGCACATGGGTGATCGCGCCCGCGAGGGCCGCGTTGTCGAAAAAGGCGCCGTCCTCGATCCGACGCGAGATTTGGGTGAGCTTCTGCAAAACGATCCGGCCGGCGCCCATGTTCATATGCCCGGTCTCGGAGTTTCCCATCATCCCGGTGGGCAGTCCGACCGCCTTGCCCGATGCCTGGAGTAGGGTGTGGGGGTAATCGCGCCAAATGCGGTCAAAGGTTGGGGTAGACGCGGCGGCAATGGCATTGCCTTCCGTCTCCTCGCGATAGCCATAACCATCGAGAATGATCAGACAAACGACTGGGGGCCGATCCACGACTGCTCCTCACGCTCCGTGTACATCCAATGCGCCGGCGTCATCGGCGGCAGCCTCGCTTCTTATTATGCCCGGTATGCCGCAGGCGTGCCTGGGCGCCGTGGCGGAATGCGCTTCCTGGGAGCGCGGGTGTCTCGCTCGCCTCGTTGGATTATTTCGGCTCCCGATCTAGTACAGCTTGGCCCAAATACTTTGGCGGTTCCGTCGTGATACCGGGTAGGGGCGCCCCTACAAACGCAAGGAAACGTACGCCAAGCCGTACTAGTCGGTGTACTTGGCGGCTCCGGCAAGCAGTTCAGTCGTTCCTGGCGCTGGCGCGCCAGTGCGAGCGAGACGCTCACGCTCCCAGGTATTTGGACGTATCACATCTGGACTATACTTAACGCCATGAGCGATCCTGATCTGGAGTTACTGATTGGCCGGCTGGCGGCAGCCGAATCCGACGAGGAGCGGCAGGCCGTCCTGCGCGATCTCGTGGAGGTCGGACCGGTCGAGGCGACGGCGGAACGCCTTAAAGCGGAAGCTGACCGCCTCCGCTACCAGGATCTGACTGCATCCCTACGCTGGTCGGATCATATTCTTGCGCTGGGGCAACTGGCCCAGTCTCCCACCATAACCGCCCTGGGGATGATGGTGGAAGCCTTGATCCGCCAGTTACAAGGCGACCCCCCGCGCGCCCTGGCGCTCTTCGATCAGGCATCGACGCTATTCCTGACCCATGGGCATCGAATCGGATGGGCCCGGACCCAGATCGGCCGCACCGGCGCCTTGATGGCAACCGGAAAGGTGGATGAAGCGCTGGAGCGCGCGGAGCAGGCGCGGGTCATTCTTCAGGACGTGGGTGATTTCGAGCGGGTGGCCGCGCTCGACAATAATCTGGCCCTTCTGATGGAGCGCCTGAATCGGCCCGCCGATGCGTTACGCTACTGCGATCAGGCCCTAGCCGCTTATCGTGCCGCGGGTTCGGCTTTTCACGTAGTGAGCGCGCTGGGAAATCGCGCCCTGGTCCTTTCTCGACTCGGCCGTGGGCGGGATGCCCTAGCTGGTCATCGAGAGGCCCGACAAGGCTTTGTGGACCTGTGCGCGACACATGAAGTGGTACAAGAGGACCTGAATATCGGTTTGACCCATCTGGCCCTAGGCAACTTCGCCGAGGCTGCCTCCTACTTGAGCGCGGCCCGATACGATCTGCGAGCCGCGGGTCGACCGCAACTCGCGGCGACCGCCGGCCTTCATTTGGCCGAGTGTTTGACTCGCCTTGGCCGGACCCGCCAGGCAATTGCTCTGTGCCGGGAAGTGCATGGAGAATTTGAAGGCATCGACGCCCTGGGCGCTTGTGTCCAGGCTCTGCTCTGGCAAGCCCAGGGTCAACTAGCCCTGCGGGACCACGATGCGGCACTTCAGACGCTGGATTCGGCGACAGCGATCCCAGTGGCGTTTCTTCAGGCGCCGGCCTATCGGGTAAGCCTGGATGTCTTGCGCGCGCGGCTGCTTTTGGATACGGGACGGATAGGCGAAGCCGTGGCGCTTTTGGCCCCGGCGCTGGCGCCGCTTGACCAGGCTGGTCTGGCGCTGGACGCGGCGACAGCACGCGCGCTCCTGGCCGAGGCGCGGCTGGCTCAGGGAGAGACGGAAGAGGCTGATAGCCTGGCCACCCATGCATACCGGATGGCGGCTTCCGAGGACGTGGCCTGGCTGGAAGCGCGCGCGCTCCATCTGCGTGGGTCGGTAGCTCGCACGTTGGGAGATGTGGATGCCGCCTGGGAATACGTGGCGACGGCAGCTCGGCGCGCGGGTCAGGCCCACCGGCGAGTGGCCTGGGATGACCGGGCGGCGTTCGCGGGCGCCACTGCCCCCATCTTCGCGGACGCGGTGGAGTTGGCTCTGGAACGGCGGCAGCCGGCCCTTGCCCTCTTATATGTCGAGCGAGCGAAGTCCGCCGCCCTGGCCGAGCACCTGCGGGGCGGGATCGACGTACGCCCTCGGCCTCGGGATGAACGTTCGCGCCGCCTTATTGAAGAGCTGATAGAACTGAAAGAGCGTGGCGCCCTCCTGCACGCGACCCGACGCGGTACGGGCGAGAAGCCGGTGGAAACCCTCCCCTGGGCGGCGATCCGATTCGGCCACCACGATGATCGGACCGAGGCGGCTCGGATCGAGGAAAGGATAGTCGAGGTCTGGCGCGATCTGCAAGCCAACAATCCGGCTTACAGTGGTGATGCCGCCGCGCTGGACCTCACGGCCAACCTTATCAGCGATGAGGGGCCAGAGGAGGAAGGCGCGGAGCGGTGGTTGGCCGGAGTGCAGACCGCTTTGGGATCCGGTGACGATGGGGCGCTGCTGGAATATAGCGCCCTCGGCAACGACCTGGTGCTGTTCGTGGTGCGGGGCGGCACGGTGCATGACATCCGGTTGCCCAGCGCCATGCCGGAGGTCCAGCGGTTAGTTGCCCTATGGAGGCTGAATGTCGAAAGTGCGGCGGCCGCCGTGGGACGGGGCTCGTCCATCCGGGCGCTGGACGCGAACGCCCGTGCCTTGCTTCGCCGCCTGTACACCGTTCTGTTGGCGCCCGCCTCTGGGCTTCTGGACGGGGCCACGCGGCTCACCGTGGTCCCCTATGGTCCCACCCATCATGTGCCCTTTCACGCCCTCCACGATGGCCTGGGTTTCCTGTTGGAGCGCGATGAGGTCCGATATACCCCTTGCGCGGGGCTGCTCGAACACTTCGCGGCCAGGCGGCGGGGGGCGACCGGCGCAGGCGCCCTGGCTTTTGCCTTTTCTCCGGATGGCGCGCTCCCTCATACCGGCCAGGAGGGCGAGAGCGTGGTGGCGGTGCTTGGCGGCACATTGCTACAGGGCGCGGAAGCCACCAGAGGAAATCTTCGACAACTGGCCGGACAATTCGCGGTGCTGCATCTGGCTGCCCACGGCGCCTTCCACCCCGACGAACCATTGTTGTCTTCCCTGGACCTGAGCGACGGCCGGATCACGACCCTTGAAGTGTTCGAACTCGATCTGCATTGCTCGTTGGTAACCTTGAGCGCCTGCGAGACCGCGCTGGGCGCCAAGGGAGCCGGCGACGAATTGATGGGGCTGAGCCGCGCTTTCCTCTATGCCGGCGCTCCGGCACTTGTTCTCTCGCTATGGAAGGTGGAGGATCGTTCAACGTCCGTCCTGATGGAGCGTTTTTACCGGGGACTTGCCGCCGGCCTGGGCATCGGGTCGGCCCTCCGGCAGGCCCAGCTTGCCTTGCTCCGGCACGAAACGGTGCTGGGGGACCACGCCGCCGCACCCTATTTCTGGGCGCCATTCCAACTGATAGGCGACCCTGCTCCCATCGCATGATTAGCCAAATCTATTTGCCACAGTTGCAATTCGGCCAATTGTGCCCGATGCTGGAGCCAAGGAGGCAACGATGAGTAGCAGTAAGCGACCCACTCTGGTGTACATGCCCAACGAGCTGTTAGTGACCTTTACCAGCGGCGGCCCCACGCCCGATGCTGGCGACAAGCGCGTCCTTTTGCTCCTGGAGCGCGTATCCCGCCTCGCGGGCGGCGCGGGCCTGGTGCGTAAGGATGGAGGCAAGCAGCCGGTACTGGTCCCCGTGCGGCAAGTATGGCTGGACGCGGCTGAAGCGCGCGCCCAGCCGGATGCACTCGCCCAACCCGCCTCACCAACTCAAGCGGCTGGTGGGGTGCTGAACCGCGTCGGCGGGGGCTCCGGTTCCCCCAATGGTGGCCGCGTGCCCCAGCCCCCACTTACCCTCCGGCTGGCGCTTGCCGATCCCGTGCCTACCGCTAATGGCCGCGACCCGGTGCGAACCGCCATTGACCGGATCAACGGCGCTCTGCCTGATCTCCGCGTGGAGGAGATCGCCGTGTCCTCCGCCGCGCCGAATTGGGTGCTCAGCAACGCGGACTCCGGCAGCGGCTATCTTCATGGAGGTCCCGGCACCTTACCGGAGGCGGCCGAGGCGGGAACGTGGCCGATTACAGTCCCTGAAGCCGGCGCCTGGTCACCACCCAGCCTGTCCGGGCCGCTCACCGCGATTGGGCCGCATGCACAGGTGGTGGTTGCCGTCCTGGATTCTCTCCCTCGCTTAACCGCGGAGAATGTGGCGCGGAGTAGTCTGGCGCGGGCGATGCTGGGGCTTGACCCAGCCAAGCCGCCTATCTTGAGTGAGTGGCAATTTACCGATCCTCCGGTGGACCTGGCGCCTGGACAGTCGAGCGCCGACATGGACCACGGGATTTTCGTGGCCAGCGTCATCAATCGCATCGCCCCTCATGCCCATATCCAGCTGATTCAGGCCCTCAATGCCCAGGGCTTTGGCCGCACCGATCTGCTGCTCGCGGCCTTGGATCATTGCCTCGCCCTCGCCCAGACTGGGCAACGGGTGGTAGTCAATCTCAGTCTGTATCTGCTGATTCCGCCCGAGGACGAGATATGGGTTGACTGGTTCGCCCCCGAAGCGCCCCCGCCGGTCCGCGCCGCCGCCAAGGCGCTGGAGCCACTGGTTGCGGCGGTAGAAACCCGAATTCTTCTTCTGCTGGATGCGGGGGCGGTGATAGTGGGGGCGGCGGGCAACGACGCCTTCACCTACGGCTATGCTCCGCAACCGCGGATCCCCGCCGATTACGAGGATGTGTTGTGCGTAGCGGCCACTGACCGCGAAGGCCGGAGGGCGGGCTATTCCAACCATGCCGACATCCCGCTCACCGGCAATTGCGTTGCCACGTGGGGCGGCCAGGGAGTGGAGTTGAATGGGCAAGCAGTCATACCGCCAGGGCCGGCGCCACGCGACGGGATGGTAGGCGCCGCTGTCGAGCCGACCATCGTCACCCCATACGGTACCGTCCCGAACACCACTGGTTGGGTCTACTGGTCGGGCACTTCGTTCGCCACCCCGATCATCAGTGGGATCGCCGCCAATCTCCTGGCCGAAAACGAGTATGCCTTGCGAGAAGGCCAGACGCACCATCGGCTCACCCCACGTGGCGTAATGACACGGGTGCTGGCGATGGCGGGCCCGGTCCCAGATCTGGCCGCCGATCCGGGGGCACCGTACCTCAAGGTGAGTCAGCAGCAGTATTAGGTAGGTGTGGAACCTCGCGGGATCTCCGGCTGAGGCCGGGGTTTCAAGTGTCCACTGACTCAGGCGCCTGATCATCGAATCCATAGCCCGCGCGGGTGACGAGGGCCATAATCAGGCCGATCTGCACCTCCATGCCATGAACGAGGAGATCGTCAAAGAACTGGTGGCACGAGAAGCCTACCAGCGCGGCTAACCCGCCCAGACTGATTGCTCGGCCGAGGGCATCCGGCGATCGCCGGTAGGACCGGACGCAGATCACCATGGCGCTGCCAAAGAGGAAGAGATAGGCGGCGAACCCAACTGTCCCCGCCTCGGCGGCGATATTGATGTAGTAGTTGTGGGCATGTCCAAGGTTCGCGGTCCACGGGCCGGGGACCCGGTATTTGTCGTATTGCGCCGGATAATTGCCGATCCCCACTCCCAGCCACCAGTGGTCGGCGAACATGTTGAGGCCGGCTTCCATGTGGGCCAGGCGCTCAGCCGTGCTCCAGGTAACCGGGGTTGGATTGGTTACGTCCACGTTGGCGAGCCCAAGACCCGCGGTCACCGGATCGACAACCGCGGTAGGTAGTACCCCGGCCACGACACCGGCCGCCACCAGAGCGACCACGGCCACCCCCATGAGAATGAACCCTCTCACCGCTTTGGTGGTGGCCAGGGCGATGGTGAGCAGGCCGGCGGCGGCGGCCAGTTCGCCGCCCCGCGAGAGGGAGCCCAGCACCCCAACAGCGGTAGCTAGCGTGACCAGCCACATCCAGTGCCGGGGAAGGACCCGGAAAACGAGGCAGCAGACCGCTAGGGGAAGCACCGTATTCAAGTAGCCGGCATAGGGGTTCGGCTGCTCGAAGGTGCCGGAGCCGCGGAGTAGCGCCCCGCGGGCGAAGCTACTGGGGCCACTATGCAGGACGACCTGGGCCGCGCCGACCGCTGATTCGGCGATCACCGCTATGAACATCACCACGAGAAGGGTCTTGAGGTCCTTGCGAGTACGCACCATGCTGACCGCGGCCAGGTACGCGAACAGCATCTGCCCCCACTTCAGCAGCTCTTTCGCGCTCCCCACCAGATCGGTGGCCTGGCTGAGCGAGGCGATCAGCACGGCCCCGTACACGATCAGCGCGGGTCGCCAGGGAATGGGACCGGTGGCAAGGTCGCCCGTGGACAGGCCGCGAGTCAGCCAGGCGACGGCGACGCAGAACACCACGAAATTGGTCACCGTCAGGTTGACGCCGCCCGCGTGCAGATTATAGACGGACTCAAAGGGGACGCAAAAGGTCAGCGCGCAGAGTCCCAGAAAAGGGCGGGCCAGAAAAAACAGTAAGGCGGCG
>Ga0307374_10009214_pt1 | contig 14588 bp, 18 predicted proteins | sample OX3MG_FD_202532 | JGI IMG/M metagenome (GOLD analysis project Ga0307374, IMG submission 202532) | Soil microbial communities from Risofladan, Vaasa, Finland - OX-3 | ecosystem: Environmental > Terrestrial > Soil > Coastal area > Acid sulfate soil | place: Finland: Risofladan, Vaasa | collected... | reverse complement strand
TTCTGCTTCCGCTTCGCCCTTCGGGCTACGCTCCAGCAGAACCGAACACTACCCTCTTAAACTTAACGTTCCAAGGGTGGGCCACATTAAACCGCCGAACTGGGCCAAAGCAAGTTGCCAAAAGCAACCCGCGTCACGCGTCCCGATCCCAGGCTGGTGTCGGCCTCCAGTGCCAGACACTCCCGCGTGTAAGCATCCACCACGCTCAGGATGCGCACCATCCTTCCGGTGGCCACGCCATCGACGATGAAGTCCATCGCCCATTCCTGGTTGGGCCGGATCAGTCGCGGCGCCAGCCGTTCCTCCAGATACAACCGGTAAACACGCTTCACGTTGACCTCGTGGCCTCTACGTTCGAGCAACACGTGCAACCTTCGATAGCCGTAACGCGGCTTTTGACGCGCCAGCTTCACCAGCGCTTCGCGCAGTTCCATGTTGCGGTCCGGACGAGGCTCATACCGATAGCTCGACCGCTCCACGCCCAGCAGCTTGCAGGCCGTGCGTTCGCTCAATCGGAACTCCGACGAGACGAACGCAACATCTCCTCTTAGACCGGCAAGCTCCAGCCGTTTTTTCTTATCACCGCCTTCAGCGCTTCACCGTGAAGGCTCAGTTCCGCAACCAGCAGCTTCAGACGGCGGTTCTCGTCCTCCATCGCCCTCAGCCGCTGCGCCTCGCTCACGTCCATCCCGCCGTACTTCGACTTCCAGCCATAGAACGTCGCCGCGCTGATCCCGTGCTCCCGGCACAGGTCTGCCGTCTTCACCCCAGCCTCATGCTGCTTCAGTATCCCGATGATCTGCTCTTCCGTGTACCGGCTCTTCTTCATGCTCCGTCCTCCCGCTTAGATTACGAGAGAACTCCAGCTTCGACTGGTAGAGTTTTCCGGGGGCAGGTCACTGGCTACCCATTGCCGGCCTCATGAACTCCAAATATTTCCTGCTGACCGGGCATGTACCGGCCATCCATCCGGCGGCCATGTTCCTGCTCATTGCTTTCCTTCTGATGAGCCTGTTGCTGAAGAAGGCCTTCTGTGCCTGGCTATGCCCGGTGGGAACCCTCTCGGAGTACCTGTGGAAGCTCGGCCGAAGAGTCTTCGGGCGTAATCTGCGCCTGCCCCGGTGGGCCGACATTCCTCTCCGTGGCATGAAGTACTTGTTGCTCGGCTTCTTCCTGTGTGTCATCGGCGCAATGTCTGCTGAAGCCCTTCAGGGTTTCATGGACACGCCGTATGGCCGGCTCGCGGACGTGAAGATGCTGAATTTCTTCCGCGACATGGGACTGACGACTGCCATGGTGCTTGCTCTGCTGGTTCTCGGGTCCATGCTGGTGCAAAACTTCCGGTGTCGCTACTTGTGCCCTTACGGCGCGCTGATGGGTCTTGTTTCGCTGCTGAGCCCGATAAAGATTCGCCGTGACACTGAAGCCTGCATCGATTGCGGCAAATGCGCTCGTGCCTGTCCCGCAGGTCTGCCGGTAGACAGCCTGGTGCAGATCCGTTCAGCCGAATGCAGCGCGTGCATGGTCTGCGTCGCTGCCTGCCCGGCGCAGGATGCCCTTCAGTTCTCCCTGCCCCCAAGACGGGCCGCGTTGCCAGCGCAGCGCTGGTATCGAAGAACTCTCGGGCCGCTGGCAGTTGCAGGCATCCTCGTGTACATCTTCATCGGCCTGGTACTTTTTGCCAGGGCGACGAACCACTGGCAGACCAACATGCCCCGCGCCGTGTACATGGACCTTGTGCCCCACGCGAACGAGGTGACCCACCCTGGCATGTAGGAATGTAGAAATCTGTCGCGGCCTGCTGACGCGATTCCTCAATTTTGAGGAGAGCCCCTCAAGGAACGCACGCAGCCCCTGTCTGTACGGCGCGGAGTTATTTCCGTCTGTTGTGGAATTCTTGCCCGATCTGGGCGATGGTGCGGCAGTCCAGCATCCCGGCCGCATGTGGGAACACGATCTGTTCCTCCACCTGAATGTGCTCTTTGTAAAGGTGCTTGAGCTGCTCTGTATCGGATCGCAATCTCTGTTCGTCTTCCGGGATTAGGGCGCCAGCCGCGATCCATGCTAGGTAGAGTGCTTCGACCGCCTGGTGCAGATCATTGGCCTGGAGATGGTCGTTTTCAAGCCCGGAAAGTTGCTCGAAGTTGCCTACGGCAGATTCCGTGCGGAGCCTGGGAAATAGTGATTCCTCCTCGTCTGCCGTGTGCCGTTGGCCGCCTACGCGAAAGTACTGGAGCGCCGACTGCACGGCATTCTTCTCTTCGTCGGTCAACGTCCTGCTCAGGGCACGATCGGCTACAACGCAGAGTATGTTGAGGAAGCTTTCAATCCTACGATGGCAATCAATCAGCATCCCGATGGGGTCGTCGAATCCGCTATCCGGCTTTGCTCCAATTTGAACTGCCATTATTTCACCCCCGCAGCAGTATGCTCACGATGATCCTAGGTCGTCAATTTGCCAGTCATAACGCGCAATTCATTGTGGCATTTCTGTCACGCACCTTGCAGTACATGCAGATGCGTTGTCCGCTTCACGCTTAAAGGAGGCCGAACATATCCCTTCGGGATGTCTGCACCGCTGCTTTCCCTCATCTGTGCCGAGTTCCATTGGATGGCGCTGAGGCTGCGCAGAGGCGCGACAATGCACGCACACCAGATCGCAGGCCTGTGTCACTTCCCAAATGGCAATGAATGGGCGCACGTTGAAATCGATCGAATTGATCTGCGGGTTCATAGTTCGATGAGACCGCGGTACTGACATCGAGCGCAGTGACCAAAGTCGCTGGCTGCTAGAATTCCCGAGTGGCCATTCAACGTATCGATCTTGCCGCCGTCCTCGAAAAGACAGCCTTGCTGTCGAGCCTTTCACCGTCTGAGTTGCAACTGCTTGCCGCTCGCACTGTACGGAAGTTGTTTAGTGCAGGCGAGTTGCTGTTCTCTGAAGGTGAGCCATGCAATGGGTTGCAAATCATCGCGCTGGGCAAGGTTCGCATTTTCAAGACCTCAATGAGCGGCCGTGAACAGGTACTTGCGGTGAACCTCCCAGGAGAGTCTATCGCCGAGATACCTGTCTTTGATGGCGGCCCGTACCCCGCCTCCGCAGTAGCCATCGAAGATGTCGAGATTGCCTTCATCTCGCGGCGTGACTTTAACGCCTATTGCCTCGAACATCCAGAGGTTGCGCTGAAAGTGCTTTCCGTGGTCGGCGCGCGGTTGCGGCGCCTGGTGGGGATTATTGAGGAGTTGTCGTTTACCACCATTCGTCAGCGGCTCATCTCGGCGCTGCTCAAACTCGCACAGAGCGAAGGCAAGAAGACAGAGCGCGGCATTGAATTTCAACTGCCTGCCACCCATCAGGAACTGGCCAATCAGCTTGGAACAGTGCGCGAACTCATCTCGCGCAACCTCATGCGCCTGCAGGCAGAGGGGCTGCTGGATGTGGACGCGAGAGAGATCGTGGTGAAGGATGTGAAGGGCCTGAGTGCGCTTCTGAATGCAACGAACTAGCCGATTAGGTCTCCGAGTGACATAAGTTACTGCGCGCCATTTGGACACTCGCTACTGTTGCAGGTGGAGAGTGCTTATGCCTACCGCAACACAGTCCATCCGCGAGATCGTTTTCACGCAGCCATCGGCAGCGCAAATCTTCATGCGCTTCGACATTGATCTTTGCTCGCATGCTAACGACTCGCTCAACCAGGCGTGCGCGGAGTTGCAGCTCTCGGTCGATCAAGTCCTCGAAAAGCTCGCGGACGACGCAGCCACCGCGCAGGGCGCAGCACCGACAGATCCTGCAAGCCTGCCCGTGGGCCGGTTGATTCAACACATCGTTCGCGTTCATCACCAGCGCGTGCGCCACGAACTGCCCGGACTGGCCGAAATGGCCCACAAACTTGCCGCCAAACGTGGCAACCGTGCTCCGGAACTGAATAGTGTTGAGGCGCTCGCCGAAGAGTTGCATGCGGATTTATTCAGCCATATTCAGAAAGAAGAACAGGTTCTGTTCCCATTCATATCTGAGATGGACCAGAATTCGACGGTTGGAACGCCTCCTGCCCATATGTGCTTCGGGTCCGTTGCGCGCCCCATCTCCATGATGATGCAGGAGCACGAATCGGTCGGCCGAACGATGGCAGAACTTCGCCGCCTCACGTGCGGCTTTGAGCCGCCTGAGTGGGCGTGCGCAACGCACATCGCTCTCTATGGAGGGCTTCGCGCATTCGAGCTCGATCTTGAACAGCATGTGCATCTGGAGAACGACGTTCTATTCTCACGCGCAATTGAAATGGAAACCGCGCTGAATCACAGAGGTTGAACATGGCAACAGATTCCCTTATTAATGTGGCACTCTCTGAAGACGGGACGAAATTGACGCAGGAGATTGTGGCTCGCGAACGCCAAAAGAGCCTAATGCTGCGCGCCTGGATTCTGAGCGGTCTCTTCTTCATGGCACTGCCAGGGACCCTTCTAGGCTTTTCAAACCTGATGGCGATCAGCACACATCATGGACTTGGCGCTCTTCCGGCTGCCTGGATTCAGGGTCACGGGCACGCGCAGGTGTTTGGTTGGATCGGCAGCTTCATTCTCGGAATCGGCTTCTATTCGCAGCCATCGCGCGGCCGGTCGATCATCAGAATCCCGCTGGCATGCTTTGCTCTTTGGAGTTTAGGCGTCGCGATGCGCTGGGGTGCAAACATCTACGGATGGCATTGGCGCGTTCTACTTCCGCTCTCTGCTGGACTCGAAGTGATAGCAGTCCTCCTGTTCCTCGCCGCTGCGTCGCGTCACCAGCTGCCGCAGAAGGCGCAAGGCACGCAAGTAAAGCCGCGGATGAAAATGTGGATGGTCTCTGTGCTGCTCGGAACCGCGGGCCTGACCGCAATGGTCATCTTTAATTTTGTGGAATGCGTTCGTCTGGCAATGGGTGGAATGTTTCTCGCTTTTCCCCACGCGCTCGACCAGAAGTATCTTGTCTTACTCGCCTGGGGTTTCCTCGTGCCTGTGGTCTGGGGCTTCTCCGCGCGATGGCTGCCTACGTTCCTGGCAATTTCAAAGCCGCATTTTCGACTATTCCGTGAGGCTTTGATCCTGGACTTTGTAGGTGTGCTCTGTGGCGTGGCTGGATGGACCAAAGTTGCGACGATCCTGCTTGCTTTGAGTGCCGTCGCAATCGGGCTCAGCCTGCATTTGACACAGCGGCCTCACGGACCTGCAAAGGTCCAGGGAATTCACCCGAGTTTTCCCAAGTTCATTCGGCTCGCATATGCCTGGCTGGTGATCGCCGGCCTCATGGGCATCTGGGCTGCATTTGCCGATCAGCATGGAGGCATCTGGGGCGCCTCTCGTCACGCGCTTACGGTCGGCTTTGCCGCTACCATGGTCTTCACCATCGGGCCGCGCATACTCCCCCACTTTGCAGGCGTCTACTCCATCTTTAGCAAACGTCTCATGTTCCTCAGCCTGCTCTTGCTTCAGACCGGCTGCACCCTCCGCGTCTGCTCCGAGCCGCTTGCCTACGAAGGCTTCCTGACCTTCGCATGGAAGACGCTGCCCACCTCCGGGATGCTGGAGTTGAGCGGTGTGCTGGTGTTCGCGGTCAACATTGTGCTGACCTTTCTCCTCGGTCGCTCCGCGTTCGCGCGCACACCCGTAAATGAAATGAACCTTATCACTTGCGTCCTTTCCGCTGATCACCGGCAACAAGCTTCAAGCCTCTTTGAAAAATGAGCCGAACCTATCGATTCTGTGACTAACGTCTCTGCATTGCCTTCTCATCGCACCTATTATGGGAATTCAGAAACGGAATTCACGGAAGTACTTTGGGGGTATCCATGAGTGACCGGACTGAAAATATCGGAATCGTGGGCGCGGGCCGTGTGAGAGCAACCATTGCCTACGCGTGCATAGTACGTGGAGTGGGTAAGCACATCAGCCTCTTTGACCGGGCCAGGGCGAAGGTGGAGGCCGAGGTCCTGCATCTTAACCATGGACTGATGTTCCTCCCCATGGCGAAGTTGGACGGCTCAGATAACATTGCAGTGCTGGAGCCCTCCGACGTGATCGTGGTAACTGCTGGCGCTAAGCAAAAGCCGGGGCATACGCGCATCGATCTGGCAGAGACGAACACGGCGATCTGCCGCGAGCTGATTCCCGATCTGCTACGAGTTGCGCCAGATGCGAAACTGCTGAGGGTGACCAATCCGGTGGATGTACTCACCTACGTGGCGCTGAAGTTGAGCGGGCTCGATAGCAGTAGAGTTCTGGGCAGCGGGACGGTGCTGGATAGCTCCCGCTTTCGCTTTCTGATCGCGCAACGCTGCGCGGTTGCCGTACAGAATGTGCATGCCAGGCCGCCGGGCGATGAGCGCGCAAGAAGAGAAGGAGATATTCGAGAGCGTGCGCACCTCGGCCGAGAGGATCATCCAGGGCACAGGCGTCACCAACTACGCGATAGGCTTGGCCGTGGCTGCGATTCTCGAAGCCATCCTTTGGAATGAGGGCCGCGTGCTGCCCGTCAGTTCCCTGCTTTGACGACACAGTTCCCATGGAAAGTCAGAAACAGCGCAATGAACAAGGAGATTGAAATGCATCGACACGAAGAGGAAAACACCAGCTTAACCAGACTTCCCGAGTTGGCTCAGCCCCTGCTTCAATTTGATCTTGCCGCAGAGATAGAAGACCTGTACCGGAAAGATTCCTGGCAGCGAGGTACAGGGCGGAGTTCGAGAACACTTGTGAAGCAGCCGGATTTTCGTATCGTCTTGGTTGCCATGAAGGCGGCCACAGAGATAAAAGAGCACCGGGCAGATGGAAGGATCTCAATCCACACAATTATTGGGCACTTGCGGCTCAAGTTGCCAGACCAGATTGTCGAGGTTCCTGCTGGCCATCTGTTAGCGCTCGATCGTTGCATTGGGCACGACGTTGAGGCTTTGGCAGACAGCGTTTTCTTACTCACAATTGCATGGCCTAAGGACACCGCGTGATCTGCTTCGAGCCCTCGGCCTACGAAAGAGTGCTTCTGTTGGCCTGGAGGTTGCGCCCGTCTCCGCAATGCTGGAGTTGAGCGGCGTGCTGGGTATTTGCCGTCAACATCGTGCTCACTTTTCTGCTGGTCGCTCCGCATTTGCGGCAAACAGTTCGACCCGGCGCTCTTTTACATAACGAGAGCCAAGGATAGAAGAGCAATCGCCCGCTCCCGAGTGCGCCTCAATTCTCAGCTATTCGTCATGCTCCAGAACCCCACTTCCAGCCACGGGAGCGGTTACAGCAGGATTGTGCCTCTGCCACAGAGGATAGGGCACACCCGCAAGCCGATTGATCGCGAGAGCTTGAGCCGTAAGCAGGATCACCGCGACTTCAATAATGACCAGTTCCTTGGGCTGAGAGATGATGCCGAGCGAAACGATGAGGGTCGTGGCCCCTGCCGGCGGATGGCTTACCCGGAACAGCGCCATGAGCGCACCCGTAGCTGACAGCGAAAGCGCAGCGGCCAGGACTCTGGGACCATGAACGCCGGGGTGCAAACCGAAGGGCGGGCTCGAAGCTACGGTAAGCGCGAAGGCAGCATAACCGCAGATGAGTCCGATGGCGTGGCCCAGGATGGTGTTACGCGGGCTCGAGGCCTCCGCCAGGGGAGAAAAAAAGAAAAGATACGCTGTTGGGCCGAGCGATGGAAAGACAAAGGGGCTGCCCGTAAGAAGAGCCAGCAACGCGAGCAGCCCGATGGTAATGAAGCCGTTGATGCATACATAAATCGCCCACACAACACGCGTTGGAAAGTGCTGTAAGAGCCACTCCAGGCGCAGATGAGCAAGCAGCGCAGGCACATGGTCGATTCTGCCGGATCTTCCCTTCACATGGGCCTGATCATTCATGGAAATCATTAGATGTTCGGTAGCAGATCGAAGTACTCATCGTCCTCGTTCTTACCGCCTTCTCCCTTGCCGAGCTTCTTTTCCGATTCGACAAATTCGATGCGCTCGATCCACTTGACCATTTTGTAGCCGAGCTGATTTTCGACGCGCAGCCGCAGCGGAGCGCCATAGACCTTGGGCAGCGGCTGGCCATTCATCTCGCTGGCCAACAGGCACTGCGGCTTAAGCACATTTTCAAGGCTTTGCGTGTCATAGTAGGGCCCGCCATAGAGCGCTTCGCCAAAGGAGAAGAAGGCCACGATGTGCGCCTCAGGCAGGGGGCGAACAAGTTCGATCAATTTCTTCATGGGGATGCCGCCCCATTTGGCGATGCCGCTCCAGCCCTGGATGCAATGATGCATGGTGATGTGGTCCACTTCGCCTAGATTGCGTAGGTCGGCGAGCGAAAGCTCGACCGGGTTCTCGACCAGGCCGCCGACCTTAAGCTTGAAATCGCGGAAGCCGCCGTCAGCTAGGCGCTTCCAGTCGTCGCGCACGGGCACCTTGCCGTTGGGCCAGAAGTAGGGCGAAATATCCTGCTCCGAATACATCTGTTGCGGCAACAGCCGGTTCAGCGTGAGCAATTGCATGGGATAGGCGACGATCTTGAGCACATGCTGCAGCGCTCGCGGCTGTTGCCATGAGAGGTAGTGAGCTGTGATCCAGCAAACAACCACTACGCCGATGCCCACGAAGCCCAGCCAGATGCCCAGTCGGCCTTGGTCGTTGGTGCCAAGCACGATGTGGTTCATGTTGCGTGCGAATCCAGTCATGACCACCAGCGTGATGTGCACGATGAGGAACGCCAGAAAGCTGAGCATGGTGAGGAAGTGTATGGAGCGCGCCGATTGCCGCCCGCCGAAGATCCGCGCATACCAGGTGAAGTGATTCACAATCGCCGGTGACATGGCGATGCCGGTGAGGATCGCCAGCGGCCCGAAGACGAAGACAACCGTGAAGTAGGCGATCTGTTGCAGTGCGTTGTAACCGTAAAAACCATTGGGCTCGGCCGGTAAATGGATGGTAGCGTAGTGGACCCAGGTATTCCAGGCCTGCAGAATCACGGCTGGAGAGGTGGGGATCAGGCGCTTCCATTGCTCAGTCGTGCAGAGCATGGCGACGAAGTAGACGCCGCAAAGGATGAAGCCATGCACGTTGATGAAGTGCCACACGCGTGCTACGCCGACGGTGTGCCGGTAGCCGGGCGTACCAACGAGCGGCGTGAGATAGCGGGCATCATCCTTGGCCGTCCACAGGCGGTCGCGCGGGACTTTGATGGGCGTGAAACGGATCCACTCGCTACCCGGCGTGCAGTCGTCGTTGAAATAGAGCCGTGGATGATCGGCCAGGATGGAAAAGCCGCTGCGGATGAGCATCGTGACGAATAGGAAGTTGAAGAAATGGCAGTAGCGGACCCAGAGCGGGAATCCGTGCGGGCCAGCAAAGTTGTTGGGGTACACCACGGGAACGGGTGGAATGTGCGGCAGGCCGGCTATGGTCATCTCAATCCACGCCGCGGAAACCAGCGATGCGATTACGGCGGCAATTCCGATCAAAATCGAAGGACGAATCCAGAGGCGGTGGCGGCGATCCGGGGGATAATGAACGGCGGCGTGTTCCGCGTCAAACTTGATCACTGTATGTCTCCTTTGGCGGCTTGGGACTCTGCTCACTCCGCAGGTGCAAAACCGGATCCCTCGTTAGCCTTGCCAGAATAAATGCGCTTACCGGCTCCCGAAGCGACTTTTGTCACTGGAAATCCATATGGCTCCTTTAACGTTGCAACGCAAGTAGCACCGGGAGAATTTGGCTCCCCTGCCCGCCGGAGAAAATGTGCAGCCATCATTCTCCCAGTGACTAAAGTCCCTGCAATGTTTTCTCTCATGCACTACCTTGATTCCAGTGCATTGCTTCGCAGGAGAGACTGATGAACTACGTATTCCTTGCAAATCTGCAACAGGAGATCACGCTGCCGGAAAAGGGGATCTTAAGCCAGGTTCTCATGAAGGACAACAAAGTGAACGTCACCCTGTTTGGCTTCTCGAAAGGGGAGGAGCTTTCCCCACATTCAGCCCCGACTCCGGCCATTCTCTACTTCTTGGAGGGAGAAGCCGAGGTCCAGTTAGGAGAGGACAAGATCGACGCCCAGCCAGGCTCATTTGTTTACATGCCTCCGATGTTACCCCACGGAATTCTGGCCAGGACTCCCGTCAAGATGTTGCTGGTTCAGATGAAGGATGTGGGAAATTGATTCTTATGGGAATCCCTGGGCGGGCCAGACTCACAAGACGTTGGGCAAGATCGAGTCTGCGACAGCGAGGATGGATTTGTCTTCCGAACATTTCTCGATCCATCATGGGCAGATGAGATTTCTCTCACAGGAGTTCGTAGAATGATTCAGCTCAAGCGGGTTTACGACGCTCCTTCCAGGGCAGACGGCAGCCGTTTCTTTGTTGAGCGGTTATGGCCTCGCGGCGTGAAAAAGTCGTCGTTCGAAGTCAGTGCATGGTTGAAGGACGTAGCCCCAAGCGTCGAGCTACGAAAATGGTTTTACCACGATCCGGCCCGATGGGATGAGTTCCAGCGGCGTTACCGTGCCGAACTCAGCAACAACCCAGCCTCATGGCGCCCGATACTGGAAGCTGCACGCAGCGGCAATGTCACGCTGCTTTACAGCTCTCATGACCTTGAGCACAACAATGCGGTTGCATTGAAGGGGTTTCTGATCCAAAGTCTCCATACAGAAAACGATAGGTAGCTTCATTCAGGGCTCTCCTTGCCTGGGTATCGCTTGGACTAAATCTGGAAAGTTATGCTTCGTTCTGACTCTCGCTCTACCGCTCGCCGCCGTCCCAAAAGCAACTCTTGCGCTCCAATGGTCCCACAGACACGTCCTGTTCTCCGATCCACGACCAGCATGCTCATCACACCCGTGGTCGCCATTTCCTCCGCGACTGCCCGGCAGATCTCATCGGAGTAGGCAAAGGTATCCGGCAATACCTCAAGTGCATCGCTTGCATCTTCCATTCCACCCGGCACGGACAGCGCAGTCATCACGTCCGCTACACTGACCATTTCGAGAGGGTCAACGCCATATTCACGCGATAAGTGGTACCCGCGCCGACTCAGCTTCTCCGTCAGAATCGACCGCGGCATAATCAAAGAGGTCACCAAATAGGACGCAGTACACGCCAATGCAAGCGGCAGTATTGCCGGCCAAGCATGGGTCAGTTCCAGCGAGAAGAGAATCGCCGTAAGCGGCACACCCAGCGCGCCCGAGAGCATCGCTCCCATTGCCATCAGTGCCCAAAGTGCCTGTGTTTCGCCCGGCATACGCGCCAACTGCGCCGCAGCCTCTCCCAAAGCTGCGCCAATCATCAAGATGGGAGCCAACACGCCGCCTGAAGTCCCGGAACTCAGAGAAAACGCCCACATCAGCGATTTGGCTACGATCAGTCCCAGGAGAAGGGCGACCGGGGCATTCCCGCGAAGGACCTCCGCGATGTTGTCGTAGCCAACACCAAGTCCGCGCGGGAAGAAAAATCCGCCCACTCCGATACCGATGCCCCCAATCGCCGGCCACCACATCCAGTGGATGTGCAGGCGGCCGCAAAAGTGCTCAAACCCGTCTTCGAAGCCATACATCAATCGGCTCAGCCCTGCCGAGGCAAAGCCGACGAGTAAGCCTAATGGGGCGGCCACGAGGAGCGACTGCTCCAGGTGAATCGCGGAGTGTAGCGTGACGGGGAAGAGTGGCCCTGATCCAAGCCAACGCACACGCAACGCGCCTGCCAGCACACTCGCCACGGCTACTGGGACCAGCGAACGCGGACGCCACTCGAAGAGAAGTAGCTCCACGGCAAGCAGGATCGCGGCAATCGGCGCGGCAAAGGTTGCCGACATCCCCGCAGCGGCACCAGCCACCAGCAGGGTCGTCCGTTCGGCATCCGTCAGCTTGAGCCACTGCGCGATCAGCGAGCCGAATGCTCCGCCGGTCATGATGATCGGCCCTTCTGCACCAAAAGGTCCACCCGAGCCGATTGCGATCGCCGCCGAGAGCGGCTTGAGCACCGCTACTTTGGGGTCGACGCGTGCGCCGTTTAGGAGAATTGCCTCAATGGCCTCGGGAATTCCATGGCCACGGATCTTGTCCGACCCAAAGTAGGCCATCAGTCCCACCAGCAGGCCACCAACAACCGGAACTAACATCAAGAGACTTGGTGAGAGTGGCGATCCGGCAGGCCCAACCATCGCCAGGCTCAGCCGGTGGTAGTAGAAGAAGTTTGTTGCGAATGCGATAGCGCGCAATAGAATCACTGCAAGGACCGCTGCGCCGGTGCCGATAACGAGCGATACTCCGGTCAGGAGCCACACCCGATGATCCACGGTAAAGTCGCGCAAAGCAGAGGGCCGCGATCTCACCGGGGCTCCGTACCAGCGAGATCGCGCGCATGAGTCGTTATGCGCTCCAGAACCCGTGCAAGCCGTGGCGCCAGTTCGTTTAACTCCCGTGCATGATTCCCTGTCAACCGACCAAGAACCTGCTTGCCTTTGCGCGTTATTCGCAAAATCGCGCGCCTTTTATCCCCGGGATCCGCAGTTCGTGCAAGCAGGCCCTCCCGCTCCGAGCGATCAACAAGTTCAACCGTACTGTTGTGTTTCAATCCAAGCCGGTCGGCCGCGTATGCAATTGTCACAGCCGTTCCCTCGGGAGCGCCTGCGATCTGCAAAAGAAGCTGATGTTGCTTTGGCTGCAATCCTGATTCCAGCGCTGCGCATTCGCTGAAGTGGAGAAAGCAGCGCAGCTCATAACGGAACTCCGCCAATGTTCTGAGCAACGAATTAGAAGCGGGCTTCGCGGACCGAGTGTTCACCTATATATCGTAGCACGATATATATTCAGAATACTCCTAGCATTCAATTAGCGATCAAAGATCCCGAGTTGGCATTTGTGATGTGGAGAGACTCTAGGTGGGTTCATGCTGAGATTTATTACCGAATCGCGTATTGAACATTCACACAGAACCGATCTGCCGGCCATCTAACAGGATTCTGGCTTGGGACCGAAAACGCCGCAGGAACCAGGAGCATCCTCGGACCCCAGTCTGCCGACCGGGCACGGGATTGCAGCCGCCAAGCCGACTCTCTGGTTACATATCTCGCGAGTATTGAGTCCAGCCGAACCCGTGGAATGCCAGAAGGCCTCACCTGGCATCGAACGGCTCGACACGGGGCTGCGGATGATTATGGAGAGCTTCACCTCACGGACCAAGACCCGTTACTTGCCCCCGCGGGGAGCGCCGACACGGGGCAGCCAGATTTTTCATTCGATTGAGCGCACACTGCTGCTGGCGCGCGGTTGATTACGGTGAAGCGTCGGCGGACAATTACCTGCGGGCGAGCTGCTGCACGACAGCCAACGCCTTCTTCACATGAGCATCCGGCGTTAAATGATTTGCCTTGGAAGAGAATGCCGCGACGATCTTGCCATCTTTGCCGATCACGAAGGTCGTGCGCTCAAAAAAGCCGTGGTCGATGGCAACACCGCGCACGTCTTTCAGGCCGGCCCTTCCGGGGACGGCCGTCACGCCGTAGGAAGCGGCGATCTTGCCGCTCGGATCGGAAGCGACGGGGAAACGGCTCGCGCAGTACTTGGGATCGGCGGAGAACTGATTGAGGCGTGCGATGCTGTCTTCCGAGACGCCAATGATGCTGGCGCCGGCAGCGGTGAATTGGTCCTTGTCCTGGGCAAATGTGTGGGCCTCAAGATCGCAGCCGCCGGTGTAGGCAGATGGGTAGAAATAGACGACAACGGGGCCCTTTTTCAGCGCGGTCTGCACCGAGAAATGGAATTGCTTGCCCGCCAGGGAGGCGGGGGCAGAAAACTCGGGCGCGCGGTTACCTGGTTTAAGGGAAGCGAAGGCGGGTATGCAGAGTGCGGCAGAGATCGCCAGGCCGAAGATCAGATTTTTCTTCACGAGAAACCTCCGGGGAACTAAAACTCAATAGCGCGAGCGCGGCGCTCCGGTAGAGACGCCGTCAGGACCAAAGGATAGCAGAGCGGCGAAGCGTGTCGTCTGCGCACTGGATGCGTGGAGCACAAACAAACCTCCGTCCGAGTCCCCGAAGCGCCGCCTTTTTACCTTCCAGAAGACTTCACAGGAGTGATTCGTTCGCAGCCCATTTCGGGCCAATGTCTATGTTGCCGAAAGTTCGCTCGGTTTCGCCTGGCGATAAATCGCCAATGCGCACGCCGACGGCGGAGACAAGACTAAAGCTATCGCCGTTCCGGTGCCTGCATCATCGGGCGATCCGTGCACGTTCGGCATCGAGCTCGACGCCATAACGCCGAACCTGCGCGTCGCTCGTAACGAGATGCAGAGCAGTTCCCTGTCCAACGCAGGGGTCGATCACCGAAGCCTGCCCAGCGAAGGAGAGCAGGGAGCGAAGTTTCACTCCTTCGGACTCCGGTAATGGGTAGTACCCCATTTTCAGACGCGCGACATTCCTCATGGTTTCACCTCAGCTCGTGGAATAATCCTCTGTGTGACTTGAACCATAAAATGGCACTGAGTGGCAGGTTATGCTTCAAATCTCTTCTGAGCCGGTCTTTGCGCCATCTCTTGCAGCTCACCAAGAGAGGGTGCTAACTGCCGTTCAGCTCCTCAGACC
>Ga0307374_10009211_pt1 | contig 14591 bp, 15 predicted proteins | sample OX3MG_FD_202532 | JGI IMG/M metagenome (GOLD analysis project Ga0307374, IMG submission 202532) | Soil microbial communities from Risofladan, Vaasa, Finland - OX-3 | ecosystem: Environmental > Terrestrial > Soil > Coastal area > Acid sulfate soil | place: Finland: Risofladan, Vaasa | collected... | reverse complement strand
CACGGCCTCGCGCGCGCCGGGAGTCACCTCCCACACCGCCGCGTCGAATTCCGTCGTCTCGAATACCTTTGCCATTGCAGAACCTCCTTTATGGCTGACGCATTGACGTTTTCAACCCCAGCGTGGCTCCGTTACTCGCCGGATACCAGGGCTTTAAGACCTCAGTGCATGTGACCAAACGCCCTTGATTCGCGATGCGCCCGCCTCGTACGTTCAATAGATGTGCAAGACACCCCGACAGAGTCGTCTCGTTGCTCAAAACGGAGCCCCCGCATGGACCGACTGAGCATCGGCGTGATCGCCGGATCCCGCAAGCCCGACGAGTACCGCCTGCCGATCCATCCGCGGCACCTTGAAAAGATCGACCCTGCACTGCGCGAGCGCCTCTTTCTCGAGGTGGGATACGGTGCACGCTTTGGCGTCGCGGACGACCTGATCGCGCCGCTGATCGGCGGTTTGCGGTCGCGTGAGCAGCTCATCGAGGAGTGCGATGTCTGTCTTCTGGCCAAGCCGACTGCCGATGACGTTGCCGCCCTCCGAGCAGGGCAGGTGTTGTGGGGCTGGCCGCACTGCGTCCAGGACGAGACCATCACACAGCTCAGCGTCGATCGGAAACTCACGATGATCGCGTGGGAAGCCATGAATCATTGGACAGACGACGGCTCGTTTCGAGTGCATGTGTTCCAGGGGAACAACGAGCTGGCCGGGTACTGCTCGGTGCTTCACGCACTGCAGCTCATGGGGGCGACCGGGGCGTATGGCCGTCGATTGCGAGCCGCGGTGATCAGTTTCGGCGCGACGGCGCGGGGCGCTGTCGGGGCGCTGACCGCGCTCGGCGTTGTCGACGTCACGATCCTGACGCACCGCACGGTTTCGGCTGTCGCGGCGCCGATACACGGTGCACAGCTCGTGCATTTCGAGCGCGACGCCCGGGACCCAGCCAGGACCATCGTGCTTGCGAGCTCAGGAACCACGGCAATGGCCGAGTTTCTGGCCGGGTATGACATCGTCGTCAACTGCGTGCTCCAGGACACGGACGCGCCGCTCACGTTCGTGACCCGGGAGGAGTTGGAGCTCTTCGCTCCCACCACGCTGTTCGTCGACGTGTCCTGCGACCAGGGCATGGGGTTTGAGTGGGCTCAGCCGACGTCGTTCGAGGATCCCATGCGGCTGGTCGGCGCCGGCGTCCATTACTACGCGGTGGACCACAGCCCGTCGTATCTGTGGGAGTCAGCCACTTGGGAGATCAGCGAAGCGCTGATGCCATACCTCGAGACCGTGACCGCCGGTCCGGCGGCGTGGGAGGCGGACGAAACGATCCGCCGCGCTATCGACATCCGCGACGGCGTGATACAGAACCCGAAGATCCTGTCCTTTCAGCGCAGGTCTGAAGAGTACCCGCATCGGCGGCGTTGATCGGATTGCAGCCCGCCGCCCACGTCCACCGACGGCATCAGCAGTGCGTGTCCGGAACGTACGCCAAACGACTGGCTTGTCATCTCGAGGGCACTGTCGTTCATCGCTCCGAGCGCGCCGGTCGCGCCAAGCACCCGGGGGCGCACAACCCCTCGCGCCCTGGGGCATGGGCGGGTCGGCAGCGCGGACACGCGCTCGTACTCGGCGCCCGCAACGGTGCGGCTGCTCAGGGGGCGCTGTCCGGTGCGATGCCTCAACCGAGATCACTTCAATGCTCATCGATGCAATGCTCGCGCGCCACCGGAGTTGTGGCCAGGGCCGAAGGCCCCGAGTGCCCGGGCCGAAGGATGCGCGCATGTGATCCGATCGCGGAGCACGGGGTCGTTCGCGTTGGGTGAATCCGCGAACAGCCGCGCGGTGGCAGGATAACGGCCCGCCTTATGAGGTCATTCGGCCGTAGCGCACCCCAGGTCCGCTGCGTAAAGCTCTCTGCATGAACGTGGCCGAGCAGGTTGATCCCGAGGGCAAGATGGAGTTCGTGTGGGCGCAGGCGGAGGACGTCGCTCGCCTCGCGCGGCAGCTTTGCGGCCATACCGAGGACGCCGAGGACGTCGCTCAGTCGTCGCTCGTGAAAGCGGCCGAGCATATCGCGGGGTTCCGCGGCGAGGCGACCATGCGTACGTGGCTGCACCGCATCACGACCAATGAGTGCCGGATGCTGCGCAGGCGCATGGTGGCGACGTCGCTCGATGGTTTGCTCGAGGAACATCCCGGCAACGCCGAGTTCCTGCTGCTGGCGGCCGCTGACGCAGACCCGGAGGCTCTCGCCGCGCGACGCACCGTCGGGAACGCAGTGCTGGCAGCCGTGGCCGAGCTGCCCCAGCGCCAGCGAGTCGCGTTTGTCCTCCACGACGGCGGAGCGATCAGCGTCAAAGCGGTCGCTCGGCGCCTCGACACCACAGTCCCTGCGGTGCGATCGCTCCTCGTCCGAGCGCGGCGGGCCATCCGCGCACAGGTCGCGGCAGTGCTGTAGGAGATGGCAGCGCACCATTTACTCGGGTCGCGCATCCGTGGTGGTGGATCGAGCCGGTCACATCGGGTCATGGAAACCCGGCCGGCTCCCCTTCGGAGATCGCCATGACACAGAACATCGGCCCCATTGACCGAGTTGTGCGACTAATGATCGCGTTTGCCGCCGCACTCCTCTCGCTGTCGGTGGGGTTTGGAACCGTGAGCGGCATCGTCTTGCTGGTCCTTGCGGGCATCCTCCTCGTCACCGCGACGGTTGGCTTCTGCCCGCTATATGCGCTCCTCCGCATCAGCACGCGGTCACGGCGCCATGCCAGCCTCTGACACGGCTCCTCACCCCTACGTCGTGGACCACACCGCGAGGACTCGCGAACAGGGTCTCACGAAGTGACCGGGGGTCTCGCGCTTGGGAGCCGCGTGCTCGCCGTCGTGGCGCATCCCGACGACGAGTCGTTCGGGCTCGGCGCCGTGATCGGCGCTTTCGACCGGCTCGGAAGCAGCACGGCACTGCTCTGTTTCACGCAGGGTGAGGCGTCAAGCTTGCGTGGCGTTGACGGTGATCTTCACGCCGTGCGCAAGAGCGAGCTCAACCGGGCAGCGGCAACGCTCGGGGTGGAAGACGTGCGCCTGCTCGACTACCCCGACGGCAAGCTCGACATGATGAGCTTTGACACTCTTCGCACGGACGCCGAAGCAATGATCAAACGAAGCCACCCCGACATGCTCCTTGTCTTTGACGAGGGCGGCATCACCGGTCATCCGGACCACAGGCGCGCCACGGAGGCTGCGATTGCCGCCGCAGGTGCGGCCCTTCCGGTTATCGCGTGGGCCATCCCCGAGGACGTCGCCGCTGTCCTCAACCTCGAGTTCGGTGCATCATTCTGCGGTCGTTCGAGGACCGAGCTCGACTTCCGGTTGCCTGTCGATCGCGCCACGCAACGCCAGGCTATCGCCTGTCACGTCAGCCAGGCGACCGACAACCCAGTGCTCTGGCGGCGTCTCGAATTGCTCGGCGAAGCAGAGTGGTTGCGCATACTGAACCGTCATGGATCGTGACGCATGGAATGCGCGCTACGCGGATGCCGAACTGGTCTGGAGCGCTGAGCCGAACCGTTTTCTGGTCCAAGAGGTCGCGGGCCTCACCCCCGGGCGAGCACTCGACCTCGGCGCCGGCGAAGGTCGCAACGCGATTTGGCTTGCGGAACGGGGGTGGCGCGTCACCGCCGTCGACTTCTCCGGCGTCGGCCTGCAGAAGGCACGAGGTCTGGCAGAGGCGCGCGGGGTCGAGGTCAACTGGGTCGAGGCCGATCTCCGCAGCTACTCGCCGGCGCGGGACGCGTTCGACCTGGTCGCTCTCATCTACATCCATCTCCCCGACGAGGAGCGGCGTGCCGTGGTGCGCCGCGCAGCAGACGCCGTCGCTGCGGGCGGCACGCTCCTCGTGATTGGACACGATCGCAGCAATCTCCGTGAGGGATACGGAGGGCCGCAGGATCCGACCATCCTCTTCAGCCCCGATGACATCATCGATGATCTCGCCGGCATCGAGGGGTTGCGTGTGGTTCGGGCCGACCTTGTCGTGCGTCCCGTCATGACCGACGATGGGGAGCGGAGCGCCACCGACGCCCTGGTGCGTGCCGAGCGGCGCACCACCGACGACGACCATGCACGGAGGTCATCCGCATGAGCACCACCAATGCGTTCGGCTTCAGCGTCGACGTGCCGGCCGCGTATGAGGAGGCCGACTCGCGCGTTCGCGAGCTGCTCAAGGGCGAGGGCTTCGGCGTGCTCACCGAGATCGACGTGCGCGCGACGCTGCGGGAGAAGCTCGACGTTGCGTTCCCCCGCTACGAGATCCTCGGCGCCTGCAATCCGCCACTGGCCCACCGGGCGCTCCAAGCTGATCCGGACGTCGGGCTGCTCCTCCCCTGCAACGTGGTCGTCGCCGAGCGCGCCGAGGGTGGATCGCGCGTGTCGTTCATGGACCCTGTTGCGATCCTTGGTCTTGTCGACAATGCAGCGCTGGCACCGATCGCGGCGGACGCCGCTGAGCGCCTGCGGCGCGTTGCCGCAGCCCTCGAGCGCTGACCGACTGCCCGCCCGGGCGCGTCGAACCGTCATGTCACGTGTGGCGTTCGAGCCACTCGGCTAGTACGGCACGGCACTGTAAGCAGACAAGCTCGCTGAGCAGGTGCGATCAGCCGGCTGTCGTGGACGGTGACCACGAGTAACGGGTCCGGCTTCTCGACTCGCCAGTATTCAAGGTCCCGTCCGGCTGCCTCCCGCCACCGCTCGCCGATCATCGACATCCACGGCGTTCGGATCTCCACGATGCGCGACCGGACCTTCCAGCGGGCCTCGTCAGGTGCGTCCGACGATGGGTCTCGCTTGATGGCGACGGTCGAACCGTGATCGGTGCGCTACCGCGCCCGGAGGCCGGGAGCGTCATCAACCACGTGATCGAAGGTCTCGATCTCGACTGCCTCGAAGAGCACCTGCTCAGCGCCGGTGAGAACGTGCGCGTGAACGACGGGCATGCAATCCTCGCCCTCAACAAGGAAGTGCGCGTTGCCGATCTCCCGGAAATCCGTGAGCAGCTCGTGCAAGGCCGCGCGGCTCTGCGCCGGCGTCCACTCGATGATCGCCCGACCCAGATCGTCCAGGCGGACGTGATCGGCGCGAAGCCCTGCGATCTCAGCGTCGGACCCGCTCATGAAGGTCTCGATGTATGGATACACGACGTGCTCTTCCGCGTGTCCGTGCACCGCGATGTGGTCGACGAGGAATCGAACGTTGCGCATCGCCTCGAGCAACTGTGCATCGCTCATGGCGGACATTTCGGCGGTCAGCACTCGGATCTCATCGAGGCGCTGGCGCAGGGACTGTGCTTCACGACTCAGGCGGCCATCTGCACTGCTCAGGGTCGTCGCGTTCGGCTTCTCAGATGCGACGGGATTCATGGCTACCTCCTGGGTGGTCAGCGGGCAAATCCAGCATCGCAGCACCACGCAGAACACGCCAGGGCCATTGGTCCTCGGACTGCCTGGCGCTGTTGGAATGCTGCCCAGGGTCCAAGGTCACTTCGCTACCGCCCGCGCAGGCGGCTGAACCACGACGCTCCGGCCCCTCGCGGGGTCGGTGTGCGCGTCGGCCGGACGTCGCACTCACAGCGCTGATCGCGAGGGACATGGCGAAGCACCTGTTCGACGTGGGCGCCACACCCGGCCCAGGTTGGTCGCCGGCAGCTCTTGCAGGTGACGGCTCTACACATGCGCGTCCCTGATCACGCCGCGCCGGTTGCGACTGATGTGCGCACATTGTCCATGTCAAGTGCACGGATTTGCGCGACGAGATCATCAAGCGCTGTTGCAGGCAGGGCGCCGGGCTGGGAGAACAGCAGGATGCCGTCCCGAAAGGCCATGAGTGTCGGGATGGACATGATCCCGGCAGCACCGGCGAGTTCTTGGTTAGCCTCGGTATCGACCTTCGCGAAAACGATGTCGTCATGCTTCAGTGCCGCAGCCTCGAACGTTGGCGCAAACGCACGGCACGGGCCGCACCATGATGCCCACCAATCCACCAAGACGATGCCGTCTGCCTCGATGGTCGGTCGGAAGGTTTCCGCAGTCAGGTTGATCGTCGTCATGTGTCTTCCTCTGTCAGCTCTGGTGGGTCGCGGTTGCAAAGAAGCAGGTCGAAACGCGCTTCACGTCGTGATCTCCGGTCGCGCGGGCATCACGCGAGCTTGAGGAGCATCTTTTGGACATCGCCGATGTCGTACCCGGCGGCCGCCGACCGGCGCGGGTCTTCGAGGCACCATGTCAACCCGGCAGCGACGAGCACGAAGCCTGCCTGTTCGAGAGCCTTGTTCGCGGCAGCGATCTGCGTCACGACATCGCGGCAATCACGACGCGCGACAAGCATCTGCTGAATCCCGCGAACCTGACCTTCCACCTTGCGCAACCGCCGCTGCAGGTCAGCCAGGGTGGCATCGTCGAAGTCGATGCCGTGTGCTTCCGGCGATGACGTGTGGTTCATGATTCCTAGTCTACGGCATACCCCCTAGGGTATGCTCGGACTATGCTCGCACGCCATTCTTGCGCCACTGCCGGCGGGTGACTCTCTCCCTTCTCGCCCTGCCGCTCGGGTTGCTGATCGGCGTCTCCCTGGGGGCTCTCGGCGGCGGCGGGTCGATGTTGACTGTCCCGGCGCTCGTCTACGTGATCGGTGAGAACCCACGGAGCGCCACCAGCGCGTCCTTGGTGATCGTCGGCGCCACGGCTCTCACCGGGACCATCCGTTATGCCCGCTCGCGACGCGTGCGATGGATCCCGGGACTCATCTTCGGATGCATCGGTGTTGGCGGATCCCTGCTGGGGTCGGCGCTCAACAGGTTGGTCAACCCAAATGTACTGTTGCTCGCCTTCGCCGGCGTCATGCTGCTGGCCGCAGGAGCCATGATGCAGCGCTCTGCGCAAGCGACGCGTGTGCAACCGTCCACCCCTCGAGCAGTCGCAGGCGGCCTGACCGCGCAACTGCTCGTCGCGTTGGCCGCCGTTGGCACGGTGGTGGGCTTTATGACGGGCTTCTTCGGCGTGGGCGGCGGATTCGTTGTGGTCCCCGGCCTGGTTGTGGCACTCGGTTTCGGCATGGCGGAAGCGGTGGGCACGGGCCTCATGATCATCGCGCTCAACAGCGTCGTCGCACTCGCTGCCCGCGGTGGTGTGAGCGCCGTCGACTGGTACGTGGTCATTCCCTTTACGGCAGCGGCCATGGCAGGATCGGTTGTGGGCGTCGGCCTCGCCGCCCGTGTGCCGGCATCCGCGCTGGAGCGAATCTTCGCCGGCCTGCTCACCCTCGTTGCGGTCTCAGTGGCGACCAAGAGCATCCTCGCCCTGGTCTGACGCGGCCATGCGGACTGAGCCGGCTTCGGTACGTGATGTGCATCGGGGTCTTGCGGCGCCTGAAGTTGTGACAAGCGGCACTTATCGGCGTCCGCGGCGTCGCACAGGATGGTACGTAGCGCAGTGCTCGTCGAACTCAAAGCGGCAGCGGCAAAGGAGGCGCACAGTGGGCAGGATCGCCGACCCGGCGAACCACCGATGGTTCGGATTGACCGCCACCCAACTCTTCTGGGCCGTGACCGTGCGGGTGGTAGTCGCCGCGATCGTCGGTGCAGTCGTGTATCTCGCGACCGGGAGCGTGCTCTGGCTGATCGTGGCGCTCCTCGCGACGAGTGTGGTGATCAGCAGCGTCGCGAACTCACGAGGCCGAGCCTGAGGCTTCACCGTGCCGAAAGGCCCGAGAGACTCGTTACGTCCTCCTCTCGTCAAGGCGCCCCCCAGATGCGTCAATTCGAATACGTTGAATCCGATGATTCGTCGGTCCGCCCAGGAGGCACCGCCATGACCAGTGAGCATTCTCAGAAGGGGACACGGGTGACCATAATGGTCATCGAATGCCTTGTTGGAATCGCCGCGTTGGTCGCGGGACTCCTCTTCATCGTACGACCGGATGGCTCGCTGCTGGGGATGTCCAAGAGCAGCCTGTCCGCAACAGCATTCAGTGACTACCTGGTGCCGGGCATCCTGCTCGCCGTCGTCGTGGCCGGCTGGACCCTCGCGGCAGCTGCCGTCGTGTTCCTGCTGACGCGCAATGCAGCGGAAGTTGTGCTCGGCAGCGGCGCGATGCTGGTCTTCTTCGAGCTGGTCGAGTCGGCGCTGGTCGGCTTCAACCCGCAGCAACCGATGATTGCGTTTCTCGGACTCGTCCTCATCGCACTGTCACTGCGACTGGCCGGCCCGATGGAAGCGGCAGAGGTGGCGCTTGCGGGCGATAAGGTCGTGATTCGGTTTCCCGGCGCGTCGATTCTCCTGGCGTTCAAGCGGCCGCTCGAGATCCCTCTCCCACACATCATTGCGGTGGATCGCGCCACCCACGGCCCGGAAGAGCAGTGGCACGGTTTCCTTGGATTCGGACGGTGGCTTCCCGGTATCGCCGGCGCGCCGCGATTCCATCACACCAGCGGGCGCGTGTTCTGGAACGTGAGTGATCCAGCCAACGCGCTCGTGGTGCAGCTACAACAGGAACACTATTCGCGCCTGGTGATTGACGTCGCGGACCCGGACGGAACCATCGCAACCGTCAGGGCTGCAATCGCCAGGCAGGCGCGCAGCGCGGCCTGAGCGTGGCTGATCGAGGCCCCCGTCGTCTGAGCCTGCAAACGCTCGAGTTTCTCGCTTCCCTGGCGGGATTGGCCGCCGGCGGGGCCCTGCGCATCGTCGGATCGGTCGTGCCATCGAACCTCATCTGGGGTGCCACAGCCGCGGCAGCTCTGCTGCCGACGACCGTCGCTGTCGGACGCGATCTGCTGCGTCATCGCGCCGGAGTCGACATCGTCGCAGTGCTTGCGCTGGGCGGCACGCTCGCTGTCGGGGAATACCTTGCCGGGGCCGTCATCGCGCTCATGCTCGCGACAGGTCACGAGCTCGAGGCGAGGGCGTCTGCAAGGGCGCGTCGAGAGCTGTCCGCGCTCCTCGCGCGAGCACCGACCGTGGTGCACCGCGTTGAAGGTGACACGCTCGTCACCCAGGCGATCGACACCGTCCGTACTGGCGACATGCTCATCGTTGCTCCAGGTGAGGTGGTCCCAGTCGATGGCCTGCTGGCGAGTGACGTCGCCACCTTCGACGAATCCGCGCTCACCGGTGAAACGGCGCTTGTGGAACGGGTGATGGGCGATCCCGTTCGGAGTGGGGGCGTCAATGCCGGTGGCGCGCTTCGTCTCCGCAGCACCGCGACTGCCGATGAGAGCACGTATGCGGGCATCGTGCGGCTGGTTCGCCAGGCGCAGGAGTCGCGCGCTCCCCTGGTGCGTATGGCCGACCGGTTTGCGCTCTGGTTCGTACCCCTCACCATCGCGATCGCAGGACTGTCGGGAATCCTCGCCCGCGACCCCGTGCGGGCGGTTGCCGTGCTGGTGGTAGCCACGCCATGCCCGCTCATCCTCGCCGCGCCGATTGCGTTGGTTGGGGGCATGTCGCGAGCTGCGCGTCGGGGCATCGTGGTCAAGGGCGGCGCGGCGCTCGAAACGCTCGGACGTGCGAATGTCCTGCTCTTCGACAAGACGGGCACGCTCACCGAGGGTCGAGCGCGAGTCGCCGACATCGAGACCGACGGGAGTATCAGCGCGGATGAGGTGCTGCGACTCGGCGCATCGTTGGATCAGGTTTCGACACACGCTCTCGCCCGGCCGATCGTCCAGGCAGCTCGGGCCCAGGGCCTTCACCTCGCCCTTCCCGACGACGCTCACGAAGATGCGGGTAAAGGCGTGCGCGGTGGCGTGGCCGGACGCAGCGTGAGGATCGGCCGCGCTTCGTATGTCGCGGACGGTGGCGCAGTGCCGGGTTGGGCGGCGCGCGTGCGCAGACGCACTGCCTACGAGGGCCTCGCCAACGTGTTCGTCGGCGTCGACGGGATTCTGGTCGGCGCGATGGTGCTCGAGGACCCGCTCCGCCCCGACAGCGGCCGTGCCATCGCTCGTCTCCGGAGGGCCGGTATGCGCCGTATGGTGATGGTCACCGGGGACCATCAAGACGTGGCCCAATCCGTCGCCTCGGCAATCGGCGTCGACGCTGTCTATGCCGAGCGCAGCCCGGCCGAGAAGGTCGACGTCGTGCGAGAGGAGCGCCAGCGAGGCGTCGTCGTGATGGTTGGCGACGGCATCAACGACGCCCCGGCGCTGGCCGCTGCTGACGTCGGTGTCGCCATGGGAGTTCGCGGGGCCACGGCGTCATCCGAAGCCGCAGACGTGGTGCTCATGGTCGATCGCATCGATCGACTCGCCGAAGCGGTCCAGATTGCCCGCCGCTCCCACCACATCGCCTTGCAGAGCATCGCCGTCGGCATGGGGCTCTCGCTCGTCGCGATGGGCATTGCCGCAGCCGGCGCGCTCGTACCCGTTGTCGGCGCCGTCGTGCAGGAGGCGATCGATGTCGCTGTGATTCTCAACGCACTGCGCGCCCGCGTTGGCCGTGAGGAGCCCCGACCTTCAGAAGTGGCGCTGAGTGCCGGGCGCCAGGTGCTCCTCGAGCACGCGGCGATGGAACGCGAGACAGCGCAACTCAGACGCCTCGCCGATGAGCTCGGGCGTCTTTCGAGCGCCGCAGCCCGCATGCGCCTCGAAGAGGTGAAGCGCTTTCTGCGCGACGAACTCCTGCCGCACGAACAGGAGGAAGAGCAGCATCTGTACCCGGTGGTCTCCCGTTACATCGGAGGTCCGGAGAGCGTGGCGGTGGCACGCCGCGAGCACGCCGAGGTCGCGCATCTCGCTCGCGTGCTCACCGGCATGATCGACACCCTTGATCCGGACGGTCCGGACGACGAGGAGTTGATCGGACTGCGCCGCGTTCTGTACAGTTTGTCCGCGGTTTTGAGCCTGCACCGGTCCGGGGAGGAGGAGCGGCTCACCGCCGTGGTTGGCGGGCAGGACGAAGCGCCGCTTCACAGGACACGATGACGCGACAGGGCTTGGCACCCTTCGCCTCCGTCGGCGCTCCCGACGCCTCGAAAGAGGTTGGCCTCAGCTCCGACGAGGTGAGAGCGCGGCTGCTTCGTGGTGAGGTCAACTCCGTTCCAACCGGAACGAGTCGTTCGGTGGTCGCGATCCTGGCGAGCAACCTCTTCACCCGATTCAATGTGTTGCTCGGCGTGCTTCTCGTGGCGATTCTGGTCATCGGACCGCTTCAGGACGCCCTGTTCGGTCTCGTCCTGCTCGTCAACACCCCGATTGGCATCGCGCAGGAGCTCCGCGCCAAGTGGACACTCGATCGACTCGCCGTGCTCACAAGCCCAACGGCTCGCGTCATCCGTGACGGTGTCGACCAGGAGATCCCCGCCGCGACACTTGTGGTCGGGGATGTCATCGATCTGCGCACGGGAGATCAGGTACCGGTGGACGGCACTGTCATTCGCGGTATCGGGCTCGAGATCGACGAGTCGCTCGTGACAGGGGAATCAGCTCCGGCTGAGAAGCGCGACGGTGACGAAGTGCTGTCGGGCAGTTTTGTCGTCGGCGGGAGCGGCGTGATTCGGAGTACCAAGGTGGGACTGGCGGCCTACGGGAACGCCCTTGCCGCCGAGGCGCGCCGCTTCGCGCCCGTGCGATCCGAGGTGCGCCGCGGCATCGACCGGCTGCTGCTCATCATCGCGATACTCATCGTTCCGTTCGGCGCAGCGCTGATCGTGAGCCAGATCAAGGCGAATGACACTCCTGTCGAAGCGGTGCGTTCTTCTGTTGCCGGACTCGTGACCATGATCCCAGAGGGCCTCGTGCTGCTCACGAGCGTCGTCTTCGCCGTCGCCGCCGTCCGGTTCGCGCGACGCGGCCTGATCGCTCAGGAATTGGGCAGCGTCGAAATGCTTGCTCGCGCTGATGTCGTTTGCCTCGACAAGACTGGAACGCTCACCGATGGCCAGCTCAGCGTTGCAACCGTTGTGCATCTTGGCGGCGAGGAAACCAGCGTCGTCGCGGCGCTCGGCGCGCTCGCAGCGGTGGATCCGCATCCCAACGCGACACTGGCCGCCCTGGCGTCGGCATTTCCCCCGCCGACGCAGTGGAGTGCGACGAGCGTCGTGCCGTTCTCTTCGGGCCGGAAGTGGAGTGGCGCCGCCTTCGACGGCCGAGGTTCCTGGATCCTCGGGGCGCCTGAGGTACTCGCGCTGGCGCCCGGCTCGTCGGGTGTGCGTCAGCGAGCGGAGCAGCTTGCGGCGGCAGGGAATAGGGTCATGCTGGTCGGGCGGCTACAGTCGCTTCCGGCGATCGATGCAGCGATGCCGGCCGTCGAACCGCTCGCATTGGTCGTCCTCCGCGAGCGCATCCGTCCCGATGCGTCCCGAGTCCTCGCGTACTACCGGGAACAGGGCGTCGCGGTCAAGGTCCTCTCCGGCGATCATCCGGCCACAGTCGCCGCGCTGGCCGCGTCGGCCGGCATGCCGGGAGCGGATCAGGCGCTGTCCGGCCATGACCTTCCAGCTGACGCTGCGGAGTTGGGGCTCGTCGCTGAGGCAACGACCATTTTCGGCCGTCTGAGTCCGCAGCAAAAACGCGATCTCGTGCGAGCCCTTCAGGCGCGCGGGCATGTTGTCGCCATGGGCGGCGACGGAGTGAATGATGTTCTGGCACTCAAGGCGGCCGACGTGAGCGTCGCCATGGGGTCCGGGAGCGCAGCCGCGCGAGCTGTTGCACGGCTGACGCTCGTGCATGATTCATTTGCCAGCGTTCCGTTCGCCATCGGTGAGGGCCGCCGCGTGATTGCGAACCTGGAGCGCGTCGCGACGTTCTTTCTCACCAAGTCGGTGTACGCGATGGTGCTTGCCGCCGCCGTGGCGTCACGCGCGATGCCCTTTCCGCTCCTTCCGCGACAACTCTCGCTCATTGGACTGCTGGCCATCGGCGTGCCGGCCTTCGCTCTGTCGTTCGCCCCAAGCGCGGAGCGAGCGCGAGCAGGTTTCGTCTCGCGAACGCTGAGCTTCGCAATTCCGGCGGGTTTCGTCGCCGGCGTTGCGTCCTACGGGGCATTCGAGATCGCAATTGCCGCTGGGAGCAGCATCCTGGATTCGAGAACCATCGCCACGGTTGTGCTCCTCGGCGTCGGATTGTGGATTGTGGGACGTGTCGCCAAGCCGATCGGCTGGTGGCGCGTAGGACTCGTGGCGGCGATGGTTGCAGGCGCGGTGCTCGCGTTTACGCTCGAGGTCGGTCGCTTCGTCTATGGACTCGTGCTGCTCGACACCGCTGAGTGGCTTGAAGCCGGAGCGATCACAACGCTGGCCATCGTCGTGCTGGCGCTTGCCTTGCGCATCAGCGCCTCCATCACGGTTCGGCTGCATCGGAATGCAGACCGAACGAACGTTGCCGCCGTGACGAATGCCCTTCCCTAGCTCCCTGGAAGCTCACCGACGGTCGCGGATACGACTCGCTGGCCTCCTGTCGACGTGATGACGGTGAGTGAGATCACTTGACCCGGTTTGCTATCAGCGAGCGCCACCGAGAGGTCTGTCGTTGTTCGAATCCGCGCGTTCGCGAACTGGACGATGATGTCTCCAACGGTCAGGCCGGCGGTGGCGGCTGAGCCACCGGCGGTCACGGCGGTAATCAACACCCCGGCCGGAGTGTCCGTCGCGTCGACGACCGTGCTCGCGTGGATTCCGAGATCCGCGCGATGCGAATTCACGACGTGGCCACTGGCAATGATCTGGTTCGCGATGTCGGTGACGGTGTTGGCTGGTATGGCGAAGCCGATGCCGTTTGCCGCCGCGCCCTGGGTCGGGTCGCCGGCGGTGAGTGTCGGGATCCCCACGACCTGCCCCGCGAGGTTCACCAGCGCGCCTCCGCTGTTGCCCGGATTGATCGCCGCACTCGTCTGGATCGTGTCGGGAAGCGTAATGCCACCAGATTCGGAAACCGTCCGATCGACCGCGCTGACGATTCCCTCGGTCACACTGCTCTGAAGTCCGAGCGGGTTTCCGATGGCGAGAACGATCATGCCGACCTTCAGAGTCGCGGAGTCCGCGAACGCTGCGGCATCGAGCTGACCCGCAACATGGATGACCGCGAGGTCACCCGCGGGGAAGGTGCCCACGAGGGAAGCCGGCTGCGTCTTGCCCTCCTGAGTCGTGACCTCGATGGCCGACGCCTCGGCGATGACGTGGTTGTTGGTCACGACGTCGCCCTTGTCATCGAACGCGATCCCAGAGCCGAGACCAAGGTTGGTCCGAATTTGCACTATCGAAGGCAGCACCTTGTCGACGACCGTGACAAACGCGTTCTGCAGGTCAGCGGCCGTGGAGCCGGAGGCTGTCCCGGCGGACGTCGGCGCGGTGGGCGAAGAGGCGGCCGGCTGGCCGGTGCACCCGGCGGAGACGAGCGCGATCAGCAGTGCGCCCGAACCCGCGAGGAATTTCCGCCGCCGAGCCAAGGGCATGTGGTGCCGCACCCGGTCGGCCGTGCTGGCGCCTGTCACTCCAATTACTCGCTCAGCTCTTCGGTCGAGCGTCGGGTGGTTGTGTGGCGAGCAATTGGCGGGCCCGCGTGAGTTCGGATTCGTCGATCTCGCCGCGTGCGTAGCGCGCATCGAGAATGGCCT
>Ga0307374_10009210_pt1 | contig 14592 bp, 9 predicted proteins | sample OX3MG_FD_202532 | JGI IMG/M metagenome (GOLD analysis project Ga0307374, IMG submission 202532) | Soil microbial communities from Risofladan, Vaasa, Finland - OX-3 | ecosystem: Environmental > Terrestrial > Soil > Coastal area > Acid sulfate soil | place: Finland: Risofladan, Vaasa | collected... | reverse complement strand
CGCGGAGGTGATCATCACGCCGACGGCGGTGCCGCCGGACCATCCCGACAACTACGTGATGATGGCCAAGCGCATCGCGCACGAGACGCCGAACGCGGTGCTGGCCAACCAGTTCTACAACGACGCCAATCCGCAGGCGCACTACGACACCACGGGTCCGGAGCTGTGGGAGCAGACGGAGGGCCGGATCACGCACTTCGTGGCGGCCGCGGGCACGGGGGGAACGCTGACCGGCGTGGGGCGCTACCTCAAGGAGAAGAATCCGAAGATCCAGATCATCGGCGGCGATCCGGTGGGGTCGATTCTCGCCGATCTCTGGCGTACGAAAGGCAAAAGCCATGGCGAGGGCGCGCCGTACAAGGTGGAAGGGATCGGGCAGGACAAGTTGCCGGGCACGCTGGATCTGTCGCTGATCGACGACTACGTGACGGTGAGCGACCGGGATGCGTTCGCGATGGCGCGCCGGCTGACGCGCGAGGAGGGGCTGTTCGTGGGGGGATCGGCGGGGCTGATCACGCACGTGGCCCTGAACGTGGCGCGGCTCGTGGACGATCCCGACGCCTGCGTGGTGACGTTCCTCTGCGACACGGGCGAGCGGTACCTGTCCAAGGTGTACAACGACGAGTGGATGCGTGAGAATCAGTTGCTGGACAGCGATCATGCGACGCTGGCCCAGGTGCTGGACGGCAAGCCGTCCACGGCGCAACCGATCGTGAGCGTGGCGGCGGGGACGACGGTGCGGCAGGCGTTGCGGCTGATGGCGCTGCACGACGTGTCGCAGCTGCCGGTGATGGACGGCGCGAACTGCGTGGGATCGGTGAGCGACTGGTCGCTGTCGGCCCGGGGGCTGGAGAACACCAAGCTGCTGGACGTGACGGTGAGCGAGGTGATGGACGCGCCGTTCCCGGTGGTGGATGCCGGCCAGCCCGTGGACACGGTGGCGACGCTGCTGTCGAAGGCGAATCCGGCGGTGCTGGTGCGCACCAACGGTGCGTTGAGCGGCATCGTCACGCGGTCGGACATGCTGGCGTATCTGATGGGGCGATAGGCCTCCTCCACCCTTCACGCAACGCTCTCATGCGGATCACAGTCCTGCTGGGCGGCACCTCGATGGAACGCGACGTGTCGATCGCGTCGGGGGTACGGATCGCGGAGGCGCTGCGCACGCGCGGGCACGAGGTGCGGGCGGTGGACACCGTGGAGGGTCCGTTGTCGCCGGAGGAGGAGCGCGCGCTGATGCGGGCCAAGGTGGTGAAGACCACGCCGCCCACGCCCGCCGAACTCGAGAGGATGGGGCACGACGCGCTGGCCAACCTGGCGGAGCGCCTGCCGAAGGCAGGCGAGGCCGATGTGGTGTTCCTGGCGCTGCACGGCGGGACGGGCGAGGACGGGACGATCCAGGCGCTGCTCGATCTGGCTGGGCTCCCCTATACCGGGAGCGGACATCTGGCGAGCGCGCTGGCGTTGGACAAGGACCTGACCAAGCGACTGTTGCGCGTAGCGGGGGTGACCACGCCGGATTGGTTGATGGCGCCGGCGACCACGGCGGAAGTGCGGGAGCAGCTGGGCTTTCCGGTGATCGTGAAGCCGTCCAAACAGGGATCGACCGTGGGGTTGAGCCTGGTGCGCGAGGAGGCGGGGCTGGCGGCGGCGATCGCCGAAGCAGCGCAGTACGACGACGAGGTGATGATCGAGGCGTACATTCCTGGGCGAGAGTTGACCGTAGGGGTGCTGGGCGATCAGGCGCTTCCTGTTGGCGAAATCATCCCCAAGCACGAGATTTACGATTACGAGTGCAAGTACACGGCGGGGATGGCCACGGAGGAGTTTCCGGCGAATATTCCGACCCCCGTGGCACGTGAGGCGCAGGCGCTTGGGCTCAAGGCCTTCCAGGCGCTCAAGCTGGGAGGATATGCGCGGATCGACTTCCGGATGAACGATCGCGAGATGCTGTACTGCCTCGAAGCGAACACGTTACCGGGGATGACTGAATTGAGCCTGATTCCACAGGGTGCGGCGGCAGCGGGCATCGCGTTTCCGGAACTGTGCGAACGCATCGTGAAGCTGGCCCTGGGCGGGAGGGGGAGGCGGTGATGCAGACGGCGAGTCCCACAGCGGCTCTGGCGGGCGTGCCTGCCGGCGTACAGGCGATGGGTCCGTGGATCGGGCGGCGGCAGTTATTCGTGCGGTTCGCGGCCGAGGCGGAAACGGCCACGATGTACACGCCCGACGCCTTGTCCAACGAGCTGGATCGGGTGGCGGCCCGGTCGGCGTATCACTCGATCAGCGTCAGCGGGCGGGACCCGCTCGCGAACGCAGCCTTTCTGGGCGCGGTGTTCGGGAACCGGGCAGCGCCCCTGCCGCTGATGCTGGACTGCGACGGGCAGCGGCCGGAAGCGCTGGGCGGACTCCTGCCGCATCTGGCGTTGTTCCAGGTGACGCTCGAAGGATCGCCGGCCGACGCGTTCGTGGAACGGGGCGTGAACTCCCTGCGCATCGCGGCGGCGGCCGGGGTGGAGCATGCCCTGGTGCTGAGTCCGGAGGAGAAGACCACCGACGGGCAGTTGCTCCGGGTGGTGTCGCAGGCACACCTGGCGAGCGGGCGGGCGGTGATCGTGGTCCATCCGCCGGACGGCACGGCGGAGAAGGACCGCCGGTGGCTGACGTTCATGGAACAGGCGGCGGCGCTGCATGCGGACACGCGGATACTACTCCGTCTGCCGCGCCCCACGGGAATGCGTTAGGGACTGGCGCTCGCGCCCCGGACCGAACATCCTGATACCAGAGCCTGGTGTCTGAGCGTCACACAGCGGTGGTTCCGATGTCCCATCCAGCCCCAGAACAACTCGAACGCCCACATCTGACCCGCGCCGTCCAGTGGATGGCGCTGGCCTGGGTGGGCATTGCCCTGATCCAGGCCACGCTCGTCACGCCGCAGGACATGACGGCGTGGGTGGGGTTCGTGCCGTCGCACGTGAGTCACGCGTGGTGGACGGTGGTCACGTACTCCCTGGTGCACGGCGATCCGTGGGCGCTGGCGTTGAACCTCTTCATGCTGCTGGCATTCGGGCCGCGGGTGGAGGAGCGTTGGGGCACGAAGGCGTTCACCGTGTTCTACGTGTGGTGCGTGGTGGGCGGCGCGGTCACGTACGCGGTGTTCGCGCACGCGGGCGCGCTGGCCGGTGCGACGGCCGGGGTGTTCGGCGTGATGCTGGCGTACACCTGGCTGTGGCCCAAAGAGGTGTTGTACCTGTTCGGGATACTGCCCGTACGCGCGGCGACGCTCGTGGTGGGACTGACGGGATTGAGCCTGTGGCTCGGCGTCTACAACGCGAACGTCACGGGCGCGGCCTCTCTGGCGTATCTGGGGGGGTTCGCGTTCGCGATTCTCTATCTCAAGCGGCCCAATCCGGCGATGAGTATCGACGAACTCCGTCACCGCATGGCGCCGGCCCCCGATCCGACGGACGACACTCCGCGGGCCATTCCGCGGACGCTGCCGCGGTCGCGGCGACTGGATGAGGTGGACGAGATCGTGGCGCAGAGCCAGGCGGTGACGGCCAAGCCGCCGGCGCGCGCGGCGCGCGCCGCGCGCACCCCCGACGCGAAGCAGGAAACGCTCGACCGGATGCTGGACAAGATCTCGGAACAGGGGCTGGACAGCCTGACGGCGGACGAGCGGAAACTGCTGGAAGAGATGTCGCGCCGGCTGCGGGGTCGATAGCGCCAAGCGCCGCCCGGACGCGGCACCCACACCATTCCCCATCGTGATGCCCAAACCGGAACTGTTGGAGACCTTCGCCAATCCCTATCCGGGACGCGATTACGAAGTGCGCATGGAGTGCGAGGAGTTCACGTCCCTGTGTCCGATGGGCGGGATCGAGAGCGACGCCGAAGAGTTGCAGCAGCTGCAGGGCGGCGCGCCGGATTTCGGGACGATCGTGATCACGTACATCCCCGACGCGCAGTGCCTGGAGCTGAAGAGCCTGAAGCTCTACCTGTGGAGCTATCGGAACGACGGGATCTTCTACGAACGCGCGGTGAACCGGATCCTCGACGAACTGAGCGCGGCGTGCAAGCCGCGATTCATGGAGGTGACGGGAGATTTCAACGTGCGCGGGGGGATCAAGTCGGTGATCACGGCGAGATATGAGATTACTGCGGTAGGAGAGTAGGACGGTAGGAGATAAGGAAGAAGGGTGGGGTAGCCTGAAACCGCTACCCCACCCTTTTCCGTCATTCGGTCCTACTGTCCTACCGCAGTAATCAGAACGCGTACTTGAGCTGGAGCTGGATCTGGTAGTTCGACGCCAGATTGCTGGCGTTCCAGGGCTGGAAGTTCGGGTCGAAGGTATAGACCTTCTGCCCGGTGAGCAGGTTCCCGCCGGTGGTGGTCTTGTAATTGAGCAACGTCTGGCCACCGGCGAAGCCGACCGTCTGCTGCTGGCCCCACTTGTCGTTGAGCAGGTTCAGGAAGTTGAAGACTTCGAAGTCGAGTGAGAAGTTCTTGAGCTGGCCCGCTCCGAAGCTCTGACGAAGGGCGATGTTCACGAGATTCGTCCACGGCGTGGTGCAGCTGTTGCGGCCCATGATCTGGCCACGCTGTTCGTTGAGGCAGGGGTTCTTCTTGATGAAGTCCTCGAACGCTTGGGCCTGCTGCTGCGAGGAGTAGGTGACGCCGTTGAAGGTCGCCGAGGCGAACTGCATCTCGGCCGGGTTGGTCGCGTCCTTCGGGACGTAGATCGGGTCGTTGAACGAGAAGCCATCCCCGTTGATGTCGCCGTTGACGACGTAGTCAATGGGCTGACCCGAGCCGCCCTGATAGATCAGGCTGACATCGGTCCGCGTCGGGAAGCTGTAGGTGCCCTGGGCCACGATGTGGTGCGTCTGCTCGAACAGCGAGCGGGTCACCTGGGTGCTCGCCTGGTCGCCGCCCCAGTCACGCCCGTACCGGTACTGTGAATACGCGGTGCTCGACGTCGGGTCCTGGACGGACATGACGTGCGAGTACGTGTAGAACAGCGACCCCTCGAAGTGGTCGTAGAAGTGGCGCTGCAGGCCGCCGGTGAGGTTGTACGAGTAGTCGTTCGACTGGTTCTGCACGTCGAGGACGGTGTTACGGTCCTTGTGCTTGAGCACCGGGTTGAACGGGGTGAGGCCGTAGAGCACGCGCCCGTGCGCGTCGGTGCCCTGCACGCCGGCGAGGGCGATGTTCTGGTACATCGGGTTGTTGATGCCCTTGGTGTACATCGCCTCGAGCGTTCCCACCCAGTTATCGGCGAGTTGGCGATCGTAGCCGAGCGTGAGACGGGCGTTCTGGGGGAAGTTGAGGCTCTTGCTCAGGAGGTCGATCTCGCCGCCGGCCTTGGCGGCGAGCCCGTTGGAGCAGGCCTGGGGCGGCGAGGTGACGACGCCGTTCGTGAAGTGCGGGGCGGCGGAACCGTTGCAGGTGAGGAGCCCGATGCCGACGCTGCCCGAGTTCTGGAAGGCGTTGCTCAGCCAGACGTACGCCGGACGGCCCGTGAAGAAGCCGAGGCCGCCACGGAGCTGATTCTTCTGATCGCCCGTCACGTCCCAGTTGAAGCCGACGCGCGGCGACCACTGGATGTTACCCGATGGCACGTCCTGCGTGTTCCGGCCCAGCGAGTCCATGACGGACTGGTTGAAGGGCGGCTTGTCGAAGAAGATCGGGTCGTCCAGGCGGAGGCCGTAGGTCACCGAGAGTTGGTTGGAGACCGTCCATTCATCCTGGAGGTACGCCGCGTAGCTGCCGGCGCGGAAGCGAACAGCGCCGTCGCCGGAGAGGGGAACGCCCACGACGTACTGGCGGGCGAGACCCTGGTTCAGCGAGTCGAGCGTGCCGAACGTCCACACGCCGTACGACGCCTGGGTGAACAGGTTGCGGACCTTGTACCACTGGCCCGACGCGCCCAGGGTGATGCGGTGCGCGCCCATCGGGATGGTGTAGTTGTCGGTCATCTCGATGAGGTCCTGGTCCAGCTGGTTGCCCTGCGAGTAGCGCTCGGCGCCGTCGATGATGGGATAGCCGCCGTTGTACACGGTCACCTGCGGGGCGATTACGCCTGGATTGCGGCGGTCGCGGATGGTCTCGTAGTTGAGCAGGAGTTCGTTGAAGCTGCCGTTGTCAAACAGCGTGCGGAGCTGCGCGACGGCGGCGTTCTTCGTGGAGGCGAAGTGGTACCCGTTGTTGTCGAGCGAGTAGCCGAAAGCCGAGCGGCTGAAAATGTCCTGCTGGGCACGGCCGTAGTTGTCACGGATTACCAGCTGTGTATTGCCGGGAAGGTTGAAATCGAACCGGGCGAACACGTTCGCGAGCGGGTTGCCGTTGTTGACCAGCGCGCCGGAGCCGGTGGGCATGCCGTACGCCGCGAGGCCCTGGTTCACCTGGTCGATCGTGGCCTGCGACGGTCCGGTGAGCGTGCTGCCGACATACGGGCCGCTGGCCGGTGCGGTGCGGGCCTGCCACTCGGCATCGAGGAAGAACAGCGCCTTGTCCTTGATGAGCGGACCGCCGATGTTGAATCCGCCCTGCGTCTGGTTGTACTTCGTGATGTAGGACTGGGTCCGCGTGAAGCTCTGGTTGCGGGTGACGCTGTACAGCGAGCCGTGCCAGTCATTGGTACCGCTCTTCGTCACGGCGTTGACCAGAAGGCCGGAGAAGTTGCCATAGCGCACGTCGTAGGGCGAGAGCAGGACCTGGTATTCCTTGACCGCGCCAAGGCCGATGGCCTTGCCGTTGGCCTGGCCGCCGGGCTGGCCGGTGGAGCCGAGACCGAAGAGGTCGGCCTCCGTGGATCCGTCGATCTGGATGTTGTTGAACCGGTTGTTCGTGCCGCCGCCGGAGAGGCCGGGGCCCACGGTGGACACCTGGGGCGTGAGCGCGACGAAGTCGGTGAAGTTCCCGTTGAGCGTGGGCAGCCGGCGCAGGGCCGAGTCGGAGATCGTGACGGTGATGCCGGTGTGCGACGCCGACATGACCGGATCCTGGTTGGCGACGATGCTCACGGCCTGCAGCTGCGTGGCCTGGGTGACGAGCTCCATGTCCACGCGCGTCACCTGGCTGAGCACGACGACGATGTTGTCGCGCATCTGCGGCTGGAACCCGATGCGGCGCACGGTGACGGAGTAGTTGCTGCCCACGTCGAGTCCGGGCACCGTATAGCGGCCATCGGATCTGGTGGTGACGCGGCTGGAGAAGCCGGTGACGCGGTTCGTGACCTGGATCTGGGCGTTCTCCACGGGCTGGTGCTGATCGTTCGTAATGGTGCCAGCGATGGCACCCGTCGTCACGCCCTGTGCGACGGCGGTAGCCGGCATCGCGAACGCGAGTGCGACGGCCAATAATCCGCCGAGCGTCCAACGTGAAATCTTCATAGGGGTCCCTGAGATGAAGTTGGGCGCCGCGAGTGGCGCCGAACATGCGCAGCGGGCGATCGGGAGTGATCGCATCCGAGCGTAGCAATCTCCACGCGCGCGACCTGGATGCGGAGAAACACGGCGTAACGAGCACGTAAACTCCACACGGGGAGCCTCCGGGGTTCCAGGCCTGCGTTCGCGCCCCATAATGTAGGAATCGGGCCCGCAGAAGGCGAGCGGTTGTAGCGGGGGGAAATTGGATAAAATCCGAACGCCGGCTGGTACCTCAATGGGCCGATCCGGGTTGAACTGATCGGCACGCCCGGGTTAGGTTTGTAGGCTTGCGGCCAGGTAGCTCAGTTGGTAGAGCAGCGGACTGAAAATCCGCGTGTCGGCGGTTCGATTCCGCCCCTGGCCACTCAACGGACGACAATAGGGGGGCCCGCGGTGTGCGTCCGCGGGCCCCCATTGCGTGTGGGGGGGCCGAAGCACCGCGCTTGCCGTGGGAGGCCTTCGGACGTATAGGTAGATCAGTAGACGAGGCCCCCTCCTTCCCCTGCCTCGGGCGCCCCCCGCCGGCCCCCAGTGATCCCACGCCCCGCCCGCAACCCGTCCGATCTGGATCTCGTGGTCCGCCATGCTGAGCAACTGGCGGTGCAGCGGGTGCGGGAAGGGGACGCCCTGGCGCTCGAGATGATCTTCACGGCATTTCGCGCGGAGCTGTTGGCGCTGGCCGAAGGGATCTCCGGGTCGCATGACGGCGCCGAAGACGTGCTCCAGGAGGTGTTCCTGTCCATCTGGAAAGGGCGGGACCGATGGCGGGTGACCGTGTCGTTGCGGGGATACCTGCGGCGGGCGGTGCAGAACAGCGCGGCGCGGTGGCACTCGTCGCGAACCCGGGGCGGCGAAGCTGGGGTGAGCCTCGAGGCCTGGGAATCGACGGGGCTGGAGTTGGTGGACCCCTCCCCGTCGCCGGCGGACGAAACGGCATACGGGGAGCTGGCGTCGGCGGTGGATGCTGCGACGTCCGCGCTGCCGCCCCGCGCGCGCGACGTATTCACCCTGAGCCGGGACGAGCAGCTGTCCAACCGCGAGATCGCGGATCGTCTGGGCGTGTCGGTGAAGACGGTGGAGACGCACATGACGCGCGCCCTGCGGGTCCTGCGGCGGCGTCTGGGGCGCTGGCGGGACGACGGATAGCCCCCGCGCCGAAGAAGGCATTCAGGGTAAACGCGGGGTCTCCACCTCTATAAGGGTATGAGGGACGATCGCGACGAACCCATCAGCCGGTTTCCGGCATTCCGCGGGATGGAACTGAGCGCATTGCGCCGGTACATCGTGGGGGACAGCCCTGCCGCGGAGCAGCGGCGCGTGGAAGCGTGGGCGGAGCAATCGGCCGAACGGCGTCGGTATCTGGATTCGTTGCGACGGTTGCATCACCGGGGGCCGCGCGAGCAGGCAGCCGAGACCACGGCGGCGTGGCAGCGCATCCTGCGTCAGCTGGAGCCGCCGTCGGACGAGGCGGCGCCGAGTTTCCGGGCCCCATGGGACGAACAGGCGGTGCGCGTGAACGTACGATCGCGGCGCCGCGCGCGGGTGCTGCGGGGGGCGTTCCACCGTGAGCGTTCTCCGTGGACGGTGCTCGTGGCGGGGGCGGCGGCGATCCTGTTGGTGGCGTCGGGAGTTCACCTGTCGGGCGTGCGGGCGACGCAGGCCACCACCGTGGCGACGGCGCCCACCATGCGCACGGTGACGACGACGCGGGGCCAGCGCGCCGAGATCCGGCTGGACGACGGCACGCGGGTGGTGCTGGGCGTGGACAGCCGGATCGTGTTGGCGTCGGACTTCGGCATGCATTCGCGCAACGTGTATCTGGACGGGACGGCGTACTTCGAGGTGGTGCACGACAGCCTGCGGCCGTTCGTGGTGCACACCGTGAACGCGGTGGCGCGGGACGTGGGCACGAAGTTCGTGGTGCGCGCGTACCCCGGAGACCGCAGCACGCAGGTGGTGGTGACCCAGGGCTCGGTGGCGCTGGGCGCGCCTGGTGCGGCGCCGGCCCGTGAAGCGGTACTGACGCGCGATCAACTGGGACTGCTGGCGGCGGGGCAGTCGCGGCCTGCGGTGCACGCGGTGGATCCGTCGCGGTACACGGCCTGGATGCAGGGCGACCTGGTGTTCCACGACACCCCGCTCGCCGTCGTGGCCAGGGAACTGCAGCGCTGGTACAACATCGACGTGCGAATCGGCGACGCCTCGCTGGCGCGCCTGCCGTTCAGCGCGTCGTTCGACGCCGAGTCGTTCCGCGAGGCCCTCTCAACCATCACCACCGTGCTGCCGCTGCGCGCGGTGCGCAAGGGAAGTGTCGTCACGCTGTATCGCCGGTAGGACCTCCCCGCGACCCCGCGGGGACCACACAGCAGGAGCATTCGCGAGGAGATTGCCATGCGTCAATGGATGAAATCGCTGATCGGAGTAGTGGCGGTGGCGGCGGCCGCACAGGTGGCGTCGGCCGAGCCGTCGCAATTCCCGGGCGGGCCGTCGGCGGATCTGCACGACAGCGCGCCCCGATTCCTCATCACCGCGGCGTCCGTACGGGTGCCGGTGGACGTGGCGCGCACCCCGGTGCTGAACCAGCGCATCGGGCTGCACCTGCGCAACGCGACGATCGCCGAGGCGCTGCGGACGATCGGCGACTCCACGGGGTTGCGGTTCGCATACAGCCGGTCGGAAGTGCCGGTGGGACGGACGGTGCGGCTGGACGCCAAAGACATCACGGTGGCGGCGGCGCTGACGGAGGTGCTGCTGGGAACGTCGGTGGACGTGGTGTTCACCGACCGCGGGCAGGCGATGCTGGTGAAACGGCCGCCTCCCCCGCCGCCGGTGGCGCTGGGCACGGTGACGGGCATCGTGAAGGACTCGACCACCGGCGAGGTGCTGCAGGGCGCGTCGGTGTCGCTGGTGGGCACGCGGAGGGGCTCGCTGGCGGGCGCCGATGGGCGGTACACCTTCACGGCGCCGCCAGGCCGGTATCTGCTCCGGGCGCGGCTGCTGGGCTACCTGGCGGTGTCGGACAGCATCGTGGTGGAGGACGGCCAGACGCTGACGCACGACTTCACGCTGCCGCGCACGGTGGGAACGCTGAACGCGGTGGTGGTGACGGGCACGCGCCAGCCCAACCGCACGGCGGTGGACGCACCGGCGCCGGTGGACGTGTTCACGGCGCAGCAGATCCAGCAGAGCGGACGCACGGAGACCAGCCAGATCATCGAAATGCTCGCGCCGTCGTTCAACTTCCCGCGTCCATCGGTGACGGACGGCACGGACCACATCCGGCCGGCGACGCTGCGGGGGCTGAACTCCGACCAGGTGCTGGTGCTGATCAACGGCAAGCGGCGGCACAACAGTGCGCTGGTGAACATCAACGGCAGCGTGGGACGCGGCGCGATGGCGGTGGATCTGAATGCCATTCCGCCGTCGGCCATCGACCACATCGAAATCCTGCGTGACGGGGCCGCGGCACAGTACGGGTCGGACGCGATTGCGGGCGTGATCAACATCATCCTCAAGACCGACGCGCCGTCGAACTTCTCGATCCAGGCGGGGCAGACGGCGATGGCGGACGGCAGGTCGGTGGTGGGCGACGGGAGCTACAGCTTCACGATGCCCAACGGCGGCTACCTGAACCTGAGCGGGGAACTGCGGAACCGCGACAGCACCAATCACACGGGGCCCGACACGCGGCAGCAGTATTTCACGGGCGATCCGCGCAACAGCGACCCCGGCCTGAACAACCGCATCGACAGCTGGGTGGGCGACCCGTCGATGAAGGGCGGCGCGGGGATGTACAACCTCGGGCTGCCGATGAGCAACGGCATGCAGTTCTACTCGTTCGGCGGCGTGAACTACTCGCGCGGGCTGGCGGCAGGGTTCTTCCGCCGGGCGCTGGACGACCGCACGCTGCGCGCGTTCTATCCCAACGGCTACCTGCCGCTCATCGGCAGCCATATCTGGGATGTGTCGGGCGCGGCGGGCGTCAAGGGCACGACGAACAACTGGAATTGGGATCTGGGCAGCGTGTTCGGGCGGAACAGCTTCGGGTACGACGTGGACAACAGCGTGAACGTGTCGATGGGGCTGGCGAGTCCGAAGACGTTCAACTCGGGCACGATGTTGTTCGACCAGTGGACGACCACGCTGGACGTGCAGCGCTCATTCAACATCGGCTGGGCGCAGCCGCTGAGCGTGGCGTGGGGCGGCGAGCTGCGCCGCGACCACTATGGGATCCAGGCGGGCGACAGTGCGTCCTGGATGAACGGTGGCGTCCCGATCCTGGACGGGCCCGACAAGGGCCACGCCGCAGCGGCGGGAGCGCAGGTGTTCCCCGGCTTCCGACCGTCGGACGCGCAGGACGCGTCGCGAACGAACGCGGCGGGCTACGTGGACCTGGCCAGCAATCCGATCCAGTCGCTGCTGATCGACGTGGCCGGTCGGGCGGAGCACTACTCGGATTTCGGTAGCACGACGACCGGCAAACTCTCCGTACGGTGGGAGCCGATCAAGCACTACGCGTTGCGCGGTTCGTTGAGCAACGGATTCCGGGCGCCATCGCTGGGACAGGAGTACTTCTCGACGACGTCCACGAACTTCATCGCAGTGAACGGGGTGGCCACGCCGTTCGACATCCGCACGTTCCCGGTAACGAGCCCCGAGGCGAAGGCGTTGGGCGCGCAGCCACTGCGTCCGGAGTCGTCGCGCAACTACGGGCTGGGCATCGCCATGCAGCCCACGCCGAACGTGTCGTTCACCACGGACTACTACAAGATCGACATCTCGCACCGCATCGTACTTTCGGGGAACTTCATCGGGACGGCGATCCAGACGCTGCTCACGAACGCCGGATTCCCCGGGGTGCAGGGCGGCCGGTTCTTCACCAACGCGATTGACACGCGCACCGAAGGCGTGGACGTCGTTCTGCAAGCGGGCAAGGATCTGGGGTACGCGGGGATGTTGCGCTTCACGGGCGGCTACAACCACAACTACACGCACGTGACGCACATCGACCCGACACCGCCGCAGCTCGCGGCCTTCCAGTCGGTGCTGTTCGATCGGACGGAAGTAGGGCTCACGACAGTGGCGCAGCCCCACGACAATCTGCGACTGAACGCCGACTGGGAGTGGAACAAGCTGGGGGTCAATCTGGGCCAATCCTGGTATGGTGGGGTGACCAGTGTTGCGTCCACCCCGGCGAACGACCAGACCTACAGCGGGAAGTGGATCACCGATCTGTCCCTGTCGTACCGGCTCTGGGAGCAGTTGACGGTGCGCGGCGGGGCTGACAATCTCTTCAACATCTATCCCGACCGCACGATCGCGGCCAACTCGAGTGGTGGCATCTTCCTGTACAGTGGGCTGTCGCCGTTCGGGTACGACGGGGCGTTCTACTACCTCAGACTCTCGGTGGGCATGTGAACCGGACACTTCTCGTTGCAGCACTGTGCGCAGCCGCCGTGGGCGGCTGCGCCAAGAGCACCCCGCCGGCCGCCACTCGACCGGCGGGGTTCCCCGCGGATTGGACCGTGGGCGCCGGCAAGCAGGCGACCACGGCGCCGCACGCCATGATCTCGAGCAACAGCCGGCTGGCCAGCGAGGCCGGCGTGGAGATCCTGAAGAAGGGCGGCAACGCGGTGGACGCGGCGGTGGCCACGGGATTCGCCATGGCCGTGACGTATCCGCAGGCCGGTAACATCGGCGGGGGCGGATTCATGGTGATCCACATGGCCGACGGCCGTTCGGCGGCGATGGACTACCGGGAAATGGCGCCGCTGGCGGCCACGCGGAACATGTACGTGGATGCGCACGGCAAGCTCACCGACAAGGGACGGATCGGGGCGCTGTCGGTGGGCGTGCCGGGCGCCGTGGCGGGAATGGCGGAGGCGCTCAAGAAGTACGGCACGATGTCGCTGAGCGAGGTGATGCAGCCGGCCATTCGCATGGCCCGGGACGGCTTCGTGGTGGACAGCGCGCTCAGCCAGGCGGTGGCGGCGGGCGAGAAGCTGATCTCGCCGTACGAAGGCAACGCGCTGTTCTTCCCGGGAGGCAAGGCGATCGCGCCGGGCACGAAGCTGGTGCAGCCGCAGCTGGCGCGGACGCTCCAGGCGATCGCGGCGCAGGGGCCGGACGCCTTCTACAAGGGATGGATCGCCGACAGCCTGGTGGCCGAGATGCACCGCGACCACGGCATCATCACCAAGCAGGACCTGGCCAAATACACGCCGGTGTGGCGCGATCCGATCAAGGGCACGTACCGCGGCGATACCGTGTATTCGATGCCGCCGTCGTCGAGTGGTGGGGTGATCGAGGTGGAGATCCTCAACATCCTGGAGACGTGGCCCAAGCTGCCGCCCTACGGCAGCACGATGTACGTGCACGACGTGGCGGAAGCGTTCCGCCGGGCGTTCATCGATCGCAACACGGAGCTGGGCGATCCGGCGTTCGTGCAGAATCCGATCGACCGGCTCACGAGCAAGGCGTACGCGCGCACGCTGCGCGATTCGATCCTTCCCGACCGGGCGTCGAAGACGCCGGCGTTCGCGCAGCTGGCCAAGGAGCCGATGCACACCACGCACTATTCGGTGGTGGATTCGGCGGGGAACGCGGTGTCCACGACGACGACGCTGAACAGCCTGTTCGGGTCGGGCAACTACGTGGGCGGCGCGGGATTCTTTCTCAACAACGAAATGGACGACTTCGCGTCGCAGCCCGGGTCGCCCAATCAGTTCGGGCTGGTGCAGGGCGAGGCGAACGCGATCGCGCCGGGCAAGCGGATGCTGAGCGCGATGGCGCCGTCGATCGTGGTGGACAGCACGGGCAAGGTGTTGCTGGTGGTGGGGGCGGCGGGCGGCCCGACGATCATCACGGTGACGACGCAGATCATCCTCAACGTGATCGACGGTCACATGTCACTGGCCGACGCGATGTCGGCGCCGCGCATCCATCAGCAGGCGTGGCCGGACAAGCTGGTCTATGAGAAGGGCGGGCTGATGCCGGCGGTGGCCGATTCGCTGACGGCGATGGGATACGAGCTGTCGCCGGTGGGGCACCTGGCGAACGCGAACGCCGTGCTGCGGGTGGCGGGCGGGTGGGAGGGGATGGTGGAGCCGCGGGCGACGGGGGGCGCGGTGGGATACTGAAAAGACGGTAGGGTGGTAGGAC
>Ga0307374_10009209_pt1 | contig 14592 bp, 18 predicted proteins | sample OX3MG_FD_202532 | JGI IMG/M metagenome (GOLD analysis project Ga0307374, IMG submission 202532) | Soil microbial communities from Risofladan, Vaasa, Finland - OX-3 | ecosystem: Environmental > Terrestrial > Soil > Coastal area > Acid sulfate soil | place: Finland: Risofladan, Vaasa | collected... | reverse complement strand
CGGCAAGGCGGTACTGGAAGGCGATGTTCTCAGGCGTGACGATCTCGACGCGCGTATCGATGGGGGCGGATCCGTTCGTCATCGACACCTTCCTCGTCGGCAAGTTGGCGAAACCGTGATTATTCGCCAAGACGTGCCCGTCCGCAAGCGCCGCCGAGCCCTCCGCGGGGCAGGTTTCCAAGGTGCTCGATCTGCAGTAGCGAAACGCGTGCGAGTTGCGATTCTCGCCCCATGATTGGGATGCTGACGAATTACGCTACATCCGGGCCGTTGCGATCGAAGCGATCACCCTTGCGTAGTCCGGCGACTGCGTGCGATACTGGATCATGGTTCGCCGTGGACCGGTCCGGAATTTAAGCCAAGCGAGGTCGGATCATGTCGATGACGCTCGTACATCATCGTTTTACGGTAGATGAATACGAACAAATGGTCGAGTGTGGAATTTTGAGCGAGCGGGACCGCGTCGAGCTGATCCGCGGGGAGATACTTGAAAAGATGCCCATCGGCGAGCGGCATGCCGGCTGTGTCAATCACCTCAACAGCCTCCTGGCGGCGGCCGTTGGAAAGCGTGCCGTCGTGGCCATTCAAAACCCGGTGATATTTCCAGACAGCCAACCGGAGCCCGACGTAGCCTTGCTCCTTCCGCGCGACGACTTCTATAAATCGGTCAAACCGCGGCCAAAAGACGTATTGCTGGTGATTGAAGTGGCCGATTCGACGCTCGACTTCGATCGCGACATCAAAGGTGCCATGTACGCCCAGAGCGGTATCCAAGAATACTGGATTCTCAATCTCTTGGATAATTGTCTGGAAGTCCATCGTCAACCGCAATCCGATGGCACCTTCCGCGACGTGCGGACGCTTCCGTGCGGCCACTCTGTCGAGATCGCCACCTTGCCGGATGTGACCGTGGCCGTCGCCGACGTGCTTTGACGTTCGCGGTCGCCTTTACCAGCCTGGCATATTCGATCTACGGCACTTATGCTGGGCGTGGACCGACTTTCACAACCGGAGCCGTGACATGCACCGCCGACGATTCGCCGTATTGTTGTCGCTTACCACGTTGTTGGCGATCGAACTTGAGCGCCAGGCCCCAGCGGCGCCACCCCACAATGCCCCGGACGCCGACCGCAGAGTGTACGGCGAGTGGCGGATCCACATCCGCCCCGACCAAGGCCAGGAGTACAACCAGCTTATCGCCGAACAGGGCCTGCCGCTGTTCCGCGCGGCGGGAGGACGGATGGTCGGATGGTGGACGACGCTCGTGGGTGACCTCTACGAACACCTGACGATCTGGGAATACGACGACATGGCCGCCTTCGAGCACGCGATCGGGTACCTCGGCGTCGAAAAGAAGTTCTCGCGGTTCGTCAAAGCCCGCGATCCGCTGCTCGATGCCGAAGAGAACCGGTTCCTGAAACTCGCGGCCGGGGCCGAGCCGCCGGGCCTGCCGGAGACGGCGCGGTTCGTAATCCACGAACAGCACCGCGTGCCGCTCTCGCGTCGAGAGGAATACCTGAAGTTCATGTGCGACAAGGGCCTGCCAACCCTCAAGCGGCACGGCTTCCGTGTGGCCGGACCGTGGATCGTCGCGATCGGCGACACCAGCGACGTCACCTACCTGTTTGCGTTCGAAAGCCTTGCCCAACGCGAAAAGTTGACGGCCGAATTCGCGTCCCACGCCGACGCCGCCGGCTACGAAGCCGCCATCGCGAAACACACGAACCACGTCGCCACTCGGCTGCTCGTACCGGCCCCATTCGCCGCCACGGAACCCAACGTCGCACCCGCCGATGCGTCGAGCGCGCTGTTACCCCATTGCGAACGGCTCGCCGCGGGCGTCCATGCCGCCGGCTTCGCCGATCGACACCGTTCGGCCAACTGCGGCTGGGTCAGGCTCGGCGACGAAACGCTGCTGATCGACGTGCCTCGCGGCGTCGCCGTCGATGAGTTTCTCACCGAGGTCGCCAAGACGTCCGGCGCCGCGGCCCGCCGCCTTGTGCTCACCCATCTCGACGATGGCGACGCCGCAATCGTCGAATCGTTGCTGGCGCGCGGCGTGGCGCGAGTCATCACGACCGAATCGGCCCGTGAACGACTTCTCGCCGCCGCGCCTTCGATCGCGCCCGCGGCCGTTAAGTCGGTCACCGAGCCCGGCCCCATCGACGAATCGCCGCAGTCGGTGGAATTCATCCCCTTCGATGCCATCGCAGGCCCGGCGGGGGCGGCGGTCTACCTGCCGAAAGCGCAAGTGCTGTTCGCCGGACCATTGGTCGTCAACGGCCCGCGCGCGCGGTTACCCGGCTCCGACACGGCGCGCTGGATCGAGGCGCTACGGCGGCTCGAAGCGCTGCCGGCCGCGCGGGTCGTGCCGGGCTTTGGTTCGTGGGGCGGCCATGAGGTCATGGCTCGCCAGCGGCGGTTCCTCACTGAGCTGCGCCGGCAGGTGGGTTACATCGTGTGCCAAGGCCGGCCCCGCGAAGCACTCGGTCCGTCGGTGAATATCCCTGCCGGCGACCTGGTCTGGATGCCCTACGATACGCCGCTCACCGAAGACTTGAACCACGTCTTCGACGAGCTCTCCATCCCGGCCGCCCCATTCAACGGCCGGCCGCCCAAGCCCGGCGACGACCGGCCGCACGCCCTGGTGCTCTACGGCGATCAGCCACACGAACCGGGACATATCGAACCCGGGCTGCGGCCGGTTTTCGAAGCCACCGGCGTCGTCCCGCATTTCACCGTCGACGTGCGGGCATTGTCGGCGGAAAACCTGGCCCAAGTGCGGTTGCTGGTCGTGCTCCGCGACGGTTTACAGCGGCCGATGACGGGCGAAAAATCCGACTTCATCTGGATGACGCCCGATCAGGAGCGGGCCGTCGTCGATTTCGTCGAGCGCGGCGGCGCTTTCCTGAACCTGCACAACTCGATGGGGCTATATCCGGACGACGGCCCGTACCTGAAACTGGTCGGCGGGCGTTACATCGGCCACGGGCCGCTGGAGCGGTTTCGCGTCGAGGTGGTCGATGGCGATCACCCGATCACGCGGGGTGTGACGGCTTTTTCGGTGGCCGACGAGCAGCACACGCCCCCCTACGACCGCTCGAAAGTGCAGCTCTTGTTGCAAAACCGTTCTGACGAAGGGCAGGTCGCCGCGGCCGGTTGGTGTTACGAGCCTGGCCGCGGCCGGCTCTGCCACCTGGCCAACGGTCACACCCGCGAGTCGCTCTCGCACCCGATGTACCAGCGCCTGATGCACAACGCCGTGGTGTGGTGTTTGCGCCGGGAGTAGTCGTTAACAAGACATCGCGAACCCTGCCAGTCTGGCAGGAAGACAGCCCTGCGACGCGGTTATGCTTCACGCGGCCCGCAGTGAGACCTTAGTTGTCAGGCACAGCCGTTGGGCGTCGGAACGGAAACCTCATTTTTCCTGGCCGCGCGAGGTATAGAAGAATCTGTGGTAGAATTGTATCAGCAGGTGCTTGCATTCTTCCACCACCTTGACCATAATCGTCCTAATCGAACGATGTGATTGGCGTAATTCTGTCAGGAAATCGGGCGTGCTGGTGGATGAACGTCGCAATCGACTGCTCGAATTGGTCCGCAGCCGCGGCTTCGCCGCGCTACCCGACTTGGCCAAGGAGTTGCAAGTCTCCCAATCGACGCTTCGCCGCGACCTAGATTACCTGGAGGATAGCGGCGCGGCGAAGCGGACGCATGGGGGAGTGTTTTACACCGGCTCATCACCCAAACTACCCCATTTCGACGAGCGCCAGCCCGCCCAATGGGACAAAAAACAGGCCATCGCCGCGCGGGCGGCGGAAATGATCGAAGAAGGCGACACACTGCTCTTGGACGGAGGAACGACGACCTACGAATTGGCCCGGCTGTTAGTCGGCCGGCGGCTTCAAGTGGTGACCAACTCGCTGCCCGTGGCCAACCTTTTCGCTTCCGACCCCAAGACCGACCTGGTGTTGATCGGAGGTTACGTCTATCCGCGGACAGGCGTATCGCTGGGCCCCTACGCGAACGAGATGTTGGCCCATGTCAATGTGCGCAAGACGGTGCTCAGCGTGGCCGGAATCAACAATCGGGGCTACTTCAACAGCAACTTGCTGTTGGTCGAAACGGAGCTGGCCATGATGGCCGCGGCGGAGGAAGTGATCGTGGTCGCCGACAGCACCAAGTTTGGCCGCCAGAGCCTGGCGCACCTGGCGGCGCTCGACGCGATCGACCGTCTGGTGGTCGACGGCGAGATCAGCGCCGCGTGGCAAGAAAAGATGACCGCGGCGGGCGTCGAGTTGCTCGTGGCGGGGGAAGCGAAGACGGCTGCATAAGGTACGACACGCATGAGCACCGCCCTAGCGCTGGACCGCAGCGCGATCGAGCACATCGTCCGTGAGATCGTGCTGGCGCGCGCTCCACGGGCCACCCAGTCGAAGCTAGTGGTGAGTATCTCCGCGCGGCACGTCCACCTGACCGACGAGCACGTCGAGACGCTGTTCGGCCCTGGAAGCAAGTTGACGCCCATGAAAGACCTCTACCAGGACGGTTTCTACGCCGCGGAAGAAACGGTGATGGTGGTCGGACCCAAGCGGAAGATGCTTCCGACGGTCCGGGTGCTTGGTCCCACTCGGCCGCACAGCCAGGTCGAGTTGGCCTTCACCGACGGCATTTCGCTGGGAATCGACCTGCCGGTGCGGCCCAGCGGCAAGATCGCCGGCACGCCCGGCTGCGTGCTGGTGGGACCCAAGGGGGTCGTCGAGCTCAAGGAGGGAGTGATTCGCGCCGAGCGGCACGTTCATATGAACGGCGACCACGCGGCCCATTTCGGAGTGAAGAACGGTGAGCGGATGAGCTTGCTGATCGAGTCGTCGTGTTCGGTCGTGCTGCGCGACTTGCTGGTGCGGGCAGACGCCACGAGCAAGCTCGAGGTCCATCTCGATACCGACGAGGGGAACGCCGCCGATTTGGATCACGCATGGAAGGTGGAGTTATTGAAACAAGATTGAAGTGTCGTTTTTTCAAAGAAGTTTTCCGGAGTAACCATTCATGGCAAAAGCAATGGAAGCGCTGGGCATGATCGAGACCAAGGGCTTCGTGTGCCTGGTCGAGGCCAGCGACGCAATGATGAAGGCCGCCAACGTCGAGTTCCTCGGATGGGACAAGGTCGGCAGCGGTCTGGTGACGGCCTTCGTTACGGGCGACGTGGCCGCGGTCAAGGCGGCCACCGATGCCGGCGCCGCCGCCGCCGGCCGTATCGGTGAAGTCGTCAGCGTTCAAATCATCCCGCGTCCGCACGACGACCTGGGCATCGTCCTGCCGGCGCCCCAGAAGGCGGCCAAGTAACTCGTCACAGGTTACAGGGGACAGAGAAACCTGAGTTTTCGCGAATTCAGGTACGAGACATCAAACTCAAAATCACACAAGGGAAAGCACTCAAATGCAAGACGCCATTGGATTGTTGGAAACCAAGGGCCTGGTGGCCCTGGTCGAGGCGACGGACGCGATGGCCAAGGCGGCCAACGTGGTGATCGTCAAGAAGATCGCCATCGGCGGCGGTCTGGTCACGGCCGTCGTCAAGGGCGACGTCGGCAGCGTGCGCGCGGCCGTCGAGGCGGGCGCCAGCGCGGCCCAGCAGGTCGGCGAATTGGTCGCCAGCCACGTCATCCCCCGCCCGGCCGAAGGTTTGGTCAAGGCGTACCTGGGATAGGACTCCTGACTCCGCCCGCATGGAAGTCAATTGGAAACGCCCGCATGAAAATTCTGGTCGCCAACCTCGGCTCGACAAGCTTCAAGTACCGTTTGTTCGACATGACTGACGAACGGCAGCTTGCCCGCGGCGCCACCGAGCGCATCGGTTCGGCCGAGGGCCGCTCGTTCGTCGAGGTCGGCGGCCGGCGACAGGAGTTGGTCTCCGCCGTACCGGACCATGCCGTAGCCGTGCGCCGATGTCTCGACCAATTGACCGATGCCGATTCCGGCTGCCTCAAGTCGGCGTCCGAAGTGGCGGCGATCGGCTTCAAGGCGGTCCACGGCGGTCGGTACAGCGGCGTGCAGCGCGTCACGGCCGACGTGCTCGCGGCGATGGAGTCGATGAGCGAGGTGGCCGCGGCGCACAACCCACCCTACATCGCCGCGATGCGCCTTCTGAGCGAGAAGCTTCCGGAGATCGCGTTGGTGGCCGCGTTCGAAACCGGCTTCCACCAGACCATCCCCGACCGGCTCCGCCACTACGCGGTGCCATACCAGTGGGCGGCGGAATACGACGTGCGGCGATGGGGTTTTCATGGCGCCAGCCATCGTTACATCGCCGGCCGCACCGCCGAGCTGCTCGCTCGGAGCGACCTGAGAATCGTCTCCTGCCACCTGGGAGGTTCCAGTTCATTGTGCGCTATTCGCGACGGCAAGAGCGTCGCGAACAGCTTGGGGATGAGTCCGCAGTCGGGCGTACCGCACAACAATCGCGCGGGCGACTTCGACGCTTTCGCTTTGCCCGTGCTCATCAAGCGAACCGGCAAGTCGCTGGGCGAGCTCCTCAAAGACTTGGATTCCAGGAGCGGACTGTTGGGACTCAGCGGCGTCAGCGGCGACGTCCGCGATTTGGAAGAAGCCGCAGCCGCGGGAAACGCGCGAGCGCAGCTCGCGCTCGACGTGTTCATTACGTCCGTGCGGCACTATTTGGGGGCCTACCTGGTCGAGCTCGGCGGCGCCGACGTGATCGTATTCACCGGCGGGATCGGCGAGAACGGCGTGGGAGTGCGCCGAGCCGTCTGCGCCGGCTTGGAAACGTTCGGTATCGCGCTCGACGCGTCCAAGAACGCCGCGGCCAAGGGAGAGTGCTCGATCGGCGGGACGGCGAGCCGCACGCAGATTTGGGTCGTGCCGACGAACGAGGAAATCGTCGTCGCTCGGCAGGCCAAACAACTATTGGAAGCAGCATGAAAGGCCGTTGATGTTCGTCGCCAAGGTAACCGGTAGTGTCGTGGCCACGCAAAAAGTGGCCTCGATGACCGGCCACAAACTGTTGATCGTCGAACCGTACCGGATCGACGGTAGCGACCGCCGCCGGTTGGTCACCACGGGCCGCACCTTCGTGGCCGTCGACACTGTCGGCGCCGGACAGGGCGAATTCGTGCTGATCGTCCAGGGATCCAGCGCCCGGTTGACGCCGGAGACCAAGGCCCTGCCGGTGGACGCCACGATCATCGGCATCGTCGATTCGGTCCAGGTGGACCAGAAGTGCGTGTTCAGTCGTGAAAATGAAACGTAAGTTTGCGAGCAAGGCGATTGGCGAGCGGGGGGCGTAAGCCTCCCGGTTTTGCCGCCGTTATATTCGGAGTCAGGGGTGGGGCAACACGGGGCCGCGGAGCGGCCGAAGAACCGTTCCCACGCGGAGCGTGGGAACGAGGAAAGATCCAAGAACCAAAATCGAAATCCAAAATCCAAAATCTCTCACCATGCAATCCACTGAAACCCTGATTCGCAACGTCGTCCAGGAAGTGCTTTCCCGGATGGGCACGGTCTCGCCGACCGCGCCGCGCCGCGGTTTCGAGGGCCGCCACGGCACCTTCACCTGCGTCGACGAGGCGGTGGCCGCGGCCACCGCGGCCTTCGAGAAACTCTCCGAGCGCACGCTCGCCGACCGCACGCGGATCATCGACCATATCCGCCGCATTTCGATCGAGCAGTCGGTCGAGCTGGGCACGATGGAAATGGAAGAGACGAAAATCGGCCGCCTCGTCCACAAGATCGAGAAACTCAAGACGCTCGGCGAGCGGACCCCCGGCGTCGAATTCCTCCGCAGCGAAGTGTTCAGCGGCGACCACGGTCTGGCCGTGATCGAGCACGCGCCCTTCGGAGTGATCGGCGCGATCACGCCCGTCACGCACTCGCTCCCCACGATTACGGGCAACGCCGTGAGCATGATCGCCGGCGGCAATACGCTGGTCGTCAACCCGCACCCCAGCGGAAAGCGTGTCGCGGCGGAAGGCGTTCGCCGCTTCAACGAGGCGATCTATCGTGACCTGGGAATCGACAACCTGATCTGCGTGATCGCCGAGCCGACGCTCGACACGGCCAACGCCATCTTCGCCAGCCGCGGCATCAAGCTGATCTGCGTCACCGGCGGGCCGGCCGTCGCCCGCGCGGCCATGAACAGCGGCAAGCGGGCGATCGTGGCCGGGCCGGGCAATCCACCGGTAGTGGTCGACGAAACGGCCGACCTGGACCGCGCCGCCCGCTCGATCATCGAGGGAGGCGCGTACGACAACAACCTGCTCTGCATCGCCGAGAAGGAAGTTTTCGTCGTCGCCCAGGTATTCGACGCGATGATGGCGGCCATGGACCGCGCCGGGGCGGTGCGGCTCAACGCGCGCGAGGTCGACGCCTTGACCAAGGTGGCAATCGTCCGGGTGGGAGAAGGCGAGCACAAACACGACGCCCCGGCCAAGGAGTTCCTGGGGCAAGACGCGGCGGTGCTGGCCCGCGGTATCGGCAAGCAAGTGCCGGCCCAGACCGAATTGCTCTTCGGCGAAACCGACGAAACGAACCCGTTCGTCCCGGTCGAACAGATGATGCCGTTCATTCCCTTCGTCCGCGTCCGCGACGTCGACGAGGCGATCGAGAAGGCGAAGTTCTACGAACACGGTTTCCGCCACACGGCGATCATCCATTCGACGAACGTTCGGAACATGACCAAGATGGGCCGGGCGATGGACACGACGTTGTTCGTCAAGAACGGTCCCTGCATGGCCTCGTTGGGGCTTGGTGGCGAGGGCTACCTTTCGTTCTCGATCGCCACGCCCACAGGCGAGGGCGTCACCACCCCGTTGACGTTCACCCGCGAGAGGAGGTGTTCGATGATCGATGATTTGAGGATCGTTGGGAAATAGTCACTTGTCATTGGTCATTTGTCATTGGTTCGAAGACAGTGACCAGACGCGGAACCAAGCGAGCTGAACCCCGACCACCAATGACAAATGACCAATGACGAATGACCGCCCCATAACCCTCACCACTCACTACTTACCAACAATTACTCACCACTCCAATGCAACTTGGTATCGTCGTCGGCACGGCGACTTCAACCTTGAAACACCGCTCGATGGAGGGCTGGAAACTACTGATCGTGCAGTTGTCAACCGGCGACGGCCAATCGCCCGATGGCGATCCTGTGCTGGCGGTCGATCGGCTGGGGGCCGGATTGGGCGAGACCGTGATGTTGTCGAGCGACGGCAAAGGGACGCGGGAGCTGTTGCAAAGCGACACGACTCCGGTCCGCTGGAGCGTGATGGGAATCCCCGACAGATGAGTTGAGATGAGTTGAATGGGTGGGCGGTGCCCACCCTACGTCAGCGGCCATGTCCGCGGAGAAGAGTCCATGCGAATCGGAATGATCATCGGCACCGTGACGCTCAACCGCTCGCACCCAAACTTGCAAGGGGCGACGTACAAGCTGGCCGTGCCGCTTTCGCTGGCCGAACTGGCGAGCGATGCGGAGCAATCCGTGGAAGGCGCCGCGGAGACCTTGGTGGTGTACGACGAACTGGGCGCGGGCCAAGGGAGCCTGATTGCGATCAGTGAAGGGGGCGAAGCGGCACAGCCATTCTTGCCCGCCGAAAAGCCAGTCGACGCCTATAACGCCGCAATCCTCGATCGAATCGAAGTGAAACCATGAAAACCCAAACGACATGACGATGTATCCCAACTTGCACAAGATCAAAGAAGAAATCTGCGACATCGGCCGGCGGCTTTATGCCAAGGGCTTCGCCGCAGGTAACGACGGCAACATCAGCTACCGCCTGGGCGAGAACGAAGTGCTCTGTTCGCCGACGTTCATTTCGAAGGGCTTCATGAAGCCCGACGACATGTGCATCGTCGATATGCAGGGCAACCAGATTTCGGGCCGCCGCAAGCGGTCGAGCGAGATCTTGCTGCACCTGACGATCATGCGGGAGCGGCCCGACGTGAAGAGCGTGGTCCATTGCCACCCGCCCCACGCCACGGCCTTCGCGGTGGCGCGCGAGCCGATTCCACAGTGTGTTCTGCCGGAAGTCGAGGTGTTCCTGGGCGACGTCCCGATCACCAAGTACGAAACGCCCGGCGGCCAGGCGTTCGCCGACACCGTGTTGCCGTTCGTCAAGAAGGCGAACGTGATCATCCTGGCCAACCACGGCACGGTGAGCTACGGCGACACGGTCGAGCACGCGTACTGGTGGACCGAGGTCCTCGACGCCTACTGCCGCATCCTGCTGATGGCCCGCGACTTGGGCCGCGTGAACTATTTGGACGAAACGAAGACCCGCGAGCTGTTCGAGTTCAAGACCCGCTTGGGCTTCAAAGACGCGCGACTCGAGCCGGGCATGGAGAACTGCGACATCTGCGCCAACGACGTTTTCCGCGACAGTTGGAAGCACACGGGCGTCGAGCGGAAGGCGTTCGAGCCTCCGCCGCCGATGGGCAAGGCGACGTCGGCAGATGAAGATCAGGAAACGCTCATTCAAGCGATCACCGATCGGGTCGTCGCCGCGCTTGGCAGATGAAGGATAAAGGATGAAGGACGAAGGCCAATTACTCGTTCCCACGCTCTGCGTGGGAACGTCGCCCCGGCCGCTCCGCGGCCACGTGGACGCAGAGCGTCCGAAAGTGCGTTCCCACGCAGAGCCGACCCACTGCGCGGGTGCCCCGAACGAGAGACTCACCACTCACCACTCACCACTCACCACTCACGACTCACCAACCCATGAAAGTCAGTATCATCGGCGGCGCGGGACTCGTCGGCTCGTGCGCGGCCTTCGCCTTGCAAACCGGCCGCATCGTTCGCGAGATCGCCTTGTTGGACCTCAACGCCGAGGCCGTTTCGGGGCAGGCGCTCGATCTATTGCACGGAGCATCGGTCATGGCCGACCAGGCGATCGTCTCGGGGGGATATGAACATATCCCGACCAGCGACCTGATCTGCATCACGGCCGGCTTGCGGCGCAAGCCCGACGAAAGCCGCCTCGACCTGATCAACCGCAATGTCGATTTGTTCGTCGGCATCCTGGCCGAGATCGCCAAGGCCGGTTACAAAAAGGACGCCGTCGTGTTGGTGGTTTCGAACCCGGTCGACGTGCTCACCTACCTGGCCGCCCAACGGCTCGATTTGCCCGCCGGGCAGGTGATCGGCCTGGGAACGCAGCTCGACACGATCCGCTTCCGCAGCTTGATCGCCGAAAGGCTCGCCGCCCCTCCGACACAAGTTGCCGCTTTGATTCTGGGGGAGCACGGCGACAGTATGGTGCCGATCTGGTCGAGCGCCACGATCGCCGGGCTACCGCTGGAAAAGTACCCAGGCTTTACCCCAAACGTCGCCAACGAGCTCTTCACGCGCACCAAGGGCTCTGGGGCCGAAGTCATCAAGAAAAAGGGGGGCGCCGGGTTCGCCGTGGGGTTGGCGATCCAGGAGGTGATCGAGTCGGTGGCGCTCGATCGGCGGCGGATCCTACCCATATCCAGCGTGCAGACGGGCTGCTACGGGCTCCGCGACGTCGCGCTTTCGGTACCGACGGTCGTTGGCCGCAATGGTGCGCAGAGTACGCACGAGATCGAGCTTTGGCCGAAGGAGCTGCAAGCCTTGCGTAAGAGCGGCCAGGTGTTGCGGCAAACGGTGGATACGGTGTTGTCGAGGCTGGCTGGTCATTAGTCCTTGGTCATTTGTCATTTGTTGAAGAATGCCACGATGACCAAAGACCAAGTACCGAAGACCGAAGACCAAAGACCTATGACCAATGACCAATGACCAATGACCAATGACCAATGACCAATGACCAATGACCCCACCGCCCAAATCCCTCGACCTGAAACTCGCCGCGATCCACGCCGATCCGTCCGGCTCCAAGGAATTCATCATCGCCGACGCCAAGGACGCCGACATGGCGTTCGGCATCGGCGCGCCGGGCCGCTCGCCCGAAGCGCACAGCGGCGAGGTTGGTTTCCGCACCTTGGCCGAATACCGCGCGCAGATCCGCGAGATCGTCCGGCAGGGCGTGGTCGATATCATGCTCATGTCGGCCAGCACGAACGACGTGCTCACGATTCACCAGCGGCTGTTCGAGAATAGCCACGTCACGCCCGCCGCGCGGGCCAACGACACGAGCGACATATTCGTCGTCCGCGGCGGCAAGTACACGGCCGAGCCGTCGCGGCCGTTCCGCACCGCCGCGGTCGATCATATCCAGTGCGGCCATCTCGACTGCGCAGCGGCGGAGCGGGAGCGCGGCGCGAACCTGGGGCTCTACAGCATCACGTTCAACAATCGGCTCGACGAGGACCTGGCCGCGATCGAGGAATACGGCCGCTTCCGCCGCGAGGCCGAGGTCAAGGGTTTCCGCCATTTCCTGGAGGTCTTCGATCCCAACGCCCCAGTCGGTCTCGACGCCGAGGCAGTCCCCAAGTTCATCAACGATTCGATCGCCCGCACGCTGGCGGGCGTGGCCCGCGCGGGCCGGCCTTTGTTCCTGAAGGTCGTCTATCATGGCCCAAATTCGATGGAGGAATTGGTGGCCTACGACCCGCACCTGATCGTGGGTATTTTGGGCGGCGGGGCGGGCACGACCTACGACGCCTTCAAGCTGATCTCCGAGGCCCAGAAATACGGCGCCCGCGTTGCCCTTTTCGGCCGCAAGATCAACAACGCCGAGTGTCAATTGGCCTTCGTCGAATTCCTGCGGTTGATCGTCGAAGGGGTGATCAGCTCGGAAGAGGCGGTAAAAGCGTACCACGCCGTATTGGAGAAACTGAACATCCGCCCGCACCGCTCGCTTGCCGACGACATGGCGCTCCAGACCGGCGTGATGAGCTACGGCGACTCGGCGACGGTTAGCGTGCCGGCGAATGTACCTCAAGGCGAAGTCGCAACGAAGCAAAGCGATTGTGGCTGCGGCACGGCGACTCATTCGACGTGCCAATGCCAGCCCAAGAGCGCGCCGGGGCCAGGCCCGGCGGCACCGGACCGACCCAACTTCGCCACCATGACGCAGGCCGAGAAACTGGCCTACAACAAAGCCCGCCGCGACCGGATCTTTGGCTGAGACGCGCGGAGAATAGCCGCGATACTCCGCGCCTGCGCGTGAAGGTACGGTATCCAAGTGCGGTGTTCTATGGTAGAATGAAGCAATGAGCACCGACACCGTCACAACGGCAGAAGCGAAAAAAGAACTCGAAGAGGCAATTGATCGCCTGGTCAAGGGCATTCGCGATCCCGAAGCCGTACGCAAAGCGTGCGAGCGAATGGATCAGATGCGCGAGGAATTGCGGGAGAGAATCGGCACCGTAGAGGTGGCGGTCGACTTGATCCGTGACGCCCGAGACCAATGAGATTTGTCCTCGATGCATCCGTGGCCGTCAAATGGGTTCTTCCCGAGCCGGATTCACCCAAGGCTCTCGGCCTTCGCGACGACGTCCGCAACAAAGTCCACGATCTCCACGCCCCAGATACTTTCCCAATCGAGGTTGCCCACGCTCTCACCCGAGCCGAACGGCGGGGCCTTCTGCGACCGTCGGAAGCGATGCCCAAGGTGGTCGATGTCCTCTCGACGGGTCCGAATCTTCACTCGTATCTCCTACTACTTCCGAGGGCCGTGGAGCTCTCGTCAACAATGCGAATCGGCGTCTACGACTGCCTCTACGTCGCTCTCGCCGAAAGGGAGCAGTGCCGCGTCGTCAGCGCCGATAAACGCCTCGTAAACGTCTTTCCGTCGATCGTCGTTTCCCTGGACTTCCTGTGACGCTGACGTTTTCGAAATCTGTCGAACCCAGCTACGCTGCTCGGGATTCTCACGAATTCCGCTACTTTGCCACCAGTTGCCGCCGACGAGCGCCGCGCAACCATGAAAAGCATTGCTGACCAGCTACCCGCCGAGATCGCGCGGCAGATCCACCCGGACTGGCGCAAGAACGAGACGGCTTACTGGGCTGTGCGCGACCAACTGATGGGCGAATATGAAGGGCAGTGGATCGGTTATGCCGAAGGGGCCGTGATCGCCTTTGGGACGAGCCCCGTGGCCGTCTTTCACGCAGACGAAGCATCCGAGCGTCATCCCTTCGTCACCTGTGTTGGCAAAGAGGACGAGCCCTGCCGGATGCGCCGGGCGACTTTCCCCTACAAGTGGCATGGCGGGTGGCACCGCAGTTACCCTGCTGTTCCGCGCCTGGGTGTATGTCGACGGGCGAGAGTACCCCTGCCGCCTGCAAGCGAACTTTGTCGGACACGAACGCATCCTGGGCCGTGATGTTCTGAACCGTTTGGAGGTCGTGTTCCACGGCCCCGCCGGGGAAGTCATTGTCAATTCCTGACTCGGGCCGGTGGCCGATTGTCCAGCAAGAGTGGAGCAATTGGCCACGCGACCCGACGTCACGGTGCTTTGCTGTGCCTTCATTCGCTTTGACCGCAACGACAAGCCCGATCGCAACGAGCGGTTTCTGGGTCCTAAGCCCTCGCCGGAGCAGATTCGCGCCTTTGCACCGGCCCTGAACGTCACGAACGAAACGCCCCCGTGTTTCATCTGGCAGACCGTCGAAGACGACGCCGTGCTGGTCAAGAACGCGCTGGTC
>Ga0307374_10009208_pt1 | contig 14592 bp, 8 predicted proteins | sample OX3MG_FD_202532 | JGI IMG/M metagenome (GOLD analysis project Ga0307374, IMG submission 202532) | Soil microbial communities from Risofladan, Vaasa, Finland - OX-3 | ecosystem: Environmental > Terrestrial > Soil > Coastal area > Acid sulfate soil | place: Finland: Risofladan, Vaasa | collected... | reverse complement strand
CGAAAAAGTTGGTGCGGGCGATGGTGGTCAATTGGCCGAGCAGGTTGTAGGTAAGATTGGCGCCCTTGGTCGCCACGGCGTTGCCGCCGGTTTGGCCCTGCTGGTAAAGTTGCGTCAGCCGGTCGAGAGCGTCGTAGCTGTAGATGTTCTGGAAATCCGCCGTCCCCGCGATCGTCGCCGAAAGCTGGGTGCGGTTGCCGTTGGCGTCGTACTGATCGGAGAGAACCACGTCCGGCACGTTCGGAGTCCCGTTGTTGTCGACGCTCGCCGTGCGTCCCTCGCCGTCATACGTATAGGCGTAGGCGCTATTGGGGTTCGCGGCGCTGGTCAACTGGCTGTCGGCATTATACGAATAGCTGAAGGTTTCGAGAACCGTCGTGCCGCTCATCCACTGCTCGGCCGTTTGGCGGTTCAGATGGTCATAAGAAAAATCGCGGACCCGGCCATCGCGGTCCGTCTCTTGGATCAAGTTATTGTCGAGATCGTAGGAAAAGTGGCGCGAATAGCCAAGCTGGTTGGTCTCTTGAATGACCCGGTTGAGTCCATCGACGACGTAGGTCGTGCTGTTGCCGGCGGGGTCTTGGAGGCTGGTCATATTGCCCGCACTGTCGTACCCGTAATGGGTGGTCCCACTCAACGGGTCCGTCTCGCTGGTTTTCCAGTTGCGATCGTTGAAGGCGTAGGTCGTAGTATGGGTAAGACCGTCTTCGTAGCTGACCTCGTTGCCGTCTGCGTCAAACGACCAGTGCAACACGGCCGTGGAGGGCAGCGTTTCCTGGACCAATTCGCCGAAATCATCATATTGGTACGACGTAACATGGTTCATGGCATCGGTCTTCGTCAAGACCTGGGAATCGGCGTTGTACGTGTACGTCGTCACCGGTCGCGCGGCGCCCACCGTCGGCGCTGGTCCGGTCACGGTCAGCACGCGGCCCATCTGGTCAAATGTATAGTCGGTCTCGGCGCCGTTGAAATCGAACGATTTGATGACGTCGCCCAAGGCATCGTAAACGACCGAACTTGTCGGGCCGCCGGTCCCGCCGCCTACCGGGTTGGGCAGTTGCACCGAGTTCGGCCGATTGTCGGCATCGTAGCCCAGCGTCGTGATCCGCGACATCGGGTCGGTGATCGATGTGAGGTTGCCTGCGGGATCATAACCATATCGGGTGATTGTGTGGTTCGTTCCGCCCGCCGGGTCGGGCTGTTGGACTTGGATGATTTTCCCGGAGAAATCGTAAGAATATGACGTGACATTGGCCAAGGGGTCTGTCGCAGAGGTCTTGTTGCCGGCAGCATCGAAGAAAGCCGAAAGCACGGGCCGCACGCTCGGGTTGTTGGGGTCGGGCGGAGGCAGAGTGGTCTGGATCAGACGATTCAGGTCATCGTAAGTGAAGTCGGTTACGCGCCCGAGTTCATCGGTATAGGTCGCCGGGTTGTCGTTCAGATCATACGTTAAACTGACCGTCGCCTGGTCGGGCGTGCCTTGGGCATAGACGATTTGGGTGGGCAACCCATGTGAATTGTAGCCGATCGCGGTAACGATGCCGCGCGGATCGGTGATCGTGGCCACCAGCCCCGCCGGTGGATCGCCTGGCCCCGGCGCCGGCGTATACGTGTAGCTCGTGACGCGGTTCCCCGCGGCACTCACCTGCGTCATCGACAGCACTTCGCCGTTGCTGGGATCGAGCGAATAGTCGGTCTCGCGGCCGGCGGGATCGACATACTTCGTGACCTCATTCCAAGTCAAATCATACGTCCAAGTCTCGGACGTGCCATCCGGCAAATCCTCCTGGCTCAGGTTGCCGTTGCCGTCAAAAAAATACTGCGTCACAAGGTTCGCGCCGCCCGGCGTCAGCGGCGGCTGCGTCATGTAAGAGAGGCGCCCTTCTCCGGTGTACTCATAGGTCGTGGTGTTTCCCGCGGCATCCGTGCTTGACGTCGTCAAGCCGTATTGGTTGACGACATAGTGGCTCGTGTTGCCGTCCTCGTCGGTTTGCGAGCCGATGACGTCGGCAGTGTAGACGAGCGGCGCCGCGTCAGTAGGGGTCGTGCCGACGCCGCCCGAAGTGTCGACGAGCGCTTGTTCGGCCGGTGCGTCGTATAACGTGTAAGTTCCATCGGGGTGCGTAACTTTAGTAACGGCGCGCCACTTGTCGTAGCTATACGAGGTCGTGCCTGTTGCATCCGTGTAACTTGAAAGCAAACCCGTCGTCGCGTCGTAAGTCAACGCAGTCGTCGACGCGGCCTCCCCGTGCCCTGGCGGGGGAGGCTCGATGAACGTCATGCGTCCCTCGCTGTCGTAGCTGTAACTGGTCGTGCGGCCGGCGAAGTCCGTGGTGCTGGCCAAGCGGCCGCCGCTATACGTAAACGCGGTCGTGCGGTTCTCGGGATCGGTCACGGTGGCGACAGTCCCGTCAATGTTAAAGGCATAGCTGGTGGTGTTGCCCAGGACGTCGGAATAGTTCATCAGGAACCCGTTGCTGTCGAATTGCCAGGTCTCCCGCGTCTTCGAGGTCAGCGTGAACGTCCCATCGGTGTTGCCTACCAGCGTCATGTCGCCCCAGAGTTCGGGCGGCGTGGTATAGTTTGTCGGCATGCCGGGGTCGCCGCCGGCCAGCCAGAAGTAGTGCATATTTCCACTGCCATCGTCCAAGTCGGCGCCCCCTGCGTTGAAATAGACGTGGTACAGGTTCCTCGGCGCCCAGCCCTTGCCATACGGACTGTTATCCAGATTGCGAACCGACGTCACTCCGTCGTAGGATCGGATGACGGGAGGCGCATTGGCGTATTCTTCGGTAACGGTGATATCCCAGCCGTACTGTCCGGTTGACAGACTCCCCGCGTCGAATTGCCGTGAGAATCGCACTTGGGCGCCGGCCGTGTATCCGGCGGGACTGTAGTAAATCGTCGAGACCAGATTGCCCAGGGTGTAATCCACCTTGATATCCGTCGCATTCGCGACCGTGGACGACAAAACGTCGTCGGTGGAAATGATTGGGTGGGGCTCTTGGGCTTGGTCGAAGTGGAGCCGCCCCGACGAGGGTGTGGCAAAAACCTTGTGCGAACCGCCCCCGCCGTTGCCGGTAAGCGTTCCGCTGTTCGGATCGATGCTCGGCATGAATCCAGGGCACCCGCAATCGCACTCGCAGGGCGGAATATTGCCCGTCACGTTGATCTTGCCATTGCCGCTCGTGCCTGGCGTGGGATACGACGCCATGCGGTCGACTTCCAGCGTAAACGTCAAGACCTTCGTGCCGTCGCTGCGAGGCCCACTGTAGTACGTTTGGACGCCCACTGGAAACTCCCCGCTGCCGGTTGTGAAGTAGTCGCTCGGGGCGGGAATTGTCATGTAATCGCCGATGTCGGGCCAGGTTCCGCTGCCACCTGTGGCAGTTCCGTCAAGCGTAAAGATGTCGAGATCTTGCGTGGCGTTGTTCTCGCTCGGCGGGACGGTGAGCTTGACGCTAAAGGTAGCGGTCCCTCCGGCATCCACCGCGTCGGCGTCGCCGACCGTAAGCACCGCACCGTCCTCGCCAACTGCGGAGCCTAGCGGACTGATCGTCGCGCCGCCCGGCGACTGGGAGCTTCCGCCTCCACCGCTCTGCAACGCCGCCCGCGGCTTGACGGTGATGAATGCGGTGGCGACGTTGCTCGTCACCTGTCCGTCGGCGGCCGCGTACTTGAAGCTGTCGTCGCCCGTGAACCCGGCTTGTGGAACGTAGGTGAGCGTGCCATCCGGCCTGAGCGTCAACTGCCCGTGTGTGGGCGGGGCGATAAGGCGGGCGGTCAACGGGAGTCCGCTGGCGTCGGAGTCGTTGACCAGCACGCTTCGCGTCGCCAGCGCGACGAAGGCGCCATCCGCGAACGTCTTGTATTGGTCGTTGTGTGCAACTATGTCGGCAGCTAGAAGCTCTCTGGCTTCGAGCGTTTCGTATCGCATTGCCCGTAGCGGTCTTGTATTTTTGTGCGTGCGAGAGGAACCGCGACGTTGAATTCCACGAGACGTTTGGAGCACCATCGTATTTCCCCTATCCATAAGATTTGCATACGCGTACAGCGACCGTTGCTTGTTCGCTCTGAGCGGACAAGGCTCCTCAAAGGGGACGCAGCGCGCATCGCTAGACACGCAGTAAGAGCACTCGAACGGTCAGGCGGCCAATTAGCCGCTAACGACAATTTCAGGCGAGCAGAACGCTCGACCGTCACAAGAACACTGACGCATACAAGCACCTCCCGCTAGTCGCTCAGTTGATAAAACCTGTCCCGGAAGAAGTGGCCCCGTGAGGAGCTTCGTCTGTCCGAAGCGAAAGCTACCTTATTGAGCGAGCGTGCGAAGTCAATCGTTTTTATTGTTAGAATTCTTTTAACAATTGCCACCAAACACAGGCGTGAACTATAGTTTCGCCTATCGAGTTGGGCGTGTGCTTTCATGCCGCCGGTCTCGTTAGAATCGCTCTCGTTCAGGATTCACCTCCCGAGCTTTCACCCCGGCAAGTCCCGCTCGCGCGCAAACAAATTAGCCGCCACTGGCCTTTGAGGTGGACGGGATCATTCGGCCAGCGGCGGAGCGGGCGGCAACACCGAAGCCCGCATAAAGGTAATCGAGATTGGCTTCGTTACCCCGACATTTCAAAATCTCAAAACCATTGCCTTGGTCGCATAAGGCAATCCAGTAGCGACTTTTCTTTGCGGCGATCGCCCAGGGTATCGGCGGCAGTGAGAAAGCAGGCGACTTTGGCGACGCGAAATCCGCCAGCAGGGCGCCGATTACGGGTTCGAGAGCCAAGTTGGCTGCCAGGCGCATGCTTCAACTCAGAACGCCGAACGCTTGCACGGGAGGAATTCAAAAATACGCTTGCGCGTGAGAAAAGGGCTACGGATAGTCAAGCGAAAAAACTTTGATTTCCAAAACGATTTTTGACCCCTCCCCCCACCCTCGCCGATCGAAGTGCGAGGCATTCGCGAAGCGGTCAACTGGCAGCCCATCTATCGGTACAGCGCCGACTCGTGAGCCGCCTTATGCGGTATCGTTACCAGCCGCCGCGAATCACGGCGTAGATGGTCGGCCGGCTGACGCCCGTAGAGCGGGCGATTTCGGTCGGCGACTTGCCCGCCTTATGCAACGTGAGGATGGCGTCGGCCTTCTCGGCGACAGCCTTGGTTTGCGTGCCTTCCTTCCGGCCGCCCCACGTCTTGCCCCGAGCGCGGGCCGCGGCTTGGCCGGCGAGCACTCGCTCAGCCCGACATTCCGTCTCGAATTGCGCGACCGATGCCAGCATGTTCGCCAACATCCGACCGGCGGGCGTCGAAAGGTCGATGCCTTCGCGCAACGAGACGAGGTTGATGCCTCGCTCTTGCAGGTCGGCGAACAACGCCGTGAGTCCCTTGGCCGTGCGGCCGAGCCGATCCAAGCGCCAGCAGACGACGGCCGACACTTCGCCACGGTCGATGGCGGCTTGCAGTTTCGCCCAGCCCGGCCGATCCATCGTTTTGCCCGTGAACTTGTCGCGATAGAAGACAACGGGGCGCGATTGAGCCGCGGCCCAGCGCTCCAGTTCGGGCAACTGGCTGCGATGGTCTTGGCGTCGGCTGCTGACGCGAACGTAAATTGCGACGTGCTTTTGCATACTCAACTATGCTTCGCGTTTGGCCGGTTGTCAAACTTGATTTAAAAACCTACCTTTACACTCAGGTGTCGTCGTAAGTCGTTTGAATGTTGGCGCCGGCGGGGCAAAATCGGCCGGAGACTCAACTTTTACAGATTCGCGCCGAGTGGCCGGCGGCCGGTATGCCTTACTGTGTTCAGCATCGCTTTCCAGGCGGAGCGGTCTTGACGGCAGCCAGCAATGCCAGTTCGTCCAAGGCCATCTTGGTTGCCCAGGGAGGCGTTTGCCGCATTGTGTGAGGCGCCGGGCTCTGGATGGCCGGCGGCGGGGAGCAGCCCTAGAACGCGAAGTTTAGACGCTTGAACGTCGTCTGTTGTGGTCGTCAGCACGCTGGCGGGCGCCTAACATGGGCTCGAAACCATCGTGGTCGATTTTCCAGATTTCGACAGGGCTTGGCCCAGGCGCCAGGCCGTATGGTGCGGAGGATGCAGGCGGCGACCTGACGCGGGTATCAGCCGACCGGCGAGGCAGGCAAGCTTGCGGCGCCCCCCCACGTTTGAGAGGGTGTGTCGCTGCTTGTCGCCATTTGTCACGCTTGGGACGCGGGCTTTGCCGACGCTCGACGCTCGTGTTGCAGGCCAAGCGTCTCGATTGCGATTGTGGGTTCCCATGACGCAATTAGACGAGCACTTGGGGTGTTGGATCACGCAGAGAGACGTCATGCTTGGCAGCGAAGCGTCTCAAGCCGTTCTTGGAGGCTGGGGAGGTTCCCGCATGCACGCCATGCTGAAGGTGCCTCCCAAAGCTTCGGGCGAGAACTCGTAGTCAACCGCGAATGCTTGGCGCCTGGCGGATCGGCCACCGTAAACAGCATCCAACATAATAAAGTTGTAACCGCGCCGCCGCGTGGGGGGGGCAGCGATAAAGTATTGAGGGCATGAGTTGTAACTACGCGACCAATAACTCAAGCCGCGGGCATTGGGCTGGTCCGGCCTATGGCTGGCCCGGTCCGGGCTGGTCCACCCCAGCCAAGCGAAATCAGGCAAATCATAACTAACGTAAGTCACAGGAGTTACGAAAAGGCGGTCCGGGTGGTCCGGGCTAAATCATCGTTAAGGCTACCTTGTTGCGCAAGTAGGGTGTTCAAAAACACAACAGAAAATAGGCGGGATGTTGCGAGAACTCAACATTAGCCGGACCGCCCGGACCAGCCGGACCGCGCTGTGCTAAGGCCATGAGGCGCCTAGAGATACAGATACCTCCCTGAAAACCTTGAGGTTGGACCAGATAACCTTCACCGTCGGACCAGCCGGACCAACGGCCACGCGGTCGCCTGCGTGGCGCCTCTGGATTGAACTGATTGGCACGCGAACTGCGAAGGTGAAACGCCTCGGAAAACCGCGTCGGTACGATAGCCGCTGCTGAGCATCTACGCGCTTCGCGTTTTCCACATACTTCCGTCTCGGAAGGAATGGGGCCAAGTCCGCGTCGTCTTGCGGCGTCACGTCTTTTCCCCGCTGCCATTTGTCGATCGGTACGCGCCGGCGGAACTCCCTTCGGGCCGGCTCGCCCTTGTCACACGAAGGGGAACATTTAAGAAGGGGTTCTAATGAACCGCAATTTCGATCGCGAGCACATTGCTCGCAGCTTGTCCTTGTTGCACCTGCCCGAATCGGTCATCGAGTTGCGAATTCTCGCGGAACGAGGAACGCACTCGGGCTACTACACGGATCGCGAGCGCCTGATCGACGACGCGAAATCCTGGAGCGGCAGAGGAAACTGTTACGTAACGCTCAATCCCGTGCATCCCGACTGCGCGGCTCGGGTTCTAAATCGAGTGGCTTGGGCCAAACGCGGCATGACGACGAAGGACAGCGAGATCATCCATCGCACCGGGTTGTTGCTCGATTTCGATCCGGTGCGGCTGACCGGGATCGCCAGCACCAGCGATGAGCACGAAGCCGCGATTGAACTAGCTCGCAAGGTGCGAGAATGGCTCAAAGAGCAAGGCTGGCCCGACCCGCTTTTCATTAGTTCGGGAAATGGCGCCGCGCTTTTCTATCGCCTCGACCTGCCGGCCGAAGACGGCGACTTGGTTAAACGAGTGCTGAAGGAATTCGCACGCCGATTCGACTCGGATGCCGTGAAGATCGATACGTCGGTTCACAACGCGGCTCGAATCGTTCGGCTGGCCGGCACGTTAAACATGAAGGGCGAAAACCTGCCGGAACGTCCGCATCGGCTGGCTTCAATACTTGAGGCGTCAGATTCGCTCGACACCGTAAGCCGCGAACAACTTGAGCAGCTTATCGGCGAAGGCGCCCCATCGGCCCACGAGCCGTATGGCTTTGAACTCCAGGCCGGCGGCGACGGATTCGACGTTGCCAAATGGCTGGACGAACGCGGCGTCGAGTATGCCAAGGAAACTTGCAACAGCGGCACTCTCTACCGGCTGACAAAATGCCCGAAGAAGGGGCCAGGGCATGAAGACGGCCGGGCCTACATCATTCAACACGACGGCGGCGGAATCTCGGCCGGCTGCCATCATGCCAAGTGCAAGAGCCTTCGTTGGCGTGAAATGCGAACGCTCATCGATCCGCAGTTCGATGCCGCGGCGACGCGGGCTATCACCGGCGGAAACTTTGAGAGTCCGAACGATTGCCACCGCTTTGCTCGCAAGCATTTGGACGAGACGAAATCGGAAGATGGCGTCTACCAGTACGCACTCGATGGCGATACGGTCTACGCCTGGAAGAATTCCCGATGGCAACCGCTCTCGGACGCGGAACTCAGGCGGAGGCTGACGCGGGCCGTTAAGGCCGAGGCGGATCGAATGGCTCAAGCCGCGCGTCGGCGCGGTCTGGATGCGTGCGCGCTCGACGTCACCACTCGTTTCGTGGGCAACGTCCGCAACGCTCTTGAAAGCATGATTCCCCAGGTCGAGCGCCAGCCGGCTTGGCTGTCGGGCGCCGCACCGTGGCTGGCCGAAGAAATTCTGGCCTGTTCGGATGGCCTGATCCACCTCCCCAGCTTTGCCGCTGGAAAGGCCGATTATCGCCTGCCGCTCACGCCGCGTTTCTTCTCTGCCCTCAACCTTGGCTATCCCTTCGATCCTTCCGGGTATCCGCCCAGGCTTTGGCTGGAGTTTTTGCACCAGGTCTGGCCTGACGATCCGGCCAGCGTCGCCTTATTGCAAGAGTGGCTGGGATACCTGCTGACCTTGGACACGAGCCAACAAAAGATGCTGCTGATGTTCGGTCCGGGCGGCGGCGGCAAGGGCACAATCCTAGAATTAACTAGCCGGCTTCTCGGCTTGGCAAACGTGACTAGTTTGACGCTGCCCGACCTGAAAGAGAGTCATGCTCTGCAAGATTTGGTTGGCAAGAGCCTCTGCTTGTTCCCTGACGCTTCAATTCCCTCCCGGATGGACAAGGCGCCCATCGTCGAACGGTTGAAGTCGATTACCGGCGAGGACTTGATTTCGATCAATCCAAAGGGCAAGCCGCGACATTCAACGAAGCTCAATACTCGCTTGATGATCGCAACGAACGACATGCTCGAATTGACGGACCCGAGCGGGGCCATTTCGCGCCGGCTGCTGGTGCTGCGGTTCACGCGAAGTTTTGAAGCGAACCCCGACCCCGATCTGCGGTCGAAGCTAATCGGCGAGTTGCCTGGCATTTTGCAGTGGGCGATTCAAGGCTGGCAGCGTCTGCGGCAGCAAGGGCGGTTCAGCGAAGCCGAATCGGGCCGCGAAGTGAAGGCCAGCTTGCGAGAAACCGGCTCTCCGATGAAGGCGTTCATTGAGGAATGCTGCATGCTGGATCCTGAAGCAACAGAGTGCAAGGATGCGGTTTATGAACGCTGGACCGACTGGTGCAAGGAAGATGGACGCGAGCCAGGGCATAAGCACGCTTTCAGCGCCTTGCTATTCGCCGCTGCCCCGAACGTCAAAAGCGTCAAGCCTCGAATCGATGATCGGCGCGTGCCGTCGTACAAGGGGATTGCTCTTCCCTGCCATGAGCCTGCGTTTGAATTCGAGGACGACGTTTTAGGGTGGGCAATTCTTAGTCCTGAAGAGGCCGACGAGTACGTGAGGTCCGTCATCGAATTGATGAAGCAGGATTCACGCTGGCGATTCGCATCGTAAGGGAACTGGTCGAGTCACTGAACAAAGAAAGGCAAATCATGCGAAAAACAGAACCAAAAACTCTAGCCCAATACTTGAAATGGCTTCAAGCCACGTTCGACGACATGGAAATCTACACTCGCCATGCCGAACCGGATTTCTTCGAGCAATTGCAAATCGGCGAGACGGTCGAGCAAGCCTGCCGCTTAACCTGCCGCCTTGGCGGCGGGCACCTGATCGGCAAGGAACGAGGCGTAATGACGCCGCGCGAGGCGCTGGTGATTCTCGGCCGGCTGTTGGCCTGGGCTCGCGAGCAATCCTCGCAGCCGGCGGCCTTGTTGTCTGCCGAAGAGGTCGGGCGGTTGCTCGGCATTTCGACGCGGACCGTCTGGCGGATGCTGTCGGCCGGCGAGATTCCGCCGCCGATCAAAATTGGCGGCCTGACTAAGTGGCGGCGGGAGGAGATCCAGGCGATGATTGACCTAGCAGAAGCATCCAAGAGGTAAGCAACATGGCGAGCGTTTTCAAGCGGAAGCGAATGGTCAACGGCCGCACTGTCGCGGCCAAGAAATTCACCATTCAATACGTAGATGGGAATGGCAAGAGCAAGCGCGTGACGGGCTACACCGACAAGACGAAATCTTGGGAACTTGCTCGCAAGCTGGAAGCCGGCGTGGCCGATGGCGAGCACTTGAAGTACCGGAAGACGCCGTTGCCCGAGCATCTGGCCGCCTTCAAGCAGCACTTGGAAGCGCAAAACGACAGTGCGAAGCACGTCAAGCAGACGGAGAGGCGTATCAAGCAGATTATCGACGATTGCGATTTTGAACGGATTCGCGACGTGAACCTGACGGCCGTTGAGAACTGGCTTGCGAAGCAACGAGCCGAAAGGGTATTCGGGGTTAAGACGAGCAATTACTACGCTCGCGACTTCAAGGGCTTCTTTTCCTGGATGGTCCGCGCAGGCAGGGCCGAAAGCAACCCATTAGCCCGTTTCACTCCTCTAAATGCTGAAACTGATGCGCGGCGTGAACGGCGGGCATTGAATTCCGACGACTTCGCAAAGCTGACTGAAGCGACGCTTGGCGGAGACGCATTCAAGGGAATCAGCGGGATCGATCGTGCGGTTCTCTACATGGTCAGCGCCAACACCGGACTGCGAGCATCGGAATTGGCCAGCCTGACCCCCGAGTCATTTGACCTTGAGGCCAAGCTGGTCCAGGTCCATGCCGCCCACTCTAAACGGCGGCGACGAGACAAACAGCCCCTGCGCGACGATCTGGCAGCGCTGATTCGAGGCTGGCTCGTTGGCCGTAGCGGGCTATTGTGGCCGGGCGATTGGAACGAAGACGCTGCCGCCATGCTAAGAATCGACCTGAAGGCGGGGGGAATCCCGTACATTGACGAGACTGGCAAAGTCTACGATTTCCATGCCCTGCGGCATCAGTTTATCAGCGGCCTAGCTCGGGCAGGCGTGCCCGTCAAAGTGGCCCAAGTGCTGGCCCGCCATTCAAGCGTCGTGCTTACGATGGACCGGTACGCGCACTTGGTGGGCGACGATTCATCGGAGGCGCTTCAAAAACTGCCGCCATTGCCGGTCTCGGATTTGACACAGATTTTGACACAACCACTTGCCATCGGCTGTCAAAATCTGGCGTTCGGCGACACAAGGGAGGCACCTCTCCCTTTTGTCAAAGGCACGCCAAAGTCGTTTGATCGAAACGGTTTGGCGTGCCTTGACACGACTTTGCCCGAACTGACACAAGCACGCCCGACAGGAATCGAACCTGTAACCTGCGGATTAGAAGTCCGCTGCTCTATCCAATTGAGCTACGGGCGCAAGGTTTTGAAAGTCAACGTTTTATTGCGCGTCTGTGCTGCGGCTTAAAAAACACGATGGCCATTGGGACCCATCGCGTCCCCACTTTTTCGGCGGTCAATTCCGGCTGCACTACAAGGTTAATGTATTTCAGCCCGGTCGTGAAGGATCGAGCCGTGCCGGGCGTTCAGAGACTCGGTTTGCAGGGCAAAAGGAATCGGCCATTCGACGCGACCCGCGACGAACGGGAGATGCAAATTGGACGCTCGCGATTCACGCATTGTCGAACGCGCTCGCCAGGTGCGCGCCGGCGAGTCCATCGGCGACGGCCCCGAGGGCCAAGTTCGACCCGGCTCGCTCTGAGACGTATCGCCGCTTGTCGCACCGTCGCCGCCTGCCTCGCAGGATCCGCGGACAGTTTGACAGCGACCGCGACGTTGGCGCGCTTTTGCTCCGCCGGCTTCCAACGGCACACTGCTTTTGATACACTAGCGAGGCGGCCGATGACTCGGAAAGGCGCCGTAAATCCTTGACTGGAATACGACTCCAGCATTGCCGCAGCCTTAATGCCGGAGTGGCGGAATGGCAGACGCGCTGGACTCAAAATCCAGTGCCCGCAAGGGCGTGTGGGTTCAAGTCCCACCTCCGGTATTTTCTGATGGCGCAAGGCTTTGCGTGTCGGGTTGATGGCCGCGACTGCGGCCTCACGTTGCAGCCGGGGTGGCAAAGGGGTGGCAACGTGGCGCCTGCGTGGCTCTTGCATCGCTGGTCTCCTCTCCCATCGGGCGTAGCATTCTGCACGCCTTTCTTGGGAGAAGTCCATGTCCTGGCTGGAACGCCACCGAAGCGGTTTTTATCACGTCGCCTTTCGCGTCGGCACGACGCGCTTCAAGCGGTCGCTGAATACGAAGGATCGGCGGAAGGCCGAGGGAATGGCTGGCCGCATCGATGAGAATCTTGAACTCGTCGAACGCGGCCGACTCATCCTGCCCAACGACGCGGACGTCGTCGCCTTTCTGCTCACCGACGGCAAGCTGAACGAGCAACCGCAGTCGCCAAGGTCGACGATACTCAAATCGCTCTTCGACGATTATCTGCATCACCTCGGCGGCAACTCGATCGAGGGTTCGACGCTTTACGGCATGAAGATCCATATGAAGCATCTCAAGGAATGCCTCGGCGCGAACTTTAGGATTCAGGAACTGCAGTTCGATCATCTGCAAGATTACATCCATCGCCGCAGCCAGGACAATGGGCTGCGTGGCCGCACGCTCAGCGCCACGACGATCAAGAAGGAAATGGTCACGCTCAAGGCGATCTGGACCTGGGCGTTGCGGCGGGGTTTGGTCAACCGGCCATTCCCCAATGAAGGTCTGCGATATCCGAAGACGACCGAACGGCCAGCGTTTCAAACCTGGGCGGAGATTGAACGGCGCCTGCAGCGGGGTGGATTGACGCCCGAAAAGCAAGCCGATCTCTGGGATTGCCTGTTTTTGACGCTGCCTGAGATCGATCAAGTACTCGAGCACGTTCGCGTCCACGCGAGGTATCGGTTCCTTCATCCAATGTTCGTGTTTGCCGCGCATACGGGCGCCCGCCGGAGCGAAATGATCCGCTCGCAAGTAGACGATATCGATCTTGTCAGCAGAACAGCCGTCCTTCGTGAAAAAAAACGGGTGCCCGGAAAATGCACGACCCGAACGGTCCCTCTGTCGCCACTGCTTGTACAGGTGCTCCAGGAATGGCTGGCGGCCCACCCGGGCGGTTCGTGGACGTTTTGTCACGAGTTGAGCCACCTGGAGGCTCGCTCCGGAAAGCGGGAACATGCGCCGCTCACCGAAGACGAAACGCACGACCATTTCAAGCGGGTGCTCGCGGGGAGCAAGTGGTCGCGCCTTCGAGGCTGGCACACGTTTCGACACTCCATGTGCAGCAACGCCGCAGCAGCGGGCGTCGATCAACGCATCATTAACGGCTGGGTCGGGCACCAGACCGAAGAAATGGTTCGGCGATACCGGCATCTGATCCCGAACCAGCAGCAAGAGGCGATCCAGCTAATTTTTCGCCGCGCGTCAGCAAACCTGCGCTATGAAACCATAGTGGGAATGCCCCTCTCTAAGGTAGAGAATCCTTTCTCCTAACTCTCCAGCATAGCGCGGATCAGCCCTTGCGCGCAAGGGAAAGAGTGCCCGCCGGGCTCTCTCCATCAATTGCCCGAGGTGTGCGCAGCGTACCCTACCGTGCGTAGGGAGTGCTCGTGCTTTGCACTAGCCAACGGTCATTGATCCGCTGGAGGGTGTAGTCGATTTGGAATGGTCCGAGAAACATATTCCGGTTGGCGATGAGATCGCCGGACTTGTCGTACACGGGAAGGAACCATTTCTCCCGCGTGTGAACCTCGGCGTAGTCGGGCTCATCTCCAGCTCCGAACAATGCGACACGACGGAACTCGAAGATTTCCGGTCGAGATTCATGCCCGTAACGCCATCCTCGCGTCATCAGTCGCGCCACGCTCGCTTCGATATTCTCGGTCGCTCTCCCTCCGAGCTCCGGGGCTACCCAGTGCACCGACAGTAATCCAGGGTCAAAGCTCTCGGGGTCGGCGTAAATCCGTGTCGCCTCGATGATCTGCGATTCACGGACTGCCCGCTTGACGGCTGCGTCATCGGCGGGAGACACGATCACACGCATGACCGGACTTTCTGGCTCTTCAACTCGACGACCGCCTCCTGTGGATGCCAGGATGGCTCCGATGATGCTGGAAATGATGGCAGCCTGGACTGCCGCTTTGCCCAGCTTGATCTTCTTTGCGTAGCGCTTGAAACGCATGTGCGGCACCTGAGTGAGGCTAATGACAAAGGGCCTCCGTGCCGCAGGAGTGGTCCTCAATTAAAATTATCGGCACCGGGCAAGCCCCAATACCGTTCAATTAGTCAAAACGACGGACTGCATAAAGGTTTTCGTCGGCGGACGGGGGCCGCGATGCTGGGGCCGTTTTTTTGGCCACTTCGAGACTTTTTGTTTGATGACGCGCGGGT
>Ga0307374_10009207_pt1 | contig 14593 bp, 19 predicted proteins | sample OX3MG_FD_202532 | JGI IMG/M metagenome (GOLD analysis project Ga0307374, IMG submission 202532) | Soil microbial communities from Risofladan, Vaasa, Finland - OX-3 | ecosystem: Environmental > Terrestrial > Soil > Coastal area > Acid sulfate soil | place: Finland: Risofladan, Vaasa | collected... | reverse complement strand
CGCCGGTTCAGCTCGGCTATCTGGCCTTCGACCCAGATCCGGCCGAGCCGCCCGATCCAGTCGCCCACGAGCCGCATGACCGTCCGGACCGGGACCGGCGCCTCCGCGCTGGTCTCTAGCGGCATGGCTCGTGCCCGGCTGGCCCGTGCCCGGCTGGCCCGCGCGGCGGCCGGCCGGTCACTCCCCGGCCGCCAGCTTCGCGATTCTGCGCTCGAACATGGCCACCACGTCGGCCCGCGCGGCGTGCGAGCGCTCGTACTCGGCGAGCGCGCTCACCTGCGCAGCGTCGAGAGAGCGCAGCCGGGCCCGGAGCGAGGGCAGCGAGAGCGAGTCATAATTCGGCACCGGCAGTGCCGTGCCGGCCAGCAGGCCAGCGGCACCGGCCTGGTCGGCATCGGTCGCCGGGAGTTCCGGGAAATCATCGGCGAAGTCCTCGGCGGACAGCAGCCGTACGTTGCCGGTCTGGTCGAGGGACCGCCAGCGCGCCTGGCCCGGCCCGTGCCCTGCCGTTGGCTCCTGCGCTCGTGGCGGGCGGGCGGCCGCTGGCTCGGGCCCCGGCTGGCCGGTCGGCCCTGAGCCCGGTCCGGCTGACGCCGCGCGGGAGCGGTCCTCGGCCTGCTTCTTAATCCGGTCGGCGGCTAGCAGCAGCTGGCCGATCCCCGCGAACACGGCTCGCAGCGCATGGGTCGGCGCCTCCTTGATGCGGTCAGTAGTGATGCGGTCAGTGACCTGCGGGATGCGCATGCTGATCGACCTCCCTCGGCTGTGCCGTGTGCCGTGGCCCAGTGCGGCTAACCCGGACGAGCTGCTAACCCGGATGACTGCCCGGCGCCGCCTGGGTCCGGCGCCTTTCAACATTGTCGTCGGCCCGGCCGCCCGCGCAAGGCAGGAACGCACCCGGCCGACAATCTCCCGCGCCGGTGACCCGGGCGTCCCGGCGGCCGGGTCGTGCCCTCCCCTCAGGCGCATCCCCCCGGAGGAGGGCAACCTGGCTGCCGATGGCGCGCCGTACCCCATCGCCTAACATGGGTCCCATGTCTGTGCCAACCCGCAAAGTACTGCTCGTCAGGCCCCGTGGCTACTGCGCGGGAGTTGAGCGAGCAGTCCAGGCGGTCGAGGTAGCGCTGGAGCAATTCGGCGCCCCCGTCTACGTGCGCAAGCAGATCGTCCATAACACCCATGTCGTCAGGAACCTGGAACAGCGGGGCGCCGTCTTCGTGGAGGAGACCGAGGAGGTCCCCGAGGGTGCGGTGGTCGTCTTCTCGGCGCACGGCGTGGCGCCGCAGGTGCGCGACGACGCCAAGAGCCGGGGCCTGCGGACGATCGACGCCACCTGCCCACTGGTAACGAAGGTGCATAGCGAGGCACGCAGGTTTGCCGCGCAGGGCTATGACATCCTGCTCATCGGCCATGACGGGCACGAGGAAGTCATCGGGACCGCGGGCGAGGCGCCCGCCAGCATTCATCTGGTGGACGGCCCAGCCGAGAGCGACTCCGTCCAGGTCCGGGACCCGTCCCGGGTGGCCTGGCTGTCCCAGACGACCCTGTCGGTCGACGAGACCAAGGAGACGGTGTCGGCGCTGCGCGAGCGCTTTCCGCAGTTGCTGGACCCGCCGAGTGACGACATCTGCTACGCCACCCAGAACCGGCAGGCCGCGGTCAAGCAGATCGCCGCGGACTGCGATGTCGTGATCGTGGTCGGCTCGACGAACTCCTCCAACTCGGTTCGCCTGGTCGAGGTGGCCCTTGACGCCGGTGCCCGTGCCGCGTATCTGGTGGACGACGCCTCGGCCATCGACGCGGCGTGGCTGGAGTCGGCGGCGACGGTGGGCGTCACCAGCGGGGCGTCCGTTCCCGAGGATCTCGTCGAGGGAGTGCTCGAGCGACTGGCCCACAGCGGCTTCAGCGACGTCGAGGAAATCGAGGCGGTCAAGGAGCGGATGGTGTTCGCGCTGCCGCGCGAGCTACGCCAGGCAGCCGCCGGAAACGGCTAGAATCAGGCGGCTAGAACGGCGCCGGGCCTGAAGCGCCGCCGCCAGTGGCCTTGGGGCGGCCGTTCAGCTCGGCTCGCAGGTCGCGGATGCATCGCGGCAGGCCGCGCACCATGGCGACGGCAACGCACCCGGCGGTGCAGGCGAACAGCCAGGGCGCGACGGCCGCCAGCGTCAGCATCGTCCCCTCCGCGGTGGCCAGCACCGTGCTGCCCCCCGCGGTGATCAGTTCCGCGCTCAGCAGCGCGATCAGGAAGATCAGCGGCGGGGTGGTCACCACGAGGAGCAGCGCTTCCCGCCGGGCATACGTCACAGCCAGCAGGCAGCCCGCCGCGTAGCTCAGGCCGGCCAGCCAGGGGGCGTCGGTCGCTGCCGCGATCAGGTTGCCGATCAGGAAAACCGCGAGCATCAGCAGCGTCGCGCCGCGGCCAGTGAGGCGCGGCCGTCCCGGCGCTCCCGCCGGGACCGGCTGGCGATCGCCCGCGCCGCCCGCGCCACCCGCCAGGCCGCCCGGTTGGCCGGGCGGCCTGCCAGTTCCCGGCGCCTGCCGTGGCGGCATCGTGCCAGGCGTCGATCGGGTCCCGCCGGGCACGCTCATGTTCCCCCTATCCCGGATACCAGCTCTGGCATGGACGGGGCGATCAGGTCGGGAGCCGACAAGGCCCGGACGGTCTCCTCCACCGGCCTGGGCGACTCAAGCGCCGCCTCGACCACGCCCAGCTCGTTCAGCTTACGAGCGCTCACCAGGACCCGGCTCTCCAGCGAGCCGACGGCCCGGTTGTAAGTCGAAACGGCGTTACTCAGCGCACGGCCGAGCCCGTCGACATGCCGGCCCAGTCCGGTGAGCCGCTCGTATAGTTCCCGGCCGAGGTCGAACACCGCGCGTGCGTTATCGGAAAGAGCTTCCTGCTGCCAGGCGTACTGGGCTGTCCGCAGCATCGTGACCAGCGTGGTGGGGGTGGCGATGTGGACCCTGCGGGTCATCGCGTGCTCCAGCAGGGCCGGGTCGTGCTCCAGCGCGGGCGCCAGGAACGCCTCGCCGGGGATGAACAGCACCACGAACTCCGGGGCCGGGCTCAGGGCCGTCCAGTAGGCCTTCGCCGCCAGCCCGTCGACATGCGCGCGCAGGTGCCGGGCGTGGGCGCTCAGGCGCGCCTCGCGAACCGCCTCGTCGGTAGTCTCCGCGGCCTCGAGGTAGGCGGCCAGCGACACCTTGGAGTCGACCACGATGTTCTTGCCGCCCGCCAGCCTGATCACCATGTCCGGGCGCAGCGCGCCGTCCGCGGTCCCGACGCTGACCTGCTCGTCGAAGTCGCAGCGCGGGCTCATCCCGGCCAGCTCGACGACCCGGCGCAGCTGCATCTCGCCCCACCGGCCGCGCGCCTCGGGGCGCCGCAGCGCCGTCACGAGCGCCTGGGTCTGCGCGCGCAGCTGCTCGGAGCTCTGCCGCGCGATCTTCACCTGCTCGGCCAGCGCCGCATGCGACAGGTTCCGCGCCGTCTCGTTCTCTCGTAGCTGGCTTTCTACCCTGGCGAGCGTCTCGCGCAGCGGCTGGACCAGGTGCTCCACCGCCGCTCGGCGGGTCTCCAGCTCGCCCGCGGCCCTGGCGTTGGCCGCGCCGAGCCTGCCCTCGGCGAGTTCCAGGAAGGTCTGCGCGCTGCGGTCGAGGGCCTGGGCCGACATCGCCTGGAAGCGCTCGGCCAGCTGGCCGTCGACCAGGGCCGCCTTCTCCTGCGCGGCGCGCTCCATGATGGCTGCCCGGTCCTGGGCCGCCCGGGCGCGCTCATCGGCCGCGCGGGCCTGCCCCGTGAGGTCGGCCGTCACGCCGGCGAGCTTGCCGCGGGCGTACAGGTAGCCGATCGCGGCACCAAGCGCCAGGGCGATGAGGAGCCCGGCAAACAGCGAGATCGCATCCATATCCAGCCATGCTGACAGCGAGGGCTGACAGTTTCCCGCCCGACACGCCCGGCACCGCATGCTGCCCGGCCCTTTGCGTCGCCCGTGGCGCATTACTCTTCAGGGTCCGGGCCGGATCGGACTGAGATCGCGCAGTCGGGTGAACAGGCCCGGTAACCGGTGTAGCCGCGTCGTTGGAGCACCTGGGCGATTTGCGCCGCGACCAGGCAGGGATGCTGGCTGACGTCCAGCCAGCTATACCGGAGGGTCATGACGCCGTCCGCCGCGGCCGCATTATCGCGATGAATGTCCGGCCAGCGCATGTCGCCGGGGTGAGCCGCGCGGCCATCCAGTTCGACGACCACGCAGTACTCGTCGTAGAGAGCATCGCGATACTCCGAGCGGGTGCCGCGCCGTACCCGGGCCTGCCGCTTACTCCGCGGTAGTGCGTGCGGCCGTTCGACGTCGCGTAGGTAACGGTGTTCCAGGCCGGAATGGACCCCGTCCCAGTCGGCGGTGAGCGCCTGCGCCAGGTCGCGGCGCCAGCGCAGCCGGCTGCGCTGGGCCATTGCCTGGCGCAGCCTGGCCTGAGTGGTGAGCCTGCGGCCCAGTGCGCGAGTGATCCAGCCGTAGGCGTCGTCGACGGTTGCCGCCGATGTGGCCAGGTCGAGTACCGTCTCCTCGACTCGGGTCCGCGGCGGTGTCAGCGCCGGGTGCCGCGCCTGGTCCGCGCGGTCGGATCGGTGCAGGACGACTCCGGGGATCCTGGCGATGCATCTGTCGCTCGGTATCGTGACGTGAATGAGGGTGCTGGGCCTGTCAGTCAGCCCGGCCAGCTCGGCGGCGGTGTGATAGCTCAGCATCGCGCCGTGACCCGCGCGCAGCACGGCTGCCCACAACAGGACTGGTCGGCCCGGCTGGCCAGAGAACACGGCGTATACCCCGGCATGCAGCCGCTGCCATCGGCCCTGCCGCAGCCGTGACTGGATGATGTTCCTAGTCAAGCCGCCGTTGATGGCCTGGCCGCTGGTCAGGACGTCCTGCTGGAATGACGCTAGCTCGCGTAGATGCGGGGGTAACTCGCTCACCATGGTTCCCACAATGGTCAGCAACTCTGACAAAACGCCGGTTCACAGGGGCGTCGTCTCATGATCCTGAAGTGTTTGCGTCGCCTGTGGCGCAAAACTCTTCAGGATCATGAGAGCTGCGGCGCAGCGTCGGCGCGGCGAGGAGCGCGGGCGGCCTAGACTCGCGCAGGTGAGCCTCTCGATCGGCATCGTCGGCCTGCCCAACGTCGGCAAGTCCACGCTGTTCAATGCCCTGACCCGGGCCAGCGCGCTGGCGTCGAACTATCCGTTCGCCACCATCGAGCCGAACGTCGGCATCGTCGGCATCCCCGATGCCCGGCTGGACGCGCTCGCCGGGCTCTATAGCTCGGCCCGGATCGTGCCCGCGACGGTCCGGTTCGTGGATATCGCCGGGCTGGTCCGCGGCGCGTCCCAGGGGCAGGGACTCGGCAACCAGTTCCTCTCCCATATCCGGGAAACTGACGCTATCTGCCAGGTCGTGCGAGTTTTCACCGATCCGGACGTCAGCCATGTCGACGGCGATGTCGCCCCCGGCCGCGACATCGAGACGGTGGCGACCGAGCTCATGCTGGCTGATCTGCAGACGCTGGAGAAGGCGGCCCCGCGGCTGGCCAAGGAGGCCAAGTTCGGCAAGGACGCCGATCGGAACCGGATAGCTGAGGCCGCCGTCAAGGCGCAGCAGGTGCTCGACGGCGGGACGACCCTGTCCGCGGGCGCCGCCGCCGCCGGGATCGACCTGGCCGACTTGCGCGACCTCCAGCTGCTGACGGCCAAGCCCTTCCTGTATGTCTTCAACGTGGACGAGGCCGAGCTCGGCGACAAGGAGCTTCGGGACGGGCTGGCGGCGCTGGTGGCGCCGGCCGAGTCCATCTTCCTGGACGCTAAGACCGAGGCCGAGCTGGCCGAGCTGTCGCCCGAGGATGCCGCCGAGATGCTGTCGGAGCTGGGCCTCGGCGAGCCCGGCCTGGACCAGCTGGCCCGGGTCGGCTTCGCGGCGCTGCGCCTGTCGACGTTCCTGACCGCCGGCCCGAAAGAGGCCCGCGCCTGGACGATCCCGGTGGGCGCCACGGCCCCGGAGGCCGCCGGCGTCATCCACACCGACTTCCAGCGCGGGTTCATCAAGGCCGAGATCGTCTCTTTCGAGGACCTGATGGCCGCGGGCTCGATCGCGGCGGCCCGAGCCGCCGGCAAGGCGCGGATCGAGGGCAAGGACTACGTGATGCGCGACGGCGACGTGGTCGAGTTCCGCTTCAATGTGTAGTCGTATTCCACTCTGACATCAGGGCACCGCCGACTGGCGGCTGTCCGCACCACTCAAGGTGTGGCATCATTGAGAGCATCGGATGATGCGATTTTAGATGCGGAGGTCTCGATGAGGACCACAGTGACCCTCGATGACGAGCTCTTGGCGCGTGCGACTGAATTGACGGGCATCACGGAGAGGTCCGCCCTCTTGCGCGACGGGCTGGAAACCTTGATCCGTGTGGAGAGCGCCAAGCGCCTGGCGGCCCTAGGCGGCTCGGACACCGACGCAACCGCGGCGCCGCGGTTGCGGGACGGCGCCAGGTGATCCTGGTCGACACCTCGATCTGGATCGACCACTTCCATGCCTCCGAGCCTTCACTCGTTGCGCACCTCCGTGACGATCAGGTCGGATGTCATCGTGCTGTGATCGAGGAACTGGCGCTCGGGTCGATCAAGCAACGCGACCGTGTGCTGGCCCTCCTTGAGAGCCTCCAAGGGTTCCCGGTCCTGGCGCATGAGGAAGTGATGGCGCTGGTGGATGGGCGTAAGCTCTGGGGGCGTGGACTGAGCGCGGTGGATGTACACCTGCTCGGCTCCGTCATGCTGGTCGGCGGAGCACGGCTGTGGACGCGTGACAAGCGGTTGCTCGCGGCATGTCGGGACGGTGCAGCCGCCTATGTCGAAGAGCCTTGAGGAACGTCGGGGTCCGGCGGGCCGTACCGGAACAGAGGTCCGGCTAGGTCACGTCCTACGACCCGCCCGTCACCCGATTCCCGATCCCGCCATGAGCTGGCTGGCGCGCGTCCCGGTCGGCTCGGCGGTGCGTCATGAGGCGCCCCGCCGACCACGCCGCCCTCGTGGCGCAGGCGCGCGAGTACCTGTCGGCCATCCGGCCGTACAAGGTCAGCCAGCGCCCGTACGGCGTACTTGTCCGCGAGGCCACCGAGTTGCGGAGGTTCCTGGGCTACGCGCTGGACGCGCTAGCCGCGCCCACGGCAGCGATCACGGCCCTGGCGCCGGACGGCTCACCCACCTCCTTGTCCCCGGCTGACGTGCTGGAGGTTCTGGGCGCGCTCAGCACCGCAGCCGAGTACCTGGACTACCGCGCGTCGACCCGCTGCGACGACTGCGCTCGGCTGCCGGGCGGACGCTGCGAGTCCCATGCTGACGATCTCGCCCAGGCTGCCGCCTACCGCGCCGTGGCTGACCGGCTGGAGGGGTCGCGGTGAGCGCCCCGGAGTCGGTCAGCGTGACCGTGTGGGGCGAGTTGCGCGCGGAGAAGCGGATTCCGGGCGCGCTGCGCGTGCTGGTCGGCGGCCAGCACGCGGGCGCCATCGCACATGGGGACGGCGCCTGGACGGCGCAGGCCCACGGGCTGCGGCAGTCGCAGCCGACCCGCCACGACACGGCAGCAGAGGCGCTGGCCACCGTGCTGCGGTCACCGTGGGCACGCCGGCTCGGCGCCCGCGCCGCGTCCCGCGTGCACTGGTCGGACAGGGCCACGCGGCTGGGCGCCAGGGCGAGCCGGGCCGCCCCGGTCACCTGGGCGGAGAGCGGCAGCCGGGGCACCTGGCTAGCCGCGTCGCACGGCGCCCGACTGGCTGTCACCCGGTTTAACCTTGACCGCTGGCGGGCTGAGGTGGTCTGGCAGCCGGACTCCCCGGGCGAGTGCTCGGAGATGTCGCCGGTCTGCCGTACCCGGCTGGCGGGGCAGGCGTGGGCTGAGCGGGTCACGCATGCCAGGGGCAATCGTGACCGGCACCGTGCGGCGCCGGCCGCTATTTCTCATCGCCGCCCCGGCCGCCATCTGGGCTGGAGTTGTTCGCTGCTGAGCTGCGGGGTTATCGCAGGATGAGCTTTGCTCCACCCCGTCATTTGGCCCAATTGTGCCATCTACCGCCATGCGTCTCACGCATAGTCGCTCGACCTGTACTGCGCTAAAATAGCAATACTCCATCTTGCATACAATTCTTCGGACCATCAAAAGGAATCATCCGCTCATGTCCAATACAACAACCACTACCCGCGCCTCCGACACCCGCAGCCACAAGCTCACCGGCGACGTACACCTACTCCTTATCGACGTTGACGGTCAGATCCTCTTCGGCCGTCGCCAGAACACCGGCTACGAAGACGGTGCCTACCATCTGCCATCCGGTCACCTCGAAGCAGGGGAGTCCGTCATCCAAGCCCTGATCCGTGAGGCCAAGGAAGAAGTCGGCGTCACCATCGCTCCCGAGGCAGCCGAGTTCTCCCACGTCATGCACAACTCATCGAGCGGTGGTCGGGTTGCCTTTTTCTTCACCGTGCATGAGTGGGAAGGAACACCCGAAAATCGTGAACCGGATAAGTGCAGCGAGCTTCGCTGGTTTCCGCTCGATGCTCTCCCTGACCACCTGATCGACTACTGTCGTGCGGCGCTTGCCCACATCGCCGCCGACGAGTCCTTCTCCGTCTACGGCTGGTAGATGACCACCCAGTTCAACCCAGTAGTCTGCATGAGCTACCTGGCTCATACTGCCCTCTGGAAAGTGCCTCGCTTCCCCCTGGCGAATCACGGAGCCGAAGTGCTCACCATCGAGCACTCCATTGCTGCCGACGCTCCCATGACCGCGGCCGTGTTAGCGGCGCTCGACGTGCCTACGGTGCTGCTGGCCAACAGCGTCGGGGATGACACCAGCGGTATCGAGGTCCAAGGGTGGTTGCAGCGCCATGGCGTGACGATCACGGCGAATGTCAGGGCAACGCGCTCACCACGAGCCGATGCCCAGCTTGGGTGAGCTGCATGCGTTCATCGGCTCGCGGGAGCGAATCATCGTTCCGGCCACCGAGAAACAAGCCCACGTCCTGTAACTCGCCCGCCAGACTCGTTTGCTAGTAGCAGATCGCCATTTCAGCTATTTAGAAACAAATCCCAGTCCCGCAGCCAGCCGGTCAGCTCACGCAGGCGCTCGACGCTCATGCGCTTCTGCTCGGCATCGTCGGCGCTCTCCTGACTGGCGCCGTACTGCCACCAGCTCTCGCCGGTCTTTCTGTCCATGACCAGGAACCTGTCCTTGACCGCCGGGCCGCGGAGCACCAGCGAGACCGTGAAGGGCTCGGCCACTACGGCGTGGACCATCGCGTGATGCAGCGCGTAGGCGTTGCCGACGTGCTCCTGGCGGACCTGGAGCACCCTCAGGGCGCCAGGGTCAACCTCGGTGTCCAGCTCAGCGTCGCCAAACAGGTAGTGGCGGTACTCGCCGCGCAGGATCAGGCTGGCGTAGGACCAGCGGTGGTTGTGCGGCCGGTCGAAGTAGCCAGGCAGGAAGATATGCAGCCGCAGCCGGGCGCCGGATACGTCGTCGTGCAGCACGATCTTGTCGAGAATGTCGTAGTGCTCGCAGAGTCGTAGCAGGTCCGGCCGCTCGGGCAGGGCGAGGAGCGCTGCCTGGATGACTGCGGGATCATCGAGAAGGGTAGTCAGGGCCTTCCGGGAGGCATGCTCCACGGCGTCGATGTCTTCCCAGTCGAGAGCGCGAAGGGGCTCAATAACGGATTCCATGCTCTTCCTTCCTCAATCCTCAGGCTTGGCGCTGGACTTCCAGAGCCGGCAGACGGGCACGATGTCGTCGTACGCGGCGCACGAGCTGCTGCCCATGACGACTTCCTCGGCCGGGCAGCCACCCATGCAGGCAGACGCCTTGCAGCCACCACACGCGCTCTGCGCCAGCGGCTTCGTGAACAGGTCGAACTCGTTGTCTCCGTGATTGAGCCGCACCCGGTCGCCGTCCATGTGGGCGAAGTAGAGGTCGGTGTCGAAGAGGTAGGAGCAGACGTAGCAGCGCCCGTCCGGGAAGATCGAGATGCGGTCCAGCGTCCGCCCGATGCACCCTTGGTAGCCCTCGGCCTGGTAACGCTCCATCTGGTCCCGCCGGGGCGTACGTCGGCTGGTACCAGACGCGAGTCCGGTAGTCCTTCGCGACCTGGCTCAGGTGGTCACAAAATTCGACCCATTCGGGAGGCGTCATCGCCAGCTCGGGGTTGCCGTGGCCGATGCCGATGGTCGAGAAGACATGGAACTTGACGAGCGAGGCGCCCAGCTCGTCGGCGATGTCGAGCAGGTTGAGCACGTCGCCCCGGTTGGCCTGGTTGACGGTGCAGATGATCCGGGTGTCGAAACCGCGCTGAGCCAGCTCAGCCGTGGTGGCCAGCGCCGCGTTGAAGGTTCCCTCTCCCCGGATGGCGTCGTGCGAGACCGCGCCGCCGCCGTCGAGACTGACCTGCACGTAGGCGAAGTCGTCTGGTTCGAGGCTTCGGAACTTGCGCAGCGCCGGCGCCTGGGCGTTGGTGGTGGTGATGACGTGCTCGTAGCCGAGCTGCCTGGCCGCCCGGATCGACGCACAGTAGTCCGGGTGCAGGGTCGGCTCACCGCCCAGGATGGTCAGCTTGCTACCGCCCAGGCGTCGCCAGGTGGCCAACGTCGCGATGATCCTCGGCAGCGGCATCTTGAGCGCCCGATCAAGCCGTTCGCCCATGTAGCAATGCTCGCACCGGAGTTGGCAGGCTTCCGTGATGTAGAGGTAGACGTTACGGAACCGGCCATAGGCCACGCGGTCGATGTGCTCGGGTTCCGGCGCGGTCGCACCACGCGGCATGCGGGCATGGCCGTAGCCGTTACCTTCGCTGGGCATGCGGGGCGCTGGTAGAGAAACAGCGGTCATGAGGGTGTGCTCCTGGCGTTCAGTAGGGCGGTGAGTTGGTCAGCGATCTGTTCAGGCGGCCCGTTGCTCTCCAGCCGCACGACCGTGATGCCGAAACCGGCGAATGCCGCGCGGATACCTTCGGCGGCCTGCCGGTAGCGCTGCATCCTGGCGGCAAGCAGCCTGGGGGCATCGCCGCGCCGGGGATGGAGAATGTTGTTGCAGCGGGCGCAACGCCGCGGATCGGCCGGGTCGGCCAGCGCAGGCAAACGAGGGTCGTGGATCGGGTCGCGCTCGCATCGGTGGCAGACGCGCCGCTGCCGTATCCGTCTACTCAGCGTGGTCTCAGCAGCCACGAGTTCAACCGGATGCACGGCGCATTTCGGTGCCAGCTTCTGCACGGTCGAAACAAGAATGCCGACCTGCCGGGCAGACCCTGGGAAGTTATCCAACAGGACCGTGTGCGTGCTGTCCTCGTCAATGACCGACTCGATATAGCGCCGAAGTGCTACGGCAACCGTGACGTCATCGATCCAACCCAGCTTGATCGGCGCTGGTCGCGGTGGCGGCCAGGATGGTTTCTGGCACGTGTTCGCGCAGACGGAACACATCCTGGCCTGGTTGACGGCTGAACTGCATGGTCAGTGTCGTCTTACCGGCAGCCGGGGGGCCGATGACTGCGATTACTCGTTTCAGCATGAGTCTTCTCGCGCTTTCTCTCAGCGACCGGTTCTTGGGTCACGGCCAGGAGCAGCCACCACGGCCTCGCGAGACAGTTCGCACCACACAATCTTTCCACCCAGCCCTTTGTGTGCGAACCAATCCCATCGGCCACTCAGTGCTTCCACCAAAACCAGCCCTCGTCCGCTCTCGGCGTCGTCACCGACGCTTACATGAACGGGCGGATGAGGATTGCCGTCCCATACCGAGATGACCACGCGTACATTGTTAGAAAGCAGCCAGAGCCGTATCGGCAATGTCTGCCTCATAGCCGCAGTGGCACGTAGGGCATTGGTGACCAGTTCAGAAACGAGCAATTCAGCATCGTCGACAACCTCTTTAAGTCCCCACTCCCAGAGCAATTGTCGGGTATGCAGCCGGGCACACGGCACCGCGCCCGGAAGTGCGCCGAGTTCCAGGTAGCTATGGAGCGGCCAGTTATCCGCCATGTTCGTTCCTTGGCGTTGGGAAGGTAGAACCGGCACCGGGGCAATGCACTGGGAGCGCACACGGGGGATGCTTCGTCCCGCAGCAGCGTCGGCTCCGCCGCCAGCAGCATAAGCACCGCCGGCGGAAGGCCGGGGTGTGCGTGCGCTCGCGCTGCCGCTCATCGGAGTTCACCTCTAGAAGGCGCCGAGCGCCAGGTCCGCCAGCGAGGCCCGCTCACACGGGAAGCTGGTGTGGCATACAGCGCACTCGCAGTTGTTGTTGGTGTGCAGGTTCAGTTCCGTGCGAGCAGTCACCAGGAGCCGCAGCAATTCGGCCGGGAAGGGGTCAGTGTCGAGCGCGGTCACGTCCGTCCTCCCTTTGGCCTTGGGCTGGCATCACCCGCCTGAATCCAGAATCAACGGGAGGGAGCTGCGAACACCACGACAGGGGTGTATGCGGATATGCGCGTCATGCATGAGATGTACGCGGACCGTTACGGGCGGCAGCAGCCTCGCTAGACTCCAGATAGGAGGGGGTGGCGATGACCCAAGCATCGCGCTACTGCACTCGTTGCGGCGGTCGGCTGGCCCGGGACAATCGCGATGCGCGGTGCGCTGCATGTAACCACGCCGCCCCTGACACGCTTTTAAGGCCTCCAACGGTGCCGCGTGAGTTCTGGGATACGGACCAGATGCGGGATGCGCTGGCCACCTGGCACATGGGCCGCGTCTTCTTCGCCTACCGTATGCTTCCGTACCATGGTCGGCCGCTGTCGCAAGAGCAGATCGGTAGCTGGCTCGGTCTGACCCAGGCACAGCTCAGTCGGATCGAGAACGGCCGCGCACCCGAGGAACTCACCAAGCTCGTCCGCTACGCCCAGATTCTGGGCATCCCCAGTGACCTGCTGTGGTTCTCGCTGCCAGAGCAGCGGCAAGACAGTCTCGCGGTGCAGCCAGGCCCAGCCCCGACGCTCACCCTGTCGGCCATCGTGAACGGCCGCCCGGTCCTGCTGCCGATCGACGCCGCAACCGCGCGAGCGAACGGGCTCGATGACCTGCTTAGCGAGCTAGGTGTGAGCGACAGCTCAAGCGAGGCTGGAGACGGCACGACGCACCGGCTGCACCTGCGCACGCCCAATGCCTTGACCTCGCTCGGTCTGGACGAGCTGGAACACGTCGCCGCAGCGCTCAACGACGCCCGGAGGTACCTGGACGGGTCGGTGGTTGGCTACTTCGGCCAGCAGCTCGGCCGCTGCAAGGCCGATGACGGCAATCTCGGTCCGGCCAAGGCCCTTCCCCTGGTGCTGGGCATCCTGGGTGCGATCTCGCAGCACGCTCGCGAAGTCAAGCCCGATGTCCGCCGCGGCCTGCTTTCACTTGGTGCCGACGGCGCCGAGTTCGCGGTTGGCTCTACCGCGATTTGCAAGACCCGTCGAGCGCCACCTACTGGTACGACCGCGCCATGGAGTGGGCACAGGAAGCGGGTGACACCCCGATGCAGGGCTACGTATTGCTGAAGAAGTCTCAGATGGCCTACGACCTGCGCGACGTACACCGGGTGGTGACCTTCGCCGAGGCGGCGCAAGGTGGCCCCTGGCATCTTCCCGTCAAGGTGCGCGCCGAGGTTATCCAGCAAGCAGCGCTTGGGCTCGCCATGGTCGGGGAGCCGCTGAGCAAGGTCGAGAGGATCATGGACGAGGCCCGCGCGAGCCTTACACAGGCAGAGCATGACGGCGACCGCCATGAGCTGGCTGGGATTAACTTCACCGCCGACACACTGTTGTTGCGCCAGGCGGCCTGCTATACGGAAGCCGGCAAGCCTGCCAGGGCTGCCGCACTCTTCGGTGCTGTGATTGCCCGCGGCGGGCTATCGCGTCGAGACGCCGGTTTCTTCCGGGCGCGCCGGGCTACGGCGCTAGCGCTCTCGGGTGAGCCGGACGAGGCGGCTACAGTCGGCCTGCAAGCAGTTCAGGTGGCCAAGGAGACAAACTCCGAACGCACCATTCGACTTCTTATGGATGTGGTAGAGACGCTGACGCCGTGGAGCAGTCGGCCCGGCCCGCGGGCACTCAGCCAAGCGCTGTCTACGAGTCGGCGGTAATCCACTGCGCGACGGTGCGGATCACGAATGCCTGCCATTCTTGACTCTGCGGGTTGAGGTACTCCGGGTCGTCATGCACTGCGAAGCCGTGCTGAGCACCCTCGATCTCCACCAGCTTGTGCTCAGCCGTGAAGCAGGCGAGCGCTTCGCGTGAGGACTCGATCGGCACGAAGGTGTCTTTGGTGCCGTGGACGACGAGCGTCGGTGCGCCGATCTCTCCGAGCGCGGTATGTGGCTGGAGCCAGAAGACCTCGTTGAAGATTGCTCGACCGTGCTTCAGCGTCGGTGTGAACTGGATATATCCGTGCTCGCTGAGCGTAAGTATTCGGAAATCGGGTGGTGGGACGGCCTCGGCGGCGGTCTCCGCTGGAGGGCTGGGACATGCGGCTCATGGTGCGTGATTTGCGGCTGCTGAGGGTGTTTGCTGTGCTGCGTGATGGTT